>Ga0181537_10003278_pt1 | contig 13907 bp, 12 predicted proteins | sample PEATcosm2014_Bin_39_FD_119765 | JGI IMG/M metagenome (GOLD analysis project Ga0181537, IMG submission 119765) | Peatland microbial communities from MTU Mesocosm Facility, Houghton, MI, USA - PEATcosm2014_Bin23_10_metaG | ecosystem: Environmental > Terrestrial > Soil > Wetlands > Peat | place...
CCGGCGGGCTTTCTGATTTTGGCGGCAATCGGGAAACGGCCCGTTCCACCCGGGCGTGGATGGTAGCAAGCCATCGGCCGCAGGCAATGGGGAAAATGCCAAACTGAGGCGCGTTATGGCGGGCAAGGTCATCAAATATTTGGTTTTGGCGGTCATCGTGGTGAACGTGGTCGTCATCACGTACGTCTTCCTCGGCGGCAATGCGCCGCCTTCACGCCCCATGCCCAATCCCAACGGCTATGATGATTTAGTGAAGGCGGGGCAGATGATCACCCCGGGATACTCCTACGACTACAAACGGATGCCGAAGGAAAAGCTGGCGGCGCTCGTCGCAACAAATGGTCCGGCATTAGACTTGGCTCGCGCGGGCCTGAAAAAGGAATGCCGCATGCCGGAAAATTATTCGCGGGATTTGGCCGGCGAATCCATGAAGTACATGACGCAAATGAAAGGGTTGGCCTTGGATATTTGCGCGGAGGGGCGGCTGAAAGCGTTGGACGGGAATACGAATGCGGCGGTCGACAGTTACCTGGACGCGATCCGTTTCGGCCAGGAGTCGAGCCGCGGCGGCGTGATTGTTTTCAAACTGGTTGGAATAGCCTGCGAAGCGTCGGCGTCGGAGGATTTGCGCGGAATCATTGGCGGGGCGGACACAAATGCGTGCCGCGAAGTTGTTCAGGCGCTTGAAACAATCGATTCAAAAGAGGAGCCGTCGGAGGCAGTTTTGCGGCAGGAAGACAATTACATCCGTGCCGTGAACAATATGCGCGAAAGGATCAACCTCCTGTTCGAATATCGGATGATTCGCAGGGAAAAGGACGATTTTAGCAACCGATTTCGTGCGAATGTATTGCGCCGGCGCCGCCTGGAAATCGAATTTGCCGCGCGGGCCTATGAACTTGAAAAGGGGAAGCCACCGCAGAGCGCAGCGGATTTGGTGCCGGATTATTTTAAGGCCGTTCCGAAGGATCCCGTCACAGGGAAGGACATGGGATTAGGGAAGTGAGGGAAATAGGGATTACAGTCAGGATTAGGATGAAGCTTAAGAAATCAGACGGGTGAGATGGTGGGAAAAGTCATCAAATTTCTGGTCATGGTGGTCATCGTGGTGAACGTGGTCATTATCGCGTACGTCTTCCTCGGTGGCAGCACGCCGCCTCCACGGCCCATGCCCAACCCGAACGGGTATGATGATTTTGTGAAGGCGGGAAAGATGGTGATTGGCAATCCATCAACTAACGACACGATGAGCCAGGCGGAGCTTGAAGCATTAATCGCGACGAATTCGAACACTTTGAAACTTGTGCGACTGGGTTTAAGCCGCGAGTGCCGGGAACCCGTTGAGTATTCCACGAATTATACCGTACAACTCCTGCCGGAACTCGGATCCCTGAAGCAGTTGATTTTTTTGCTTCTTGCTGAGGGCCGTCTGGCGGAATTGAACGGGAGCACCAACGATGCCGCGGCGATTTACCTGGAAGGGGTGCGGTTTGGAGAGGAACTCGGCCATGGCGGCTTGGTGATTTCCGGGCTCGTCAGCGTCGCCTGCGAGAGCGGCGCAATGAGCCGTTTGCAGCGTTTGACGAACTGCGTGACTGCGGTGAAATGCCGCGAGATCAGCGAAGTTTTGGAAACGATCGATGATCGTGAAGAGCCGATTGCGGACACCCTCGCGCAGGAAAGACTTTGGAGCTGGAAGACATTTGGCCTGCGGGGACAAATTGAAAGCCTTCTGATGTACAAACAACGGGCGAATACTAAGGCGCGCGTGGTCGCCAAGATTCAAAAAACCCAGCTCAAGCGAAGGCAATTGATTCTTGATTTTGCCGCGCGGGCGTATGAATTGGAAAAGGGGAAGCCACCGCAGAGCGCGGCGGATCTGGTGCCGGATTATTTGAAAGCAGTGCCGAAGGATCCAGTCACGGGAAACGACATTGGATTGGGGAAGTGAAACGCTGCACCAATTATGAGGTGGGAATGCCCGCAAAGCGGGAAGTTTCAGGCGGTATTCGGATTGGAATTGAAAGCAGAATTGGACACTTGGGCACGAATTGTGCTGTGCAGACTATGAATGACAGCGTGCGAAGTTTGTCAAAGTGTCCTCCCTTTGGACAACGAATCGAGCAGATTACGCCCTCCGGGTCGGGAACATATACTCATCATCGAGGATGACCCGCTGTCCGCACAAGTTTTGCGGGAAGGGCTGGAAAGCATCGGATATCATATTTCCGGGGTCGTGGCCTCCGCCCAGGAGGCCGTGCGGCTGGCCCAGAGCGCCGTGCCGGACCTGGTGCTGATGGACATCCATATCTCCGGCGAGGCGGACGGAGTCGAAGCCGCCGGGCAAATCAGCAAGCTTCAAATTCCAGTGGTTTTTGTGATCGGGTGCTTCAGCCCCACTGTGCTCGATCGGGCGATGCTGACCGAACCTTACGGTTTTCTTCTGAAGCCATATCGAACCCCTGATCTGGAATTGGCCATCCAGGTCGCTCTGCAAAAATCCCGGGCCGAGCGGGACCGGCAACGGCTGCTCACGCGCCTGCAGAAAGTTCTAACCAGCGTAAAAACGCTGACCGGACGCCTGTCAATCTGCTGCTATTGCAAGAAGATCAAGAACACGGCGGGTGAATGGCCGGAAGTCGAAGCCTTCGTCATGGAACATTCTCACGCCTCCTTTACTCACGGCATGTGCCCGGTCTGTTTCGAACGGGTGCAGAAGCAACTCAAGACTCTCGAAGAGGGAAACCCGGATTCGGATTCAATGGTCCTCGGTTGAACATCGACGCGCTGGAGAAACCGGCGCCAATTACCAAGGCAGTTGCGATCGCGACCTCAAGATTAGGATTAAGAGCAAGATTAGGAGGGAAATGGTCACTCCCCGCGATAGACGCACTTTGCCGTGCAGGTCTCGGCGACGATGACTTCGGTCAGTTGCGGGAGTTTGGGCTTCAACTTGTTCCAAATCCAGACGGCCACGTTTTCGCTGGTGGGATTTTCGAGGCCCGGGATTTCATTGAGGTAATGGTGGTCGAGCTTTTCCCAGAACGGCTTGAAGGCGGCCGAGATGTCCGCGTAATCCATCAGCCAGCCGAGCTTGGGGTCGCAGGCGCCGGCGACGACGATTTCCGCCGTGAAGCTGTGGCCGTGGAGGCGCCGGCATTTGTGGGACTTCGGCAGGTGCGGCAGCAGGTGGGCGGCTTCAAACTGAAAAGTTTTGCGAAGTTCGATGGTCATAGCCAATTAAAAGTTAAAAATGCAAAATTAAAAAAATTCGAAGGGTACAGTTTTGTTTTTGCGCCGGACTACAAAACTGCGCCCCAGATTTAGGAAGGTCTCTACTCATTTTGAATTTTAAACTTTTAATTTTTAATTGCTCCCCTGTTCTTGATCCGTCCACGTGACCAAATCGCCCAGCGCGGGCCGGCCGTCGTGGCGCCAGAGCAAGGGCGGGTTTTGCATCTGGCCGAGGGGACAGACGCGGGTGACGCCCCAGGCCGCGAGTTCGGCGACCAGCGCGGGCGACCGGTCCTCGGTCGCGGCGAGGCCGACGGTCGAGACCTTGCCGCGGATGGCGTCGGCGCTCTGCAGCGCCTGCGTCAGGCCGGTGACGCCTTTCACATAGATGAAACGGTTGAGGCAGGACAACTGGAAACGCGGGTCAGCTTCGCTGATGACGGTCCAGGCGGTGGAATTCTCGCTGAACCAATGCCGCGTGTCGGGCGAATGGGCGGCGCGGATTTCGTAGAAGGCGCGCTTGGCGGCGATGACGGCGGCGGATTCGGGCGGCAGTTCGCCGCGCGGCTCGGATTCCTCGCGGCGGGCGAGTTCGCGGGCGAGGATTTCGCCAAATTGCTCGGCGGTCACGCCGCCGCCGTGCTCCACGTAAATGACATGCGGCGAAAGGCAGCCGAGCTGGTTCCACGCGACGATGTCCGTCGCGGCGCGGGCGGCGACTTTTTGCGGATGCAGGCCGGACAACGCCTCGTGCGCAACGTAACCGAAGCTGACGCGATGGCCGTAGCCGAGGAAACGTGTATGCGTGGGCACCTGGCGGCGGATTTTTTCCAGGGCCTCGTCGGAACCGGTCGCGGTGACGCAATCGGCCTCGCGGAACAGCGGTGTTTCGAGATGGGCGGAGCCGCCGGGCCATTCGGCGATTTCAAGGCACGCGCCGAGCTTGGCGTCGGCGTCATAAAGCGAATGGGCGAAGAGCCGCGGCAGAAAGGCCGAGCCGCGGGCGCATTTGACGAATTGCGCGGAACGCAACAGGACGCCGAGGATAATTGCCGTGAAAACGGGATTGGGAATGACGCCGCCGGTGATGTGCACGAGGAATTCCGGGCCACGGGCAATGGCGGCGCGCTGGACGGACGCCTCGGCGTTGGTGGCGCTGAGACTGTCGAGGCGTTGCGCGTGGCCGAGGTCCTGGATGAGCAGGGCGTGGAGATTTTTCTCGGTCACTTGACGGAGAAAGGCGTCGAGACCGGCGGCGAGCGTGGGCGCGGAAAAGCCGGTGGCCTTGGGGCCTTGTTCGAGGGCAAGCAGGCGGAAGGGGTAGTCGGGCTGAAGCCAGCTTTCGGCGACGTCGCTGAGGAGGCGGATCAAGGCGGTCGTGGTGCGACCGGCGAGGTATCGTTCCCGGTTGCGCTTCAAGGTCTGGCAGGCCTCCTCGATCATCACCTGGGTGAGGACGGCTTCGGGCGGCAGGTCCGCGAGAAAGTAGTTGGGCAGAATCATCTGAGCGCGGAGTGCGGAGTGCGGAGTGCGGAATGGCCCCGACGCATCGTAGCGGCTGTCGGCAGACTGACGCAGTTCCTCAGAAAAGAAAGAAGTCCGGCTTTCTGCCGAAAGCCGCTACGTCTGGTTTGCTGAGATTTCTCCCAATGCCTTTTAGTTTTTGAGCGGCAGTTCATGGAGCCTCGATTTGAGGTTTTGATAAAGGGAATCGGTCCACGCGGGCAGAGTTTTTTCCGGGAGCGACGTGGCTTCGTTCGTGCGAAAATCAGCCGGGCTGATGATGACGGTGACGGCATCAATGCCGGTGTCCGCCGCGAGCACAAATAATTCTTCCGCCGCCTGATCGCCCACGGCCAGGCAGCCGACGGACACATCGCCGCCGTGAATCATGATGTCGCCGCCGAGATTATCGCGGCCATCGGCGCGGGCCTGGTCGCGGTCGAATTGGTTGGGATAACCGAGGCGGAGCGAGAGATGGAACTTGCTGTTGGGATTGAGTGATTCGACGGGATAGACGCCTTCGGGAACTTGCTGGTCGCCCTCGCGAAGTTTGGGACCGGCGACGCCGCTGGCGGCGAGAACGGGGCACGAGCAGATGAAGTGAAGATTTTGGTTGGCGCCGGCGGCGTAGATTTGCAGGAGCTTTTCCCGTTTCAAGCCCAGCAAAACAACTTGCGCGGGCGGATAAGCAACCTGGGCGGCGTCGAAGAACGGGCGCAGGCGCGCGCGCGCGGACGGGCCGTATTGGAGCAGGCGGGCGGCGATGGCGGCATTGTTGGATTCCTTGGACATATCTTGACGAATCGTGGTCCCGCGATAGACCCAGAAGGCGAGCAGCACCACTGGATAGAACAGGATGGCGGGCAGGATGAAACGTTTCATGGCAAAAACTCAGGCGCTCATCAGCGAACAACCGCGCGCTTCGGCCAAGGCGGCGCGGCCAAGGAGTTCAAAGCCGTCCCCGCGGCGGACGCCAAGATCTTCGGTCTGCACGGCGAGGACGGAGCGGAGGTTGGCCAGATCGAAAACGCGAATCAAGCCGGTTTCGCCATCGGCAACTTCGAGACCGGTTTCCGGGGAAATAATTTGCGCGCGCGCCCAGGGCGGGAAATGAAAGATGCGCTCGCTTCTCCCCTCTCCCCGCCCTCTCCCCTCAATTGATGAGGGGAGAGGATGGCCGAAGGCCAGGAGAGGCGTGGAACCGGCAGACACGTCTGAGGTCCGCGGTATTGTTTGGTCGTAGGCCTGGGAGCTGAGTTCGCTCATGCCGTATTCGGAGACGATGCGGGACGGCGGAACGCCGAGCACGCGGGTGATGAGCGCATGGAGGGCGGGTTTGGAAAGTGCGCGCGTGCGGCCTTTGTAACCGCCGGTTTCCAAGATGCGGGAACCGGCGGGAAGAGGAAGGCGAAGGCCGGCATCGTTCAGATGATCGGTGAGCTGCACGAAATTAAAGGCAGTGCCCATGACCACGATGGGGTGGTTGGCCTCGATGGCTTCGCGAAGAGTGGCGATCGATTTGGAAAAGTCCACGTGCCAAGAGCTGTCGCTTTGGACAAGGCCGGCGAACGCGGAGTCTGGTGAGCCGAATTCGCGATGGATGGTGGCGAACATGTGGACGAGCGAAGAATGCGGCGCGAGTTCGGGCGGCGGCGTCAGGGCGGCGAAGCGCGGAATGCGGAGTGCGGAGTGCGGAGTCGCGGAAAATTCAGGCAGCAGGTGCGCTTGGAACCAAGGCAGCAGGGAGGCTTCGTAGACCGAAAGGGATTCGGCGTCGTGAAAATGGCGTCCGGGCCGCTGGGCGGTGGTGCCGCTGGAATGAAAGACGCGGGCGCGGCGCGCGACAGGCAGGCTGGTGAGCTCGAATTCCTTGAAAGCGACGGCAGGCATCGCCGGAATATGCGACCAATGTTCGACGGTGTCGGGCGATGCCCGGCGCGATTCACAGAAGCGGCGATACGGTTGATTTTCCTTGAACTGGAGGGTGAAGAGGGAAAGCGCGAGTTGGTTGAAATCAGTTTCCAAAACGTGGGGAACCACGCTCGCCCTCACCCCTACCCTTTCCCCCAGGAGAGGGCGAACAATCTTCCGCCCGCCGAGAATGCCAGCGAGCGTGGATTGGCTGCCGATAAACTCGCGCAATTGCGCGGCGAGGTCAGAAAATGTCGGTGACGGTGTCATGCGGTTTTACGGCGTTGCAATGGCTGGTTTTCCGCGACAGCCACAGGGGAGTTTCGCGTACGGAGGGGCAAATGTCGAGGCAAAAGGGTCGTCAACCGGCGCAGTGCTTAGCCTCCATAACAGTAAGACATGCCGGAAAGCGCCATTTCGGCGACACCAGTTCGTAACTTTACGAAATGGCCGAAGCGTGGAAAAATTGGCCGAATTCGATTAAAGCGTCACTGATATGAAACATTTCCATGGAATCGTAATACTTGTCTCCATCCTCGCCGGCGCAAGCCTGCCGGCGCCGGCGCAAACTGCCGCGCCCGCCAAAGTGGAACTGCCGGGGCCGCGCCCGGACGGTTCGGTGCTGCTGCCGAACCAGTGGTCGCTCCGCCCCGCGGGACGGCAGGTGACGCTCGCGGATTTTCCGGTGAACATCGCGGTGCATCCGGACGGCCGGTATGCCGCGGTGCTGCACACCGGTTACGGCCCGCATGAAATCGAGGTGGTGGATTTGCAGACGGCGGCAGTGGTGGCGCGGCAAAGAATCCACGAGGGATTTTACGGGCTGGAATTTTCGCACGACGGAAAGCGGCTTTACGCGGGCGGGTCGAGCGACGAAACCATCCACGTTTTTGATTTTGCGGACGGCAAACTGACGGAGAAGGAGCCGGTGCATTTGCGCGACTCGCAGGTCCGGGGCATTCCATGCGGGCTGGCGGTTTCATCGGACGGCAAATGGCTTTACGCGGCGAATGTGTGGGGCCAGAGCGTTTCAAAAGTGAACCTGGCGGAAAGCAACGGCGTCATGGACATCCTGCCGTCGCCGGAGGCGGCCGGAAAAGCGGAGCAAAAAATCCAGCCCGCCGGCGCGCAGGACTTGGACACGCTGGCGGCGAACAAGCGCTCGGACGCCTTGCTGGACACGACGCCGCCGGACGCGCCGTTTCCCTACGCGTGCCGGCTGGATGAGCGGCGGCAGATTCTGTATGTGAGCCTGTGGGCGCGGTCGTGCGTCGCGGTGATTGACGCAAAATCGAACCGCGTGCTGGCGCATTGGGCCACGCAGGAGCATCCCAACGAAATGGCGCTCACGAAGTCCGGCCGGTTTCTGTTCGTGGCGAATGCCGACCGCAACACGGTGACGGTGCTGGACACCGCGACGGGCAAGACGGTGGAAACGTTGTTCGCCTCGTTCACGCCGACCGCGCTGCCAGGCTCGACACCGAACAGCGTGGCGCTGTCGCCGGACGAAAAAACGCTCTACGTGGCGAACGCGAACAACAACAACATCGCTGTATTCGATGTGTCGGTGGCGGGCAAAAGCCGGTCGCTGGGTTTCATCCCGGTGGGCTGGTATCCGACCTCGGTGCGGGTGACGCCGGACGGGCGGCATTTGCTGGTGGCCAACGGCAAAGGCCTGATTTCGATGGCCAATCCGAAAGGCCCAGTTCCCGGGACGCGGCGGAACCCGGACACCCAGTATATCGGCGGATTATTTCCGGGAAGCCTGAGCATCATTGACCTCGCGGACGGCGCGGACTTCCAAAAGCAGCTCTCCGCCTGGACGACCGCGGCTTACCTTTGCACGCCGAGGGAAGGCGCCGCGCCGACGGTCACGCCGGCGGACAATCCGATTCCCAGCGCGGCGGGCCAGGCCAGCCCGATCAAGTATTGCATTTATATCATCAAGGAAAACCGGACTTACGACCAGGTGCTCGGGGACATGCCCGAAGGGAATGGCGACGCCGCGCTTTGTTTGTTTCCGGAAAAAGTGACGCCCAACCACCACAAACTGGCGCGCGATTTTGTGCTGCTGGACAATTTTTACGTGGACGCGGAGGTAAGCGCGAACGGCCACGAATGGTCGATGGGCGCGTACGCGTCGGATTTTGTGGAGAAGGGCTGGCGGATGAATTACGGACACGGTCGGAGCAAGAAGTTTCCCTACCCGGCGGAAGGGGTGTTCGACGTGGCGAGTCCGGCAGAAGGATACATCTGGGACCGGGCGAAGGCGGCCGGCGTGAGCTACCGGAGTTACGGCGAATTTGTCCACAACGGGCCGACCACGAACGACCCGGTTTTTACAAAGACCGCCTCGTTGAAGGACCACTTTGATCCGATGTACCTGTCGTTCGACCTGGGGTATCCCGACGTGGAACGCGCCACGCGGTTCATGGCGGATTTGAAGGAATTTGAGGCGGCGGGCGACATGCCGCGGCTGCAAATCGTGCGGCTGCCGAACGACCACACCGCCGGCGCGGCGTACGGGAAGCCGACGCCATCGGCGTATCTCGCGGACAACGACCTGGGACTTGGGATGGTGGTGGAGGCGGTGAGCCATTCGAAGTTCTGGGCGCAGACGGCGATTTTTGTGCTGGAAGACGACGCGCAGGACGGGCCGGACCACGTGGACGCGCACCGGAGCATCGCGTTTGTGGCGAGCCCTTACGCGAAACGGGGCGTGGTGGATTCAACGATGTATTCGACGAGCAGCATGTTGCGGACGATGGAATTGATCCTGGGCCTGCAACCGATGTCGCAGTTCGACGCGTCGGCGATGCCGATGTACAACGCGTTCCAGGCGACGCCGGATTTGCGGCCATACGATGTGTTGGACGCGCGGGCGGACTTGAATGAACGCAACACGGCGCTGGCCTGGGGCAGCGCGGAGGCGCGGAAGATGGATTTCAGCAAGGAAGACGCGACCGACGAACATTTGCTGAACGAGATGGTGTGGCGCTCGGTGAAGGGCGCGAACAATCCGATGCCGGCGCCGACCCGGGCGGCCTTTGTGATGGCGCAGCCGAAGAATTTGGATGATGATTAGGCCGATGGCGGCAAATCTTTCGACGCAAAGGAATCATCATCGCGCATGGCAAAACCGCTGGTATTTGCTTTGGCCAGTTACGCTTGCCCTGCTGCTCTACCCCATAAATGATTTTTGGACGAGGACGGGACTCCTGGCATGCCTTGCAGTGTGGTGGGGAGGGTTATTATTCATCAACTGGCAAAAACGAATTATCCGGTTTTCTTTGTTAATTTGCACGGGAGTTGCCGCGTGCTTCCTGATGATTCCGGGAAGAGCTTATGACGCTTCAAAACTTCGCATAAGCTACGTTGCTTCCCTGGGGATTTACGAGGGAACGACTTATGTTTGGGGAGGCGAGAACCGGCTCGGGATTGACTGCTCCGGACTGGTCAGGAAGGGGTTGATTGTGGCCGACTACCGTCAGGGAATTTTCACCCTAAATCCGGCGTTGTTGCGCGAAGGCTTTTCGTTGTGGTGGCATGATTGTTCTGCCCAAGCCTTGGGCGAGGAGTACCGCCACGGAACGCGATTATTATTCGACGCGCCGGGCATCAATGAACTCGATCATTCCAGGATCCTGCCCGGGGATATTGCGGTGACGCGCGACGGCGTCCATACCCTGGCTTATGTTGGAAACCAGACATGGATCGAAGCCGATCCAACAGTCCATCGCGTAATAAAGGTCCAAGTGCCGACCAAGAACGCCTGGTTCGAGCAACCCGTCAACATTCTACGATGGTCCCAGCTGGCGGAAAAATAAATGTTCCGCAAACCGGTCGAGCATCTGAGTCCAAAACGGGGTTCACCCGCGCAGTTTCACCTGGTTGACGCGTTCGACGAAAGAGACGAAGCCTTCGGCTTGCAATTGGAGGCGGGAGAGGAGCTCGGAGTTGTTCAATCGGCCGGATTCATTGAGGAGGGTGTTGATTTGCGGGAGAAAAACGCGCTCGGGATAGATGAAGGCGTTGCGGTACCCGAAAATGGCCTGGAGCTGTTCGACGGGCCGCAGCGCGCCCCAGATGCCGGCGGCGACGCCGATGAAGCACACGGGCCGTTTCTCGAGGCTCTCCGGGAACTTGAGCATGTCGATGAAATATTTCAGGACGCCGGGGATGCCGCCGTTGTATTCCGGCGAGAGGATGACCAGGCCGGAGGATTTCAGGACGGCGTCGGCGAACGGGTGGAAGGCCTTTGGCTTCTCGGCGTAGGAGGTTGGAAAAAAGATTTCGGGCGGCAAGTCCGCGAGGTCGAGCACGCGCAGGGGGACCTGGAGTCCCGCGTAAATTTCCTCGACGTGCCGGGCGACCTTGCGCGTGTTGCTGCCGGGCCGGTTCGTGCCGATAATGAGCGTCATCATGCGGGCGAAGATAGCCGGAAAGGGAATTTGGGCAAGTCTGCGCTACGGAAAAGCGAATTTCAAATGACGTCAAGGGGCTACGAAATTGCCCGTTGCCATTCCGGCCGGCGAGTCGCCGACCGGGACGGGCGAGTCGCCCGTTCCACCCACACATTTGGACACGCCCCCAGGCCCGGTTATTTTGGGTTCACGATTTCCGGCGTGCCGGGCTCAACTTTTTTTTGGGCCGGGCGCGGACGGGGCGAGCGGCGGAAACCGTTCTGCATCCAAAGCCGCCAGACGAGCCAGAAGGCCTCGTTGACGATGCCGCCGCCCATCTTGGATTCGCCGTGGGTGCGGTCGGTAAAAATAATCGGCACTTCCACGACCTTGAACCCCTGCCGCCAGAGCTTGTTGGTCAGCTCAATCTGGAAGCCGTAGCCGTAGCACTGGATTTTGTCGAGGTCGAGGGACTGGAGCGCGTGGCGGCGGAAACATTTGTAACCGCCGGTGGGGTCGGTGAACGGCATGCCGGTGACGAGCGCCACGTATTTGCCGGCGAACCGGCTCAACATCAGCCGTTCCAGCGGCCAGTTGATGACCCGGATGCCGCCGACATATCGCGAGCCGAGCACGAGGTCGGCCTCCTTGGCCGCCTCCAGAAACGCCGGGATGTCGTCCGGGTCGTGCGAAACGTCGGAATCCATCTCGAAGATGAACTCGTATTTTTTTTCCAGCGCCCATTTGAATCCCGAGATGTAAGCGCGGCCGAGGCCGCCTTTTTTCTTTTCGTGCAGGACGTGAATGTGGGGAGAGGTCGCGGCGAGGTCGTCGGCGACCTGGCCGGTGCCGTCGGGCGAATTGCCGTCCACGACCAGCACGTCCACGGCGACCGGCAGCGACAACAGCCTTTGCGTGATGCGCGGGAGGTTGTCCCGTTCATTGTAAGTGGGCACGATGACGAGTGTTTCGCTCATAGCAGGCGCGAGCAGACCATCAGCGAAAACGGGCTGAAAAACAAGCGGATTCACCACGAGGCATGGCATTCAAAGCCCCGGCGCGGACCCGGACAAAATTCAAGCAAAGCGGGATTGCACGGAAGCGGGATTGTCCTTATCTTGAGGCCGTTCATCGTGGGTTTCATGCTCCCGTACTTGTTTACATCTGGGTGGTGGACGGCCGGCCCTGTTGCGCTGCTTTACGGGGCGTTTACGATTTGGATGCTCGTGGACGCCATCCGGCGGCAGGAATATCTTTGGGTAATCTTGATCCTGGCGGGGCTGGGGATTTGGTATTTCTTCTACGTTTACCGCGGCAGCGCGTCGGCAACGCAGGGATTCGAGCTGCCGGGGTCGGCCAAGCGCAAACGCATCAAGGAATTGCAGGCGCAGATTCATCACCTGGACAACGCGGTGCATCATTATCAACTGGGAGACATTTATTTCCGGCAGGGAAAATTTCCGCTGGCGGAGCAATGCTATCGCGCGGCGCTGGAGCGGGACCCGAAGGACATTGACGCGCGGGGGCACCTGGGCCAATGCCTGCTGCGCCAGAAACGGGCGGCGGAAGCGCGGCCGTTGCTGGAGGGCGTGTGCGCCGAGGATCCCAGGCACGATTACGGCTATTCGATGATGGCGCTGGCGGAGGCGTTGACGGCGCTGTGCGAACCGGACGCCGCGCTCGCGATCTGGCTGAAGGTGACGGCGCAACATTCGTACGCGCGCGCAAAGGTGCAACTGGCGGAATTATATCTCGCCAAGGGCAAAAAAGAGCCGGCAAGGATGGAGTTGACGGAGGTGCTCGCGGACGACGCCCATGCCCCGGCCTTCCAGCGCAAACGGGACCGTTTTTGGATCCGGCGCGCAAAAAGTCTCGCCCGCAGAAGCCGGGAGTCTACATGACCAGCCGGGCGCTTCAGGATTTGTACGGAGCCACGCGCGCAACCCGCGCCAATGCAGGCAGTTACGAAAGTCAAATAGATTGCGAAAGGCCCTTTACATGTTTTCCGAATTACTGTAACATGTTGGTTACTCACTGAGCCGCGTGTCCTGTGATGCCTAAGTCACGATATTTTTTCGGACGCCAAGCCCCCATGGTTGGATGCGCACGTACCCGTATTGGTGCCCAAGCGGGAGCCGGCTTCACTTTGATTGAGTTGCTGGTGGTGGTGGCAATCATCGGCATTCTCGCGAGCCTCCTCCTGCCGGCGTTGACCCGATCGAAGGTGCGCGCGCAGGCCCTGGTGTGCATCAACAACAAGAAACAGATGCAGTATGCGTGGACGATGTATTCGGGGGACAACAACAGCCGGCTTGCGTATAATTTGCAGGTGGATCCGACGCGCGGCTCAACCAACGGCCAGGGTTTTCTCGCGCCACCGGCCAGCCCCAACTGGGTGAACAACGTCATGGACTGGGAGCTGGATTCCGACAACACGAATCTTGATTTTGTCAACAGCCCGAATTCGCTTCTCGCGCCGTACGTGAGTTTTTCCGCGAACATGTATCATTGTCCGGTGGACCACGCGTTGAGCCAGACTCAACGGGACGCGGGCTGGACGGGCAGCCGCGTGCGAAGCGTTTCCATGAACGCGATGGTGGGCGATCCGGGCTCGCTCCTGCAAGGGGGCGCCAACATCAACAACACCAATTACCAGCAGTTCCTGAAGGAATCAGACATTCCCGATCCCTCGTCGATTTTCGTGATTTTGGACGAGCACCCCGACAGCATCAATGACGGCTATTTCCTCATCACCGAGAACCAAACCTGGGATGACCTGCCGGCGTCATACCACAACGGCGGCGGGAGCTTTTCGTTTGCGGACGGTCATGCGGTCATTCACCACTGGCATGACTC
>Ga0181537_10003279_pt1 | contig 13903 bp, 13 predicted proteins | sample PEATcosm2014_Bin_39_FD_119765 | JGI IMG/M metagenome (GOLD analysis project Ga0181537, IMG submission 119765) | Peatland microbial communities from MTU Mesocosm Facility, Houghton, MI, USA - PEATcosm2014_Bin23_10_metaG | ecosystem: Environmental > Terrestrial > Soil > Wetlands > Peat | place...
ATGCGCACGGTCATCGGAAAGACCGAGCCGAAATAAATCGGATGCTGATGATCCTCGACGATCACCGCCTTGCACGCAGGCGCGGCGCCGTCGAGCTTCGGGTTCATGCCCTTGGCCGGGCCGACATCGACATAGTACGTGTCGTCCCAGATGCCGATACTGGCCGGCCCCGTCTTGGCGTCGACCCCATGCGCCAGCGGAACCGTAAAGGTGTAAGCGAGCTTCGCGCCCTCCAGCCGCGCCTTGAACCCAGTGGCCTCGCCGGTGTCGACCTTGGCGTCGGCGGCGAAGACGTGGGTGAAGTAGCCGTAATTCTTGAGGTTCGAGAATGCGGTCTTTTCGATCTTGGCGTTCTCGGCTGGCCCGATCGTCTTGATCTTCTTCTCGCCGACGATGTCGTGCATCACGGCCGCCGAGAAATCCTCGTCGAAGGACCAATCCTCGCGCAGCCCCACCACCAATCCCTTCTCGAACATCACCGTCAAATCGTAGTCGACCCAGACATGAGGATGAGCCTCCGACCGCGAAGCCCCGCCAGCGATCGCGACCGCGGCGACGATCAGGCGCCCAAACCACGGCAAGGTGCGATCGAGTGGTGTTTTACGCCTCATGGGGAGCGGACACTATCACACCAACGAGCGCCGCCAGCGCGCCCCGCAGCGCCGCCGCGCAGTCGGGATCGGCCGCGATTCCCTCGGCATCGATCGAACGGCTCGGCAGCGCCAGAGTGATCGAGGCGTTGTCGACCAGCCGCGCCGCCATGGTGCCGAGCGTTTCGCGCAGCGACGCCTGCGCGTGTTCCGCACGCGGCGATGTGTTGATCAGCGCCACCGGCTTGCCGGCGAAATCCAGGCTGCCGACCAGCCAATCCAGTGCGTTCTTCAAACTGCCTGGAACGCCGTGGGCATATTCGGGACTCGAAATGACCAGCGCGTCGGCCGCGCCAACCAGGGATCGGAAGCGGCTGGCCGGCTCGGGCAGACGCTCGTTGTCCAGATCCGGATTGAAATGCGGCAGTTCGGCCAGTCCCGCGAAAATCGAGATCCGAACCTCCGGCGGCGCCAAGCGGCTGAGAGCCTGCAACGCCGCTTTGTTCGACGAAAGGGCGCGCAAACTGCCGGAAATAGCCAGGATATGCATGGGTTTAAGTCGGCATGTTAGCCGTGAAACCCATGCGCGTCATCGCGATCGTGGCACGGAGACCGGTTGACGGTTGAAATGTTATAACATAACAATCCGCCGGCGACGTGGTGAGCGGGCGAAACGCGCCGGCACGTTGGACCATCGCGCTATTTTTGGGGAGCATCGCCATGAAATCCGTGACGCTAGCAATCTTGGCCGCTCTGTCGGCTATCGTTCTCGCCCAGGCAGCGGCCGCCGATCCCATTCCGGTCGTCGCGGCCGAGAATTTTTATGGCGACGTCGCCGCGCAAATCGGCGGCGCCGCGGTCGCGGTGACCAGCATCCTCACCAATCCCGACGAGGACCCGCATCTGTTCGAGGCCAGCCCCTCGACGGCGCGCGCCCTCGTCGCGGCCAAACTGGTCATCTACAACGGTGTCGACTACGATCCGTGGATGGACAAGTTGCTGTCGGCCAATCGAGCGCCGGGCCGCGAAATCATCGTGGCGGCCGATCTGATGCACCGCAAGAGCGGCGACAACCCTCACCTCTGGTACGATCCGGCGACGATGCCTGCGGTCGCAAAGGCGATCGCCACCGAACTCGGCGTGATCGATCCCTCGAACAAGGCCGCCTTCGACAAAGGCCTCGCCACTTTCCTCGAGTCGCTTCAGCCATTCGTGGAAAAGGTGAAGGCGATGCACGGCAAATACGCCGGATCGACCGTGACGGCGACCGAACCGGTCGCCGGCTATCTGGCGGAGGCGATCGGGCTGAAAATGCGGAACAAGGAGTTCCAACTCGCGGTGATGAACGACGCCGAGCCGACCGCCAAACAAGTCGCGGCGTTCGAAAACGATCTCAAAGGTCACGCGGTCAAGGTTCTGCTCTACAACAACCAGGCGACCGAGGAATTGACCAAGCGGATGCAAAGCATCGCCCTATCCAGCCACGTCCCGGTGGTCGGCGTCAGCGAAACCGAGCCGCCCGGCGTGACCTATCAGGCATGGATGACGAAACAGCTCGATGCGCTCGACAAAGCCCTGTCCGGCGGGGTGCAGTGACGGCTGTCGAATTCGATAACGTCACCCTCGCACTCGGCGGCCGGCGCATTCTCGATGCGGTCAGCATCGCGGTGCGCGAGGGCGAATTCGTCGCCGTGCTTGGGCCTAATGGCGCCGGCAAGACCACCTTGATGCGCGCCATTCTCGGCCTGGTTCCCGCCGCCGCCGGCGACATCCGCGTGCTGGGCGCACCGGTGCGGCGCGGCAATACCGCGATCGGATATCTGCCGCAACTGCATCGGCCGATCGACGGGCTGCGCCTGTCGGGTTGGGAATTCATCGCCAGCACAGCGCAGGGCCATCGCTGGGGCATCCCCCATCTCGATGCGCGCGCGCGGCGCGATGTCGCCGCGGCGATCGATCTCGTCGGCGCCGGCGATCTGGCGCGCCGGCCGCTCGCGCAATTGTCGGGAGGCGAGCGCCAGCGCATCATGCTGGCTCAGTCGCTGCTCGGCGGTCCAAGGCTGTTGCTGCTCGACGAGCCGCTGATCAGCCTCGATCCCAATCACCAGCAGGCGGTCGTCGAACTGGTCAGCCGGCTGCACCGCGAACTCGGCATCGCCGTGCTGATCAGCGCCCATGAAGTCAACCCGCTGCTCGGCGTGATCGACCGGGTTCTCTATCTCGGCAACGGGAGTGCGGCGCTCGGCACCGTCGACGAAGTCATCACCGGTCCCGTCCTGTCGCGGCTTTACGGCGCGGAAATCGAGGTGATGCGGGTCGGCGGCCGCATCTTCGTCATGGCCGGCGCGCACGACCTCGAACATGCCGAGCATCGCCACGATGCTTGAGTACGATTTCATGATCAACGCGTTCCTGGCTTCGGGCATCGTCGCCATCGTGGCCGGCGCGGTCGGCTATTTTCTCGTCCTGCGCGGGCAGGCCTTTGCCGGCCACGCGCTGTCGCATGTCGGATTCGCCGGCGCCACCGGCGCGGTGCTGATCGGCGTCTCTCCGATCTGGGGATTGCTCGGGTTCACGCTGATCGCCGGTATGGGAATGGGCGCCCTCGGCCAGCGGCTCGCCGGGCGCGACGTGGCGGTGGGCATCGTGCTCACCCTCGCGCTCGGCCTCGGACTGCTGTTCCTGCATTTCTATACGGCCTACGCGACCCAGGTGACCGCGCTCCTGTTCGGCAATGTGCTCGGCGTCGACCGGGCCACCTTGTGGACGCTGCTGGCTTTGGGCGCCGGCGCCCTCCTGGCCCTGGGGGTTATCGCGCGGCCGCTGCTGTTCGCGACGCTGCAGCCCGAATTGGCCGAAGCCAAGGGCGTGTCCTTGCGCTTCGTCTCGCTGGTCTATCTCGCCATCGTCGCGGTCACGGTGGCCGAATGCGTGCAGATCGTCGGTGTGCTGCTGGTATTCACCTTGATGGTGGGCCCGGCCGCGGCGGCGGGACGATTGAGCACCCGGCTGAGCGTTGCCGTCGCTTTGTCATGCGCACTGGCGTTGATCGAGGCCTGGGGCGGAATCGCGCTGGCCTATTGGACCGATTGGCCGGCCAGCTTCTGGATCACGGCGCTGTCGGGCGCGTTCTATTTCATCAGCCTGTTGCGCTGACGCATCATTCGGCCGCGGCAAGTCGAGCCGTCGCGTGGGCGCCGTCGCCGGCGAATGCCAGGCTCCGATCATGGAATGAAGCCAGATTGGGATGATGAGCGATGCTCATGATCGCCGTGGTCGCCAGGCGCTCGGTCAGAATCCGATACAGCGCGCGCTCCGCCGTTTCGTCCAATGCCGAGGTTGCCTCGTCGAGAAACAGCCAGCGCGGCGCAACCAGCAGGGCGCGCGCCACGGCCAGGCGTTGTTGCTCGCCCAGCGACATGATCTGCGACCAGTTCTGCTCCTGGTCGAGCCGATCGGAGAAGGACGACAGGCCGCAATCGGCCAATGCCGATCTGATTTTTTCCGCGCCGTAAGTCTCGGGCGCATCGGGATACGCGACCGCGGCCATCAGGGTGGCGATCGGCAGGTAGGGTTTCTGCGGCAGGAACAGCAGCCGTTCGCCCGACGGGAAGGACAGCTTTCCCTTGGCATAGGGCCACAAACCGGCCAGCGCCCGGAACAAAGTGCTCTTGCCGGAACCCGACGGTCCGGTCACCAGCGTGCGGCTGCCGGAAGGCAATTCGAGATTGAGGTCGCGCAGAAGCTGGCTGCCGTTGGGCAGCGACAGGTCGAGCCCATCGATCGCGATCGCCGATCCCGCGGGCCCCTCAGTGCGGATGATTTCGCCTTGGCCGGCCTTCGCAATGTCGTGGAGCCTGCGCTCGAAGCCCGTCAACCGGTCGACGGTCGCCTTCCAATCGGCGATGCTCGGATAAGCGTTGATGAACCACGACATGGCCCCCTGGACCTGACCGAACGCGGACGCTGTCTGCATCAGGCCGCCGAGTTGAATCGCGCCGGTGAAATAGCGCGGCGCGGCGACGACGAAGGGGAAGATGATCGCGATCTGCGAATAGCCTGACGAAAACCAGTTCATCCGTTTGGTCCGGCGCATGATCGCCCACCAATTGCTCACCACGTCGGCAAAGCGCTTGCCGAAACCACGCGCTTCCTGACTTTCGCCGCCATAGAGCGCGACGCCCTCGGCGTTCTCGCGCAGCCGCACCAACGAGTAGCGGAAATTGGCCTCGAAGCGCTGCTGCATGAAATTCAAATTGATCAGCGGCCGGCCGATCAAATTCATCAGCCAGGAACCGACGATGGCGTAGATAAGCGCGGCCCAGAGCATGTAGCCAGGTATCTCCAGTCCCCCAATCTTGAACGAGCCGGATAGACTCCAGAGGATGGCCGCGAACGAGACCAACGTCACCACCGCGTTGAGCAGTCCCAAGGTGAGGCTCAGGGTGCTGGAGATGTACGAATTCACGTCCTCGGCGATGCGTTGATCGGGGTTGTCGGTGCCGTCGCTCGCGATCTGCAATCGATAATAAGCATGGCCTTCCATCCAGCGCGCGATGTAGCGCTCGGTCAGCCATCGCCGCCAGCGAATCTGCAGCATTTGCTGGAGATAGTTCTGGTACACCGCGACGATGATGAAGGCGGCTGCGATGAAGGTGAAACGGATCAGCTGGTGGGTGAATGCGTCGAATTTCTTGTCCTGCAGCGAATTGTAGAATGAATTGTTCCAGTCGTTGAAAATCACGTTGAGACCGACCAGGCCAAGCTGCATGCCGACGATGACGGCCAACAGCGCGCCCGATCGCCAGCGTTCTTCGCTCTGCCAATAGGGCTTGGTCAGCGCCCACAGGTCGCGGAGGAAGGATTTCGTGGTCTCGAGCATCGACGGGACTCCAGTGACAGGGCGCGTCTAGTGCGCGCCGAATGGCGCAGATTGTAGCGGGGAAGTGGGCGACAGTGTGACCCCGGCCGCACCGATGGCAAGCCGGTGGTCATGGAAGGCGGCAACGCTCGGACGATGCGCGATGCTGATCAAGGCGCAGGCGGGCAGGCGCTCGATGAGGCGACGATAGAGTCTGGCCTCGGCTTCCTCGTCCAGCGACGACGTCGCCTCGTCCAGGAACAGCCAGCGCGGGGCGAGCAGCAGCGCGCGGGCGACCGCCAGCCGTTGCTGTTCGCCGGGCGAAAGCAACTGGCTCCAGTTGCGTTCTTCGTCGAGCATTCCTTCCATATCGCCGAGGCCGCAATCGGCCAGCGCAGCCCGAATCGATCGGTCCGAATGCTCGTCCGGACGGTCGGGATAGGCCAGCGCCCGGCGCAGAGCCGCAACTGGCATGTACGGGCGCTGCGGCAGAAAGAGCAGGCGCTCGCCTTCCGGCAGAGCGATCGAACCGCTGCCGTAAGGCCAGAGGCCGGCCACCGCACGGAACAGGGTGCTCTTGCCGCAGCCCGAGGGACCGGTAATGACGGTACGGCTCCCCGGAGGAAAGTGCAGACACAGATTTCGCTGCAGCACCGCGCCACTGGGCAGCGCGAGATCGAGTCCCTCCACAACGATGCCGCGACTGCTCGGAGTCGGATTCCTAACCGGACCGTTCCGCGAAATTGCCGCCAACGCGTCGAGGCTGCGCTCGAACCCGATCAGGCGATAGGCGGTGGCGCGCCATTCCGCGACGCGCGGATAGGCGGTGACGAACCAGGAAAGCGAGCTTTGCACCAAAGCGAACGCCGCGACGATCTGGACGATGCCGCCGACCTGCGCGGTGCCGGCGAAATAGTTGGGCGCCGCGACCAGGAACGGAAACACGATGCCGAGCTGGCCATAGCCGAAAGTGAAGAAGTTCAGGCGTCTTTGACGGCGCACGATATCGCGCCAATTGGCCGCGATCGCGGCGAAGCGCTGGGCGAGATGGTGCCGCTCCTCGGCCTCGCCGCCATAGAGCGCGATGCCCTCGGCGTTTTCGCGCACGCGCACCAGCGAGAAGCGAAGGTCGGCCTCGCAGCGCTGCTGCGTCACCTTGAGGTCGATCAGCGGCTGGCCGACGCGATGGACGACCACGGCCCCGGCGGCGGCGAAGATGGTTCCCGCCCAAACCATATAGCCCGGTATCGCCACGCCGCCGACCGAGAGCGAACCCGTGAGCGTCCACAGAATGCCGGCGAACACGAACAGGATGATGGTCGTGTGAAACAGCTCGAAACCGAGCGCCAGACTCATCTCGACGAATTTGCCGATGTCCTCGGCGATACGCTGGTCGGCGTTGTCGGCCTCGCCGGCGCCGATCTGAATCCGGTAGTAGGCGCGGCGATCCATCCAGCGCGCGACCGCACGGTCGGTGGCCCAGCGCCGCCAGCGGATCTGCAGCAGCTGCATTATATTGGTGTGATACGTCGAGCCGATCACGAACACGGTGGCCAGAATCCCGTAACGGAACAGCTGGTAGGCGAAGGCGTGGAAGCTTTTGTTTTCGAGCGCGTTATAAAAAAGCCTGTACCACTCGTTGACCAGGATCGAAATGACCACCAGTCCCACGGTGATCGTCACACACGCGCCCAACAGCGCCAACGAAGACCGACGCTCGTTGCTCGACCAAAAGGGACGGATCAGCGCGACGAGTTCGGGAAGAAAGGACTGGGCAGGCACGGACATCGAGGCTGGCCTCCGCGGCTCCGAAACGACTCGCGCCGCCCCGATGGAGCGGCGCGCCGCGGCGAAGCGAAGGACCGCTCGCCTATCCGATCAGCGGCTGACCGCAGAACGGACATACGGCAGTGGCCAGAATGGCCTTGCGCTGGGCGTCGTCAAGGCCGCGCTCGGCGAGACTCGTCTCGAGCTGAGCCAGGATCTGATGATGGCGGATCAATTCACGGCAGGCCGGATCGGTGGATGCGGCATCGCAAACCCGTTCCGAGAACGCGCTCGCCCGACTGGCAACGCCCGCCAGTGCGACCCCGCTCAGCACGGTTGTCGACAGAAAGCGCCGACGGTCCATTTCCGCCTCCCCATTCACGCCGGCCTCGAATCGAAGCCGGCCACGCATAATACGATGTAAGGGTAGGCCGCAAAAATGGCAATGTCGGGGCGAAACGCTATTTCCCTAAATTGCTCCAGTAACCGCCGAACACCAGGGCCGACAGGACGAAGCCCAGCACGACGTTGACGGCCACCCCCGAGGTGAAGGCCCAGAATGGCTTGGCACCGGCACTGGCCAGCAACCTGATCCGGGTCGACAACCCGATGCTTAAGAAGCCGAAGGCGAAGGCCCAGGTGCGCAAATCCTTGATCGGCTGTACGGCCCCGGCATTGAGCGTCTTGTTATAGTCGGCGAAGGCATGGCCGCTGGCCGCGATCGACACGATGACCGAGGCGATCAGGAAACCGAGCACGAATTTCGGGAAGCGCCGCCAGATTTCGTCGGCCTTGGGGCGACGACCGAGGGTGTTCTCTTCCCAACGCGTGATCGAAACGATCGCCAGTATGAAGGCCCAAACCCCGATCCACACGTCCCGGCCGACGACCTTCATCAAGGTGAACGCGGTCGTCGCCTGGTCGCCGGTACCATCGATCCCCGGCACGCTCCCGGCGTAGCCGGCATAGGTCTGCGCCGCGGCGATGCCGGCCGCATCGGCGAATTCCGAGCTTCCGATCCAGGCTCCGGCCACGCCGGTTGGTAGACCCAACGCACGCGCCACCAGCGGCAGGACGAAGATCATCACGATCGCCCACAGGATCACGAGCGTGATGGCGATGGGGGCAACTTCCTTGCGGGCGCCCACGGCTCCGGACACGGCAATCGCCGCGGAAACACCGCAGACCGATCCGCCGACACCCAGCACGGCGGCCAGATGGTGATCGATGCCCAGGCGGCGCGCGACGAAATAGATCGTCAGGAAGGTGATGATCGAGATGATCGACGCCTGCAGGATCGCCATTGGACCCGCCCACACGATCAAATTCAGCGGCAGGGTCGCGCCCAGAAGCACGATGCCGGTCTTGATGTAAAATTCGACGCGGAAGCCCGCATCGAGCGAGCGTGGGACCAGATTGAGATTGGCGGCCAGCAGTCCGATCACCAAGGCCACCAGCGGCGGTTCGAGATTGTATTTGGCGGCCTGGGACCATTGGCCGAGCGTGATGATTACCGCCGCAACAATGTAGATGAACACGAAAGACGACAGGAATGCGCCCAGCCGATAGCCGAGCGCCGACGCCGCGACCCCGAACAGCAGCAGCCACAACACCAACTGCGCCAGGAACCGGTCCCAGTTCGCCGTGTAGAAAGTGGCGATTTGGTCGAAACTCGTCCATTTGGCTGGGCTGACCGCGATCCATTTGATGCCGGTCGATCCGCCGATGAAGAACAGCAGGGCCGCAATCACCAGGCCGAGCCCGATCCAGATGGCCCACCAATCCTCTTTGCGCCAAAGCTCGCTCCAGGATCGGCCGGTATTCCCGATTGCGCCCGGAGCCGCAGTTTCTACACTAGTGGCCATGGAAAAAACTCCGATAAACAACATGCATTTTTTGCTAGTATCCAGGCAATTCACCTTGCATCGATTAAAATGTCAAGACGCCGCGATTCACACCGCCCGCGCTAGACGCATCCTGCGTGAGCGCATAAAGTCGCGGCGCTCCTAAGTCCGGGGGGATCGGAGAGGAATTTGGCTGACAAGGAAGAACTGGAAGCAAGGCTCACCGAGGTCTTGCCGCGACTCGGGGGCATCGGGGCAATCATCGCCTTTGATTTCGGCGCCGACGGTAAGTTTATCGTCGATGCGCGCGGCGCCGTCGCCAAGCTGGTCGGCGCGGACGCCGATCCGGCCTGCACGATCAAGGCGAGCGGCGCCAACATGCTGAAACTGATCGACGGCACCCTCGATCCGATGCTCGCCTATACCTTGGGCAAGCTCAAAATCAGCGGATCGATGGGCGTGGCGATGAAATTGGCGTCGACCCTGGGGGGATGATGCGGCCGCTTCTGCTCGCGACGGTTGTGTCGGCGTACGGTTTGGTGTCGGTCGCCGCGCACGCGGAATCGGTCGGCTTCACCATCTTCAAGGAAAGCGATCCCATCGGCCAGGACCGGTACACAATCGAAAAGACGGGCGATCTGACTACGGTCAAAGTCGTTACCCAGACCGACGTGAAAGTCCTTTTTATCGAGTACCACTACCGTCAAGACCGGACCGAGATCTGGAAGGACGGCCAGCTGCAAAGCCTGATCTCGGATACCAATGACGACGGCACCAAGCATCATGTCGAAATGCATCGCGAAGGCAATTCGTTGGTGGCTTTCGCCGATGGCGCGACGAAAACCGCGCCCGGTACCGCGGTTCCTTTCACTTTGTGGACCAATGAATTCCTCAAGGCGCCGGTGATGCTGGATGTCTCCGATTTCGACCAATTGAAGGTCGGGGTCGCCGACAAAGGCATCGAGTCGATCGCGATCGACGACAAGAAGGTTGACGCCCACCACTATCGCCTGTCCGGCGATTTGTCCTGGGACCTTTGGTACGGGTCCGATGGCGCCCTGCTGAAGACCGCCTTCAAGCGCCGCGGGTACCCCATATTCCTGGTCCGTCAGTGAGATAATGACGTTTACGTTTATAAGTTGACGTAAACGTCAATTTGAGGCACTGTCTCTCCCAATCGAATTGCGGAAAGTTCGAATTGGGAGACGTTACGAGTGTCGGCAATCATCGCGGATAGCGACCCTCATCTTGTGCCTGGCCGGCTCTCGGCGCTGCTCGACGAAGCGGTGCGCCGTTTTCCCGACGCGCCAGCGATCGACTTTCTCGGGCGTCGCACGACCTACCGGGAACTGGGCTTGCTCGTTGAGCGCGCCACCGCCGGATTGCAGCGCATCGGGGTCGCCAAGGGTACCCGAGTCGGCTTGTTCCTGCCCAATACGCCCTATTCAGTGGTTGCCTATTTCGCCGTGCTGAAATGCGGCGGCGTCATCGTTCCCTTCAATCCGCTCTACGCCGAACCCGAAATCCGCCATCAAGTGCGCGACTCGGGCGCGCGCGTGATGTTCGTCCTCGATCTCGCCGATCATTACGCCAAAGTCGCGGCCCAGCTCGGCGGCGGCACGCTCGAGCATATCGTCATCTGTCCGCTGGCCGATGCCATGCCGCAACTGAAAGGCATGGCCTTCGCGCTGACCCAACGCAAACGTCGCGCGCATGTGCCGGTCGATGCACGCCATTCCCGTTTCGCCGATCTGGTCGCAACGCGCGAGCCGCCGCGTCCGGTCGAGTTCGATCCCTCGTCGCCCGCGGTGTTGCAATATACCGGCGGGACCACCGGCACGCCCAAGGCGGCGACGCTGACTCACGCCAACCTGACCACCCAGGTCCAGCAGCTGGTGCGTTGGACGCCCGACTTCACCTATGGCGGCGAGCGCGTGCTCGGCATCCTGCCGCTGTTCCATGTCTTCGCCATGTCGGTGGTGATGCTGTACGCCATCGCCATCGGCGGCGAGATGATCCTGCTGCCGCGCCTCGACATCGACATGCTGATGAAGACGATCATGCGCCGCCGCCCGACTTGCGTGCCTGGCGTGCCGACGCTGTACACCGCGATCGCCAACGCGGCCGAGAAGAAAGGCTACGATCTCTCCTTCATCCGCATCTGCCTGTCCGGCGGCGCGCCATTGCCCGAGGAAGTGCGCGTCCGCTTCGAGCGCCTGACGGGCTGCGTTCTGGTCGAGGGCTATGGGTTGTCCGAGACTTCGCCGGTGGTGTCGGTCAACCCGCCGGGCGACAAGGGCAAGCCCGGCTCGGTCGGCCTGCCAGTCGCGGGCACGAAAGTCGAAATCCGCTCGATCGACGATCCGACCAAGCTCATGCCCGCCGGCGAGCGTGGCGAGGTTTGCGTGCGCGGACCGCAGGTGATGGCGGGGTATTGGAACCGGCCCGACGAGACCGCCAACGTCATGATCGATGGCGCGCTGCGAACCGGCGATGTCGGCTACCTCGATGCCGACGGCTACCTGTTTCTGGTCGACAGGCTCAAAGATATGATCATCTGTTCGGGCTTCAACGTCTATCCGCGCAACATCGAGGAGGCGCTCTACCGCCATGCCGCCGTGGCCGAGGCAGCGGTGATCGGGCTGCCCGACGAATATCGCGGCGAGGCGCCGAAGGCGTTCGTCCAGCTTCGGGCCGGCGCCACCGCCACGACCGACGACATCAAGCAGTTTCTGGCCACCCAGATTTCGAAGATCGAAATGCCGCGCGAGATCGAATTCCGCGACGCGTTGCCGAAAAGCGCGGTGGGGAAGATTCTGCGCCGGACCTTGGCCGCCGAGGAAGCGGCCAAAACGAAAACGGGCAAGGCGGCATGAGGGTCATCGATAACGATATTGCAAGCCAAGGCGCACGGGACGCGAACGCGGGCGTCGAGAAATTCTATTCCGTGACCGAACTGGCGCGCGAGTTGGAAGTCTCCACCCGCACCTTGCGGTTCTATGAGGATCGGGGGCTCATCACGCCGCAGCGCGCCGGCAATGCGCGCATCTATTCGCGCCGCGATCGCGCGCGCATGATCTTGATTCTGCGCGGCAAGCGCGTCGGCTTCACGTTGCGCGAAATCAAGGAATTTCTCGATCTCTACGATTTCGACGGCGGCCATTCCGAGCAACTTCGCGTACTCGCGGTGGCCGTCGAAGAACGCATCGCGCACCTTCAGTCGCAGCGCCAGGCGCTCGACGAAACGCTGGCCGAGCTGGCCGACATTCGCAACCAGGCGCTGCTGGCGCTGGAAAATCAGAAATCCTCGCGCGCCTGACTCGCATGGTCGGACGCGCCGATTGAGTTCACGTGGGAGATATGAAATGACCGCTGTCGTCGTTGCCTCTTATGCCCGTTCGCCGTTCCAGCCCGCCAAGAAGGGCGAACTCGCCACGGTCCGTCCCGACGAATTGGCCGCGCAGGTTGTGCGCGGGCTCGTCGACCGCGCCAAGATCGATGCCGCCGACATCGAGGATTTGCTGCTGGGTTGCGCCTTTCCCGAGGGCGAGCAGGGGCTCAACGTCGCACGCCTGATCGTGCTGCTCGCCGGATTGCCGATCAGCGTCGCCGGCGCCACCATCAATCGCTTCTGCGGCTCGTCGATGCAGTCGGTGCACAGCGCCGCCGGCGCGATCATGATGGGCGCGGGCGACGTGTTCATCTGTGCCGGCGTCGAAAGCATGACGCGCGTGCCGATGATGGGGTTCAACCCCATGCTCAACCCTCGCCTGGCCGAAATGAACCCCGGTGCCTATATGGGCATGGGCGATACGGCCGAGAACGTCGCCAATAAATGGCACATCGGTCGCGAGGAGCAGGAGCGCTTCGCGGTCGCCAGCCACAGGAAAGCATCGGCCGCGCAGACCGAAGGGCGCCTGAAGGACGAAATCATCGCCATCAAGGACGGCAACCGGGTCGTCGATCGCGACGGCTGCATCCGGCCGGAAACCTCGCCTCAGGGATTGGCCGACCTCAAACCGGCCTTCGACCAGAAGGGAACCGTCACGGCCGGCACCTCGTCGCCGCTGACCGACGGCGCCGCGGCGGTGCTGGTGACCAGCGCCGCCTATGCCGAGAAGCACGGGATGACACCGCTCGCCCGGGTCAAGAGCGTTGCCGTAGCGGGGTGCGAACCCGACATCATGGGCATCGGGCCGGTCGCCGCCAGCAAGAAGGCGCTCGCGCGCGCCGGCATCAGCGCCGACAAACTCGACGTGATCGAACTCAACGAGGCCTTCGCCTCGCAAGCGATCGCCTGCATGCGCGAACTCAAATTGCCCGAGGACAAGGTCAATATCGACGGCGGCGCCATCGCGCTCGGCCATCCGCTGGGCGCCACCGGCGCCCGCATCACGGGCAAGGCCGCTTCGTTGCTGAAGCGTACCGGCGGCCGCTATGCGCTGGCCACCCAGTGCATCGGCGGCGGCCAGGGCATCGCCACCGTGCTGGAGGCGATTTGATGGCTGCGATCCGCAAAGTCGGGGTGATCGGCGCCGGCAACATGGGCGCCGGCATTGCCGCGCAGGTCGCCAATGCGGGCGTGCCCGCCGTGCTGCTCGACATCGTTCCGCCCGGAGCCAACGACCGCAGCATCGTCGCCTCGCGCGCGATCGAGCGCATGCTCAAGACCGATCCGGCGCCCTTCATGAGCAGGGCGGCCGCGCGCCTGATCACGCCGGGCAATGTGGAAGACGATCTCGGCCTGCTCGCCGATTGCGATTGGATCATCGAGGCGGTGATCGAAAATCTCGAGGTCAAGCGCGACCTCTATCGGCGGCTCAACGGCTCGCGCAAGAAGG
>Ga0181537_10003282_pt1 | contig 13893 bp, 15 predicted proteins | sample PEATcosm2014_Bin_39_FD_119765 | JGI IMG/M metagenome (GOLD analysis project Ga0181537, IMG submission 119765) | Peatland microbial communities from MTU Mesocosm Facility, Houghton, MI, USA - PEATcosm2014_Bin23_10_metaG | ecosystem: Environmental > Terrestrial > Soil > Wetlands > Peat | place...
GCGCAGATGGCCTTCTTCGAGCACGGGGTGTCGCAACTGAAGCCCCTCACGATGACCCAGATCGCGGACGTGGTCGGCGTCCACGAGACAACGGTCAGCCGGGCGATCGCCAACAAGTACATCCGCACGCCGCACGGCGTATTCGAGTTCAAGTATTTCTTCACCCCGGGCTACCAGAACGACAGCGGCGCCTCGGTCTCAAACACGAGCGTGAAGGAGATGATCGCGGACCTGGTGGCGGGCGAGGACAAGGGCGCCCCGTTCAGCGACCAGGAACTGGTCGCGAAGCTCCAGGAAAAGGGAATCAACATCGCCCGACGCACCGTCGCGAAGTATCGCGAGGAGCTCGGGATCCTCCCGAGCAACCTCAGGCGCGACTACAAGTAGGCGGCCGGGTCGACCCGGAGGCCGCTGCCGCCGTGGGAGCCGGAGTCACCCGCGTCGATCCACGCCGCGAACCCGACCATGGCCGCATTGTCGCCGGTGTGCCGCGGCTCGGCAGCAAGGAAGCGCGCGTTCGCCGCGCGGGCGGCGCCGGAAACGGCATCCCGCAGGCCGCGGTTGTTGGCGACGCCCCCTGAAAGGCCGACGCTCCGGTATTCGCCGAGGGCCAGGGCCTGCGCGGTCCTTGAGGCCAGCGCGTCGATGACCGCAGTCTGGTAGCTCGCGCACAGGTCGGGCAGGTGGGCGCGGACCACGCCCTCGGGCATCGCCTGAACGCGGTAGCGCAGGCTCGTCTTCAGGCCCGAGAAGCTGAAGTCCAGGCTCCCCTTGGCGCCGATGCCCCGGGGGAATTCGAAGGCGTCGGGGCGGCCCGCAAGCGCCAGGCGCTCGACCTCGGGGCCGCCCGGGTAACCGATCCCGAGGAGCTTGGCGCCCTTGTCCAGGGCCTCGCCCGCGGCATCGTCCCGCGTCGATGAGATCCTCCTTATCTCCCGCCCGGCGGTGATGGTGAATAGGATCGTGTTGCCCCCTGAGACGATGAGGCCGAGGTGCGGGAGGAGCCCGCCGAGCGTGGCGTCGAATCCCGCGGGCGACTGCGCATGGAGCGGGATAAAGGGCGACCAGGCATGGGCCCGGAGGTGGTTCACCCCGACGAGAGGAAGCCTGCGGGAGCGCGCCACGGCCTTGGCCGCGGCAACGCCCATCGCGAGGCAGGCGGCGAGCCCGGGGCCCCGGGTGACCGCGACCAAGGACAACTTCTCCCAGGACGCGTCGGCCTTGGCCCGCACCAGCAGGGGCCCGAAATTCCTCAGGTGCTCGCGGGTCGCGATGTCGGGAACGACGCCCCCGTGCCCTGCGTGCAGCTCCACCTGGCTGTGGATCCACTCGCAGGCGACGCCGGCCGAGGGGTCGAACACCGCGAGGGCCGACTCGTCGCAGGAGCTCTCGAGGGCCAGGATCACCGGCTGAGGAGGCGCGCCGCCCTGAAGACGTCGAGCGCGGCGTCCAGCTGCCGGTCCTCTATCGGGGCGAATTCAAAGCGCTCCATGAATTCCGCGGGATCGCTCACGTCGGGGCGCGCCACCTGCCGCTCGAGCTTGCGGTCCTCGTCGGGGCTCATGACGACCTCGACCTGGGGCGCAACGCCGTGGGCGTTTATCATCACGCCGCTCGGGGTGAAGTAGTGGGCGGTCGTCAGCCGCAGGCCCTCGCCGTTCTTCAGCTTGAAGATCGTCTGCACGGATCCCTTGCCGTACGAGCGCTCGCCGACAACGACCGCCTTGCCGGTGTCCTTGAGCGCCCCTGCGACGATCTCGGCGGCGCTGGCGGTGTCGCCGTTGATGAGGACGGCGACCGGGATCTTGATCGGGTTGCCCTCGGTCTCGGAGAAGTACTTCTCCTCGTCGGCGGGCCTTCGCCCCTCGGTGTAGACGATGAGGTCGCCCTTCTTGAAGAAGGGCTCGGCCACCTCCACGGCTGCGTCCAGGAGCCCGCCGGGGTTGTTGCGCAGGTCGATGACGAGGCTGTCGATCCCCTTCGCGAGGAGCCCGTTCAACGCGTCGTCGAACTGCTCGCCCGTGTGGTCTGAGAATTCCGTGACCTGGATGTATCCGGTGGCCGAGTCGATGACGCGTGCGCCGCGCACGCTGATGACCTTGACCACCTCGCGTATGAGGTCGAGGTCCAGGCGCTTGCCGTCGCTCGGGCGAAGGAGGCCGACCCTCACGTGGGTGCGGGGCTTGCCGCGGAGCTTGTCGACGACCTTGTCCATCGGTAGCCCGTGGTCGACGGGCTTGCCGTCGATGCTCTCGATCAGGTCGCCCTGGGCGATGCCGGCGCGGTCGCCCGGCGAGCCCGGGATCGGCGCGATGACGGCGAACGCGCCCTTCCTCATCTCGACCTCGACCCCGATCCCGCCGTATTCGCCGTCGAGGTCCTCCTCGAGCTCCTGGTTGTCCTTCGACTCGAGGTACTCCGAGTGGGGGTCCAGCGTCTCGACCATCCCGTGGATCGACTGGCGCGTGAGGGCGTCAAACCCGGCCGCGTCCGGGTCGACGTAGTTCTCGTTCACGGTCTTCAGCACCTCGCGGAAATATCCCGTGGAGTGCTCCAGGTCGCGGTTCGGGAAGAGCGACCATGAGCCGGCGAGCCTGATCGAGACCATGCATGCCGCGAATCCCATGATCGCGGCGCCGGTCAGGATGAGAATCCGTTTGAACATGACCTGAAGTGTGTTCATCGGCTGTCGGTTGTAAATGAAGCCTTCGAAAGAGTTGCCGGGCGAGGCGGTGAGGCAGGCCCTGCTCCGGCGGGCGGGAGGGCGTCCCGCGGTCGACTTCGCGGAATTCATGCAGGTGGCGCTCTACGACCCCGAGGCGGGCTACTACAGGCGGGACGGCCCGCGGATCGGCTACGGCGCGGGGACCGACTTCCTGACGGCGACGGCTTCCGCGCCGCTCCTCGGGCGCCTGGTCGCGGCGGCCTGCACGCGCCTCCTCGCGCCGGAAGCTCCCGGAGGATACGAGTTTGTCGAGGTCGGCGCGGAGCGCGGCGCGGGGATCCTCGGCGACCTGCCCCACCCGTTTCGTTCGGCGCGCATTGCCGGCATCGGCGATACTCTTCACCTCTCGGGCCCGACGGTCGTGTTCTCGAACGAGCTCCTCGACGCGCAGCCGTTTCGGCGGTTCCGCTTCCGAGCGGGCGGATGGCGGGAGATCGGCGTCGCGGTCGGCGAACGCGACCTCGAGGAGGTCGAGCTGGCGCGGGATGCGCAGCCCGGGTGCCTGCCCGCTTCGGCCCCGGAGGGATACGTGATCGATGCGCCGCTCGCGGCGGCGGACCTCCTGCGGGCGATCGCCGCGCTCCCGTGGTCCGGGCTGTTTGTCGCCTTTGACTACGGCAAGAGCTGGGAGGAGATCTCGACCTGCATGCCGGAAGGGACGGCGCGCTCCTACCGGCGGCATGTCCAGGGAAGCGACCTCCTGGCTTTTCCCGGGGAGCAGGACCTCACCTGTCACGTCTGCTGGGACTGGCTCAAGGACGCGCTGCGGGATTCGGGATTCGCGGAGCCCACGCTCGAGTCGCAGGAGGCCTTCCTCGTGCGGCACGCGGGCGACGTCATGGGGTCGATCGCTGCCTCGGCGGCCGGGGGACTCAGCCGCGACAAGCTCTCGCTCCTGCAGCTGCTGCACCCGGCCAACCTGGGGCAGAAGTTCCAGGTGCTGTGGGCCTTGAGGGCGGCCCCGGGACCCTCCCAAAATCCCCTTGCCTAACGGTCGGGCGGCCCGCTAACGTCTTCCTTTTAACTCATCCCACCATGGCCAAAATTTGCGTTATCACAGGTCGTCGCCCCGTCAAGGGGAGCATCATCAACCGCAAGGGCCAGACCAAGAAGAGCGGGGGAATCGGCACGCACGTGACCAGCATCACCAAGCGCAAGTTCCGGCCCAACCTCCAGAAGGTGCGCATCCGCATGGCCAATGGCGGCACGAAGCGCGTGTGGGTCTCCGTGAAGGCCCTCAAGGCGGGCCTCGTCACGAAGGCCTGATTCTAGGCAAGCTGTTGTCCCCGAATTATTTCGGTGGGATGACCGGGTGGGGATCGCCCGCCCATATCTTCGCGGAAATCGGGTCCGAGGGCCTTGGTATCCGGCTCATGTCGAATCCATGCGAGGCGGTGTAGTCGATCCCGTAATGGTACGACGCCCATAGCATCGGATAGGAGAAGGCGCCCTTCTGGGTCAGGGTCCGCTTGATCGTAGCCAGGCCGTCCATCCCGACGGCGAGGTTGGTGCGCCAGTCCCAGACCGAGGTCTCGTAGGGAAGGTCCGAAACCGCCCGCCACGCCCGCGGCTTGATCTGCAGGAGGCCCCGGGCCTCGCCGCGCTTGGCGTGGGGGTCGAAATGCGACTCCAGCCGGACGAGCGCGTAGACGAAGAGCGGATCGAGCCCGCGGGCCGCGGCCATCGGCTGGATGGCCGCCCAGATCTCGCGCCTGGCCCCCAAGGTGTCGGGCATCTCCGCCGGTCCATTGCCCGCCCGTGGGGAGCAGGCGGCGAGGAACAGGACGGGGGCGAGTATTCCGAGCCTCAAAGGGCGCGAAAGATGATCGAGGCGTTCTGCCCGCCGAAGCCCAGGTTGTTGCTGAGGACCGTGCGGGCCTTGAGCGCCCGCGCCACATTCGGTACATAGTCCAGGTCGCAGTCCGGGTCGGGGTCGTCGAGGTTCATGGTAGGGGGGATGACTCCCTCCTGGATGGCCTTCACGCATACGACGGACTCTATGCCTCCCGCGGCCCCAAGCAAATGGCCGGTCATGGATTTCGTGGAGCTTACCGGCAGCGACATCGCGCGGTCGCCGAAGATCTTCTTGATCGCGAAGGTTTCAAACTTGTCGTTGTAGGGCGTCGAGGTCCCGTGGGCGTTGATGTAGTCGACGCTGTCGGACGGCGCCGAAGCGCTCTCGAGGGCCCGGCGCATCGCCATCGACAGTCCCTTGCCCTCGGGATCGGGCTGCGTGATGTGGTAGGCGTCGCAGGTGGCGGCGTAGCCGGCCAGCTCGCAGTAGATGCGCGCGCCGCGCGCCCGCGCGTGCTCGTAGGACTCGAGGACCAGGATCCCGGCGCCCTCCCCCATGATGAATCCGTCGCGGTTCTTGTCGAAGGGCCGGCTGGCGCCCTTGGGGTCGTCATTGCGGGTGCTCATCGCCTTCATCGAGCAGAAGGAGGCGTAGGCGAAAGGCGTGATGGCGGCCTCGCTGCCGCCGGCGACCATCACGTCCGCGTCGCCCCGCCGGATCGCGTGGGCGGCCTCGCCCAGCGAATGGGTCCCCGTCGCGCACGCGGACACCATGCCGAAGTTGGGGCCGCGGGCGCCGTACTCGATCGCAACCAGCCCCGAGCACATGTTGCCGATCAGGGACGGGATCGTGAAGGGCGAGACCTTGCGAGGGCCGCGCTCGTAGAGGACGCGAAGCTGCGTCTCGTAGGTGTGCATCCCGCCGATGCCCGACCCGATGATGACGCCGACGCGGTCGCCGTCCTCCTTCGCCATATCGATGCCGGAGTCGGCCACGGCCTGCTTTGCCGCGACGAACCCGAAGTGCGTGTAGCGGTCGTTGCGCCTCGCCTCCTTGGGATCCATGAGCTGGCTGGCCTCCCAGTTGCGGACCTCGGCGCCGATCTGGCACGCGAAGCTGGTCGGATCAAAGAGGCTCACCCGGTCGACGCCGATCCTGCCCGCGACGAGGCTGGACCAGAATGTCGGCACGTCGTGCCCGATCGAGGTGACGACCCCCAGACCGGTCACCACAACGCGCCGATCGGACGTCCCTGGGTTCATGAACTCTGTGGGAGGCCCTCAGGCATCTTTAGGTGCCGGAAAGCGCTGTGCGGCGGGATGCCGTCAGCGACGGCTCAGCTCTGTCCCGCTTTGCTTTTGATGTAGTCGGTGACCTGGCCCACGGTCTGGAGCTTCTCGGCGTCGGACTCGGGGATTTCTCCCTTAATCTCGTCCTTGAACTCCTCCTCAAAAGCCATGATCAGCTCGACGGTGTCGAGTGAATCGGCGCCCAGATCATCAAGGAAGGAAGCGGTCGGTGTGATCTGCTCCTCATTCACATTGAGCTGGTTCACAATGATCTCCTTAACGCGCTGGTCTATGGTTTTTTGGTCAGCCATTGGGTGGGTAATCCGAGTCCACGCAGGCTTCACATTGCCATGCCGCCGTCAACGGTAAAAACTTGACCGGTAACGTACCCAGCCTCTTCCGAGCAGAGGTAGGAGCACATGTTCGCGATGTCGGCGGCCTCGCCGAAGCGCTTGAGGGGCACGGCCTCCAGGATCTTGGCGGAAAGCTCGGGCTTGCTGACGAATTCCGTCGTCATGTCGGTCTTGATGAAGCCCGGTGCGACCGCGTTTACCGTGACGCTGCGCGAGGCGAACTCGCGGGCCAGGGACTTGGTGAGGCCGATCATGCCGGCCTTCGCAGCCGAGTAGTTGGCCTGGCCGGCGTTGCCCATGATCCCGCTCACCGAGGTGATGTTGACGATCCGGCCCCAGCGCGCGCGGGTCATCGGGCGCGCGAGATGCTTGGTCCAGTGGAAGCAGCTCGTGAGGTTGGTCGATATGACGTCGTTCCAGTCGGCGTCGCTCATCCTGAAGAGGAGCCCGTCGCGCGTGATGCCGGCGTTGTTGACGAGGATGTCGATCACCGGCACCTCGGCGAGGAGCGCCTCCGCAGCCTTGGCGACGGCGGCGCCGTCCGCCACGTCGACCGCGAGCGCCCGAGCCTTGCCGCCGGCCCGGGTGATCTCGGCGGCGGCCGCGCCGCAGGAATCCGCGGACTTCGAGACGCAGATCACCGAGACCCCGTTGCGGGCCAGAGTTTCTGCAATTGCTTTGCCTATCCCGCGGCCCGCGCCGGTCACGAGGGCCGTCCGATTGTTGAAGGTGAGCATGGGGGTCAGTAGACGTCGCGCTGGTAGCGCTTCTCCTTTTTCATGAGCTTCACGTAGTCGGCAGCCTCGGCGGGCGTCATGGAGCCCTGCCCCGCGATGACATCGTGGAGGGCGGTGTCGACGTCCTTTGCCATCCGCTTGGCGTCGCCGCAGACGAAGAAATAGCCGCCGCCCTTGATCCAGGCCCAGAGCTCGGCCGCGTTCTCGCGCATGCGGTCCTGGACATAGACCTTGTCCAGCTGGTCCCGAGAGAAGGCCGTGTCGATGCGGGTCAGGATGCCGTCCTTCGACCACCGAACCCAGTCCTCCTCGTAGAGGTAGTCGGTCGCCCGCTTCTGGTCGCCGAAGAAGATCCAGTTGCGCCCCTTGGCCCCCGCCGCCCCGCGGTCCTGCAGGAAGGCGCGGAACGGCGCGATCCCGGTTCCCGGCCCGACCATGATGGCGTCCTTCGAGCCGTCCTCCGGCGGTCCGAAATGGGAATGCGACACAAACACGGGCGTCGGGGTCGCTCCCACCGTGACCCGGTCCGCGAGGAAGGTGGTGGCGACGCCGACCCGGTCCCGGCCGTTGGTCTCGTAGCGTACGATGGCCACGGTCAGGTGGATCTCCTGCGGGTGCACGCGGGGGGACGAGGCGATCGAGTAGAGCCTCGGCATCAGCTTGCGCATGTGGTCGACGAGCTCCTGGGGCGTGAGCCTCGCGCTTGGGAACTCCACGAGCAGGTCGATGAATTCCCTCTCGTCGAGCCAGGTCGCCAGGAGCTCCTTGGACTCGGGGACCAGCAGGCCCTCCAGCTTGGACTTTTCCGGCAGGTGCGTCGCCTTCGCAAACAGTGTCTCGACGATCCGGCGCGTCGGGCCGGCGAGCGCCAGCTTCGAGGCCAGGGCCTCCCGCACCGAAATCGGCGCCGTCGCCTTCGGGAGCGTGACGGGTTCGTCGCCCGTGGCCCCCAGGGCCACCAGGAGGGCCTCAACCTCGGAGGGACGGTTCGACGGGAAGACCCCCAGGGAGTCGCCCGCCTTGTAGTGCAGCCCGCTCCCCGCGATGCTGACGACGATATGGCGGGTCTCCTTGGCGGAGCCCGGGCCGTTCAGGACGCGGTTATCGACGACGCGCCCCGGGAAGGGATTGTCCTTGTTGTAGGCCGAGGTTTCGACGGGATCGGACATGGATATGGAGCGGCAATAAAGCGGTCGGGCCCGGTCGCTTGCAAGCCGGTTCAATCGCTGCATTTTTGACCCATGCAAACAGCCGGGCTCACCCTCAAAGGAATCCACCACCTGACGGCCGTGACCGCCCGCGCCGCCGAGAACCATGCGTTCTACACGAAGGTCCTCGGCCTGCGCCTGGTGAAGAAGACGGTCAATCAGGACGACGTCTCGGCGTACCACCTGTTCTATGCCGACGGCAAGGCGAGCCCCGGGACGGATGTCACCTTCTTCGACTGGCCGGCGGCCCCCGAAAGGCGGGGCACGCGCAGCATCGTCCAGACGGGCCTAAGGGTCGGCGGACGCGCGAGCCTTTCCTGGTGGAAGGACCACCTCGACCGCCATGCGGTGAAGCACGAGGGCGTGGCCGAGCGGGACGGCCGCGAGGTCCTCGACTTCACGGACCCCGAGGGCCAGCGCCTTTCCCTGGTCGATGACGCCGGCATCGGCGAGTCGAACCCCTGGGCGGGAAGCCCCGTGCCCTCCGCGCACCAGATCCGCGGCCTGGGGCCGATACGCATGAGCGTGCCCGAGCTCAAGCCGACCGACCGCGTGCTGACGCAGGTCCTCTCGATGGAGCAGGTGCGCACCTACGCCCTTCCGGGCCCCACGCTCACGACCGTGCATGTCTACCGCATGGGCGGCGAGGGACCCGGCGCCGAGCTGCACGTCGCGGTCGAGCCCGGCGCAGCGCCGGCGCGCGCCGGGGCGGGCGGCGTCCACCACGTTGCCTTCCGCACGCCCGACGACTACGAGTACGACGCCTGGGCGGAGCGCCTGTCCGCGATGGGCATGCCGACCAGCGGCCCGGTCGACCGCTTTTATTTTCGAAGCCTCTACTTCAGGGAGCCAGGCGGGATCCTCTTTGAGATCGCGACCGACGGCCCCGGGTTTGCCACCGACGAGAAGCCCGAGGATCTCGGGAAGAGCCTCGCGCTGCCCCCTTTCCTCGAGCCAAGGCGCAAGCAGATCGAGGCGGGGCTCAAGCCGCTCGACCTGTAGAATCCGGGTCGCAAGGGGGTCCGCACGTCCCTCCCAGGCCGGCGCGCGGGCCTTTCCAATTGCTATGCCCCGCGGCCCGGGCAACCCTGACCCCTCACCGTGACGTATACCACCGAGACGCAGGCAATGGAAGGGGGCACACTCCGTATCCAGAAGTTCATCGCCGACTCGGGCATCTGCTCGAGGCGCGCGGCGGAGATGCTCGTCGCCCAGGGCGAGGTATGGGTGAACGGGAAAAGGGCGGTAGCCGGCCAGAAGGTGACGCCCGGAGCGGACAAGGTGACCGTGGGCGGGAAGATCGTGCGCAGCCAGCCACAGCCCCGGATCACGCTCGCAGTGCACAAGCCCCGCGGGCTTATCTGCTCAAACGACGACCCGCACAACCCCGACACGATCTTCACGCTTCTGCCGCGCGAGTATAACAAGTTTCGCTTCTTCTGCGCCGGGCGCCTGGACAAGGACAGCGAGGGTCTCGTCATCCTGACGACCGACGGCGAGCTGGCGAACCGCCTGATGCACCCGTCCAACGAGGTGATGAAGCGCTACCACGTGACGCTGAAGCAGCCCTACCCCGCCTCGAGGCTGCCCCGGCTCGTGAAGGGCCTCACGTTCGAGGGCGAACGCCTGAAGGTCGAGCGGGCGGCCATCATCAACCCGAAGCCCGACGGCACAGGCCAGAACCTGGATGTCCACATGCACCATGGGAAGAAGCGGGAGATCCGGCTCCTCTTCTCGGCCCTCGGCTACACCGTCCTGCGGCTGCGCCGCTACCAGATCGGCGCCGTGCGCCTTAAGGGAATCCCGTTGCGCGGAGCAAAACAACTTGCTTCAAAGGAGATCGAACAACTTTTCCGCTCCCCCAAGACTCCGCATGCGGAGCTGCAGGCGACAGCCGCCAGGGACTCTACCATCCATGAAGATTAAACTGATCGTAACGGCGGCGTGCCTGGCATCGGGCGCCGCGCTCAGGGCCACCACCCTGAGCGAATCCACGGCCGTGCAGAGCCAGCCCGATCCCCTTTCCGCCGTGATCGTGGTCCTCAAGGCGGGCGCTGAGATGCCGCCCGCCTCCGACAAGGTCGGCCCGCCCCCCGCGGGCTGGACCGCCGTCGACGTCGGCGGCCCGTTCGAGGGCTACGTGAAGAACAAGGACCTGACGAAACAGCTAGACGTGATGCCGGGCGCGACGGTCTACGCGGCCCCGAAGGACACCGCGGGCGCGATCACCGTGTTCGCCAAGGGGGACAAGGCGGAGATCACCGGGCTCCACGGCAGCTGGACCCAGATCCGCCTGGACAAGACCCTCGTGGGCTACATCCAGACCGAGCCGTCCTCCGCGCCCGTGGCCTCCGCCCCCGCGCCGGCACCCGCCGCCCCGGCGCCTTCCGAGGCGAGCGCACCGGCGCCCGCGCCCTCCGCCCAGGCCTCCCCCGGCGGGAGCGAGTCCCTCTCAAGGATCTTCGAGGGGACCTTCGCGAGCACGAAGTCCCTCCTCTTCCCCAAGCGGCCCTATGACTGGCAGCTGAACGACCCGGCCGGCAAGCGCATCGCATACATCGACCTGAGCAAGCTTCTCCTCACCGACCAGATCGAGAACTACGCCGGCCACGGCGTCATGGTGCTCGGCGCCCTGAAGCAGGCCGACGACCCCAAGGACCTCGTGATCGTCGCCGAGGCCCTGCGCCTTAAATAGATGGAGGTCATCGACGGGAATCGGATCGCGGCCGAGATCATCGCGGAGCTTAAGGCCGAGGTTTCCGCGCTCAAGGGCCGCAAGCCCTGCATCGCGCTCGTCCGCGTCGGGGACGACCCCGCGTCGATCTCCTACGTGCGCAAGAAGGGCCAGACGGCCATCGAGATCGGCATCGAGAGCCGCATCCTCCTGCCCCCGGCCACCATCGACCAGGCGGCGCTCGAGACCCTCGTCGACAACCTGAACACCGATCCCGGGGTCGACGGCATCCTCGTCCAGTCCCCCCTCCCGTCCGGCCTCGACGAGCGCTCCGTGTTCGGCCGGATCGCCCCGGGCAAGGACGTGGACGGATTCAACCCGGTCAACCTGGGCAAGCTCGCCCAGGATGACGATTCCGGATTCTCGGCGTGCACGCCCGCCGGCATCATGGAGCTTCTCGAGCGCAGCGGCGTGGGCCTCGAGGGCAAGCATGTCGTGGTCCTCGGGCGGTCGCTCATTGTCGGAAAGCCGGCCGCACTCCTGGCCCTGCGCAAGAAGCCCGGCGCGAATGCGACCGTGACGATCTGCCATTCGAAGACCGCAGACCTGGCCTCGATCACCCGGCAGGCCGATGTCCTCATCGCGGCCATCGGCAGGCCGGATTTCGTCCGGTCGGACATGGTGAAACCCGGGGTCGTCGTGATCGACGTGGGCATAAACCGGGTGGCCGACGCGTCGAAAAAATCCGGCTACCGGCTGGTCGGCGATGTTCACTTTGAGTCCGTGGCGCCCCTGGCCTCCAAGATAACGCCAGTGCCTGGCGGCGTGGGTCCGATGACGGTGGCCATGCTTATGAAGAACACCGTCAAAGCTTTCCGACTCCGCGAGGCCGCGGGATAGGCCGTTCGGGGGCTTGCGCCCGGGCCCCCAGGCTCCATTGTGGGCCCGAGCTAACGCCCCATGTCCAGCGAACGAATACTGGTAGTCGACGACCAGCCGATCAACGTCCAGCTGCTCAAGCGCAAGCTGGAGCGCAGCGGGCTGCTCGTCTCGACGGCCAACAACGGGTTGGAGGCCCTGGAGCAGGTCAAGGCGCACAAGCCCGACCTGATCCTCCTGGACCTCATGATGCCCGACATGGACGGCATCGAGGTGTGCGAGCGCCTGCAGGCGAGCAGCGACACCCGCTCGATCCCCGTCATCTTCGTCACGGCCCGCACCACCAAGGAAAGCAAGCTCGAGGGCCTGGCCGTGGGCGCCGTGGACTACATCACCAAACCCATCGACCTGGACGAGACGGTGGCCCGGGTGCAGACCCAGCTCAGGTTCGCGGCCATCAACCGGGAGAACCTCGAGCTCCAGCGCCGGCTCGAGGAGTCGCGCCGGGCGGCGACGATCGGCGCGGTCGCGCAGGGCATCGCCCACAACCTTAACAACCTCCTCGGGGTTGTCATCGGGTACCTCGATCTCATCCGCAGCGGCTACGACAAGCCGGCCACCGTCAAGAAGAACGCCCAGAACGTGGACGACGCGGTCCAGCGCATCGTCGGGATCGTCCGCCAGCTGAGCACGCTGGTCGTCAAGTCGCGGCCGGACCTCACCCGGGTGTCGCTCCCGCGCCTGATCGACGGGGGCGTCAGGCGCTTCCACTCCGACTACAAGCTGACGGCCGCCGTCGTCGTGAATAATTCGCTCGAGGACCTCGAGATCGACACGAACATCGAGACCTTCGAGGAGGTGCTCTCGAAGCTGCTGATCAACGCCTGGGAGTCCTACGGCGACTCCGCCGCGCCCGACAAGCGCCCGATCACGGTGCATACGCGCCTCTTCGACAAGGCGCGCGGCGAGAAGATGCTCGAGCTCAAGGTCGACGACAGCGGCAAGGGGATCAGCGAGGAGATCCGCGACCGGATGTTCGAGCCCTTCGTGAGCACGAAGAAGACCGTCGGCGTCGGCATGGGCCTGACCGTGGCCCGCCATTCCCTGCGCAGCGTCGGGGGCGAGGTGACCATGGCCTCGAGGCCGGAAGGGGGCTCCATCGCGATACTGACGCACCCGGTGCGCGACCCTCGTAACAGGGACCGCTCGGAGGACGACGACTAGGCCGGCGGCGGGCGCACCCTCCCCATGGACGACTTGGCATTTCTGGGAGCCGGCTCGATGACCGCCGCCATGGTGGACGGCCTCATCGCGAAGGGCGCCTACCCTCCCGCGAGGATGATCTGCATGGGTGGATCGGGGACGAGCGGCCCGGCGCTCTCAAAGCGGACGGGCATCCGCCTCGCGGGGTCGCTCGAGGAGCTCCTCGGCGGCGCGGACACGCTCGTTGTCGCCTTCAAGCCCCATCACCTCGCGAGCGCCGATCCGCGGCTCGCCGCGCTGACCGCGGGCCGGATGGTGGTGTCGGTGCTCGCGGGCAAGAAGCTCGCGGCCCTGAGCGCCGTGTTCCCCAGGGCGCGCAGCGTCGTCCGCAGCATGCCGAACACGCCGGGCCAGATCGGCGCCGGCCTCACGGGCTGGTGCTCCGGCGAGCCCCTCGGGGCGTCCGACAGGGCGACCCTCCTCAAGATCTTCGGGGCGCTGGGGCTGGAACTGGAGCTCCCGGAGTCCCAGATCGACGCCTTCACCGCGATAAGCGGCTGCGGGCCCGCCTACGTCTTTGAATTCGCAGCGGCGCTCCGGGACGCCGGCCTGGGCGTCGGGTTCGACACGGCGACGGCTAAGCTGATGGCGGTCGAGACCCTCCTCGGGGCGGCGCGCCTCCTTGCGCGGCGCGGCGTCGACCCGGAGGTCCTTCGCAGCGAGGTCACCTCGCCGAACGGGGTCACGGCTGCGGGCCTTCGCCGGATGGCGGACCGCGACTTCAGGGGTGTCATCCGCGAGGCGGTGGTCGCGGCCAGGGCGCGGGCCGAGGAGCTTTCCGTCTGATGGGCGCCAACGCACTAGGCGGGCGCATCCTCGTGACCGGTGGGGCGGGCTTCATAGGGAGCGCGCTCGTGTGGGCGCTCAATGCCCGGGGGTGCGACGACATCCTCGTCTGCGACATCCTCCATGCCGACGAGAAGTGGAGGAACCTCGTGCCCCTCAGGTACGGCGACTATGTCGAGGGTCC
>Ga0181537_10003283_pt1 | contig 13892 bp, 10 predicted proteins | sample PEATcosm2014_Bin_39_FD_119765 | JGI IMG/M metagenome (GOLD analysis project Ga0181537, IMG submission 119765) | Peatland microbial communities from MTU Mesocosm Facility, Houghton, MI, USA - PEATcosm2014_Bin23_10_metaG | ecosystem: Environmental > Terrestrial > Soil > Wetlands > Peat | place...
CGGTCAGCAATCCCTTCAGATCGGGGGTGTAATCGATCGCGTCCCACGGCCTGGTCACATTGATCGGCACGGTGAGGGCGCCGGCCAGCGCCGCCTTGACCTTGTAGTCGACGGTCTGCCTGGGCATGTCGACGGTTCCCGCCCCGGTCACCGTCATGGTGGGCGCGTTCACGACCAGATCGCCGTTCTTGAGAATCCCGTTGGTGATCGTGTAGGTGCCGTTCGCGGTGCTGAAATCGGTTTCGCCGCCCTTGCCCCCGACCACCGACGATGCGGCGTTCTTCACCATACCGACCAGGTCGACGCCCTTGATCACGCCATTCTGCAGGGCGAAGTTACCCTTGCCAGCGAGCGCGCCAACCAATTCGCGCTGACTCTTGCCGCGGCTGGTCACCTGGCTGTCGGAGACGACCGCCCCGGTGATCCGATCGGAATCGGCTAGGGCCAGCATCAGCGGCCCCACCTGCACCTTGTCGATTTTGAGATTGGCATCGGTCGCGAGTTGAGCGCCGGTGCCGTCGACCTGCACCCGGCCTTTGACGTCGCCCTGGTAGAGCGACATATCGGTCAGATCGAGCGTGAGACGGCCATTGGTCAGGTTGACCTGCACACTCGTCTTGCCGGTCGTCACCTTCCGGTAAATGATGGCGTCGGCGGCCAGACCCAGATCGACGTCCGCGGCCTTGAAGCCCGAGGTGTCGATGGGATCGTCGCTCCATCCCTTGGCGGCTCCGGCCTGCGGGGCGGCGGCTTGCTTGGCCGCGGGCGCCTGGGCGGGCGCCACCGCCGGACTGGACACCTTCGCGGCCGCCGGTTGGGCCGCAGTTCCGCCCTTTTCGGCCGCCATATATTCGTTGAGGTCCAGCTTGTCGACGACCAGCTTACCCTTCAGCGACGGACGTGCGCCGCCGGTATCGACGGCAAGGTCGCCGCTTCCCTTCATGGCGTCGAGGCCGAGCTGCACGCCGGCAAGCCCGTATTTCGCGCCATCGACCGAAACCTTGCCCTTGATCGAGAAAGGCCCGAGACCGTCGCCCGGCGCGGAGAGCGGCTGTCCGGTGGCCCAGAGCACCAGAGCGCGCACCGACGGGATCGACAGATCGATGTCGCCGGTTCCCTTGGGCTGGCCGGCCACGCCCATCGTGCCGGCGAAGGCCAGCTTGATCGGATCGCTGTCGAGCTTGATGTCGAACGGCGAACCCGACCCGTAAATCAGCTCGCGCGGTTTGGCGGCGCCCAGCTTGATCTGTACGGTTTTGTCGTGCCAGTGCACCGACCCATCGACCGCGAGCGCGGATTCCATATCCGGCAGCGACACTTTGAGATTGATCGCGTCGGCGACCTCGGTCTTGCCGGTGACGCCGTTGCGATAGGTCACATGGCCTTCGGTGATGCGGACGTCGCCGAGCGCGATCTCGTTGATTGGGCCGCCGCCCACCGACGGCGCCGTGGCCGGCGCGGCGCTGGGCTTGGTTCCGGTGCCGGCATTGGCCGCGGGCGCGGGCGTCGACGCTGGGGCTGGGGCCGGGGCCGCAACCGTGCCGAACTCCCAGTTGGCGTGACCGTCCTTGTCCGTTTCGAGGTCGATGTCGGGTTTCTCGAGCACGAAACTCGAAACCTTGACCTTGCCGGACAGTAGCGGGAGGACTTCGAGGTGAACATCGAGGCGAGACAAGCTGATCATGGGCTTGCTGCCTGCCCAGGGCGCATTCGAGAAGCTGACATCTTTCGCCGCCACGCCAAGGGTCGGAACAATCGAAACCGACAAACCACCCTTGATATCGAGGTCGCGGCCGGTGGCATCATGGACGGCGGTGATGATCCGCGCGCGGATCGCATCCGCCGGAATCAGCATGGGACCCACGAACACGGCCGCAACCAGCAGCACCACGATGGCGACGACAATTCCGATGACCCATCTTGCCCAACCCCGGCCAGCAGAATCGCGACGCGACATCGACGTTCTCCCGTGAATATAATTGGTCTGAGGCGTCACCGGCTGTTGGCGCCGCGACCGGTATCCTATCAGGGGCCGCCGTCGCAGGGAAATAACTGCCTCCAGATGGCGCCATGTAACCAATTGGCGGGCTGGATCGTACCTTAGCCAACGGTATGCCCTCAGGAGACGCGCCCATGACCAAACCGGAAGATCGGAACGCCAGCGGAGCCGTTGCCGCAATGTTCGGTGCCATTGCCGCTTTGGGTTCCGTCATTGCTCCCGGCGTCGCCGGGGCCGACCCGCGGCCGGTGGTCGTCGAATTGTATACGTCACAAGGCTGCAATAGTTGCCCGCCCGCGGATGCCTTTCTTGGCGAGCTCACCCGTCGCGACGACGTGCTGCCGCTCGCCTTCCATATCGACTATTGGGACAATCTGGGCTGGAGCGACAAATTCTCGAGTGCCGATGCCACGCGGCGCCAGAAGCTCTATGCGCAGAGCCTCGGGCGCGACGGCATCTATACCCCGCAGATGGTGATCGACGGGGTTTCCGATGCCGTCGGCTCGGACAAGGGCGAAGTCCTATCTCTGCTCAAGGGCAAACGCGACGGGGTTGCGCTCAAGGCGACGCGCGACGGACAGGATCTGGTCGTCGATGTCGGCCCCGCGCTCGTCTCGCAGCCGGCCGCCGACAAGCGGGACGCGGTCCTGTTGCTGGTGGCCTACAGCGACGCCGCCGAAACCAAGGTGCAGCGCGGCGAAAACGCCGGAAAGACGCTCCGCGAATTCAATATCGTGCGGGGTTTCTGGCGCCTGGGCAACTGGTCCGGCGAGCCCCAGCAGATGCGCTTCGACGCCTCGAAACTGCCCGAGGGCACGACCAACGTAGCACTTCTGCTTCAGGCCGTCGGACCCGGTCCGATGCTCGGCGCGGCCACGATCCCGGTGCGCTAGTCTTCCGGCGTCGTGGATTTTTCGGCCAATGCCTTGAGCATTCGGTCGTAGGTCAGGACCACCTGCTCGACCGTGGGGATCGAATTCTCGCGTCGGCACATGGTGGTGAGGATCGCCGCGACGAGCTTGTCGATGTCAGTCTCCATGACCCGTTCTCCGGTTGAAAGCGGTCACGATCCGTTTGGCCGATGCAACCGCCCGCCGCCGAGCGGTCGCTTCACGCCGGTGGTGCCGGGAAAGGTGATCGGCAGCCCACGCGCCGTGCGCGCGGCCATATAGGCAAAGGCGTGCGCCTCGAGCGCATCGCCGTTTTCGCCGATGGCCTCGATCGGCTCGACCGGCGCGGCCAGCGCCGCCGCCAGTCCGGCCATGATGCGCGGATTGTGTCGCCCCCCGCCGGTGACCAGCCAACGCAAGGGTCTCGCCGGAAGGTGGGGCAGCGCCGCAGCCACCGAGCGAACGGTGAATTCCGTCAGCGTGGCCGCGCCATCCTCGGCCGACAGCCCATCGGTAAGCCTTCCCGCCATGGCCTTGAAATCGTCGCGGTCCAGCGATTTGGGCGGCCTTTGGTCGAAATACGGGTGCGACAGGAACCGCGCCACGGACTCCTGGTTCACCCGGCCGGCGGCGGCAAGCCTGCCCCCGTGATCGACCGCGGTGCCTGTGTGCTTGAGAGCCCAATCGTCGATCAGCGCGTTGGCGGGCCCGGTGTCGAAGGCGAGCAGCGCATCGCCTTCGCCGATGAAGGTGAGGTTGCCGACGCCGCCAAGGTTGAGAACCGCCACCGAGCGCGGCAGGTGGGTGGCGAGGGCTTGGTGATAGATCGGCGCCAGCGGCGCCCCCTGCCCTCCGGCCGCGACGTCGGCGGTGCGGAAATCGTTGACCACCGCGATGCCCAGTTGACGCGCCAGCAGCGCCCCGTCGCCGATCTGCCAAGTCCGCCCTTCGCCCGGCCGATGCAGGATCGTATGCCCGTGGAAACCGACGAGATCGATTTTGGCCCAGCCATTGCCGTGTTTCGCAATCAGGGCCTCGGCCGCGTGGGCGTGGAACAGGGTGACGTCGCGCTCGACATCGGCCACGGGTCCCTTGCCCCCCAGAATGCCGCGCAGCCGGGCGCGCAACGGCTCCGGATAGGGCAAGGTCAATGCCGGCCCGGGCTCAAGAACCGCCTCGCCGTCGGTAACGATCAGGGCCGCGTCGACCCCGTCGAGCGAAGTTCCGGACATCAGGCCCAGGCAATGGATCGGCACGGTCATCGGCGCTCCTCGTTGTACCTGTTTCCTTATCGTGCTAAACGACCCCACTTCGCGGCGCAAGCCCGCTTGATTGATACCGACCGAACGATGACCACTTTCCAATCAGATTTCCTGCGGATCGCGACCGAACGCGGCTTCGTGCACCAGTGCACCGATGCCGCGGCGCTCGACGCGCGCCTCGCTGCGGGTCCGGTGGCGGCGTATGTCGGTTTCGACTGCACCGCCGACTCTCTCCATGTCGGGCATCTGCTCTCGATCATGCTGCTGCGCACACTGCAGAAGACCGGCCATAAGCCGATCGCGCTGATGGGCGGCGGCACCACCAAGGTGGGCGATCCGTCGGGCAAGGACGAGTCGCGCAAGCTGCTCTCGGTCGACGACATCAACCGCAACATGGCGGGCATCAAGACGGTATTCGAGAAGTTCCTGGCGTTCGGCGACGGGCCGACCGACGCCATCATGCCCAATAACGCCGACTGGCTCGACAAGCTCAACTACATCGATTTCCTGCGCGACTATGGAAGGCACTTCTCGGTCAACCGCATGCTGTCGTTCGACTCGGTCAAGCTGCGGCTCGAACGCGAGCAGCCGCTGACCTTTCTCGAGTTCAACTACATGATCCTACAGGCCTACGACTTCCTCGAATTGTCGCGGCGCGTGGGCTGCGCGATGCAGATGGGCGGGTCGGACCAGTGGGGCAATATCGTCAACGGCGTCGAACTCGGGCGCCGCATCGACGGGAGCGAACTGTTCGGCCTGACCACGCCGCTGCTCGCCACCGCATCGGGCGCCAAGATGGGCAAGACGGCGGGGGGCGCGGTGTGGCTCAACGCCGATCGCGTCTCGCCCTGGGACTACTGGCAGTTCTGGCGCAACACCGACGATGCCGATGTCGGCCGTTTCCTGCGCTTGTTCACCGAACTGCCGATGGCGGAAATTGCGAAGCTCGAAGCCCTCGGCGGCGCCGAGATCAACGAGGCAAAGAAGATTCTCGCCGACGCGGCCACCCGCCTGCTGCATGGCGACGCGGCGGCGCGCGAAGCGTCCGAAACCGCACGGCGCACCTTCGAGGAGGGTCATGCCGACGATAACTTGCCCAGCATCGCCATTCCCGCGGCCGAACTGGCGATCGGCATCCCGGCCTACGCGTTATTCGTGCGCGCCGGGCTGGCCGCCTCCAACGGCGAGGCGCGGCGGCTGATCAAGGGCGGCGGCGCCAAGGTCAACGACGAGACCGTGGCCTCGGAATCCGATCCGGTCGGCTCGTCGCATTTGCGCGACGGGGCGATCAAGCTGACCGCCGGCAAGAAGCGCCACATCCTGGTGAAGGCGGCCTAGCCGACCCGGACGGTCGGCGATATCCTGACCGCGCATCAATCGCGCAGGAGGCATGCGCCATGAATGAGGCTCCCGCTTCGACCGGGCTCGGCACGCAAGCTCAAGACTTTCATTTGCCCGGCACGGACGGCAAAGCCTATGCGCTTGTTGACGTCGCCGGCGCCAAGGGCACCGTGATCGTGTTCATCTGCAATCACTGCCCCTATGTCAAAGCGTCGATCGGACGGCTGGTCGCGGACGCGCGCAAGCTGATGGCCGAGGGCATCGGCTTCGCCGCCATCTGCTCGAATGATGCAAAATCCTATCCCGAGGATTCGTTCGACAACATGAAGCGCTTCGCCAAGGCGAACGAATTTCCCTTCCCCTATCTGCGGGACGAAGATCAGTCGGTCGCGCGCGGTTACGGCGCGATCTGCACGCCCGATTTTTTCGGCTTCGACGCCTCCGGCAAGCTCCAGTATCGCGGCCGGCTCGACGAAGGCCGCACCTCGCCTCCTGCGGCGACGGCGCGACGCGAGCTACTCGAAGCCATGCGCTCGATCGCCACGACTGGCAAGACCAGCGCGCCGCAGAACGCCCCGATGGGCTGCTCGATCAAATGGCGTCACTGAGCGCGGCGACGCCTATTCGTTGGATTTTTCCTGGGGCAAGGGCGCTTGACCGCCGGAATGCGATGGCGGGGCGACCGTCGGACCGTCGCTGCTGTCGAAGATGCCGAATAGGCCGCGCAAGAATCCGGGCGTCAATGCCGACAGCGGATTGACCGAGACGTTCGGGCTGCCCGCCAGCCCGCTGACCGAATAATTGAATCCGATCAGCCCCCCGCCCTGCCCGCCGGTCAGCAGCGTGCCGATGACCGGAATTTCGCCGAACGCGCTGTTGATGGCATAGGCCGGGACGATGGTTCCGGCCAGCGCCAGCCGGTCGGTATTGAGATCGATCTGACCCTTGGCGGTAAGGCCGATTTCCGTGCCCGAGGTGCGCGCGTCCTTCAGGGTGACGATGTCGTCGGCCAAGTTGAAGTGGGCTTCGGCCCGCTTGAAGTGGATGCCGTCGCCGCTCAGTACGTCGCCCGCGCCGGTCAGGGAGGCGACGGTGAGGATGCGCGCCAGCAGCGGCGCCTTGACGACGCGGTAGTCCGTGAGCTTGAGAACGCCATCCAGCGGTTTGTTGGGATAGGTGTCGAGATAGGTGCCGTCGATGGTCAAGGTTCCGCCGCGCACCGTTTTCAAAATACCGAACGCGCCGAACATCGCCCCGGCATCGTCGCAGGTCACCCGCAAGGTGCGGCGCGCCTGTTCGGTGGCGGGTCTGACCTCGAAGTGCAATGGACGCCCCTGCCCGACCGTGGCATTGACCTTGATCATGCTCCACTCGCCGGCAGCATGGGTCATGGCGGCATCGACGTTCTGGATCGATCCGTCGTCGCTCAACCAGACGCGCCCGAGCTTCCTCACGTCGACCGTGAGCTTCTGCCCTTCTTCGAGCTTGTGCGATCCGGTACCGCCGCTCAGCAGCTCGCTGGCGTCGAACGAAACGCCGGAAACGTCGAGATGGATCTCGTTCTCCGGCTTGAAGGTGATGGTCGATCGGAAATCCGAATGGCCCCATTTCGCGGTCGTCAGCGAGATGCGCCGCGGGCGATTGCCCGGATCGAACGCGATGTCGCCGCGCATCTCCATGCCGGTGGAAATCACTTCGAAATTCTCGACGGCGGCGATGCCGCCGCCATTGACGCGCAGTTTGGCTTTGGCGGCGCCGGGCACACCCGGCGCCTTTCCCCAATTCAACCCGGGCAGATGCAGGTTCAGCGGGCTGAGATCCGCGTTGATGTCGACATCGCCCCGGCCGCCATCGTAGAAGGTCGCGACGACGTCGATCGGGAGGGTCCCCGAAAGCACGGGCGCCTGCAGGGCCGGGTCATCCAGACCGACCGCCTTGCGGCCGGCATCGTCGAGCGACGCCTTGACCTGGTACCGGCTGCGGAATGGCGCCGGCGCGAAATTCTCGTGCCATTTGAGTTCGATCGGTATCTTCGAGAGACTCGCCTTGCCCTCGACATCCATGCCCCTGGGGTCGACATCGAGGTCGAGCGCGCCATCGCTGAGGTCGAGGCCGAAAGCGGCCTTGGGGACGGCGAGACCCAGCGTGTGCGCGTGCGCATGCAATTTGACCTGCGACATCCGCAGCGTCTTGATCAGCGGCATCGCCACTTCGAGCGTCACCGTGGCGTCGCCTTTGGCGCGTTCGGGATCGAATCCGATCGACGAAGCATAGGCGAGCGGCTTGGTGTCGATCAGGCGCAGCGCGTCACGCACGCTGGAGGCCAGATCGAGCTGGATCGTGGCGGATTGTTCGGGATCCATGAAGCCGCGCAGCGCGACGGTGCCGGAGCGAACGTCGATTCCCGCCGCGGTTCCGCCCTTGATCGTAACCGTGAGCGAGTCCTTGTCGAGCGATGCCTCGGCGGCAACGTTGCGGGCCGAGGGCAGGGCTCCGAAATAATGGACCGATATACCGTCGCCGCGGAGCGTCCCGGACATGGACTGGAGGTCGAGTCCGGCGCCCGGACGCGCCGCGGTGCCGCCCGGCAGCGTCGCGAACGCGAATTTGAAATCGCCCTGACGGATGGTTCCGCCGGAAAGATTCGAGGCGATCCAGGCTCGCGCATTGGCGGCCATCCCGGCGGGCCACAGCGCCTTGGCGGTGTCGACCGGCATGTCGTCGACGCGCATCGCGATGTCGACGCGCGGCGCGCCATTGATCCCGCCGATCTTGCCCGACGCCGTCAATTTCGGTCCGCCGAGATCGACGCGCAGCTCGTCGACCGCGAGCGTGTCCATGCCGTCGGTCAATTTTCCCTTCAGCGCGACCGCGTTGACCCGCAATGGATTGGCGAGCATTGGCGTCAGGTCGAACGAGCCGACGCCACCGGTAAGGTCGAAGCCCAGGCTCGAAAGGCCTTTATCCGTCGCGTAGTTGAAATCGGCCGTTCCTCCGGTAACCAATTGCAGGCGCGACAAGAGCGCGATCGAAGGCAGGATGCGTGCGAAGTAGGCCGGCCGGATGCCGCTCCACTTGAGCGAGCCGGTCACGGCACCCGTCTTGATTGAGTACAGGCCGTCCAACTTGATTTCCGCGGCCTGGCCACTGACCACGAGCGGCCCATGGACGCTGCCCGCCACCCCGGCGTCGGTCCGCTCCAGAAGCAGATCGACCTGCGGCGCGTGCCAGCTCATATCGAGCGCCTTGTCGTCGAAATCGAGATCGCCGCCGACGATCTCGACGTGCCTCAGATAGATCTGCTGCGCCAGATCGGCATTCATACCGTTGCTGCCGGAACCGGTCAGCCTGCCGCCGATCGCGCGGTCGAACAGCGCCGCGGCGTCGGCGTCGACTCCTTCGCCGAAACCCAACGCGAATGAACCCGACGCGGTGCGCAAGAGCCGAAGCCGGGGATGGATCACGCGCACGCGGCTGACCGCGACTTTTCCGAGCAGCAATGGCGCGCCGGCCAGCGAAACGGTGGCGTCGGGCAGCGACGCGACACTATGACCGTCCGCGCCGGTGGCACGGACATTACGAAGATGAATGGTCAAAGTATCGTCCTGGCCGTCCCACACGAGCGCGGTCTCGTCGAGCGTGAAGACCGTATTGCCGCCCACGATCTGTCCTAGCGCCTGCTCGATCGTGGGAGTCAGGAACGACAGCGAGACCGGACCTTGTGACAGGCGGTAGGCCGAGCCCGCCATCGTCGCTACGATAATCAGCACCAAGGTACTGATAAGGCCGAGCAGACCCTTGACGGTGCCGTGGACCACGCCGCGCCAACCTCCGTCGTTTCGGCCAAGCTCCTTACAAAGACTTGCGCGGTTCGCACGTAAAAAGCAACCACCCAATTGCGCGCCATTAGCGCGCCAATAGCCCAGAACATCACTCGGTTCCGACCGTCCAACCAGCCGACGAAGCGGCGTGCCGCCAGGCGATCGCATCGGCGACGGCCAGCACGACCAACGCCAAGCCCAGTACCGCTGGCGTGCCCAGACGGAACAGCAAGGCGGTGCCGATTCCAGCGCCGAGAAACATCGCCACCACCGCTGCGACCCGGCGCAGCGGCCGCGGATTCGGTCCGCCCGCGAGAGAGGATTCGGCGGCGAATCCCGTAAGCGTCGACGTCAGCACCGTGGTCATCAGGTCCGGCACGGCCAGACGCCGAGCCATCGCGTTCTGCGTACCCATCGCGATGGCCAGCAGCACGACCTGCCCGTACCGTGCGCCTTCCGGAAATGGGCCGCGCACCATGATCGCGACGACCAGCGCCGCCGCGACCAAAACCACTTCGATCATCATGGCCACGGCCAGGAACCGGCCCCGGTGTCGCCCGAAGCGTTTGCCGATCCGGCCGCCGGCAACGGCCCCGGCCAGGAATGCGGCCATGGCGACCAGCGATGCCGCGATGGGGAATTGCGAGGCGCCGGCCACCGAGAAGCCGAGAAAGATCACGTTGCCTGTCATGTTGGCGACGAACACGTTGCCCAGAGCAAGGTAGCTTGCCGCGTCGACCAATCCGGTAACGAGGGTCAGCAGCAACAGCAAGCGCGGCAACGGCCCATGGCGAACATCCTCATGCGAGACAATGGCGCCAACGCGCCCCAGCATCGACATATCCGGTCAACGCCCCCCGATGACAATGGGCGAAAATAGTAGCAGGCCGCGCTCCCATTGCCATGCTTCGACGGTCACTTTGCCTCGGGCCATACAAATGTCATAGTGCGGGCCACGGGAATCGTGGCGGGAAGTTGCTGGGCCATGCGGATCGGATCGTCATGAGTTCGTCGGCGGCATCGCCGGAACGCCTGTTCGCGGATTTGAGCCTGTGGCTGGCGGATCAGACCCTGCATTCGTCCGATGCCGCGCCCCTGGTCACCGAATTGTGCCTGCGCTTGCGGGCGCTCGATCTTCCGATCATACGGCTCCAGGTCAGCTTCAATGTGCTGCACCCGCTCTACGACGCCAGTGTGATTCGCTGGACCGTGGCCGGGGGCACCGAGACCGAAAGCTTCACCGCGGCGCAACGGATGAGCGCCGGGTTTCAAAATGGACCGATCGCCCATGCCTTGCGTCATCGCGTGCCGGTGATTCGCCGGCGCCTCGTCGGACCCGGCGCGCTCAACGACTTCCCGGTGCTCGACGAGTTCCGCGACGCCGGCGGCACCGACTATCTTCTGCTGGTCGAGGTGTTCGACGCGGTGGCGCAGCGCGGCCTGGCCTGTTCGTGGATCGGCGACCGGCCCGGCGGCTTCACCGACGTCGATATCGGACACATGCAAGCCATCACGCGCAGCCTGGCGATCGCGATGAATGCCAGGATCGAGCGCACCATCGCCCGCAACGTCGCGATCGCCTATCTCGGCCCCGAGGCGGGCAATGCCGTGCTCAAGGGCTCGATCCGCCGCGGCGACGGCGAAAAGATCGGCGTTGCGTTGTGGTACAGCGACCTGCGCCGGTCGACGCGGCTCTACAATAATCTCGCCGTCGAGGACTTTCTTCAGGTCATCAACCGCTATTTCGAGATGACCGCCGGCGCGGTGTTCGATGCGGGCGGCGAAGTCGTGCAGTTCGTCGGCGATGCCGTGCTGGGCTATTTTCGGGTCGATGGCGACCCGTCGATCGCCTGCACCAAGGCCCTGGGCGCCGCCGAGGAAGCGCGCCGCCGGGCCGCCGCCTTCGCCCCCGGTCCCGGCGAGGAGCCGCTCGAATTCGGCATCTCGCTTCATCTCGGCCAGGTCATTTACGGCAATCTCGGCGTGCCCGAGCGGTTGCAATTCTCGCTGATCGGTTCGGCCGTGGTCGAGGTGGTGCGGGTCCAGGACATGACCAAGCGGCTCAATTGCAATCTGCTGGCCACGGGCACCTTCGCCAGCGCGGTCGCGCGCAAATGGAAATCGATGGGCGAGCACGAGCTGCGCGGCTTCGATCAGACGCGCCACCTGTTCACGCCCGAACCCGTGGCGGGCGAACCGGCAGCGCCAACCACCGAATTCGCCACCGTTCCCCAGGCCGGCTGATCCGCGCCGCGCCGCCTAACGATCGCTATCGTTCGACCATTTGAGCGTGTGGTGGTCGAAGCCCGCCTCGATGGTCGGCTTGACCACCATGAAGTAGGGCGAGACGTCGAAATCGCGCGGCGTATAAAGGCCGCTTTTGCGGATGTGGTCGAGTTCGTCTTCGACATAGGGGCCCACGCCATAGCTGCTGCCGCCGACGGCGATCCGTTCCGGCAGCACGGGATAGCGAATCGACGAGAAGGCTTCGCCGATCAGGGCGGAACAGATCGCCTTGGTCGGATCGCCGCTGCCGATCGCCAGCATGCGTCGCCGCCACGAAACCGGCACCGGCGGATACGGAAACATGTAGCGTGCAAGATCGACAATGCGCCGGTTGTCGTAACGCACGCCGATCCGCGCCACGGCGTAGCCGACCACGCGCGCGATCTCCTCATCCGATAGGCCGACCGGCCGGCAGATGCGGGTGTTGAATTTTGCATATTTCGACAGCGGCACCGCGATCACGCCTGGGCCGGCCTCGGCTTCGAGCAGCACCCTGGCCTCGCCTGTCTTGGCATCGGAGTCGACCGCGTTACCGATGAACAGCGCGGCATGGGACCAGGTCGACTGGGTCAGGAACTTGATGATCGCTGAGAGGCGCGTGTTGCCCTCGATCAGGATCACATCGCCCGGCCTGAGCACCGCGCGCCAAAGGTCGAGCGGCGGGGCGACGAACGGGGCATAGCGGCCCGTCGGCCTTGCCAGATAGGCCAGGATCCGCGCCGCAATCCAATCGCCGATGCGCTTGAACATCCGCGTCGCGCGCGCCTACTTCACCGACGAGAACGACGTCGGGACGAGAAATTGGCTGCTGACATTGGCGACGATCGGCCCGTCCTTTTCGCTGTCGGCCCGCGCTTTGACCCATTCCGGATCGGCCAGGAAGGCGGCCCACTTCTCTTCCCGCTCGCCAAGCGATTTCCACGCCAGGAAATAGGTCAGATCGTTCGACGATTCGCCCACCATCGTGGTCCAGAACCCGGCCTGGCGGATGCCGTGGCGCTCCCAAATGCGCAGCGTGTGATTCTGGAACCGGGCCAGCAGATTCGGCAGGCGGCCCGGCAACGTCCGGTAGATGCGCAATTCATGGATCAAGCGACGGCCTCCACTCGAATGTCCCGGCCCCGCGGTTTGCCCGCCGGGCCGGTACCATTCTTAGCATGACCAGTGGGTCAGGATCATCCGATGCGCGAAAGTCGCCTCGCCTTGACCGCCACCGACGCATCACTCAATCTGAACGCTTGTGTGCGGCAACTCGGGCGGGATGGGCTGTGAACGCAAGGGCCGGGCAATCACGGTGGGCGACAAAGGGCGTCGCCGCGGCAATGCTGATCGCGGCTTTATGCGGCTGCACCGCCGCCGCGGTTCCGCCCGAGATGCATCTTGTGAAGACCGTCGCGCTGGGCGGCCCCGACCATTGGGACTATCTCGCCGTCGATCCGGAGTCGCATCGCGTGTTCATCGCGCACGGCACCGAAGTGACGGTGGTCGACGGACAGGGCGGCGAAGTATCCGGCCGCATCGCCGGCCTCGACGGCACCCATGGCATTGCCTTGGTGGGACCTCTGGCGCGCGGCGACGTCGCCAACGGCGCCCGCGCCACCGCATTCGACCTGGCCCATCTGGCCAAGGCAGCGGATATCCCGACCGGCGCCGGCGCCGATGCCGCGATCTACGACCCGGCCAGCAAGCGCGTGTTCGTGGCGAACGGGAAAGACGGCTCGCTGACGGCGATCGATCCCACGAGCAACGCGGCAATTGGCACGGTGGCGCTCGGCGGCAAGCCCGAATTCATGGCGGTCGACGGCACCGGCAAGCTGTTCGTCAACATCGAAGACACCGGCCAGCTCGCCCGGATCGACACCGCGCATCTCGCCGTCGACGCAAACTGGCCGCTGGCCGCCTGCGAAAGTCCGCATGGGTTGGCGATCGATGCCGTGAACCACCGTCTTTTCACCGGGTGCGTGAATTCGGTGATGGTGGTGACGGATGCCGACTCCGGCACGCAAATCGCCCGCCTGCCGATCGGCAAGGGCAGCGACGCAATCGCCTTCGACCCGGTTCGCAAAGTCATCTTCAGCTCGAATGGCGAAGGCACACTGTCGATCTACGGTGTTGCCGATGTCGATTACTACGTCGATCAGGGAACCGTCGCCACCGCGCCGGGGGCGCGCACCATGGCGGTCGATGCGACCTCGGGGCGGATCTTCCTGGTCACCGCCGACATCGATCCGGCGGCGCCGCCCGACCCGCGCCCGCATTTCCTGCCCGGCACGGTGAAACTGCTGATGATGGA
>Ga0181537_10003284_pt1 | contig 13891 bp, 13 predicted proteins | sample PEATcosm2014_Bin_39_FD_119765 | JGI IMG/M metagenome (GOLD analysis project Ga0181537, IMG submission 119765) | Peatland microbial communities from MTU Mesocosm Facility, Houghton, MI, USA - PEATcosm2014_Bin23_10_metaG | ecosystem: Environmental > Terrestrial > Soil > Wetlands > Peat | place...
CCTTGGCGGCCGCCACCGAGGCGAGCAGATCCGGGCTGCGCCCGGATTGAGACAGCGCAATAAAAAGGCATCCCCGAAGATCCTGCGAGACGCCGTATACCGAGCTCACCGACGGTGCTGCCGATGCGGTCAGTACGCCCGCGCAGGTCTCGATCAGGTACTTGGCGAAGGTGGCGGCATGATCGGAGCTGCCGCGCGCGCAGGTGATTACCGTGCGCGGCGCGAGACGGCGCACCTGCGCACCGATCGCCGCGATGGCCGCGGCATCGTGTTGCAGTTGCGCGCGCACCGCGTCCGAGGCGCTCGCCGCTTCCTGAAACATGCGAGTGTCTTCGACCCGGAGGGTGCGCAAGTCGCTCATGTGGACGCGCTCAACTCGGCGACGAAGTCGTAGGTATCCCCGCGATAGAAGGATTGCGAGAACTCGATCGCGCGGCCGTCGGGCAAGGAGCCCAAGCGCTCGACCTGCAGACCGGCATCGCCGGGCTTGGCCTTGAGCAATTCCGCCTGATCGCCGGTCAACAGCACCGCCCGCAAGCGCTGCAAGGCACGGACCGGACGCTGCCCGGCGCGCTCCAAGGCTTCATACAGCGACGTGTCGACTGCGTCGAGCGATGGCAGCGCGGTGGCCACGATGGTGGCGTATTCCAACGCCATCGGCGCATCGTCGGCGTAGCGGATGCGATTGAAACGGAACACGGGCGTGCCGGGACTGAGCCGCAAGGTAAGCGCCTCTTCGGGCGTCACGGTACCCGCCGCGCGCTTCAGCCACACGCTGCGCGGCGTGCGCCCGCGCGCGCGCATGTCCTCCGAGAACGAGGTCAGCATTGCGAAGTTCTTGTCGACGCGCGCCGATACGAAGTTACCGGCGCCCTGCCGCCGCACCAGCAGGCCATCGGCCACCAGTCCGTCGAGCGCCTTGCGCACCGTAATGCGCGACACTGCGAAATCCGCGGCCAGATCGCGCTCCGAGGGCAGCGCGTCGTCGGGCCCGAGAATGCGGCTGTCGATGGCCTTGCGCAATGCCCGCTGCAATTCTTGATAGAGCGGCAAATTGCCACGGCCGTCGAGCGGACCAATCGCTTTGGCGAGGGATGTCATGGATCTGAAGCCGCTTCCGGTCTATTTTCGCTTACAATGATAATACCAAATAAATACCACTTTTACAAACAAAGCCCAAGTGGTATTAGCATAGCGCATGCCGCATCTCGAAATATTGGCGCCGTTCGACGGCTGGTGCCGCTATCCGGCCCCGATTCCGCTGCTGAGGGGACTCTCGCGGTTGCGTTGCGGTCGGGCCTGGGACTCGGATTACTCTCCGCTTCGTGATGTGAGACAAGCTGGCTCTTTGTCCTACACTCATTGCTTGCCGCCGCCGAGTGCGATGCGCCGACGTCCCGTGGTGGACTGTCAGCATGGGCAACACAGGTCATCACAGCACCTCGCAACTGGCACTCCGCGGATTGTGCGGACTCGTTGCGGTGTGCGGCCTCGTCGCGCGGATGCAGGCCCTGGCCGCACCGCCCTCGCGCCCTGCGTTGGATCTTCGTCCGCCCGCACCCTCGACTCTCGCCGCGGCAAAATCCGAGTCGCAATTTCCCTCCTCGTTGCACCGGCCCTCGTTCGGCGCACTCGAGAAGGTTCAGCTTCCCGAATTGGGCGCGCAGGGCCGCGTGCCCAGCCGCTACGAGGAATTTGCGCGCCGCGTGCATCGCGAGGGATTGCCGGTTGCCCGGTTGTGGGAAAACAGATCCGCCCTCGTCAGCGTCGGCCTCAATCAGCGCGGCAAGCCCGGCCTCTGGCTGATTCAAAAAACCCATTGACCGCGTCGCGAGGCGGGTCTGCGCCGCGAGGCCGTTCTCAGTTGCCGAGATTGAGCAGCGCCGCGTTGCCGCCGGTCGCCGTGGTGTTGACCGTGAGCGTGCGCTCGTTGGCGAATCGCGCCAGATAATGCGGGCCGCCGGCCTTCGGGCCGGTCCCCGACAGTTCGGTGCCGCCGAACGGCTGCACCCCGACCACCGCGCCGATCATGTTGCGGTTAACGTAGGTGTTGCCGATGGACGTGTGATCGAAGACCTGGCGCCAGAACGACTCGAGACGTGTCTGCACACCGAGAGTCAGACCATAGTGGCTGGCACGGATCGACTGCAGCACCTTGACGATGTCTTCCGCCCGGTACCTCACGACATGCAGCAAGGGTCCGAATTCCTCGCGGGTGAGTTGTGCCGCGCTCTTCAATTCGATGAGGTGCGGGGCGACGAAGCTGCCGTGTGCATGCGCCTCGCCGAGAGCGCATGCTTTGATGATGCGCGCCTCCTTGCGCATGCGCGCCACGTGCTGGGTCAATCCGTCCGCCGCAAGCGGCGTGATCACCGGTCCCACGTCGGTCCTGAAATCGCCCGGATCGCCGATCACCAATTCATCCATCGCGCCCGCGATCATGTCGATCACGTGATCGGCGATGTCTTCTTGCAGGAACAGCAGGCGCAATGCCGAACACCGCTGGCCCGCGCTCATGAAAGCGGAACTCAACACATCGTCGACCACCTGTTCCGGCAGCGCCGTCGAGTCGACGATCATCGCGTTCAAGCCGCCGGTCTCGGCAATCAACGGCACGATGGCGCCGTCGCGCGCCGCGAGGCTGCGATTGATGGTGAGCGCCGTCGCGGTCGAACCCGTCATCGCAACCCCTGCCAGCGCGGCGTGCGCAAACGCAATCTCGCCGAATCGCCGGCCCGGCGCCGGCACCAAATGCACGGCCTGCGGCGGCACGCCCGCTTCGTGCAACAGCTTCACGAAGCGCGCGGCGATCAGCGGCGTCGGCTCCGCCGGCTTTGCCACCACGGTATTGCCGGCCGCCAGGGCGGCCGTCACCTGGCCGGCGAAAATCGCCAGCGGAAAGTTCCACGGGCTGATGCAGGCAAACACGCCGCGTCCATGCAACGACAGCTCGTTCAACTCGCCGGTCGGTCCATCGAGCCGCAACGGCGAAAATTGCTGCCGCGCCTTGAGCGCGTAGTAACGGCAGAAATCCACCGCCTCGCGCACTTCCGCAATGGCATCCGTGATCGTCTTGCCCGCCTCGCGCACCAGGAGCTCATGAAAATCCGCGCGGTCCGCTTCCAGCAGATCGGATGCCTTTTCGAGCCGCTCGGCGCGCGCGGCGCCGCCCAGAAGATTCCAAGCCGCTTGCGCGGCCGCGGCGGCATCGAATGCCGCGGCGATCTCGGCCGGCGCCGCATCGCGCGTGCTGCCCACCGTATCGCGCCGATCCGCAGGGTTCGTCACGGCATGCGCGGCGCCCGGCAGCAATACGCCGTTGATGATCGGCCCGGCCTGCCCCTTGGCGGCACGGCGAGCCGCAACTTCCTGGCGCAGGCGTTCGACATCCGGCGGATTGCCGAGGTCCACACCCCGCGAGTTGCGGCGATCGGCGTACAGTGCCTGCGGCACCGGCAGCCGTGGGTGCGCATAGGACGTGAGGCGCTCTATCTCCGAGATGGGATCGCGGACGATCTCGCTGACCGGCACCTGCTCATCCATGAAACGGTTCACGAACGATGTATTGGCGCCGTTCTCGAGCAGGCGGCGCACGAGATATGCCAGCAGGTCCTCGTGCTCCCCCACCGGCGCGTAAATGCGCACACGCGGAAAGTTCCTTATTTGCCGCGCCGCCTCGGCGTACAGCAGGCGGCCCATGCCGTGCAGCCGCTGGAATTCGTAGTCCGCGCCGTCCGGCGCCAGTTCCAATACCGATGCGATGCTGTGCGCATTGTGAGTCGCGAACTGCGGGTAGATCGCATCCGCGTGGCCGAACAGGCGCCCCGCGCACGCCAGATACGATACGTCCGTGGTGACCTTGCGCGTGTACACGGGATAGCCGGCAAGACCGCGCTCCTGGGCGCGCTTGATTTCAGAATCCCAGTACGCGCCCTTCACCAGTCGCACCGTCATGCGCCGGCCATTCGCGCGTGCCGTCGCCGCAACCCAATCGATGACGTCCAAGGCGCGTTTACCGTAGGCTTGCACCGCCAATCCCAGGCCGGGCCAGTCGCGCGTGGCCGGATCCTTGGCGAGCGCTTCAATCACATCCAATGACAGGTCCAGCCGGTCGGCCTCCTCGGCGTCGATGGTGAGCTGAATTCCGAGACCGGCGGCGCGCCGCGCCAGCGACATCACCAACGGCACCAGGCGTTGCATCACCCGTTCGTGCTGCAGCAACGAGTAGCGCGGCTCGAGTGCCGACAATTTGATGGAAATACTCGAGGCTTCGTGCGCGGCCCGCCCTCGCGCCGCTGCGCCGATCACATCGATGGCGTGCTCGTAGGACTCAAGATAGCGCTGCGCGTCCGTCAGCGTTCTCGCGCCCTCGCCCAACATATCGAAGGAGCAGAGCCCGACATCCGCCTCGCGCGCGCTGCGCGCGAGCGCCTCCTCGATGCTGCGCCCGACCACGAATTCTCCGCCGATGATGCGCATCGCGCGGCGCACGGCGAGGCGCACCATGGGCTCGCCGGCCTTGCGCGTGAGCTTGCGCATCCACCCGGTCGTGTCGGCCGGGATGGCAGGATCCAATTCGAGGATGCCGCCGGTGAGCATCAGGCCCCACGTCGACGCATTGACGAACAGCGACTCCGATTTTCCGGCGTGCGAAGACCAGTCGCCGGTGGCGAGCTTTTCGGCGATCAGCCGGTCCGCGGTGGCATCGTCCGGGATGCGCAGCAGCGCTTCGGCGATGCACATGAGCGCAATGCCTTCTTGATTCGACAATCCGAATTCTTGCAGGAAGGCGTCGAGGAACGGCCGCTCGTCGCGCCGCGCACGCGCACCCTCGACCAGCGCCACCGCCCTCGCCACGGCACGGTGCCGCGCGCCGCCGGTGAGTTCCAGCGCATGCAGCAGGGCCGTCACCGCCCGCTCCTCGGTCCACTCGCCGTGCTCGCGCATGGCGCGGCGCATGGCCTCCAAGGATTGGCTCGGCGGGGGTGGGTTTACATTGGCAGCCATGGCTGATCCTTGAGGAGAATCCCGCCTCAAGTATCGATAAGAGCGCTCGCGAACGCCAGCGGTTTGCGCATCAAAGTGCTCTTGCCGAACAGCGATTCGACCAGGTCGACGGCGAGCAGCGCCGTCTTGTTGCGCACGTCGAGGGCGGGGTTCAATTCCATGATGTCCAGTGAGGCAACCAGCCCGGTATCGGAGATCATTTCCATGCACAGTTGTGCTTCGCGATACGACAGCCCTCCCGACACGGTGGTGCCCACCCCGGGAGCGATTTCCGGGTCCAGGAAATCGACATCGAAGCTCACGTGCAGGTGGGTGTTCTCGTCCATGCCGCGCAACGCGAGCTCCATGACCTTGCGCATGCCCATCTCGTCGATGAAACGCATGTCGGAGACGTCGAGGTTCTGTTCGTGCACGAAGCGCCGCTCGCCGCTGTCGACGCTGCGAATTCCGATCTGGCGCACCCAGCGCGGACTGATGGCCGGCGACACCCCGCCGATCTGTGTGAGCTCGCGCGGTCCGAAACCGCACAGACACGACACCGGCATGCCGTGCAGGCTGCCGGTCGGGCTCAATTCGCGCGTATTGAAGTCGGTATGCGCATCCAGCCACAGCACCCGCAGGGACTTGCGCCGCTCGCGGCAATGGCGCGCGATGGCGGAGATCGACCCGATGCTGAGCGAATGATCGCCGCCGAGCAGGATCGGCAGGCGCTGTTCGCGCAGCTCGCGATACACCGCATCGTGCACTTCATGGTTCCAAGCCGTCACCTGCGCAAGATTGCGGTAGCCGTTGCTGTTGATCGGGCCTGGATTCGGCGGTCCGCTGACGTTGCCGCAATCCACCACATCGAGACCGCGCTGCGTCAGCGCGGCGTGAATGCCCGCGACGCGCAGCGCCTCGGGACCCATCGAGGCACCACGATCGCTGGCCCCGATGTCCGTGGGTGCGCCGATCAAGCTCGCGGTGCGTGCTCGGGACGTCATTACGCAAACCTCCGGCGTTGCAACGGTGCGCGCTCCTGGCCGAGAGCGGCATACAGATCCTTGGGATCATCCGGCTCGGGAATGAGATCGATGTGCTGGCCGCCGTCCGGCAGCTCGGCATTCAGGCGATGCAAATAACGCAACGCGGAGAAGTCATTGAGCGCGAACCCCACCGAATCGAACAGCGTGACATCGCGCTCGGTCGACCGGGCCGGCTGTTTGCCGAGCAGTACATCCGCAAGTTCGATGACCCGGCCCGCGCCGCGCAGTTGTTGAATCTCGCCTTCGATGCGCGCCTGCGGCTCGAATTCGACCACGATGGACAGGCCCGGGGCGCGCAGGATGTCCGCGTGCAGTTCCGTCTTGCCCGGGCAGTCGCCGCCGACGGCATTCAAATGCATGCCCGGTTCGATCATCTGCGGCGTGAGAATGGTCGCGTTGCACTTGTCGGCGGTCACCGTCGTGACGATGTCCGCGCCGCGCACGGCCTCGGCCACCCCGGCGCAGCGCGTGAGGGTGAGATCCGCGAGCTGCAGCCGCGTGAGATTGCGGACCAACTTCGCGGTGGCGCGCGCATCCGTGTCATAGAGCCTCAGTTCGCGCACACCCATCATCTGGTGAAACGCAATCGCCTGGAATTCGCTTTGCGCGCCATTGCCGATCATCGCCATCACCCGGCTCCCCGGACGCGCCATTTTGCAGGCGGCGAGCGCCGATATCGCCGCGGTGCGCAGCGCCGTGACGAAGGTCATCTCCGAGAGCAGCAAGGGATAGCCGGTGGCGACGTCGGCAAGCACGCCGAACGCCGTGACCGTGAGCAGGCCCTTGGCCGTGTTCCGCGGATGGCCGTTGACGTACTTGAACGAATACAACTTGCCGTCGCTGGTCGGCATGAGTTCGATGACGCCGTTCGCGGAGTGGCTGGCGAGCCGCGCCGATTTCTCGAAGTCCGGCCAGCGCCGGTAATCCGCCTCGATCTCGCCGGCGAGTTCCGCGATGAAGCGGGCCGGGCCTGTCCGCGATACCAATTGGGCAATCCGCGCCGTGCCGATGTAGTTCACCATGTCCTTCCCCTGATGCAGCCAAACGCTAGTTTCAGGGGGTTCTCGGCCAAATAATAGCCAGTAAGTTGGTCAATAGGTGCTATATTTTGCGCATATCGTCAGTCAGTGCTGACGTTTTGTTCAATTCCCCGGGAGGTCAGATGGACACCACCGATCGGGAGCTACTGTCGTTGTTGCGCGATAACGCGCGCCTCTCCGTGGCGTCCCTGGCGAAGTCGTTGCGGGTCGCCCGCGGCACCGTGCAAAACCGCCTGGCGCGCATGGAAAAGGACGGCACCATCTTGGGTTATACGGTCAAGCTCAAGCCGCAAGCGCAAGATCAGCGCATCCGCGCATTGATGACCGTCGCGGTCGAAGGCAACCGCACCGACGAAGTGCTCCGGGCGTTGCGCGGCGACCCCGCGGTCTCCGCTCTGCACACCACCAATGGCCGCTGGGACATCGTGGCTGAACTGCGCAGCGACAGTCTCGAAGCGGTCGACAAGGTCCTGGGGCGCATCCGGCTGATCGACGGAATCTCCAACACCGAGACCAGCTTGTTACTCTCCACCCACAAATTTTAGGTTTGCCAGAAACACCGCGGCCGGCGCCGCCGAGGCCACCGGCTCGAGCCTGCGCAAGTGTCCGGCGCACTGCGATAGCAGCGCAAGATCCCAAGGCTCCATGATCTCGGTCGGGCCGCCGTCGATTTTGAGCTCGCACCGGCCGTCGATCGCGGACAGCAGCGTGGTTTCGCCCCGCGCGGCGCTCACCGGGAGCGGCTCGAGGAAGTGCTCCACCCGCACCGCGGCGCGGTCGGATTTCAACACCATCAGATTCAAGTCCACGCACGGCCCGTTCAGCAGCTCGCAGTACGTGGCCTCGGCGCCGTCGAACTCCACCCACTGCCCCGGCTGGGTCAAGGTTGTTTTCCTGCCGCTGGCGAACTCAAGTTCGATACCGGCGCCGCGCAGCAACACCATCTTGCGGTTGTGCTCGGAGAATTCCGAGAACGGCCCCGAAGCATCGATCTCCGCCACGCTGACGCGCCAGCGGAACGGGTCGCCGCACAGCGGCACGCGAATCGCCTCATGCGTGATGCCGCCGCCATTCTTCCAGGGAGTCGCCCTGAACGAAGCCTTGCGAATGATCTTGAGCTGCGGAATTTCCACGAAGCGTATTCTATACGGCATGATTCCCGAGCTCGACCTGCAACTCTTCGACTCCGGCACCGAGCAGCGCGCCGCTTTTCTGGCCAAGCTGCGCAGTGCCGCGCACGACGTCGGGTTTTTCTACGTCGGCGGCCACGGGGTGGGAGCGCATTTGCAGCGCCTGCTCATGGACACTGCGAAACGCTTCTTTTCGCTGCCGGTCCCCGACAAGCTTGCGATCGAGATGCTGAACTCGCCGCATTTCCGGGGCTACAATCGCGTCGCCGCCGAACTCACGCGCGGCCTTCCGGATTGGCGCGAGCAAATCGATATCGGCGCCGAACGCGCGGTGTTGCCTCGTCAGCCGGACTCTCCCGCGTGGGCGCGGCTGCAGGGTCCGAATCAATGGCCGGCCGCGCTGCCCGAATTGCGACCCGTGGTCGGCCGCTGGCAGGCCGCGGCCAATCACGTGCTGGTCCGGTTGCTGCGCGCCTTGGCGCTGGCGCTTGGCCAGGCCGCCGATGCGCTCGAGCCGCTGTATCGCGATGACCCGCACTACCTGGTGAAGCTCATCCGCTATCCGGGGCGCGACCAGACCGGCACCGATCAAGGTGTCGGTGCTCACAAGGACGCCGAACTCATTACGCTTCTGCAGCAAGACGCACCCGGACTTCAAGTCGAGACGCCGCAGGGTTGGATCGACGTTGCGCCGCGTCCCGGATCATTCGTCGTCAACATCGGCGAACAACTGGAACTTGCCTCGGACGGTTACCTGCGGGCAACCGTGCACCGCGTCCTCACCCCGCCCGCCGGTACCGAGCGCATCTCGGCCGCGTTGTTCCTCGGGGCGCGCCTCGACGCCACCGTGCCGCTGCTGCCCCTGCCGCCGGCTCTGGCGGCAACCGCGCGCGGCCCGGAACGCGATCCCAACAATCCCTTGTTCCGCGAGGTGGGCCTGAATTATTTGAAGGGCCGGCTGCGCTCGCATCCCGACGTCGCGCGGCGTCATCACGCCGATCTCATCAGCTAGCCATAGCTGGAGGCCGAAACATGCCGCCACCCACAGAGCCAAAGGTTTCCATCGCTACCGGCGCTCTACGCGCCGAGATCGACCCGCACGGGGCAGAGCTCTCGAGGCTTTGCGACGGCGATCGAGACTTGATGTGGAACGGCGATCCGGCCGTGTGGGCCGGGCGCGCACCGCTGCTTTTTCCGATCGTGGGAGTGTTGAACGGCGGCAGCTTGCGTCTGGGTACGATGAGTTACCCGCTGCCGCGGCACGGATTCGCGCGCAACAGAACCTTCGCGGTTGCGGCAACCAGCCCCTCGAGCGCGACATTCCGGTTGAGCGCCGACGCCGCCACCCTCAAGGTGTATCCCTTTCGCTTCGAACTCGATGCGCACTTCGCCCTTGATGATGCAACGCTCTCGGTGACCAGCACGGTGCGCAACGTCGGCGATGCCGCCCTGTACGCAAGCTTCGGCTACCACCCGGCGCTGCGCTGGCCGCTGCCGTTCGGCGAGGCGCGATCCTCTCATTTCATCCAGTTCGAAGCCGACGAGCCCTCGCCGGTCCGGCGCATCGACGCCGACGGCCTGCTGACGCCCGAGCTTCATCCGACGCCGGTCGTGAACCGGCGCCTGGCATTGACGGATTCGCTGTTTCAAAACGACGTGATCATCCTCGACCGGATCAAGAGCCGTTCGGTCGTCTATGGCGCCGCGCGCGGGCCGCGAATTCGCCTCGACTTCCCCGATGCCCCGTATCTTGGGCTCTGGACCAAGCCCGGAGCTCGGTTCATCTGCATCGAACCCTGGCATGGGGTCACCGACGCGGAAGGGTTCGCGGGCGACTTCAGCGAAAAGCCGGGCGTATTTGCGCTGCAGCCAGGTGAGGCGCTGTCTTCGAAAATGGCGCTCACATTATTGAAGGCATGATGCGCCATTTGGGACGTAATGCGCCCGCTTGACCCATGGCTAGGACGGCTTGCGCTCCACCACTTTTTTCGCAAGTTCCGCCAGTTGCGCCAGGTCCATGTCCTCCGCGGGAACTTCGAACACCTCGTCGGCCTGCGCCGGCGCCCCGGGATTGTGGCGGGGCGGAGCAGGTTTCGCGGGTTTCGCCGGCAAGGTTGCGACCGTCCTCGGCTCCGCGCCCGGCTTCGACACGCGCGCCGCGAGCGCCGCACGCGGATGAGCGTCCGCGGCCGCGCGCGGCGGCGGCGATTGCGCCGGGCGCACCCACTCGGTGACTTGCTGCATCCAACGCTGGTAGCGATCGAACGTCCACATACCCTCGTCGCCGCCCGATTGCAGCACGTTGGCGATCTGGCTGAAATTTCCGGCGCGAATGGTTCCCTTGGCGCCGGAACTCGGCAGCAGCATTTCGCAGCGCGGGACCCGCAGGCGATGCGCGCTCAGAAAATCGAGGCGCTGGCAGCTCAATCCGACCAGGCAATCGGCGAGCTGCGCGCGGACGCTTGCCTGGATGTCGGCAGGAAAGGACATGCACAGCCGGCTCAATGCCTCGGCGCAGGTCGCCGAGTGCATGGTCGCGAGAACCAGATGGCCGGTCTCCGCCGCATTCAAGGTCAGCCTCATCACTTCGGGCGTGCGCATCTCGCTGACCACGAGCACGTCGGGGTTCTCGCGCAGCGCATCGATGATTCCCTGCTCGAAACTCGGTGAATGCGTCGGAATCTCCCGCTGCCGGATGAACGAGCGGCGGTTGCTGTAGATGTATTCGAGGGGACTCTCCAATGTCACCACGTGCCGGGCACGCGTCGCATTGATCTCCTCGATGAGCGCGGCCAGCGTGGTCGACTTGCCCGATCCCGTCGGCCCCGAAATGATGATCAAACCCGTCGTCGCTTCGATGAGCTTGCGAAAATCCGGATGCAGATTGCAGCCGTGCAGGTCGTTGATGGACGGCGCCAACAGCCTTGCCGCCAGCGCCACGCCGCGCACCGTTCGATAAAAATTGACCCGGCAGCGCACCCCGCCGATGGCGATCGACATGTCGGCGGAGCCGCGCTCCTTGAAATGCGACCAGCCTTCGGCGCCCAGCAGGTCCTGTGCCGCCTGGACCAGCGCGTCCGCGCTCACGGCGCCGAGCGTCTGCAACTCGCCGCGCACGCGCGCGACCAGCGGCGTGCCCGTCTCCACGTGCAGGTCGCTCGCCCCCAGCGACCACGCCTGCCCGATCCACTCGTCGACGATCATTTGGCCGGCAGGTCCTTCAACTCTTGCGTCGCCTCGCGCTGAATTTGCTGAATTTTCTCCTGCATCGGCTTCACTTGCCCCTGCACCTCGTTCATCAGATTCTGCGTGACGACCGGCATCTTGTTGATCAGCGCCTGGCCCGCGGCGGTCCGATAAAACGCCATCATTCCGTCGAGCTCATCCTGCGTGAAGGAAGCCCTGTAAATTCTCACGTACATGGCTTCGAGAGACTGCCAATTGAGCATCTCATCGAGAGCGGCCTGCATCCGCGTCTGCATGCGGTCGATGATGGCCTGTCTCTCGGGAGTCAACGGTTTGCTCTGCGCGGCCTGTTGCTGTGCCGCGCTCACCATCGAATTGACCTGCACCTTGATCGTGTCGATCAATTTGTGGGCGTTCGTGATTCTGAGCAGTTCGCGAATCGAGTCGTCGCTCGCCGGGGCATCGTTGGCGAGCGCCGTCCGTGCGCACAGTACGCAGGCGATGAGGATCCAGAGTGAAATCTTCAAGCGGCTCTCCTTGAGATTGCCGGCCGGCTATTTTCGGGAGCCCAGCAGGGCGAAGCCCGCGCCCTGCGGATCTGCGGCCTGGATGACCCATCGATCGCCCGGGACCGCCATCGGGGCCTGCATGATCTTGCCGCCGCCGGCGCCGACCCGCGCCGCCGCCGCATCGATATCGCCGACGTTGACGTAGAAGAGCCAAAATCGCGCGTTGCGAGCCGCCGGGCTGTTGAACATGGCGCCCATCGGCACCCCGGCGCAGGTCACCAATTGGTAGCTGCCCATGGGTCCCATATCGACCGTGTCTCCCTTGAGCCAGCCGAACATCTCGGCATAGAACTCGAACGCCTTGGGCCAGTCGGTGGTGTGCAGTTCGTGCCAGCCGATCTGCCCGGTATCGTTCGAGACCGGCGCACGTTGACCGGTCTGATTCGGTTTGAACAGATTAAAGGCCGCGCCCAGGGAGTCGGTCACGACCGCGAAACGGCCGACGTTGGGTATGTCCGTGGGGGCTCCGATGATTTTACCGCCCAGCCGCTGTGCCTTGGCGGCGGCGGTGTCGACATCGTCGACCGCGATGTACCCGACCCAGCAAGGCCGCATTCCGGCCGCGCACGCCTCGCTCGGCATCGGCATCAAGCCGCCGACTTGGCTCTCGCCCACCCGCAGCAACGTGTAGGTCATGCCGGGCATCGGCAAGTCTTCGGTGTTCCAGCCGGCCACGTTCGAGTAGAACGCCTTCGCAGCCGCGGTGTCACTGGTCATCAACTCATACCAAACGAACCAAGTTTGTGCGCCGCCCATGCTCCCCTCCTATGTACGTCGTGCTCCATAGGCTAGCAGTTCGACGGCATCGAGCAAGGTGTCCGGCGGGGGTGGCTAGCCTCGTTGCCAGAGCGTCACGAGCACGTAGACCAGGGCGATGATGGTCAGCCCCACATGCCCGATGGCCGATTGCGCCAACAGGTCGTTGGACGGGGTTTGGCGGGCGGGTGCGAATCGGGCAATGGCGGCGAGAATCAGCATGGCGCCTATACGATAAACGCGCCCCCGGTTGAAAACGTGATTCGTCTCACGACTTGTCGAAGCCGGACCGCGCTCGAGGTTGCCCGGCCGTCATGACTGATTATCGATTCGCATATTTGGCCCCGCCGGGCGCCCCGGACTGCACCCGGGCGCACCACAAAAAAGGCCCCGAATCCACGCGGATTCCGGGGCCCATCTTTGCATCGTTATTGTGGCTCTTATTCTGCCGCTTCTGTATCCCCCGCCGGTACTGCATCGTCTGAGTCGCCCATGCCGCCGCTCACATCCATGAAACTGCGGCGTCGGCTGTCGTCAAACGCCCGTCGGCGGCGCGCATGATACGCGAAGCCGGTGCCCGCGGGAATAAGGCGGCCCACGATAACGTTCTCCTTCAAACCGCGCAGATCATCCTTCAGACCCCGCACCGCCGCCTCGGTGAGCACCCGTGTGGTCTCCTGGAACGACGCCGCCGAGATGAAGGACTCGGTCGCCAGCGATGCCTTGGTGATGCCCAACAGCATCGGTTCCCAAGTCGACTGGTGCTTGCCCTCGGCCTTCTGCTTGGCGATGACATCGAGCAGGCGGCCGCGATCGATCTGTTCGCCGCGCAGCAGCGCCGAATCGCCGGCATTCAACACCTCGATCTTGCGCAGCATCTGCCGCACGATCACCTCGATGTGCTTGTCGTTGATCTTCACGCCCTGCAGGCGGTACACGTCCTGAATTTCGCGCACCAGGTAGTTCGCCAGTGCCTCGACGCCCTGCAACCGCAGGATATCGTGCGGGTTCGGTTCGCCGTCGGCGATGACCTCGCCCTTCTCGACCTGTTCGCCTTCGAACACGTTGAGATGCCGCCACTTGGGGATCAACTCCTCGTACTTGTCGGTGCCTTCGTTGGTGATGATCAAGCGGCGCTTGCCCTTGGTCTCCTTGCCGAAGCTCACCGTGCCCGAGCG
>Ga0181537_10003286_pt1 | contig 13888 bp, 13 predicted proteins | sample PEATcosm2014_Bin_39_FD_119765 | JGI IMG/M metagenome (GOLD analysis project Ga0181537, IMG submission 119765) | Peatland microbial communities from MTU Mesocosm Facility, Houghton, MI, USA - PEATcosm2014_Bin23_10_metaG | ecosystem: Environmental > Terrestrial > Soil > Wetlands > Peat | place...
GCCGGTTCGCCGTCTCATACTCGACGTGCGCCGTGGCGATGGTGATGCCGCGCGCCTTTTCTTCCGGAGCGTTGTCGATCGAGTCAAACGACCGGAACGTGTTCTTCGGATTATGCTTCGACAGAACCTTCGTGATGGCCGCCGTCAACGTCGTCTTGCCATGGTCAATGTGACCAATCGTCCCTACGTTGCAGTGCGGCTTATTGCGATCAAATTTTTCTTTCGCCATAACTCAGCTCTTCGCTCCTAAGCTCTTAGCTTCTTGCTCAAACCCTAAAACCGTTGTCATCCTGAGCGGCGTCTTTTGCCGCGAAGGATCTATGCAACTTGCTCTCGCCCCCTGAGATCCTTCGCAAAGAACGCTCAGGATGATCGCTGCGGGCTCCCGCTTCGCTCACGTCCGCAAAACGCGATCAGTAATACTGATACAGCTTCTTAAACTTGTGCCGCAGCGCCTGGTCCACCGTTTCCAGCTTCGACAGGTAGAACTCGCGCATCTGCGCCTGGTCCGACACGGGGAGCGACGCATACAGCCCCCGCGCCTCCAATCCCGCTTCGCCAAAACCTTCGAGCACCCGCTGCGCCAGCACTGCGTCGAAATCCCTGACGCGAATTCCCTTGCGATCCAGCTGCTTCAGGAAGCCTTCCGCCTTCTCGGGCAGGAACGCCTGCTCCACCGCCGCTTGCAGCGTGGCGAAGTCCTGCTCCTTCTCAATCTTGATCGGAGCGCGCTCGAATGTCACAGTCATCCTCGAAAGAACCTTCGGTCGCCTCGACCAATTTTCTGGAGCGGGAGACGGGAATCGAACCCGCGACCAACAGCTTGGAAGGCTGTGACTCTACCACTGAGTTACTCCCGCTTAAAACCAAGCTCTCAGCTATCAGCCGTCAGCTTTCAGCTAAACCCTCAGCGGCTAAAGCCGCGCCTTGTTCCGACTCCTGCGGCACGGCTAAAGCCGTGCCCTTCCACGAACCCTTCTGACAAAACTTCTGGAGCCGATGACCAGGATTGAACTGGTGACCTCTCCCTTACCAAGGGAGTGCTCTACCAACTGAGCTACATCGGCCCTGAAAAACTCAGTCCCGCTCTGCACTACTCTGACGCCGCTCTTCGGCCGTGGCGCGCAGAAAATTAACCGCTGTCAAAACCGCCAGCAAAGCCAAGACCGACACTGTCGCCGTCCGGAAACTGATGCTGACGTCAATCCCCAGCTTGGCATCGTGAAGCGCAATAGGATCGCCCGACATTGTGTTCCAGCTCAGCAACGCCAGAACCAGGAACGCGCCTAGCGAGAAAGCGAATTTCTTTCTCGTATTCAACTTCGCCTCAACAATCTATGGTGCACAGGGAAGGATTCGAACCTTCGTACCTCGCTAGGAGGGACAGATTTACAGTCTGTTGGCTTTAACCACTCACCCACCTGTGCAAAAACTTTCGGGCGATGCGGCCGTCGCGCTCCCGTCCAGCAGACCACCCTGCAGGGCCGCCGCAAAACACCCACGGGAAACCCGCAGACCAAGCCACAATTTACTTTCGCAACACAGGGAAACCAAGGATCGCGCAAGAAGATGCCGCGAGGATCACTCAACCGCTGATCACTGCACGCCGGAAAAACACCGAATGGAGTGCGTTGGAAAAACCTGTTGCGCCGCTAACCGAGTCCGCCGCCTGCCGGAAAATTCGCTTCTTCAGCTCGCTAAAACTCGCTGTCTGGAGCTGGCGAAGGGATTTGAACCCCCGACCCTCTGATTACAAATCAGATGCTCTACCAACTGAGCTACGCCAGCAACTCCTGGGGAAAGACGCGCCTTCGCGCAAACTTATCCCTCTGATCCCTGCCAGATGTCCGGGACAATTATTTAAGGTATCACAACGGGAAGAAAGCGTGCAAGGCTGTCATTGCCGCCGCGGTCACGGCGGGCGTAGAATCCGGTTGTGAACGAATGGCGCAGCGTTGTCATCCAAGGGGCTCTTTGGCGCATGGATGGAATTAGTCGAGATCGGCGGGTGGGCCTTCACGGACGGTTGGAGCGGGGTGCGCAAATTCCATTTCCGCTGGAACCGGATGCTGCTGGCTCACTGCATCGGCTCTGTCTTTGCAGGGTCTCTCTTCGGAATCCTAAGCGTGTTCGGATGGCGAGCGTTCCGGGGCGCGCCGCTAGTTGTGCTTGTCGCGCTTTTCGCCCCGATGCTGGTTGCGATTCCGTTTCGTTCGTCCATCAGGAACTTCTTCAAGGACACCGACGCGACTAGGCCGCCGAAGGCTCGCGAACTGCCGTTCCCTCAGTAAGTGCTATCATTTCATCCCTGACCCGCAATTCATGCGAATAAGGCGCACCCTCCCCATCGCTCTCGCGGTCGTCGCTGTGGCCGCGGCCGTGACGCTTGCGGTCCAGTTGCGAAAGGCCGCCCCGCCGGAGCCGGCGCGGCTGCTGCCCGGCGCCGACGGCTTTGTCTACGCCAACTTAGGATGGGCGCGCAGGGCGAACGGCGGCAAACCTCTATTTTCGGGCTCGGGCTCGAACGATCTCGTCGCGCACGACGCAGAATACGAGCGCTTCATTCAGGAAACCGGTTTTGACTGGGAGCGCGACCTGGACGAAGTGGCCTTCGCGATTCATTATCCGCAAAACTGGCCCGGCGGCGGCACCGGAGGCTCGGCGCCCGAGTCGCGCTTTTCTGAAGTCTTCCGGGGAAAGTTTGACGGCGGCAAGTGTCTGGCTTACCTGAAGCGGACGGCGCAGTCGGTGGAGAACTACAACTCGGTCGACATCTACACGATTCCTCTCTACGGGCGTTCGTTCCGAATTGCGATTCTGAGTGTGGACACGGTGGCCGCCTCCAATCACGACGACCCGGCCGTGATCCGCGGGATGGTCGACCGATCGCGGCGGCTGGCGTCTCCATTTGGGGGCCCGGCGTTGCTGCGTCGTTATTACAAGCGGGTGCAGTTGGCCAGCCCAGTCTGGATGGTCGCGCGCGTCGAGCCGGCAGCGCCCGGTTTTGCCGCGTGGTCGTCGTTTTTTCCGAGGCCCGCCGATCTGGTGATTTCCGCCAGCTATAACCCGCTGCATCTGCCGCTGCGGGTGGACGCGCTGCACCTGCGGGCAGAAGCCTGGACGGGCAGCGACGAAGACGCGCACCATGTCGCCGACAAGGCCAACACGTTTCTGACGATGTTTCAAAGCGCGGAAGTTTCCGTGGGGTCAGGAGGTGGCGACGCCGACGTGAAGACTTTCTTTGACAGCCTGCAGGTGCGCCAGGAAGGGAACCGGGCCGTGCTGGTGGCGACGCTTCCTACCCGCGTGTTTCGCAAGCTGGCGGAATCTCCCGAGTTGGCTCCGGAGCCCGCACCAGAGCCGGTACCGCCCACGAGCCCCGGCAAAACCCGCAAATAGCGCGGCTCAGGTCTCGCAACTAAATCCCGCTCCGCGCGTCTTATCAAATGACGTGACAACCGTGAGATAGTCAGCAGGTACAATAAGAGTCGATGTCCAGCCTTCCGCTTCCCATTGCCGCGTTCTTCGCCGGGCTGATCTCGTTCCTCTCGCCGTGCGTGCTGCCGCTGGTGCCGGGATATGTTTCTCTGATTTCAGGCGCGGGAGTCGAAGAACTGAAAGCGCCGCAAGGCCAACTAATGCGGCGAGTGATGGTGAATTCCATCGGATTCATCCTGGGCTTCAGCGTGGTGTTCGTGACCCTGGGCGCGATCTCGACCGAGATCGGGCAGATGGCGGCGCGCTACAAGCACACGCTATCGATCGTGGCGGGAGTGGTCATCATTATTTTCGGATTGCACCTGACCGGAATTTTCAAGATCAAGGCGCTCTACACCGACGCCCGGCTGCATAGCGTCAAAGGCAGCAGCACGCCGATTGGCGCGTTCGTGATTGGCTTCGCCTTCGCTTTCGGCTGGACGCCTTGCCTGGGGCCGATTCTGACCGCGATCCTCACGCTGGCCAGCCAGCAGGACACGCTGGTCAAGGGAGTTCTGCTCCTGGGAGTCTATTCGCTCGGGCTGGCAGTGCCGTTTCTGCTGACCTCGCTGCTGATGGAGCGCTTCCTGAAATTTTACAGCCGCTTCCGATCGCACATGCACGTGCTGGAAGTGGCCTCGGGCGGGTTGATGATCGCGCTTGGCGTGCTGCTGGTGTTTGGGCGCTTTACATTGATTTCGAGTTGGCTGTCATTCCTGAATCGTTTTGCACTGTAGAGGTTTGGAGGGTCTGTCGTGAGGATCGAAGAATTTCAGTTCTGTCCACGATGTGGAGCCGCTTTAGATCGCAGCGCCGGAATGAGCCCTGAGCCGGTGCCCGGCGCGGTAACTTGCGGCGCGTGCGGCGCGACTTTTCATCCGGCAGATGTCGGAGTGGTGATCCCACCGCCGGGCACGCGCGCGAATCGCAATCCGCTGGCTCTAGTGGCAGTGGCGCTGGTGGTCGCAGGCATGTTGTATTTCGGAATGCACATGTCGCGCCGATCGGGGCCGGAGGGCTTCAACGCCAAACCGTCGGACGCGCCCGACTTCACTCTCGAATCGCTCGATGGCAAGAGCATGCGCCTTTCGGACCTGCGGGGCAAAGCCGTTCTGCTGAACTTCTGGGCTACCTGGTGCGGCCCCTGCAAAATTGAAACGCCGTGGCTGGTGGAATTGCAGAACCAGTACGGTCACGACGGGCTGCAGATCGTCGGCGTCGAAATGGGTGACGACAGCAAGGATGAGATCACCAAGTTCACCAAAGATATGGCGGTCAACTATCCCATCCTGATCGGCAAGGAGGCTGTGGGCGACGCGTACGGCGGCGTTCCCGCTCTGCCGGAAACTTTTTTCATTGGCCGCGATGGCAAGATTGTGGACAAGATCATCGGCTTGAAGGGTAAAGGCGAGATAGAAGACTCGATCAAAAAGGCGCTGGACACGCCCGCGGGCAGTACGCAGGCAGCGATAACCTCGGCGGCGTCACCGGCTCAAGCCTTGCAGGCTCAGAAGTGACAATTGGAATGGGGCCGCAATCGCTCTATTATTAGTACCTAGGTGCATCGGCAATGATTTTGCCCGGCTACAAATCGAGATTGCTCTGCGCGTTCGCGCTGCTGGCGGGCGCGGCGCTTGTACAAGCGGCGCAGGGGCAAGCGGGGAAAGACCAAACGGGACAAGATCCGTCGGTGACTTATACTCCGATCACGCCACCTGCCGGCAACTCCGGCAGCGCGCCTTCAGTCACCATGGCTCCCGTAGCGCTGGTTACGGCTCCGCGCGCGGCGGAGACGATGGTGAACCTGAATTTCCGGGTGGCTCGCGGATTCCACGTCAACTCCAACACGCCCAAGTCTGAATTCCTGATTCCTACTGCACTGAAGATGGACCTGCCCACCGACATCGTCCTCGGAAAGATTGCGTATCCCGCGGGAGACGAACTGGCCTTCCCTTTTTCGCCGGACGAAAAACTAAGCGTCTACTCCGGAGATTTTACGATCGCCGTCGCGGTGCATCCTCTGCTCTCGGTGGTGCCGGGAAATTACGTGATGCACGGCGTGCTCCGCTACCAGGCCTGCGATAACGCGCAGTGTTTTCCGCCCAAGGCCGTGCCCGTGAGTTTTAAGATAAAAGTTGTGAAAGAGCCAGCCACGCCTCACGCCAATCCGGCGCAGAGCCCGCACTTGCATAACTAGGCTTTCAGCTATCAGCCGTCAGCTTTCAGCTCCCAGTAAGAACCACCCCACTTGTCATGCTGAGCGGAGCGATGAGGATCGCGAAGCGATCGTCAGCGCGGAGTCGAAGCATCCCTATAACCATTACGGCCGCGTGCGTCTCATCATTACTGGTCCGTGCCGCGGTTAGGGATGCTTCGACTGCGAACGACCATCGCTTCACGATGATCGCTCTGCGCTCAGCATGACAGGAGTATGGAATTTTAATCAGTCCGCGGCGTCGCGCTGGCGAGCGCGAGAATCGCTCCGCCAAATAACAGCGTGTCGAAGAAATAGTTCAGGCCCCCAACTTTGACATCTGTGCTCGGGTCGGCCAACGCCGCGATCAGGATCGGCCCGTAAACCAACACGACCAGCAGCACAATCCAGGCGCCGAGATACGTTGCCGCCATGCGCGTCTTCCGAGCCAGGAGAATCGCTGCCCCGGCGACCACGAGGATTGCGGCCGTCAGATAGCCGATGAAGTGGCGCGCCGGAATCCACTCGGACATCAATTTTTCCAGCGGGACGCCGGGCATTCCCAGTGGGTGCAGAAAAGTCTCCACGCCGTAAAAGATGGCGGCGATCCCGACCAACACGCGGCCCACGGTGATGAGCATGCCTGCAGGTTGCCCGTGGCCTGGCTCGTGATCCTGTTCGCGGCTTTGTCCTCGCAGGGCACTCCCGGCAAGAATCCAGCCTCCGCCCCCGAACGCCAGTTCGCGGAGAAGAAGCGTCCACGAAATCCTGTTCTTGAGGTCAGCCAGAGTTCCTGGGATGTCCATCATCGCGACGAAAAGAAACATCATGATGCCGAACAGCAGGCCGGACCAGCGCACCTGAATTTTTGTGGCAATGCTCAGCGACGCGGCGAGCAGGGCGCAGCCCACGAAATATGCCCAGAACAAATGCCACGGCACATACGAGGGCACGCCCATCGCGATGCCCCTGGCGGCCGCGAGATGCTCCGCGCCGAAGACCGCCAACGGGGCAGCGAAACACAAATTGCTCAAGGCTACGAATTTGTCCAGGCCGTGGGCCTGCGCGATATCGGCCTTCGCGGCCCACAAGGCAACTGGAAAAAGCAGGATGGCAGCGGCGCTCATCGAGACCGCGGTACGGGAGAATTCAAAAAATACCATCGCGGAGATCGGCAGGTTTGCCATAGCTTGCAGATGTTTTTCGGGGTGAAGCGTTAGCTAGCGTGCACCCTGCTTCTTCTCTACCCTCGCCCACGCGTCTTTCAACGCGACCGTTCGGTTGAAGACCGGCCTGCCGGGCCTTGAATCCGGGTCAACGCAGAAATATCCCAGGCGCTCGAATTGATAACGAGTCCCAGCGGCAGCGTTGACCAGCAACGGCTCGACTTTCGCGTCGGGGATGATCTCCAGCGAATTGGGGTTGAGGTTGTCGAGAACATCCTGCCCTTCCTCGACATCGCTGGGATTTTCCTTCAAGAATAAGTTTTCGTAGACGCGCACTTCGGCGTCGACAGCGTGCGCGGCTGAAACCCAGTGAATCGTCGCTTTCACTTTTCGGCCATCGGGAGAGTTCCCGCCTTTGCTCGCAGGATCGTAGCTGCAGTGCACTTCAATGACTTCTCCCTTGTCGTTTTTCATGACGCCGGTGCACGTGATGAAATAGCCATAACGAAGCCGTACTTCGCGCCCCGGCGAAAGCCGGTAATACTTCGGTGGAGGAACCTCGCGGAAGTCATCCTGCTCAATGTAGAGCACGCGCGAGAAGGGAACCTTGCGCGTGCCTGCGCTTTCATCTTCAGGATTGTTCACCGCGTCCATGTCTTCTACCTGATTCTGCGGATAGTTGTCGATAACCACTTTCAGCGGACGCAGTATAGCCATTACGCGCGGGGCGCGCTTGTTCAAATCTTCGCGGACGAAATGCTCCAGCATGGCCAACTCGATCGAGCCCGTGGTTTTCGAAACGCCAATCGACGCCGTGAAATTGCGAATTGCCTCCGGCGTGTAGCCGCGCCGGCGAATGCCGCTCAGCGTGGGCATGCGGGGATCGTCCCAGCCGCGCACTTTACCCTCTTGAACCAACTGCAGTAATTTGCGCTTGCTCAGCAGCGTGTGGGTGAGGCTGAGGCGGTCGAACTCGATTTGCTGCGAGGGAAAAATTCCCAGCTGCTGAATGAACCAGTTGTAGAGCGGGCGATGATCTTCAAACTCCAGCGTGCACATGGAGTGCGTGACCTTTTCGAGCGAATCCGACTGGCCGTGGGCGTAGTCGTACATCGGATAGATGCACCACTTCGTGCCGGTGCGGTGATGTTCGGCGTGCAGGATGCGGTACATCACCGGATCGCGCATATTCAAGTTCGGCGACGCCATGTCGATTTTGGCGCGCAGCACGCGCGAGCCGTCGGGAAATTCTTTAGCCTTCATGCGCTGAAAGAGATCGAGATTTTCTTCGACCGATCGATTGCGATGCGGGCTGTCCTTGCCCGGCTCGGTGAGCGTGCCGCGGTACTTGCGGATTTCTTCGGCCGACAGATCGTCAACGTAGGCCTTGCCGTCGCGAATCAGCTGCAGCGCCCACTCGTAGAGCTGATCGAAATAATCCGAGGCATAGAACAGGCCATCCCAGTGAAAGCCGAGCCACTTGACGTCTTCTTTGATCGACTCGACGTATTCGGTTTCTTCCTTCGCGGGATTGGTGTCGTCGAAGCGCAGGTTCGTGTGTCCGCCGAATTCAGCGGCTAGGCCGAAATCGAGGCAGATGGCCTTGGCGTGGCCGATGTGGAGATATCCGTTGGGCTCGGGAGGAAAGCGGGTCTGCACCCGGCCGTTGTACTTATTCGTCTTCAGGTCCTCGAGAATAATGTCGCGAATAAAGTTAGAGGGGCGAGGCTCGGGCGAGGCGTGCTCTCCCGTCTCGGCCTCGGCAGACGGCGTTTTCATAATCTGATCTTATCGCAAAAAGAAAACGTGGCGGCGCGAGTGGCTTTTACCGCAATGTCTTACCGCAATATCAGGGACACCATCCCGCGCGGGGGCGTGGGCCGATTCCGCAGGTACTTCAGGAGTGCCCAGACTTGTATGACCGCGGCTATGCCGACTCCCAGCCAGGTGGCCGCAACGCTAACCAGGAGCGAGACATTCACAATGGCCACGAGTTTGAAGTACTTGGGCGAATCCCGCACTGCATCCTCCAGGACCACGAATGGGAAGCCGCCCGGGGCTTTGGTGATGGCTTGAATCATGTAGTGCAACAGCGTCAGCATGAGGACGGACTGCAGCAACTCGCTCAGCAGCGGAAACCACCCCCACTGCGGCCGCGCCAGGGTGATGCCCGACCTGACCAGCGCAACAATGCTGAGGAAGACAAAGGGAAGGTAAAACGTATGCACGATCGGACCAGCCTTCAGAAACGCCGCGGCCGGACCCAGAATCAGGAAAGGATAATACGGCACAAGCAGCAGCCAGATGAGGCCGAAGATGTTAAATCCGAACTCGCAGGCTGCCTTCAGTCTCGATGGCTTGCCCGGCTCCTTGCGCACCGGCGGCAGCTTGAGTGGGTCCCACTTGATCTCGGTTCCAAGCTGGCTATTGGTGCGCTCGATGATGGCAAACACCAGGGTGATGATTCCCGCCGCAATGAACAGGCCGTACCATAGCTGGGCAATGGTGCTGGCCACCGCCAGGCCCCAACTGCCACCGGAGCTGGCTACGTTCGCCGGGCCGACGATGAATACGAATACGGGAACCAGAATCCACAGGAGCACCATCTTTAAGACAAACTCGTAGATGGGAAACAATGCGGGCCCGATCAGGTGGCGCTGCGGGCCGAGGCGGCCGGCGACCATCATAGGGCTGCCGCAGCGCTTCAGGATCTCCCCGGTCTCCGCTTTGTCGAGCGGATGACCCAGTTCGCTTTCCTTGTCCTCAATCTGAGAGCGCAGGTCTTCGCCGAGTTCGGTGATGAGACCCTCTTGCCGGTGCGATCTAGGCAGCCAGAAGCGGACGGCCTGCAGGTAGCGCTCGACCAGATCCGCAGAGTTCTTGGACGAAGCTGCGGCTGACGATGGGTTGGACGAACTTGGGCTGGGTGTGTTCATTGCGTTGCCTCTTGGAGAATTTTGTTCAGCGATGCGTTGATGCTTTCCCATTCCTCTAATAACTGCTTTAGAATCAGCTCCCCGGCTGGCGACAAGCGGTAGAAGCGTTTGTTGCGCTTGTCCTCTTCGCGCCACTGGCTGACCAGCAGTCCCTGGGTTTCCAGCCGGCGCAGCAGCGGATAGAGCGTGCCTTCGTCGATGGCCAGTCCGTCGTCGGCCAGGGCCTTGCGCAGTGTGTAGCCGTACTGCTCGCTCCGAAGCTGGGCCAGAACGGCGACAATCAGGCATCCCCGGCGCAGTTCCAGCTTCAGGTTCTCGAGGATCTCTGGGGCGGCTTGGGTACCGTTCGTCATATAGTATGTGATACACACTGTATGTTACACAGTATAGGTTGTCAAGGGATTTCTTCAGAAAACTGCGGCGGCCCGGGTGAGGGCTATCGTTTAAGCGGATATCCGGTGCGGACGCGTTAAAGAACCGTGGGCGCGATCCCTTCGGCTACGTTCGGGGCAGGCTTTTCGTCTCGCAAAAAAGCGGCGAGTCTCAGGATGACGAGCCGGGATGATCACTCGGCATGACCAACGATAGACTTCATGTTCGCCGTTTGTTTGTGCATACATTGGCGTATTAACATGCTTGTACGTAACGTGTAGCAAAATGAGACGAGTTCAGCTCCAGGCGACCAAAGTGTCCTCAGCGGCGCTCTGGCCGATTTGCAGGATGCCCTTTGCGGGGCCGGAAACGGCCCTGGCATCGATAATTGTTGCCGCGCTCGTGGTTAGGGCCATGACACCAAGAATTATGCGTCTAGCGGGACGCTAGAGGCCCTCTACGACATTTCAACAACTTACACCAATCTTCAACAACTTACACGAACTCTCAACAACTTACGAAATCGGGGTGGGACGGCAGACTTGCGTCATTGTCCTGCTAAAGGCTCGCCCTAGATTTGTCATCCCGAGATTTGTCATCCCGAGCGAAGCGAGGGATCTGGGTTCTTGCCTGTCGCGAAAATGGGTGCGATCGCCGGCAAACACCCAGGTCCCTCGCGTTGCTCGGGATGACACGCAGGGGGGGATTGGACGCACGGGGCCGGCGAGATTGAAAAGCTGAGCTGCTTTGTCATCCTGAGGAAGCGTAGTCGCTCGCGAAGCGAGTGACTCCCGACGAAGGATCTCTGCAACTTCCGAGCACCCTCGATGCTGCCAGCAAGTTGCATGGATCCCTTCGGCTTCGCTCAGGGCAGGCTCTTCGGCGCGAAAAGCGCGCCTCAGGATGACAACGATAAGTGAATGACAACGATAATTTCGCGAGCACCGCAACGTTGCCGGCGAGCTGTACGAATTCCTGTCAGCTTCTATCGCAGTGGCAACCAGGAGCGGCATTCGGCCGCGGTGACGCGGGCGGTCACCGGTGCGCCGACTTTGTAGCGGATCACGGCGTCGGCGGTTGAGCAGAAACTTCTGGTTCCGGTGTTGGTGCTGGCGGGCGTGGCCACGACTACATAGCTCTGGCAGCGTTCGAACCCGCAGTTGGCCCGGATTCGGAACTGGTAGCCGGACTTGGTGCACCAGGAGTCCGCGGTGCAACTGGCGCTGCCCAGCATGGCGTCAACCAGACTAGCGTGCTCCGGCGTGGCAGCGGTCCCTCCACGAGGATCTGGACCGAGCGATGCCAGATCGGGCGCGTAGCCCTTTGCCGGATACATTCTTGAATATGTGGCCTGCGCACTATTCAGGATACGCACGCTGGCCACAGCAGACGACTCGTTGGCGGAAATTCTGGCGCGTAGAAAATTTGGGATTGCGATGGCCGCGATGATGAGACCTGCGCCGGCGTCCACGCCGCCGCTGCGGCTGGTTTCGCGAATGGTGCTCTCTTCGCCATAGCCGGAGACCAGGGCCGCGGGCGTCTCCCCGGTCGCTGCCGAGGTCGTTTGCGAGAACAGTTCGGCCATCTCGGGTGACACCTGGCGCATGGTCAGCGCCGCTACAGCGACTGGATCTTCGTAGAGCTGGGCAGAGACTTCCGCTCCGTTGCCCGGCGGCAGCGACGCGAGAAACTTCTGGGACTTGGCCAGCGATTGGCCGCTGCGATGGGTTCGAATGGATTCGGCCAGGGCGTCGTGGCTGGAAGCGATGATCAGATATCCGTCCACGAATGCATAAACGATGTCTTTGGCCTTTTCCTTGGAGTTTGGGCCGGAAGGGATGGAAAACGTATGGTAGGTAATTCCGTCCTCTTCGGTCTGCGTGGCGGTCGTCTTGGCGACGGCCAGCAAGGTAGTGAGCGTGGTTTGCAGGCGGGCGGGGTCGCTTATTTTCAGGATGGCCCGCCATGCGGCTTCATTGTCGACAAGCCCGTCGGACTCAATGGTGATCTCTCCGCTGAGATAGCTGAGCAGATCTTTCTTCAGACTGATGTTGAGTCCCTGTTCCATCATGCCGAGTTGCATCAGCGCATTGGGATTCGAAATCGAGGCGATGTCGGTGAGGTCGTCAAGAATCTCTGGCGGGCTTTTGAGCCGGATGCTGGCCGCCATGATTGCCTGGGGAGAAACAAAATCGAGGCTGCCCAGAGGCCCGGGCGCGGCCAGCCACGACGCGATTCCGTGCCGCGGTCCGGTGAAGCTTAGTTCCAGTTGACTGGCTTCCTTCCCGGCCACGCTCTTGTGGTCCCAAACGACATACTTCACGTCGGCAAAACCGGTGCGCTGGAAAAGTTTCTGGTTCTGCTCGGTGCCGAACGGGATCAGCTTCACCATGGCCTGCAGGTCGGCGCCGGCCACAACCGTCGTTCCACCTTCGTAGGCCTGCGCCATGCGCTGCCCGAACGGAGTTGCGGCGAATTCGTGGCTGCCCTTATCGAGCCGGGCATTGAAATTGCGCAGCGACGCCACACTGAGCGCGCCTACGATGTAGTCAGGACGTACCAGAATGACGAGTTGATCTGTCGTGTGTTTGCTCGGGTTCGTGTCCTCGGCGGCGGCGAGTTCCTGCACGTCGAAGATGCGAACGGCTGCCGTCGTCGCTTTGGGCGCGAGTTCTTTCTCCATTTGCAGGAGAAAATTCTTTAGTCCGGGCTTGCGCACTTCTGCCAGGAAAAGGAAACTCGGATCCTTCTTCGCGTCCTTCGCATCGAGCGCGCCCGACACGACAATTTCGTCGCCAAGATATTGCGAGAGCTGATAAAGCTTTTCGAACACGTCCTCCGCTTTGGGTGCGTCGGAGGACGACTCTGCTTGCTCCGATTGCACATGCTCCCACCAGGCGTGCAGCGCGGGATTGTCTTTTTCTTCCTGGTGGAAGATGGCGAGCGCCTGATGGGCAGGCTCGCCGTAGTTGGGGAACGCGGCGTAGAACACAGTCGATTCCGGCAGCAGGGGCAACAGCGTGCTCTTGGCGCGCGGCGGCGGAAGCTGGATGCCGGCCTGCACCTTCTTGAGCAGTTGACCGAACTCGGTCAACAGTCCGGGATATTTTTTCAGATCGTCAAATGGATTGGCTGCGGGGGCTGCCTTCGACGAGGGCCCGGTGGGCGCGGCTTGCGACGCAGCGGCCGACGTAAGGGAGAGAATTATGGCCATGACTACCATGCCATTGAAGAAAAAGCCGAGACGCTGCCGGCGGCGAGTTTGTCCGTGTCCCATCCCTGGGCCTCCGTGTCGAGAGACTGATGATAGCGCCCTCCACACTTTTCGCCATAGGTTACGGGAGTTACGTTTTTGCGAAATGCAATATGCAGTTCACATGCCCGCCGAGACGACCTGGCCCGGGTACGACTGGGTCAACTTGCAGGTCCAAATTGCTTATGGAGGGGCGGACGCCCTCGTCCGCCCGGGTAGCGCCACGAATCTGAAGGGACGCTGCCGCGGCGCTGTCCCCCGGACGAGGGCGTCCGGGGCTCCACGATTCTGGGTCTTACTCGTGCTTCCTAGCACTTGCTCGAATAGCAGGGTTGATCGGTGAGTCGCGTGGGTTTTCCTCTAGTGGCTGCCAGATCCATTGTTGGGTCAACTTGCAGCGGTTCAAATTGCTTATGGAGGGGCGGACGCCCTCGTCCGCCCGGGTAGCGCCACGAATCTAAAGGACGCTGCCGTGGCGCCGCCCCCCCCC
>Ga0181537_10003287_pt1 | contig 13888 bp, 18 predicted proteins | sample PEATcosm2014_Bin_39_FD_119765 | JGI IMG/M metagenome (GOLD analysis project Ga0181537, IMG submission 119765) | Peatland microbial communities from MTU Mesocosm Facility, Houghton, MI, USA - PEATcosm2014_Bin23_10_metaG | ecosystem: Environmental > Terrestrial > Soil > Wetlands > Peat | place...
GAGGACCTCTGCAGGGCATTTCTTTCTCGCGGTTTGTGAGGCGCTGCAAGGGAGTTTGCTTGGTCGATCTTGCCCACCCGTAGGTTCGGCAGCCGAATGCGGTTAAGTTTTATTCCTTGAGTTTGTAAGTGCTTGAAATAAATGGCTCCTCAGGTAAAAGACGCGGCACGATGGTATCCGCTGGATCATCCTCCGATGACCAAATGAGTACATTACCGGCAACGTTGCACTGTGAACCATCGGGCCATGTTCCGCTATTTGACACGGTTCCGGCAAAGCTAAATGCAAGCGTCGATTTACCAGTTCCACCAGCACCAGCAAGCAAAGTTAATTTGCCTTGCGGGATGAATCCATTCCACAGCCAAGTAATAGGCTTCGCTTCAATGGTGGAGCATTGAACAAGCGTAACGCTACGTTTGCCACTCACGACAACTTGAGATTCCTTGCGCTTACATGCTGCGATGCCGTTTGCGATCATGGCGCTGATGTCAATAGCAGGCACGATTGCAAGAGGTTCACGCGGTTTCGTCATGCCAGCTTTTAGGCCAGATTCAATTGTCTTGATGGTCTGTTGCTCGCCATGCTTGGACGTATGGCCGTTTGCGCTCGCAGCGTTTAGCAACGCCTCATAGATCGTGGCAGGATCAATCCAACCTGCCCCGCTCATGGTTCCCATGCTGTGAGCTGCTACGTTCAAAGCATGGTTGCGACCGTCTCCCGGTCCCATTGCCTCTAGCTTTGAAATCTCATCTGGCAGCGCTTGCGCAGCATAGGCGCATTCTCGCTCTGTGGCGCTCTGTGGCGCGTGAGTTGTAGGAATGACACCAGAGTTCACCTTTGGACGCAGGAACGCGGCCAGTGCATCAGGCAGAGCAGGAATCGCGTTCCAAGAGCCATGCACGATCTTGTATCCCCGGCCATCAGGCAGAGTCGCGCCAGGGGCGATAACGTATCCACCTTTGCCGCGCACGTCGATTCCGGCAGGCAGCGAGCCGCGAGAATTGCCGTAGGCAGTATCAGAGCGGAAATAGAAATGCAGGCCCTTCGATGGAGTCTCGACAACAAACGCGCTAGACAGGTCGATACTATGGGCAGCACAGAGAGAATGAAACGCCGCTACGCCATCAGGTGCATTTGGCTTCCTATCGCAATCAATGACTATCAGACCGTGCGCACCAACGGGCACGCCCGGTATGAAATGCGGGGAACTCTGCCAAATCGCCTCAATCTTAAATGCGTTGTCAGTCGCGTTCTGTTCCCATGCTGTAACAGTCGGCTTCTTATCAGGGGTACATGCGAAGACGTGAAGGCCAATGCTTGCAAGCGCAAAGGCGGCATCTCGATTGAGTAGATTAGTGCTCACTATGCCGCCTTCGCTTTGCTGTAATGAGTTGCATGAATATGAAACCAAATTTCTCGACACCAAACATGCGCCACGGTGCGATTGATTACACCCTCTCGAACGAGGGTTATAAAGTCCTGATAGTTGCAAGAGAAATGGTCAAGTAAAGCGGGCGATGGTTTCATATCGGGTGCCTCTGGAGTCACTGTACAATAAAAATAGTGCACGTGCACGGTTTTTATATTGCGCACGTGCACTCTATTGCTGTAGGGTAGCAACAGATAAAGGAGCCATCATGGAAAAGGCTGAAAAGCTCGTTCGATCAAAGGCAATCGGCATTCGCTTGAACCCAAAAATTCACTACCTAGCAGAGCTGGCCGCTAGAGATAACAAGCTCAAACTCAGCAGCTTTATTGAACAAGCTGTGACACGTGCCCTCTACCCGGCAGCCGTGCAGGGAGATGAGCCGAACGTTTCGGAGCCGAGTAAGCCAAAGCATCTTTGGATGGAACATCTGTGGGATGTTGACGAAGCCGACCGTTTCTTTTTGCTCGCCGCTGCTCGCCCGGACCTGATGACGATTGAGCAGCAAACCTTATGGAAGCTGTTGAGCGAGAAACTCACTCGCAAAAATGGCAAGTTTAACCGTCAGCAGTTCCGCGAATTGTGGGATGAATTCGTCGGCGGAGTGAGAAGGGATGCAGGTGTCGAGTAATGAGCGAGCCTATCGAACCAAACATCACTGCTGAACTGGAGACTTTACGCCGCGTCAATGCTGAACTCTTGCAGAAGAGTGCAACGCGCAAAGCGCGCATTCAGGAATTGGAAGCGAGCGTAGGAACTCTCACAGCAAAGACAACCGATGTCGAGACTCGTATCAAGGCGTTGACAATTGATGCTCCTGTTAGCGAGGTTTGCGAGTCCATCTCCGTTGCGCCTCAGGCTCTCCGCGCTGCGCTTGAAGCTGAATACAAGATCGAGATGCGCGAGGGCGTTCTAACGCTCGTTAATCCCTCCGATGGTAAGCCTGTTATGGGCAAGGATGGTAAAGCCGTCCCATTTCAAGGGGAAGCGATTAAGACTTTGTTGCTTGAATCGAAGGACGCAGAGAAGGCAAAGCTGTATCGCGCAATTCTCATTGTGTCAAAAGCGAGTGGTGGTGCAGGGGCACCATCACAACGCACCGCTGCACCAGCACCAAAACATCGTTTCGGATTGCGGTAGAGAGTAACTGTTTCTATTTTCAGTCAGTGCCAGTCGGCACTGATGCAATAGGTAGAACCGCTCCAGTCGGAGCCGAAGGCGAACCAGTAGGCGAGCCCGGATCAAGCAAATTCAACTTTGATTCGAGGTAGCCTTATGGCTCAGGTCCAAATTGCCGATGTCGTAGTCCCCGCCGAATTCACGGCCTATCAAGTAGAAAATTCTATGGTGAGCACTGCGCTGTTTCAATCAGGCGTAGCGCTTCCCAATGGCGAAATGCAATCTCAGCTTCAAGCTGGTGCGCAGTCATTCACCGTACCGTTCTGGAGTGACATTCCCGACACGGAAGCCGATATCACCAGCGATAATCCGGCAGTCCTTTCCACTCCACAAAAGATTTCCGCTGCTGCGATGGTTTGCCGGAAGGCTTTTCTGCATCAATCGTGGTCTGAGATGAGCCTTGCTTCCGAATTGAGCGGAAGTGATGCACTGGTGCGAGTTCAAAGCCGCGTTCAAGAGTATTGGGACAGACAGTTTGAAAAGCGCCTTATTGCGTCATTGATGGGCGTGCTGTATTCCAACGTTGCCAACAACGGCGGGGACATGGTGAATGATGTTCATGCGCTCGCTGGAACCGTGACACTCCCCGGAACCAATATCGCGGTTCCAGCAAATGCATTCAACGGTATGTCGGTTATCAATACAGCATTGACCATCGGAGATCGTCTCTCGGATATGCAGGCGATTGCGATGCACAGCGTCATCTATGGGGAAGCGTTGAAAAACAACGAAATTCAGTTTTTCAAGCCCTCTGACAACAGTATGCAGATTCCAACATACAAAGGCATGGCCGTTATTACTGACGATAGCCTTGTCACGGGAACCGGCGTTTACGTCACCATCCTGTTTGGCCCAGGTGCCGTAGGGTACGCCATAGCTGAACCGCGCACGGGCTTTGGAACGGAACTTTGGCGCACTCCGAACGCAGGAAACGGGGGTGGTCAATCAACCTTGCACAGTCGTTTTGATGTGGCGATTCATCCTCTTGGATACTCGTTCACTGGTGCGTCTGTTGCTGGCGTGAGTCCTGTTCAAGCTGAGCTTGCCCTTGCAGCGAATTGGGCGCGAGCTTATAGCCAGCGCAAAAGTGTTCCGCTGGCATTCCTCATCAGCCTGTAACGGATTCCGTCAACCAACGGATGAGGGATGCGTACCTGTGAGTCGCGTATCCCTCGCTTTTTAACTGGAGTATTCATCATGGCAGCACCAAGAAAACTTCCACCAGACGGAGCAGCGGAAGACATACAGCGCCTTGCCGCTGAAGGATTCTCGCAACTTGGAATTGCTGCCCATTTCAAGGTATCGAGAGTATGCTTCAAACGCTGGATTGAGGAAGACGAAGCCCTAAACGAAGCATTTGAGCTTGGACGCGAAACGGAACGACAAGCCCTTCATGCAATGGTCGTAGCGTCCGCACGAGCGAACAAGCCCGCGAACGTGAACGCCTTTTTTCTTCTCAAGGCGCGGCATGGCTACATCGAAGCCGACCACAAGAGCGCCAACGTAAACGTCAATGTCGCCGTTGCTCAGCCAGTCCTTATAGTGAAAGACTTTGGAACCGATGAGGAATGGGCCGCAAAGGCACTGGCACAGCAAAGGGCGTTGACTCTGGATGCGGCGCAAATTTCACCTGCACCAGCGCCCCCCATCCATCAGCCTGTGAGCCTACCTGCCCCTGTTGCACCGGCCTACTACGGCCCTCCGGTCTTCCCGTGGCAGTCTCAGCCTGTCCTTGCGCCGATCTGTGAACCAGAGAGCAACCAGAGCAATGCTACGCCTCCAGCGCCAATGTGCGAAGCTCCTGCATGGCGCGGAAACGCCTAGCAAATGAAAATGGCCGCTATTGGCAGTCATTCTGTGAATGATGGCGGCTGCTTGATTCGGGTATCAGTCAAGCGGGGCTGGCGTGCTCTTTATTCTGTCCATAAATGTCCTATGCAATTCCTGAGTCTCCACGAGAAATGCTGGTAACGATGGCTTTGCTGGGTTGTTTTCTTGAGATAGTTCAACATGGACTTTATCGCTGTCCCATTTTGCAAAATAGTTGTTCCAAGTTGCACCAAATGCATTGTGGAACGGGGTAATCAATTCAATTGGCGCTACTCCCATTCGCCGCGATATGTCGTCTTTTGCATCCGCATAGAACGCCCTTAAATCCATCGAGAACTTAACTAGATGGCCAGCCTTGAAAATGAAGTAACGGTTGTTTTCATTATATTCGGATGATAGGGACAAGATATCGCTACCAGTACCATCGATTTCCCCCTCCCCCTTGGTAAGGATTTCGGCAAGATTCAACGAAGGCCCGCACTTCATTACATATTCGTTTAGCTGTTCTCTAAAACTTGGAGATACTGACCCCGGCTTATTGTAGTTGTCCTCCATCTTAAGATAGTGCTGGACCGTTTTCGTCGCTGTTCCATATCGGCTAGTGAGTTGCTCCGGGGAAAGTTTTGCAACCTCTTCCGGCGTAAGCTGATGCGGCGCAGAAGTTCGACAATAATCTACTTTATGTTGAATGGCTGGCTCAACTTTCAAAAAGTCAGCAAAAGTCTCACCTACTTGGTGGCTCTTGAACGTCTGAGCAGGACTGGAAACAGCGATGAAGCACAGGTACAGTAACGCGTAAGAATATTGCACGACAAAGCCACCTTTCGACACGATCTCGCCTATAGTAGAAATCTCGCCTAAAGACTAGTTCGATCATGAAGGAATGGCAAGGGACATCTGCATCATGCTTGGCGAGCGAATCCGGGAGCTGCGAAAAGCGCGGAGCTGGCGGCAGATCGATCTTGCAGCGGAAGCCGAACTAAATGTGATTTACATCTCTGATTTGGAAAACGGGCGGAAAGAGATTTGCCTGCGGACGCTTCAAGCTCTTGCGTCAGCATTTGATATGAAGATCACAGAGATGCTTGGGCCGTTAGGACTCTGACCGGGGCTGGTAAGCGCTGAGGATGCGCTGCCCATTTAGAAATAGCCTTTTCCTTGAGCGAATATAGAACGACGCCCAATGATGACAGGCTCGGGTGAGTGAGTCCTAGGCGTTTCGTAATTGTCATATCTGCAAATGATGCAACTGCGGTACTGCCCTCCATCTAAAGTCGTTAAAGGAGAAAGAAACACTGGGTTCTTCGGCTGAGATTGCCAGCATTTTGGACACAACGGTTGTTCCGGCTTGTCCTTGAAAAAGAAATAGCCATGCGGCTCTTCTGGTCCAATAACCTCATCCTTCTTCGCAAGCGCTGCTCTCAACTCTCGATTCTCTTGATCCAGGTCAAGCACCCGGGCTTTAACGTCAAGCACTGAATCATAGAGTTCGCTGACCGATGCTTTTAATGCATGGTCCGAAGATGCCTTCACTAAATCCAGCGCGTTTCTTGCTGAAGCTGCGAGACCACCAATAAGTTGTGCTGCGGTCAAAACTGAGTCTGGGTGCATCGTCGTTTCTTCCTCCAATTCAGCGCTTGATGCACATGCTACACCCGCACACATGTGGAAAAGCGGGATCACATGCTGCGCACAACGATATGCGGCGTTGACCGCTCATGTGTCTTTTCTGAGAAGAACGCGAATTCCTAGTTCGAATACCATGTGGTACACTCCCTTGCCATGGCAAGCTACTTCCTTTGGCTCGAAGCACTGGCGGGGTTGAAGGCTCTCTACGATCTTTCACAGGGCGCGGTGGACTATGCGGCCAACTACCGGAGACATCGGCAAGAGGCTGCCACCATCGCCGAAGCAAAGCGATGCAGCGATTCGTTCTCCACATACTCAGACAGAGAAATTCAAGAGCTGATTCGCAAAATCGAAGGTTGTCGTGACCGCTTCATCGCGCAAGGTGGCGGCGAAGATCGATCACGATGCTTGTGCAGTATCTTTAACGAAATTAAAGCTGGAAACGGCGGATCATTGCCCCATATTGACGATTGGGAACGCATGTATGCTGCCTTGAAATGCCGGTAGTAATTCCCAAACACAACGCTACGTTATAGGGGTATACCCCAACTTCCATTTCGATCCATGGAGAGACGGAGATAGGCCCCTGTTTTGCGCTCAAGGCCGATTTGGGGGTGTGGGGGGTTGCCTGTAGGCTCTCACGGCTAGCGAGCGCTGCGAACGGATCAAACGGCACTCCCATAATGGGCCGACAGAAAAATATTTATATACCGTGTCATATACCATTTTGTAAGTTGATTGTAAGTTGTTGATTTATATAAAAGAATGGCTCCTCAGGTAGGACTCGAATCAACAACTAGACGTATTTTCAGATAGATGCAGGTCAGCGGATGACACCTAAGACCACAGATAGCGGTGATAATCCAGCAAACAGAGCGCAGATAGAGCGCGCATTCCAGCCTTCAATCCGCGTGCATCAGCTTACAAGAAGCCTGACTGCTCAAGTCTCCTCAAGAGCAAGGACACAAACGCGAGATGGTCGAGACATGTGTCGGGGTCATCTACAACGGTAAACTCATGCGCCCTAGGGTTACGGATCGCCTGCACTCCTCCCGCGAAAACAAAGCGGTAACCTTCCTGCTCGTCTATCTCACTCTGATTAGTTAGGGGCGTGAGTTGTATCTTGGGTTTCTTGGAATCGAACGCTTTCATCATGAGGCTAAACCCAGAATCGGTAAGGCCCGCGTGTTTCTCGACCTTCTTGTCCAAGAACTTGAAAGCGTGATAAGTGGCCTCAGCGAAGTGCCCGTCGTCGAACAGCTTTTTGACCTTCGGGGGGAGACTCGGATGGAGGTTGCGCGAGTCGAACGGATGGACCACCGCAGCAATTGCTGCCGGTTCGGGAATCGGTGCGGGCGGCCCAATCTTTGCCAGGGCAAGAGCAATAGCCTCAAATTGTTTTAGCCTATTTCTCATGGGTCAAGAGATTCTCGCGAATGCTGCGGAAAATCTTGTCGTATGTGTCTTGGTCGCCTCCCGGCGGCAGATTCACTTCAATTCTGACCGTCAGCCCGAAGTCCCCTGATTTTCCAGTCACAGGCTCTGGCTTCTCTGCCTTAACTTCCGCTTTTGCTTGCGGCTTCGGGGCCGCCTTTGCGGCCTTTGGAGTGCCATTGCTTTTTGACGCGCTTGCTTTTGTACTCGACGCCGTTGGAAGTTCACCGTGTCCAGCAAAAGCCGCAAGTACCTGAAAAGTTGCAGTTTGGAGTTTTCCCACTAACTCGCTAGTCTGGTCTGTTCCCCGGAAGAAAGACTGAAGTTTGTCTCCCGATAAGGTCCAAGCATCATCTTTATAAAGTTCGAAAAGGCCCGAATAAGCACCTTTAACCATTTTCTCGAATGCTGGCCTAAACTCATCATCTGACTTTGTAAAAGTCGTAGCCGCTTCTTCTGTCTTAGAACCATTGACATCAATAGCACCGACGAAACGAAGGATATTGATGATGTAGCTCTCGTTCTTGGGAGCGATTGAGAGCTTCTTCAATGTGTCTGAGTCAACTGTCTTTGGGAAAGACTTGCGAAGTTGATTAATGGCAGCGACTACGGCGCCCGGACCGCCCGGAGTGTACGGATGTTTATCTGCCAATTAAGAGCCTCCTATTGAGGAACTTACACTATCCTGAGTACGATACCGCGAAAGAGCAGCCAAGGCTATGAGTTTCAGCAGCCTTATTGGAGAACCGGGGTATAATGTCGGCAATCGCCGGGGTCTCCGGCGAGCGATCTAGTCCACGGGGGTCGTGAGGACTCGCCTAACGTTGACCGGGCGCTTACCTTGTTGGAACCGTCCAACCGGTAGCGATGTTGGACCTTGCCAGTTCCGTTACGGTTGGAGGCAAGGTGCAAGAGTAGGACTCGGCCCCCAGACGACTCAGTATAGTACACAGAATGAAAGCCCCTCACGCGAGGGGCTTTCTTTGTCAGGGAGGAGAATGCTGGCCCCACAGAAACTCTCCGTTAGAAATTGCCTTTAGAACGCTTGGGTGCGCTAGAGGAGCTAAGCGTTTGCTGGGTCAGGCATGTCCACGGGAAGGTCTGCCGCTAGCCTCTCCATAGCAATGAAGTGCGCACTCGCGCTAATCAGCTTTTTCAGGTCTGCCAAGTCCTTCCCGACCCAACGTCTTTCATAGTGGGTTTCGTCATTCCCCAACCACGCCGCGCGCGAACATACAACGCTCATTTTCTGCTCCGTGAAGTACTTCCGGATAACGGCCATTAATTGAGCCTTCTTAATCGCATCCCCTTCATCTGGACAAAGACTAACCGCGTAGTCCTTCAGCAAGAACTCCAAGGCTTTCCGAAAGCCGGGACCAGCGACGTCATCTAGGCCGCTAGCCTCCGCCACGCTAGCCTGTCCGAAGATTCGTATGAAGTCCGGTGAGAGGTCAGACACTGCCGCGTCAAATTCGGGAGCACGAGGAATAGACGGTGCAGAACTTACGTGGCGAAAGTTGTTCCCTTGGATGCGGGTGAAATAAGAAATGAAGCTACGTCTGCATTGCCGATTGGGGCACCGTACCAAAACCTCAGCCCAATCCCCATGCATGGCAGATTGAAAGACGCCTGCTTCAGTGTTGATGTCCCGATTGCAAAGGGGACAGGTGTTCGGTACGTCCAGATTCACGCTCAGAACATTGCCACCCATCAACGGCGCAAGTGAGATCTGCATAGCTGAGTCCTCTGTCAGAAATTGTAATCACATTGGGAACGCACGCAACAGCCAATCCCCAAACAAAAGGTTATTTCCTTTTCCGCTTGGTAACCAGACTTACCGGAAGGATCCACGCGCTTGCGTGGCAGCGAGTGGGGTCCGCAGCTTTGAAGAGTAATCACATCGACGATCTTTACGTTCCCTCGTCCCAGAACCGGCGAAGGAAAAGAACAGTATCCATCCCGAGAGCCTCGGCCAACCTTGGCCGGGGCTTTCTTTTGCTCAGGGCTTACAGGCTGCCCCGCGCCAACACATTCTCATCGCCAATCAAGAGTTTATCCATCGGACGCGCTTCGCTTCCGACATTTCTTCAACCGCAGCACCAACCCAACATAAAGGAAAACCAATGCAAAATGATGAATTAGCTGAGCAGTATCGCAAACTGGAAGTTATGGTTGAAAAACGCTTTCCTGGCCGCATCTCGAAGTTTGTCGCCGGCGGACGGGTCGTAGTGGTTCACAAAGATTCACTCGCCCCTGACTTGGACCCTGCGGAGAGGCAGATGATTGAGGCCGTCCTCCAAATCGCTCTGCATTATGGCAATACAATCTTGGTCGGCGACTACGTCGAAGTGTTCACTCTCAAGATGGTTTCCAACAGCTTGGTTGAAGCATAAACATGGGAATCATAGAGGTCTTCTCCTGCCCTGTCTGACCTAAGCGGTACATTGTTCCGAGAGCATCTGCCACCTTCGCCGGATTGCTGCGATTCTCCTCTACGTGATGCAACGTGCAGTACGCATCGCTTTGGTAGGCAACCATGCCTGCTGCATCGTGAAGATGCAGGCGAAGCGATAACGCCGGCGCTGATCAACATTCCAATTGAAATTCGCCGCCAGTGCATGCCTCTGCGTGCAGACGCTCGAAGTGTGCCTGGCGGCCAGGAAGAGAAATACCGTGGAGAATTCCAACACAGCCAAGTACCCGCTTCTGGAGTCCGTCTTGGACATCCAGAACCTGCCGCTTCAACCGATGTACACCAACCGCGACGTAGCCAAGATTTTCAAGGTCTGCGTCCGCGCCATTCAGAACTGGATCACCGCCGGCCACCTCACCCCGCGGGCGCTCCCCGGCCGTTGGAAGTTCTTCCCGCAGGATCTAGAAGACTTCCTCCGCGATAGCCAGAAGGGGCGGAAGTAATGCGTCATGTTGGGCAGCTCGACAACGGAATCGGCTGCGCGAGCCTTCGCTCCGATTCCGTATATCAGCGGCTTCAACCTTGATCGCCGTTTGCTTCCGCCTCAGGCTTCGCACTGCACTTTTCGACGTACTTTATACGCAAATTTGAACGACTTAACACGATGTAGTTTCTTGGAGAAATGCATAAATGACGATTTTCACGGTTCAGAATGGTGCGTCAATTGCGCCTGCGGTTCGCACCGTTTCCGAAAACTGTTTAGTTCAGCCAGTCACACCGAACACTGTGGGCGAGTTGCTTGATATATTGTGCGGCGGCCCACTCCCCGAGCTTCCTGTTCTCAAAACAACGTGCTCCCGGCTGACCGATTATCTCGGCATTCAGATCAACCAATTGACGATTGATATGGTCAACGAATCAAGGGATGGATTTAGGACGTTCTTGGAGGGAAGACATTACAAAGAGAACGCGGTGCGGTCTTACGTGAATCACGCTCGCATTCTTCTCAAACACGCGAAAGGGCAGGGATGGAAGCCTGGCGAGTTTGTGCCCGAGGCGTGGAAGACAGTCTTCGCTCATCGAACATCAGTCGGATGTCGGCGCATGCTAAGGCACTTCTCTAGATGCACTGCGGATCCCCGGCTGGTCACAATTGAACAAGTCGAGACGTGGGCAGATGAAGCAGTCGTCAGAGGCAACCTCAGCTTCAAGGCCGCTCGGACGGCGCAGATCAAGTTCTGGCGCTTGCTGCGCGAATGCAGTTGCAATGGGCAGACGCCCGCGCTCTCACTTAGCAGAGGACATAGGAGCGTGAAAGTGGAACAGCTTCCAGAGAAGTTACGTGAGGAGCTTCTCAAGCTGCTGAAATGGAAGCAGGCGGAATTCTCAATCGGGCGGCCCAAGGGCTCCCGAATCCGTCCAGTGACTGCGAACACTCTGAGTATGATGTTTCGCTACTTGTACTACTTCGCTTCAAACGTAGTTGGCAGGACGGAAGTTTGCTCCCTGGCACAAATCGTGGAAAAGGATCTGGTCAGTGCTTACGTCGAATGGTGCATCAACGATCGGATGATGAACGGCTATTCCTTACAGTGCCAGCTTCGGTTGCTGTTCGCTTCCGTTCGTCAGTATCCGCCTCTTAGCGGCCTGGACCTTCGCTGGTCGAAGGAACTGAACGATAGTATCCCTGTGGAATCAAAATCAGAACAGAACTTGCGAAAGGCGCAGAAGTGCCCTAGCTACGCCTCTCTCCAGATGATTCCAGCTAAGATTCAGATCCTTCGCTCTGAAGCGAGAAATCTCGATGCCCGGAGAATCGCCGAGTTAGCGATGCACGAGCTCTTAGTCCTTTGGCTGCTGATCTTGCCATGGCGTCAGAAGAATCTTCGAGAGTGCCGCATAAGCAAACCAGTTCCCAACCTGTTCAAGGCCATCATTCCTGCCTTCGGTGTAATCGATAAGCCGGGATGGATCAACGAGGAGCAGGCGAGGGATCCAGGGGCTCAATTTTGGCAGTTCGACTTCAGCCCCAGCGAGACGAAGCCGAAGCGACGGATTCAGGCCGCAGTTCCAAAACAGTTGATCCCGTTGCTCGAAGAATACCTCCTGCACCACCGGCCGAACCTCGTAAAGGACACCGATCCCGGCACGCTGTTCATTACAGCTGATGGCCGTGCCTTCAACAAGGCGAGTGTCAACGACATAGTCTCGACTCTTACGCTCCGCTTCGGCGGGAAGCGGGTTACTCCTCATCTGTACCGTGATGTTGTGGCGTTTGCATGGCTGAAGGCACATCCGAAGGACTACCTAACCGTCAGCAAGCATCTTTGGCATAGCAGCATCGCCATCACTATCGAAACTTACGGCAGCCAGTTCAACGAATCCAGCGCCGCTTGTGCGATGGAAGCCTGGCTCGAAGAAAGTGCGGCCAAGTCCAAATAGCCGGCCTGACAGTTCCTGCGAAGCTACCCCCTCGACAAACCTAGCTCTAGTTACCGCACTTTATGAAATGGACCTAAATGAACACTGAATGGCTCACCTCACATGAGGCCGCCGAATATCTTAAAGTTAAACGTCGCACGCTCCTGCAATGGGTACGAGATCAAAAGATCCCCGCGCACCGGTTATCTGGCACCCATCGCTGTGTTTGGAGATTTCAAAAGTGGGAGCTAGATGCTATGCTCGGCCCGTCATCCGCTGACCCTGCTGAGGGGAGGTAGCAATGAGGGTCCAGCGACACACAATCGGGTCCGTGCGCTATGACAAACGGCGCAAGACCTGGAATTACCTTTGGTACGACGGCGCAACCCGCCGGTCAAAGCGAATTGGAACCAAGCAGGAGTTTCCAACCAAGGCAGCCGCATGGAAGGAAGTCGATCGGCTTGAGGTCCAGCAACCAAAAGCACAAGATGGGGACACGGTGCGAAGCGTGATTGCAAGGTATGAATCGGAACGGATGCCCGCGCGTCATTCTACGGCGCGGGTTTACCGCTCATTCCTGAACAATCACATCTTGCCTGAGTGGGGAGATACACAGATACAAGCCGTACAGCCCCGCCCCGTTGAACTGTGGCTCCGTGAACTGCCCTTATCGCCCAAGTCCAAGACGCACGTGCGCTCACTCATGCACGGGCTCGTGGAGTTTGCTATGTGGGCCGGCATTCTTGAAATCAGCCGCAATCCAATCTCTCTTGTTCAGAACAAGGGAGCAATGCGAAAGACGCGCAAGGCGCGGAGCCTCACGGTGGAGCAGTTCTGCGCTCTGCTGAAAGAGCTACATGAGCCCTTCGGTACGATGGCCTTACTCTGTGTGTGTTTGGGCCTTCGCATCAGTGAGGCCCTCGCGCTTCGATGGGAGGATGTGGATTGGTTAGGCTCGCGGCTCAGCATCCGGCGCGGCATCGTGGAACAGGTGGTAGACGAAGTGAAAACGGAAGGCTCCGCAAAGACCTTTGACCTTGCGAGTGAATTGCTGGTGCGCCTGAAAGCCTGGAAACAGCTTTCGCAATTCCGGGAAACTGATGACTGGGTTTTTGCAAGCCCGCTCAAACTCGGCAGACTTCCCTATTCCTACACGGGAGTTTGGAGAGAGCTTGTGCGGGCTGCGGACCTGGCGAAGATTGGGCACATTGGCACGCACGCATTCCGGCACACCTACCGCTCTTGGCTGGATGCTGTGGGCACGTCCGTTGCTGTGCAGCAAAAGATGATGCGGCACAGCGACATCCGCACAACCATGAACATCTACGGCGATGTGGTAACGGATGAGATGAGCACAGCAGGTTTGAAGGTAGCTGGGCTTGCTTTTGGCGGGAATGGAGCGCAGACAGAGCGCAATGGGAGCTAAGTTGTTGAAAGAATGGCTCCTCAGGTAGGACTCGAACCTACAACCCTTCGGTTAACAGCCGAATGCTCTGCCATTGAGCTACTGAGGAACATTGAGGCGCTGGCGCGCTTTGCTTGTGCAGTACAAGAGA
>Ga0181537_10003288_pt1 | contig 13888 bp, 7 predicted proteins | sample PEATcosm2014_Bin_39_FD_119765 | JGI IMG/M metagenome (GOLD analysis project Ga0181537, IMG submission 119765) | Peatland microbial communities from MTU Mesocosm Facility, Houghton, MI, USA - PEATcosm2014_Bin23_10_metaG | ecosystem: Environmental > Terrestrial > Soil > Wetlands > Peat | place...
CCCCTGCCCAGAGTAGCCCCACATGAAATTGTATTTCGCACCCGGTACCTGCGCGCTCGCCGCGCACATCGCTTTGATCGAAGCCGGCGTCAAGCACCAGATCGTCCGGGTCGATCTGAAGCAGAAACGGACCGCCGACGGCCGGGATTTCAACCAGATCAATCCCAAGGGCTATGTGCCGGCACTGGAGCTCGAGGGCGGGGCGGTGTTGACCGAGAACTCCGCGCTGCTCGGTTATATCGGCGAACTGAATCCGGCGGCAAAGCTGATCGGGCCTGCTGGAACGATGGAAAATTTCCGCGTGCGCGAATGGCTTGGCTATATCAGCTCCGAAATCCACAAGAACTTCAGCCCGCTGTTTCGCCCCGATTTGCCGGAGGCTACGGCGCAGTTCCAGCGTGCCGCACTCGCCCGCCGCGTGGGCTTCATCAATCCGACGCTGGCAGGCAGCAGTTACCTGACCGGCGAGACATTCACGGTCGCCGATGCCTATCTGTTTACCGTGCTGGGTTGGTCCCGGCACCTAAAATTTGACTTGACGCCCTGGCCAGCGCTGCCGACCTACCTCGAGCGCATCGCTGCACGCAAGGCAGTGCAGACGGCCCTGCAGACCGAGAGTGAGGCGAAGGCGGCCGCCCGCGCGGCCGTCAGCGGCGCTTGATGCCGCGCTGCGGCGCGGCCTCCAGCGGGTTTTCGGGCCAGTAATGTTTTGGGTATCGACCTCGCATGTCCTTGCGCACCTGCGCGTAGCTGCCGCCCCAGAATCCGGCCAGATCACGTGTGACCTGCACCGGCCGGCGTGCCGGCGACAATAATTTGAGCGTGATCGGAATCGTGCCGCCGCCGATGCGTGGCGTATCCGCAAGACCGAAGACTTCCTGCAACCGTACCGACAGGCAAGGCGCGCTGTCGTCCAGATAATCGATCGCGATGCGCGAGCCGGTGGGTGCAATCCACTCCTGCGGCGCGAGCGCCTCGAGCTGCCGCCGCTGCGGACGCGTCAGCCGTGACAGCAGCGCTTCGCCCAGTGGCAGCCTCGCCAGATGTTCCCGGCGCGTCATGCCCGCAAGCCATGGCGTAAGCCACTCGGTCGCACTGGCCAGCAAGGCTTCATCGTCACTTGCGGGCCAGTCGCCCAAGTCGGTGCGGGCGAGCGTGCGGATGAATTCCAGTCGCTTCTGCAGGTTCCGGGTCGCAGGATCCCAGGGCAATGATGCCAAACCGAGCTGCTGCACGCCGGCATACATCGCCTCTGCCGTGAGCTGCGCTGGCACGTCGGTCAATGGCTTGTCCTCCAGTACCAGTGCATCCAAACCTCTGGTGCGCCGGGCGAGCACTGCGCCAGCGCGCGCGTCCCAGCTGACCGATTCAGTGGTGCGGATATGCGCTGCCATCGTCTGCTCGAGCTCTTCACGAGTCAGTGGTGCGGCCAGATCGATGCGCGCTTCCCGGTTGGCGTCATCGAGCTCCACGGCGACGATGAATTCCGACTGCCCGAGCGAGCTCGGATCGGCGAACGCCGCGCCGCGACCGTTGCTCAAAAGATAGCGACCCGGCGCGCCGGCACGACGCTGTCCGATACGGTCCGGAAAGGCGCAGGCCAGCAGCTGTCCCGGGCTTGAGCCATTGACATCGTCGGCCCTGGCAGCGTGACCGCGGCCGGCCAAGGCCAGTCGCGCCAGCTGCTCAGCCGTCTGCCGGATGCGCTGCACCGCGCCGGGGTCCATACCTTTTATGTCCGCATTGCGCGCCAGAGCGTCCACCCTCGTGCGCAGGTCCGGGTCGCGTCCCGCCCGCAGCGGATCCCGATCCGAGAGCAGCGCCGCGAGCTGTGCGGCGAGCCCTGCGGCACCAAGGCCGGGCGCAACGCGCAGCATGTGCGCCAGACGCGGATGCAGGGGAAAGCTGGCCATTTCCCGGCCGATCGGCGTGATGCGATCGCGTTCATCGAGCGCGTCCAGGCGCCGCAGCAGGTCACGGGCCTGCGCGAGCGCCGCTGCTGGCGGGGCATCTAGCCATGCCAGCCGCTGCACATCAGCAACACCCCATGCCGCGAGCTCCAGAGCGAGCGGCGCGAGATCTGCCTCGGCGATTTCCGGCGGCGTGTGCGAAGCCAGAGTGCCGTGCGCACCCTCGCTCCACAGGCGGTAGCACTTGCCCGGCGCGATTCGACCGGCGCGACCGGCTCGCTGTTCAGCCGAAGCGCGCGAGACGCGCATGACCTGCAACCGACTCATTCCGGTAACCGGATCAAAGCGCGAACGGCGGACCAGGCCCGAATCAATGACCACGGTAACGGCCGGAATCGTCAGGCTCGTTTCGGCAATATTGGTCGCGAGCACGACTTTGCGCGCGCCCCGCGGATCGGGCTCGAGGGCTGCGTCCTGTTCCCGGGAGCTCAGATCTCCGTATAGGGCCGTCAGTTTTACGCCCGGCGGAACGGTGCGCTCCTGCAGGAGTCTTTGCACACGCCGGATCTCACCGCCGCCAGGCAAAAAAACCAGAATGTCGCCGCCCGGCTCAGCCAGGACCTGCAGAATCTGCCGCGCCACGGCCTGCTCCGGCCACTCCGCTCCACCGGGCAGCTGTGGTGCACCGCGCCCGGCGTAAACGATCTCGACCGGATGTGCGCGCCCCGGCACTTCGATGACCCCGGCGTTGTCGAGCAGCCGAGCCACCTGCACGCCATCAATGGTCGCTGACATCACCAGAATCCGGAATGAGGCCGCGAGCTCGCGCCGCGCATCCAGGCACAGCGCCAGACCCAGATCCGCGTTCAGGCTGCGTTCGTGGAATTCATCAAAGATGACGGCGGCAACGCCCGGCAGCTCCGGGTCAGACTGCAGCATGCGTGTCAGCACGCCCTCAGTGATGACTTCAATGCGCGTGGCCGCAGAAACCCTGGTTTCCTGTCGCATCCGGTAGCCGACGACATCGCCGGCCTCCTGACCCAGCGTGTGCGCCATGCGGCGTGCAACGGCGCGCGCGGCGATGCGCCGCGGCTCAAGCAGCAGTAACCGCTGCCCTGCCAGCCACTCCTCGCCGAGCAACGCCAGCGGCACGACCGTGCTCTTGCCGGCACCGGGTGGGGCCTGAATCACCAGGTCGCGATGGTTGCGCAACGCCCCGCGAACGGATCGCACCAGCGGATGAGCGTCGATCTCGGCCGGTAGTTTCACCGCGATAGCCTTCGCCGCGAGTTGCGGGGCACCGGGCCGTGCTCCCGGCTCATGGTCTGGCAGCGGGTGGCCGCTGCAGCCGCGCGCCGGTCGCGGGAAAAATGCGCGCCGGCCCGGAGCGCATCAGCGCCTGGATTTGCCGCGCCCCGTGGCGGATGCCGGTCGCGGCGGGCGAGGCGTCGCCGGCAGCCCGGTGTGCTGCGTGCTGAACGGGCGGGCACCCGGAGCGCGGCGCTGGCCTTCGCCACGAAGACCGGTACCGATAGGCTGGTAGGCGGGCACCAGCTGGTGACGGCCATTGCCGATCAGATCGGTGCGCCCCATCCGGCGCAGCGCCTCGCGCAACGTCGGCCAGTTATTGGCATCGTGGTAGCGCAGGAACGCCTTGTGGAGCCGGCGCACGCGCAGTCCGCGCGGCACGGTCACCGCCGCGCTGCTGCGCGTGATGCGGCGCAGTGGATTTTTGCCGCTGTGATACATCGCTGTCGCTGTCGCCATCGGCGCCGGCAGGAATGCCTGCACCTGGTCGGCGCGAAAACCATTGCGCTTGAGCCACAACGCGAGCTCGAGCATATCGGTATCGGTGGTGCCGGGGTGCGCCGCGATGAAATACGGAATCAGGTACTGCTCCTTGCCCGCCTCACGCGAGAAGCGATCGAACAGTTCCTTGAAGCGATCATAAGTGCCGACGCCGGGCTTCATCATCATTGCCAGCGGTCCATCGCGCACGTGCTCCGGCGCGATCTTCAGGTAGCCACCGACATGATGCGCCGCGAGCTCGCGCACATACTCGGGTGATTCGACCGCGAGGTCGTAGCGCACGCCGGAGGCAATCAGCACTTTCTTGATGCCGGGCAACTCCCGCGCCCGGCGGTACAGGCCAATCAGCGCGCTGTGGTCCGTATTCAGATTCGGGCAAATGCCCGGAAACACGCACGAGGGTCGCCGGCAGGCCGATTCGATCTCCTTACTCTTACAGGCCAGCCGGTACATGTTGGCGGTCGGCCCGCCCAGGTCAGAGATCACGCCCGTGAAGCCCGGCACCGAATCGCGGATCGTCTCGATTTCGCGGATCACCGATTCCTCGGAGCGGCTTTGAATGATGCGCCCTTCATGCTCAGTGATGGAGCAGAAGGTGCAGCCGCCGAAACAACCGCGTTGAATGGAAACGGAGAACCGGATCATTTTGTAGGCCGGGATATTCGCCTTGCCGTAACTCGGATGCGGCTGGCGCCGGTACGGCAGATCGTAAATCCAATCCATTTCCGCGGTGCTCAGCGGCACCGGCGGCGGATTGAGCCAGACGTCCTGATCCCCGTGACGTTGCACCAGCGCACGGGCGTTGCCGGGATTGGATTCCAGATGCAGGATGCGCGAGGCGTGCGCGTACAGCACCGGATCGGCCGCCACGGCCTCAAAGGACGGCATGCGGATCACGCTGTGCTCGCGGCCCGCGTTCGGCACGCGGCGCGCGAATCGCACCACTTGCTCGCGCACCCCGTCGGCCGGCGCTGTGGCCGCGACGGGCGTCGCGGCGTAGGGATCGATGGGCAGTTGCAGCGGGCCCGGCGCATCCAGGTGGGTCGAGTCGATTTCGATCCAGCCCTCCGGCCGCGAGCGGCGCACGAAGGCCGTGCCGCGCAGGTCGGTCAGCGTACTGAGCGGCTCCCCGTCGGCGAGATGGCGCGCGATCTCCGCGATCTGCCGCTCCGCGTTGGCGAACACCAGCATGTCGGCCTTGGCATCGAGCAGCACCGAGCGTCGTACTTTTTCCGACCAGTAATCAAAGTGTGCGATGCGACGGAGCGAGGCCTCGATGCCCCCGATAATGATCGGCACGTCGCGGTACGCTTCACGGACGCGCTGCGAGTAAACGATCACGGATCGGTCCGGACGCCGCCCGCCCTGGCCGCCCGGCGTGTACGCATCGTCGCTGCGCACCCGCCGATCCGAGGTGTAGCGATTGACCATCGAGTCCATGTTGCCGGCGGTGATGCCAAAGAACAGCCGCGGTTCGCCAAGTTGTCGGAACGGCTCGGCGCTGTGCCAATCGGGCTGCGCGATGATCCCGACCCGCAGGCCCTGCGCCTCAAGCACGCGGCCGATAAGCGCCATGCCAAAGCTCGGATGATCCACGTAGGCATCACCCGTCACCAGCACGACATCGCACTGCTCCCAGCCGAGGGTCGCCATTTCGGCACGGGAAACCGGCAGATACGGGGCGGCCTGCCCGGCAGGCGGCCGGGCGTATTGGCGAAGATCCATCGGGGTCAACATGGCGCGATTATAGGCCCTGGCGGCCGGCCCCATTTGACACAGGTGGTAAGATGGGCCCATGCCGACTTACGAGTATTTCTGTGCGGCCAACGGCCGCACCGTCGAGGTCAGCCATCGCATGGCTGAGCAGCTGCAAACCTGGGGCGAGGTCTGCTCGCGCGCCGGCGTCAGGCCGGGTCGCACGCGCGCCGCAACGCCGGTGCGCCGCCTGATCAGCGGCGCTGCGGTGCTCACCGGCCAGCGCCGCGAACTGGCGCCAGCCGACTGCGCGGCCGGCCCTGCCTGCTGTGGCGGCGGCTGCGGATTGCAAAACTAAGCCCCACGTCCGGTCTTCAAGCCACTATGAGCCGTTCTGCGCCTGAGGCGATCATCGTCCGTGGTGCACGCCAGAACAATCTGAAAAACCTGCAGCTGGCGTTGCCGCTGCATGAGCTGATTGTGGTCACCGGCGTGTCCGGATCCGGCAAGTCCTCGCTGGTGTTCGACACGCTGTATGCCGAGGGCCAGCGCCGCTACGTCGAGACTTTTTCTCCCTATGCGCGCCAGTTCCTGGACCGCATGGACAAGCCGCAGGTCGACCGCATCGAAGGTATTCCGCCGGCGATCGCCATTGACCAGGTCAATCCGGTGCGTACTTCCCGCTCCACCGTCGGCACGATGACCGAGATCAACGATCACTTAAAGCTCCTGTACTCGCGCGCAGCACAGCTTTACTGCCGCAGTTGCGGCCAGCCGGTCCGGCGCGACAGCGCGCAGAGCATTGTCGAATCGCTCCGTTCGCGCAGCGCGGCGCTTAAGGATCCGCGGCTGCTGATCTGCTTTGCGGTGAGCATACCGGCCGGCATGAGCAGCGCGCAGCTGCGCGCCGAGCTCGAGCGCCAGGGGTACTCGCGGCTGCATCGCGAGGAGCCGGCACGCCTGACGGTCGTGCAGGATAGGCTGCGCCTCGGCAGTGCCGAGCCGGCACGCGTGCACGAGGCGATCGAGAGTGCATTGCGCGCCGGTCATGGGCGCATCAGCTGCCATCTGCTCGATGAGGCTGGCGCCGAGCAGGCCGTGTGGCGCTACTCCAGCGGCCTGCACTGCGCCGAATGCGATCTGCAGTACGCCGATGTTTCACCAGCCACCTTTTCCTTCAACTCGCCGATCGGCGCCTGTGAAACCTGCCGCGGCTTCGGCCGCGTCATCGGCATCGATTTCGATCTGGTGATTCCCGACCATGCGCTGTCGCTGCGCCAGGGCGCCATCCGTCCGTGGCAGACGCCCTCCTTTAAGGAGTGCCAGGACGATCTGCTGCGCTTTGCGCGGCGCCGCGATATTCCGCTCGACGTGCCGTGGCGCGAGCTGTCGGCCAGCGCGCGCAAGTGGGTTATCGAGGGCGAAGGCGGCTGGAGCCAGAAAGTCTGGTACGGCATCAACCGCTTCTTCAAGTGGCTGGAATCCAGAGCCTACCGGATGCACATCAGGGTGCTGCTGTCCAAGTACCGCAGCTACACCGAGTGTCCAGACTGCCACGGTGCGAGGCTCAAGCCCGACGCACTGCTGTGGCGCCTCGGGGGGCACAGCGCGGCTCATGACAAGGGCCTGGCGATTCACGAGCTGATGCAACTGCCGATTGAGGAGAGCCGCCGGTTTATCGATGCGCTTAAGCTCCCGGGCGCACTCGATCAGGCGAGCGATCTGGTGCTGGCCGAGGTGCGGTCGCGACTCGGGTACCTTTGCGATGTCGGCCTGCCCTATCTGACGCTGGATCGCCAGTCGCGCACGCTGTCCGGCGGCGAGGTGCAGCGTATCAATCTGACGACGGCGCTTGGCACATCGCTCGTCAACACGCTGTTCGTGCTCGATGAGCCATCCATCGGCCTGCATCCGCGGGACATGGGCCGCGTCATCGCCGTCATGCAGCGGCTGCGCGACATCGGTAACTCGCTGATCGTGGTCGAGCACGATCCGCAGATCATGGCGCAGGCCGATCGGATCCTCGACCTGGGTCCCGGCGCCGGCGAACACGGCGGCAACATCGTAAGCTTCGGCACACCCGCGCAAGTCGCCGCGGACAAGAAATCACTGACCGGTGCCTGGCTGGCAGGCCGACGCCGGCTGCCACCGCTGCGCGCCACGGCTGCGGCGCCGGCGCGTGGGCACATCAAGCTTGGCGGGGTCGACGCCCACAACCTAAAGCAAATCGATGTCAGCATCCCGCTTGGCCAGCTGGTGTGCCTGACGGGTGTTTCCGGTTCCGGCAAATCCACGCTGGTCGAACACGTGCTGTACCCGGCGCTGCAGCAGGCCAAGGGACGCGCCGCCGCAGCGCCACTCGGTCACGCGCGGCTGAGCGGCGCCGAGCTGATCGAGGAAGTGCTGCTCATCGATCAAAGTCCGGTCGGACGAACGACGCGCTCCAATCCCGTCAGCTACGTCGGCGCCTTCGAGCCGATCCGCCAGCTGTTCGCAGCCAGTGCCGATGCCCGCCTGCGCCGCTACACGGCTGGCACCTTCAGCTTCAACAGCGGCAACGGCCGCTGTCCGGTCTGCAGCGGCAATGGCTTCGAGCACATCGAGATGCAGTTTCTGGCCGACGTTTACCTGCGTTGTGGCAGTTGCCAGGGCCGGCGTTACCGCAGCGAGACGTTGCAGGTGCTGATCAGCCGCTTTGGGCGCAGCGCCAGCATTGCCGATGTGCTCGAGATGACGGTCACCGAGGCGCTGGTGTTCTTCGCCGGCGAAGCAAAAATTGCCGCCGTACTGCAACCGCTGGCAGACGTCGGGCTTGAGTACCTGCGCCTCGGACAGCCGGTGCCGACACTCTCGGGCGGCGAGGCGCAGCGCCTGAAACTTGCCAAGCACCTGGCCGAAGCGGCGCGGCCGTCGCACCGCAACGGCCGGGGCGCTCCGGCATTGGGCAAGCTGCTGTTGTTCGATGAACCTACGACCGGACTGCACTTCGAGGACATCGCGCGACTGCTGGGCGCGCTGCGCCAGCTGCTGGAAGCCGGCCATTCGCTGCTGATCATCGAGCATAACCTCGATCTGATCGCGGCCGCCGACTGGCTCATTGACCTCGGGCCCGAGGGCGGAGCCGGCGGCGGCAGGGTGATTTTCACCGGCACGCCGCAACAGGCGATGCGCGAGCCTATCTCTCATACCGGACAGGCGCTCGCCTGGCAGGCGCGCGCCGCCGCGGCGCCGCCAGTGCCGCTGGCGGCGGTCGCAGAGCCCACGCCAACGAAGCGCGCCGCGCGCGGCCAGATCCGCATCAGAGGCGTGCGCGAGCACAACCTGAAGAACCTGAATGTCGACATTCCGCGCGACCGCTTTACCGTGATCACCGGCGTTTCCGGCTCCGGCAAGTCGACGCTCGCCTTCGATGTGCTGTTCAACGAGGGGCAGCGCCGTTACCTGGAATCACTGAACGCCTACGCACGGCAGTTTGTGCAGCCGGCCGCGCGCCCGGACCTCGACAGCATCACCGGCATCGCGCCGACCGTCGCGATCGAGCAGCGCACCAGCCGCGGCGGCCTGAAGAGCACCGTCGCGACGCTGACCGAGATTTATCATTTCCTGCGACTGCTGTACGTCAAGGCAGGCATTCAGTACTGCCCGGACTGCAACGTGGCCATCGCGCCACAGACCGAAACCGGTATCGCTGCCGAAATTCTGCGCCACTACCGCGGCCGGCGCGTGCAGCTGCTGGCGCCGCTCGTCGGGCAGCGCAAGGGCATTTACACTGACCTCGCGCGCTGGGCCGCGGCGCGCGGCACCAAACAGCTGCGTGTCGACGGCAAGCTGGTGCCGACTGAGCCGTTCCCGCCGCTGAAGCGCTTCGTGGATCACACCATTGAGCTGCCGATCGGTGAGCTCACTGTCAATGCCGCCGGTCAAGCGGCGCTGCGCGATGCCATTGCCGCGGCGCTTGAAGCCGGCCGCGGCGTGGTGCATGTCCTCGATGCGGCCGGCGCGGTCAGGGTTTACTCGGCCCGGCGCTCCTGCCCCTCTTGCAGCCGTGGCTTTCCGGAGCCGGATCCGCGCCTGCTGTCGTTCAATTCGGCGCAGGGCTGGTGCGAGGCCTGCCATGGAACCGGCGTCGCGCTCGCGGAGTTTTCGGGCGAAGAAAGCGGCGAGGAGCCGAAGTGGACTGAAGCGGCTGAACACGGCGCCAAGATCTGCGCGAGCTGCAATGGTGCGCGCCTCAACCCGGTCGCACTCAATATCCGCCTGGCCGGCCGCTCCATCGCAGCCATTACCGCACTGCCGGTGAGTGCGACGCAGAAGCTTCTTGCCCGGCTCAAGCTCAAGGCGCGCGAGGCGACCATCGCTCGCGACGCGCTCGCTGAAATCGGCTCGCGGTTGCAGTTTTTGGACCGGGTCGGGCTCGGCTACCTGACTTTGGATCGGGCCGCGCCGACGCTGTCCGGCGGCGAAGCGCAGCGCATCCGCCTGGCCGCGCAGCTCGGCTCAAACCTGCAGGGCGTGTGCTATGTGCTGGATGAGCCAACCATCGGCCTGCATCCGCGCGACAACCACATCCTGCTCGAAGCATTAAGCTCGCTGACCGCCGCGCGCAATACGCTGGTGGTGGTCGAGCACGACGAAGATACGATCCGGCGCGCCGACCACATCATCGATCTCGGTCCCGGCGCCGGCATCCACGGCGGACTCGTTATCGCGAGCGGCACCGCGGCGCAGCTCAGGCGCAATGCCGCCTCCGTTACCGGGCGCTACCTCGCCAAGCCCCTGCAGCATGCCGCGGCGCCGCGCCGCGCCGTGAACCGCAGCACTCCGGCGCTGACCCTGCATGATGTCCGGCTGCACAATCTGCGCCATCTTCAGGTCCGCATTCCGCTTGGCCGGCTGGTGGTCATCACCGGCGTTTCCGGTTCCGGCAAGTCCTCGCTGACACGGGATGTGCTGTACGCCAACCTGCATGCGCTCAAGGCCGAGCAGCGCGGCAAGGTCAGTCTCAGCGGACTCGCGAGCGTTTCCGGACACGAGCCCATCAACCGGGTACTGGAAGTCGATCAGTCGCCCATCGGGCGCACGCCGCGCTCCTGCCCGGCCACCTACGTCGGTTTCTGGGATGACATCCGGCGACTGTGGTCGGCGAGCACCGAGGCGCGCGTGCGCGGCTACCAGCCCTCGCGCTTTTCATTCAACACCGGTGAGGGCCGCTGTGCCGACTGTGAGGGCCAGGGCCAGCAGACCGTCGAGATGAGCTTCCTGCCGGATGTCAAAGTGCTGTGCGAGCGCTGCGGCGGGCGCCGCTTCGAACCCGACACGCTGCAGGTACTGTGGCGTTCACGCTCGATCGCCGACGTGCTGGCGATGAACATCGATGAGGCCGCCGAATTCTTTGCCGCGCATCCGCACATCGCGCGACCCTTGCGGCTGCTGCAGGAAGTGGGCCTCGGGTACCTGACTCTCGGGCAACCGAGCCCGACGCTCTCCGGCGGCGAGGCGCAACGCATCAAGCTGGTCACGGAACTCGCCAAGCTCGGCTCGCACCGGCATCCGCGCGCGGCGGCCGGCCGCACGCTGTATGTGCTTGATGAACCGACAGTGGGTCTGCACATGGCCGACGTTGAGCGGCTCACGGCCGTGCTGCAACGACTGGCCGACGCCGGCCACACGCTGGTCGTTGTCGAACACAACCTTGACATCATGGCCGAGGCCGACTGGATCATTGATCTGGGTCCGGAGGCCGGCGACCGCGGCGGGCGGATCGTGGCCGAGGGGCCGCCGGCGCGGATTGCCTCGTTATACCGGCGCTCGCATACTGGCGCCGCGCTGCGCAGTTTCCTGCGCCAGCGCGCCGCCTGAGCAACAACCGGGGCTGGCATGAGTCACGATCTGGTGTGCTGGAAATGCGGTACCGCGCTGGCGGCGCTGAGCCTGCCGCTCAGCCGTCGCGACGAATGCCCGCGCTGCCGCGCCGAACTGCACGTGTGCCGCATGTGCGTCGAATACGCCGAAGGCATCGCCAAGCGCTGCCGCGAGCCGATTGCCGAGGAAGTATTCGATAAGGAAAAGGCCAACTTCTGCGATTATTTCAAGCCGCGGCCCGGCGCTTACGTGCCGCGCGACACCGCAGCGGAGACCAGGGCCCGCAGCGAGCTGGAGAAACTGTTCGGTAAGCCCTGAAGCGCGGGCTCCTCGCGGCCCGGCTACTCGCGCAGCGCGCCGCCGAGGCGCTCGAACAGCCGGCCGAGCTTTGAGCCGCGCGGGGTCTTCATGATTTCGGCGCGCAGATGGCGGACGCCGGAGTCGTTCAGCACCTGGCCGTTGCCCTGCTCGATCTCGAGCGTATTGGCGCCCAGAATTTCCAGCGTCTCCTCCAGCGACATCGCCCGCGGCCGCGCCGCCGGACGCCCTTGCGCGCCGCGCGGCTTGGCGCGCTTGCCAGCCGCGGGTTTTTGCGTCGCTGGCGTCGCAGTTCGCGGTTTGGCCGTCGCCGGCTCCAGAAACTTAAACTCACCGCTCGAGCTGATGTTGGCCGGCGCGGCCTTGGCTGCCGGCAGCGGTTTGGTGACGGCGCTTCGGGCCCGCTCGCTCTCGCGCGCGCTCACCGGCACGACCGACACGGCACTGAACTCCGGGCGGACATACAGCGCTACCTGGCGGGCCGAGTAAGCGTCGGTGAAAAAGCCAAGCCGCAAACCATACCAGCGGCGGCCGTCGCGGTTGCCTTCCGCGCCATACAGCGTGTAGGCGCTGAAGATCGCGAGCTGCGGGACTTTCGCCAGGTCGATGGGTTGCACCGACCACATCATCTGCACGGCATACAGCGTCGGCTCCTGCTGCGGCGGCGGCGCAGCAGCGTGCACTCGGGCATTCCCGGATTCAAGTACCTTCAGAACATCCTCGCCTTGCAGCGTGGCAGCCGGTCTGACCGGTTTGGCCGACTTACCCGGCTTGGCGATGGGCGCCGCCGGCGGCGCCTGGCCATCGGCTTCTGCCAGCGATGCGATCGCAGCGCGCACGCTGCTGAGCGAATAGGCCGCGGTCTCATCGGTCGGCGAGGTCAGCGCCTCGATAAGCGACGGCGGCACGACGTGTGGACGCGGTTGCCTGGCGGTATCCTCCGCCGGCTTGACGGGCACTGGCGCGGCGCGTGCCTGCGACGCGGCAGCGGCAGCGGCAGGTGGGCTCGGCGCCGCAGCTTCAGGTGCGGCGGCCAGCACTGGAATGCTTGCCGGCAGCGGTTGTGGCGCAGCCTGCAGGATTGGCAGCTCGTGCGGCGAGGCCGGCATGACCGCAGGCGCCGGCGCAGGCGCTGGCGCCGGCATCACGACTGGCGCGGCCACGGCCGGTGTTTCGATCACCTGCAGTCGCGGCGCGGCCGGGGTCTGCGCCGGCGGCGCTGCGGGCTGGCGGCGCGGTTCGGCAAAAGGCGTGGCAGGCGGTGGCCCGGCCCGGGAAGGCAAGGGCTTGGCCGCACCACGCAGGCGCTGGCCCGGGGCAAGTCCCGCCCAGGCGCCGGGATAAATATCGCGGACGATATCCAGCAGCTTTTCCGCTTCCGCCTGCGTTTGAAAATATCCCATGTGCAGCCGAAAGCGCTCCCGGCCCTCCTCGCGGCGGCGGGAAACGAAAAACGTAAAGTGCTTTAACTCCGGGCGCTCGGGACTCGTGAGCGCCACGGGCGTGGTCGATGCGGTCAGGTTGATGACAAAAAGCGCGTCGCCTTGCACGGGCGGCGATTGATTGCCGTCCTCTGGTGCAGGCGCGAGCGTCGGCTGAGTGGCCTGTTGCATGCGCAGTTTCCCCGATTCCCCGAAGCCATCTGTCGGGCAAACCGACCGCGCAACACCGCAAAAGACCGTGCCGTGGCAGCGCACTTTTGCGTGGAAACCCCGCTATCCCGATTTTTCCCGCCCGGGACCGGAGGCTTTGCGTCCCCGTCTTGCGACAGGTTTGCCTTTCAGAAACGGTCTCGAGTGTGCCACTGTGACGCCGTTAGCGATAGCCGCATTTGTGAGAATCAGGTCACAGCTGCACACAGCTGCAAAAACATCGGGAAAACATAGTTAAATCGGCAATTAGTGCGGCACAGCACCGCCCCGCCGGTTAACCCGTCTGGCGGCTCAGGCCGAGGTCGGCGGACTGGCGGGCCGACAGCAGCTCCGTGGCGTCAGTGACCGTGCGGGGGTGGGACAGGAAGAAGCCCTGCGCCATGTCGCAGCGTCGCGCCCGCAGAAACTCCAGCTGCTCGCTCGTCTCCACGCCCTCGGCCACGACCACCTTGCCGAGCGCGTGGGCCATGTTGATCATGGTTTCGGCCAGCGTCGCAGCGGTGTCGTTTTGCGGAATATCCTCGATGAAGGAGCGATCTATCTTGATGGCCTGCACCGGGTGCTGGCGCAGGTAACCGAGCGAAGAGTAGCCGGTGCCGAAATCATCGAGCGACAGGCGCACGCCGAGCATCGCAAGCTGGC
>Ga0181537_10003289_pt1 | contig 13884 bp, 9 predicted proteins | sample PEATcosm2014_Bin_39_FD_119765 | JGI IMG/M metagenome (GOLD analysis project Ga0181537, IMG submission 119765) | Peatland microbial communities from MTU Mesocosm Facility, Houghton, MI, USA - PEATcosm2014_Bin23_10_metaG | ecosystem: Environmental > Terrestrial > Soil > Wetlands > Peat | place...
TGAAATTGCGCGCTGCCGCTGCGCTCGATGCGCGTGGCGATCTTGTCGAACACCTCGATGCACTTGAGCGGATATTTGCCGACGGTCGTCTCGCCGCTCAACATGATGGCGTCCGCCTCCTCGTAAATCGCGTTCGCCACGTCCGTCACCTCGGCGCGCGTCGGCATGGGCGACTCGATCATGCTCTCCAGCATGTGCGTGGCGACGATGACCGGCTTGCCGTGCTTCAAGCACGTCTTGACGATGCGCCGCTGGACGATGGGCAGTTCCTCGTAGGGAATTTCAATTCCCAGATCACCGCGCGCCACCATCACGGCGTCGGCCTCCCGCACGATGGATTCCAAATTCGCCACCGCCTGCTGGTCCTCGATCTTGGCGATGACGAGCGGCGGCATCTTGCCGGCCTCAAACAATTCCTTGAGCTGCATCAAGTCGCGCGCCTCGCGCACGAACGAGAGCGCGATGAAATCCACTTCAAGCTCGAGGCCGAGCTTCACGTCCTTGATGTCCTTGGCGGTGAGCGCGGGCAGGCTGACCTTGACGCCGGGCAGGTTGATGTGGCGGCGGCTGCCAAGCGTGCCCTCGGTGAGCACCTCGCACTCGACCTTGTTGCCGGCCTTGGCGAGCACCTTCATCTCAATCGCGCCGTTGTCAATCAGCACCACATCGCCGACGTTGATGTCGTTGATGAAATTCTCGTAATTCACGTCCACGGAATGCTGCTCCAGGTCGCGCTCGCCGCGGACGGTGAGGATGAACTTCTGGCCGGGCTGCAAATCCAGCGGCACGGCGATGTCGCCGGTGCGGATGGCCGGCCCCTGTGTATCCATCATGATGCCGATGAATTTCTTGCGCTTGGCGGACTCGGCGCGGATGTCCGGCACGACGCGGCGCACCCAGTCGTGCGGCGCGTGCGACATGTTCAGGCGGAAGATGTTCACGCCCGAGTCCATGAGCTTGCCGATCATCTCGGCGGAATCCGTGGCCGGGCCGAGCGTGGATACGATTTTCGTCTTTCGGAGATTACCCCGTTGCATGGGCGGAAGGCTAAAGGCTAAAGGCTAAAGGCGAAAGGCGAAAGTCTAAAGCGTCCAACGTCCTAATCTTAATCCGCTTCGGTCAACGATTACGATTAAGAGCAGGATTAAGATTAGGACAGCACCATCCGGAAATTGCTCTTGCCATCCCGCGCGGCGGCGGCCATAGTATGCGCACAAATTTATGGCAGACGTTGCAAACAAATATCCCGAGAGCGTGGCGGGCAAATACTACGTGGACAACCAGTGCATTGACTGCGATCTGTGCCGCGAGACGGCACCGGACAATTTCAAGCGGAACGACGACGGCGGCTACTCCTACGTTTACAAACAGCCGTCCAGCCCGGACGAAGAAGCCCGATGCAAGGAAGCCAAGGAAGGCTGCCCGGTCGAGGCCATCGGCGACAACGGCGCTTAAATCAATTTCGGTTAAGACAGAAAACCCGCGGGACGAGCGTCCGCGGGTTTTCACTTTTGGTTCTGGAAAGCTTTCCGGCTCACACCGCCGTGGCAATGGCTGGTTCCATCGGCAGTGAAACTCGGACAATGCCGTGCTGGCCGGTCTTAGCCGGGATGATTTCCAGCCTGCCGTGGTGGGTCTCGATGATTTTCTGGCTGACGGTCAGGCCCAGTCCCAAGCCGACGTTGCGCGTGGTGAAGAAAGGCGACGGCACCTTCCCGGCGGTCTCGGCGCTGAAACCGGCGCCGTTGTCCTGCACTTCAATCTGCACGTTCTGCCCGCCTTCACTGTTGGTTCCGGTCTGCAGGCGCACGCCAATGGTCGGCGTCTTGGGATTGGCCTGGAGGGCGTTGAGCATGATTTCAGCCAGCGCGTGCTTGAGCGCGGCGCGGTCGCCGGTGATGACGATGGATTTGCCGCCGTTCTCGCATTTCAACTGCGCGGCCTCGGCGGGCTGGTGCTTGCGCGCCTCCTGGTAGGCGTCCTCGACCAGCTTTTCGACGGTGAACACCTCCTGGTCCAACTGCCCCTCGCGTGCGAGGAAGCGCATCTGGCTGACCAGTCGCGTGACGCGCTTGACGCTGTCGGCCATGGCGCGGTCGAGCGATTCGCGGAATTCCTTGTCGTGGAATTTTTCACCGAGCAACTGCTGGTGCGTGGAGAGCGGCACCATGGCGTTGCCGACCTCGTGCGCGAGGCGGTCGGCCATGGTCTTGATGAGGCGCAGGTTGGCGGCCTCGACCTCCAGATGCTGCAATTGCTCGGTCTGCGTGAGGTCGTCGGCGGTGAGCAGCGCGGAGACCGGCACCGTGGAGTCGCCGCGCTGGAACGGCACAACGCTGATGCTGTAAATCGTTCCCGGTGAATTCTCCGGCTCGAAGCGGAACGGCGCGATGGCGGCGCCGGTTTTCAGCACCTGGTAAATTTTCGCGCCGAGCGCCTGCGGCAGGTCGCTGAATTCCAGTTCGCCGGTGCGCTGGTTTTTCCGGCCGAAATGGCGGCGCGCGGCCTTGTTGGCGTGGAGCACCTTCAGGTCGCGCCCGACGACGATGCAGGCGCTGCTCAATTCGCGCAGCACGTCGGTCATCATGGCGTGGTTGCCGGCGAGCTGGTTGTGCAGCCAGATGTTGCGGAGGGCGAGGCCGACCTGTTCGAGCAGGTGGAAAACAAGTTCCAGCTCGACGTTCACGAGCGGCTCGCCGGTGACGCGCCCGTCAAAAACGGCGACGCCGGCAATCGTCCCGCGGTCGGGGATGGGCACGGCGACCCGCGCGCTCAACAGTTCAAATTCCTTCTGCGTCTCGACGTCGTCGCGCGCCTCGTCGCTGTCGCGCCGCAGGATGCGGCCGAGCCGGGCGACCTGGCCGCCGATGCCGGCGTCCAGCGACAGTTCAAGATGTTCGAGCAGGCCGGAGGGAAGGCCGATGGCGGCCACGGCGCGGAGCTGGCGGCCGTCTTCCGATGAAAGCGCCTCGGCGAGCGGCGTGACCGGATGGTTGAGAAAAATGGCGGCGCGGTTGACGCTCAAGGTTTCGCGGAGGAACTGCAGGAATTGCTTCAACATCGCCTCGGCGTCCAGCGAATGCGTCAGGATGGACGAAAAATCGCGCAGCATGTCGAGGGTTTGCGCGGCGTTGACGAACCGGGCGGTGTCGGCCGGCGGCTCGGCCATGCGGAAAAACTGCGTGGTGTTCCCCGATGACGATGACGGTTGCAACGGGGACGGCAGCGCCGCGCGCGCAGCCGGCGCGCTCCACAGGCGTTCCAGCAATGAATTCAACAGCCGCCCCCGGACGGGCTTGGTCAGCACATGGGTGACGCCGTGCAGAAAGGCTTCCTCCTCCCATTCAGACTGGCTGCTGGCGGTGTAGGCAATGACGGGAAGCCCGGTGGTGCGGCGGCGCAGCCGTTCGATGACCCAGACGCCCTCGGCGCCCATCAGGTCAATGTCGAGGATGCACGCGGCGGCGAGGCCGTGCATGAGCAGTGGTTCGGCTTCTTCAACCCCAAGGCGGTGGACAACACGGTATTGCTCCGAATTCAAGCCGGCGCGGATTGTTTCCGCAAAATCCGGGTGAGCGGACAGCACCAAAATGGTTTTCATCAGTTCCTCTCCAGACTAAAATTTGCCCAAGGCACGTCGCCGGTGAATCATCCCACAAAATTCGCCTGCAGGTCAATGGAAACTTGAAGGGGCAAAGGCGGCCTCTTTTGCTTGAGGTTCCGCACAATCCGTCAACCGCCGGCAATCAGTTTTTGCCAAATCTCCCCGTTCAACAGGGCTTTTTGCAAAAAATCGGCTTCGGCGGGCGGGGCAACGGCGCGTTCAGGTTGCAGCGGCAGCCGGAGGATGAAGGTCGTGCCTCGGCCGGGCTGGCTGGTGGCGTCAATCTTCCCGCCATGATGATGGACGATGAAAAAACAGGCCATCAGGTTGATGCCGTATTCGGACGGCACGCTGTCGCGCACCACAAACGGATCGAAAACGACCCGCAAAGCGTCCGGCGGCAAGCCCGGCCCATTGTCGGCGATTTGCACGATAATTTCCGATTTTGCGCCGCTGCCTTCCAGCTCCGCCGAAAACGTCACGCGACTCTCGGCGGGCAGCGTGGCCAGGTCTTCTTTCAACAGCAACTCAAACAGCCGGCGGAATTTGGGCTTGTCCACCTTCAGCGCGGGCAGCGAATCGGGGATCCGGTTTTCAACTTCAATCCGGCGCGCGGCAAACTCATCACGGAGCGTGGCCAGCGCGTCGTCCACGGTCTGGCGCAGGGACACCTCGTCGGCGAACGGCGCGGAGGGATTTTCCGACGCCGTCCAGAGGTCCTTGAGCAGGCTGTTGATTTTTTCCATCTGCGACTGGACGTTCTGGTGGTAGTCCTTCCAGAATTCCGGGTTGCGCAGGCCGTTCGTGCTCGCCCGCTCCTCGGCCATTTTGTTCGGCGCGAGGTCGAGAAACGTTTTCACCGCCACGAGCGAATTGCGGATTTGATGGCTCAAGCCGGCGGCGAGCAGGCCGAGGCTGACAATGCGGTCGGCGATCATCATGTTGCGCAGCACGGACATTTTTTCATGAAGCAACTGGTCGCGCTCGCTTTGCACCATGAAAAATTCCAGGCCATGCCGGAGGGTGAGTTCAAACTGCGGCGGGTCCCACGGCTTGCCGACGTATTTGTAAATCGCGCCGCTGTTGACGGCGGCAATGGCGGCGTCGAAATCCGAGTAAGCCGTGACGAGGATGCGCAGGATGCGCGGGCGCAACTGCCGTGCGCGCTCGAGCAGCCAGACGCCCTTTTCGCCGGGCATCCGCTGGTCGGTCAGCAGCAGGCCGATTTCGTCGGCGTGCTGTCCGAGCAGCCGGAAGCCGTCCTGCGCGTTTGAGGCGGTGAACACGCGGAAATCGTCGCCGAAGGCGCGTTCGAAATACTTCAGCGATTTCTCCTCGTCATCCACGTAGAGGATGGCGAATTTTTTGTAGTCGTAGAGACCTTCCATGTTGACCTTTCAGCCCACAGCCTGATTTGTCCGGGCGGGGAATGCGAGTGTAAATTCGCAGAATTTTCCCGGTTCCGTCTTCACCGAAATTTTTCCGCCGTATTCCTGCACCATGCTGTAACAAATGCTCAAGCCCAGGCCCATGCCTTCGCCCACGTCCTTGGTGGTGAAGAAGGGGTCAAAAATCTTGTCCAGATGCTTCGAGTCAATGCCCGTGCCGTTGTCGCGGATGGACAGGATGCTCTGCCCGTTTTCGACGCGGCCCTCGATCCAGATGGTCGGTTTTTCGCCGGGCGGGAAGGATTTCATTTTCAGCGCGTCGAGCGAATTCTGCAGCAGGTTGACGATTACCTGAATCAGCCGGTTTTTATTGGCCAGAATGGTCTGGCGTTCCGCAAATTTCTGTTCGACCTGGATCGTGTCGCGCCATTCGTTGCTCAAGAACCGCAACGCCGGGGTGACGACCTCGGCCACGGACACCGGGTCGAGCTGCTCGGTGTTCGGATGCGTGAACATCCGCAAATCGGAAACGATGGCTTGCACGCGCTTGAGGCCATCCTCGACGTCGGTGAGAATCTCGGAGTAGTCCGCCTGTTGCTCCGGCGCGAGGTGTTTGCCCTTCTTGCGCAGCGTGAACAGGCCGGTCGTGGCAAAGTTCAACGGGTTGTTGATCTCGTGGATGATGCCCGCGCTCATGCGGCCCAGCGACGCGAGCTTTTCGGATTGCACCAACTGGATTTCGTTTTCCTTGAGCTGTTGGAGGCTCGCTTCGAGCGCCTTGCGGCTCTTGTCCAGTTCGCTGCGGGCGACAAATTCCCGGATCCGCACGCCGCTGTGATAATAAGTGCCCGCAATGATGGCGATGCCGGAGGAGGTCAGGAAAAACAAACCGTCTGCGAAGAGATGCCTGTCAAATTGATACGGAGAAAACAAACAGGCGGCCACATAAAGAAGCAGGACCAGCAAGACCGAAACGATGCTTTGCCAGATCGGCCAGTCCAGCACCACGGCGAGCACCATCAACACCAGCGTCAAACCCGCGTAATAAGGGGACGCCGTTCCTTCGGTTGCGTAAACCATCCAGGCGATGGTCGCCGAGGGAAGGAACAAAAGGACAAGGCCCTGGAAATGATAATATTTTTTCCCGAAATTTGTTCTCAAAACGAGATAAAGCGCAGCCATCAAAGCCGAGCAGAGCAAACGCATCAGGAAGAAATCAAACGCCCGACTCCGATAAACATACAAATCCAAAAGGCCGAACAGCGGCACCATCACAATTCCGAAGAAGCAACCCAGCCGGGTTTTGCGGATGGTGCTTTCCCGGTCATACTCCTGATAGGCGGCGTGGAATTCTGGAGGGATGAATTGCATATCAGTCCGGTTTGCGGATGTGCAGGAACAGGTTCACGGAGGCCGGCTCGGCAATCACGCGGGCCGATGCCCGGCAGCATCCGGGGGAGAGCGACAAAATTTCCCGGCTGTCCCGGTATATCAACTGCCAGTCCAGGATAAATTCGATGAAATTGCGGAACGGCTTCGTGTCGTTCATGTTTGCAATCAACATCAGCCCGCCGGGCGACAATAAGTCATGCCACATCTCCATCAGAGCGCAGCAGGTGTCTGGCGCGAGATAATCGAACAGCCCCGCGCAATATATCAGGTCGAACTTTTCCGTGCTATCGCTTCGGCGCTGCGTGCGTTTCAAAAGTTCATACACCGAAACCTGCTGTGTTCTGATTGGCGTGCGCCGGGAAGACCGGCGCTTGGCCTCCACCAGTTTCTGGCTGGCGTGAAGCAGCGTCTCCTCGTTGAAATCCATCAGCATGAAATCCGCTTGGTCGCTCAACGGCGTCTCCTTCAAGAAATCCTGCACTTCCCGCGCCGGGCCGCAGCCGACGTTCAGGATGCGCGCGGTTTTTCCGGCGCGCGCCACGCGGGCGGTTTCGTTGACGATATTCCCGCCGAGATGGGCAATGCGATTGCGGACGGATCTTGCCGGCCACTGGCTGACCAGCAGCAGATGGATCAATTTCTCAAAAAGCGTGCGGCCCTCCGGCTCGTTCCGGTAAATCATGTTCATCATCTCGTAATCGCCGGCGTAACCGATGGGCTTGTAATAGGTGCGGTGGCCGAAGGGGGAGCCAAGAAACAATTTGTGCCAGTGCAGCCGCGTGAAATCCTGGTGCGCGCCGCGCGCCTCCGACGGCACCGCGTAAATAAGCTCTTCAAACCGCTCGTGCTGGCCGTTGAAGGCGGCGATGATTCTGGGCGCGACGGCGTCCAGAATGGCGCGCTCCTGCTCCTGCCGGTCGCCCGACGCCTTCATGCCAAATTCCAGTTGCTCCAGCCAGTGGCGCACGCCGGTGAGATAGGACTGGACATCGGTGACGAGCACCTTGAACTCATTTGAAATGCGGTAATTCTTCTGCCACGACTGAAAAAATGAATCGTAGGCCTTCTCAAGGTTGGCAGGAGACTCCGTGGGCGGCAGGAAGAACGCCGTGTCCGGACCCAGCTCATCCAGCTTGGCCTCACAAATGAGCGACCCGCCGACATGAATGACGTTGCTCACCACGGCACGCCCGAAATAGATGACGCGATTGCCGGCGGTGATTTTGAAATTGGCCAGCACCTCCGAAGTCCGCAGGGTTGCCGCGAGATTGTCGGCCTCGAAAGCCAGCGCGTGGCGCGTCAGGCGCGCGAGCCTGCCGCGCAATTCCACGCCTTCCGCCGTCTGGAAAGCGACTTCGTTTTCCACGGCGGTTTGAAATGATGAAGCGGCCTGCGCCCGCACCCCCCTTTTTTCGGATCGGCCAGCCGGGCCGCCCGCGCCGCCGCTGGTTTTCATAACGAGGCTCATCTCACAGCCAGAATGTAACATTTTCCGCGCCAAAACAACGGCGATTATTCCGCAATCAAACCATGCTTCCGCAGCATGGACATCAGCGTGGCGTTGAATTCAGCGGGCTTCTCAAGCATCGGAAAATGACCCACGCCCTCCATCAAAATGTAGTCGGACTGCGGCGAGAGCGAACGGATGTAATTTTCGTAACCGTCGTTCCACCATGGGCTTCGGGCATTGATGACAACGACGGGCGCGTTGACTTTCTGCAAAATCCAGTCGGGCTGGTCCGGACTGAACATTCCCAGCATTGCGCCCAGCATGACGTGCTGGGGCGTGGCGAGCATTTGAGACATCACGCGGTCGCGCAATCCGTCGGCGCCGGGAAAGGAAAAAAAGGAGTTGATGAATCCCTTGGCGTGGTCGAGATATTGCGGCGTCCCAAACGGACCGACCAGCGCGCGCGCTTCCGCGGGCGTGCCGGGAGGCCGGCGAAGCAAGCCGTCCACGGAAACCAGCGCGGCGAACTTCTCCGGCGCTTGATGGTGGACGCGGCAAAGGGCCGCCGCGCCCATGCTGTGGCCGATGAAGACGGCCTTGTCCACTTTGGCGTCGCGCAACACCGCGAGCACGGCCCCGGCAAAAAAATCCATCGTGTAAGCCGTTTCCGGCTTGTCGCTCTGGCCGTGGCCGGGAAGATCAATGAGGATGAGCCGCGCCTTTTCCGCCAGCGCCGAAACTTGTTCGCGCCAGAGGCCAAGATTGCCAGCCCAGCCGTGGACAAAAACGAAGGTTCGATTCCCTTTGCCGGCGGTGACGTAATGAACCCGGTTCGCGCCGAAGGAAATAAAATGAGATTGCGCGTCCGCCACGCTTGCGAAGGGAGCATTGTTGGTCATGCCAAGGATTCCTTCTGTTAATAATCAAACCGTCAATCAATATTAGGCAGCCGGGGCCGCACCCGCAAACAGTTAATTGCAACGTTCTGGGCGTTTGTTCGGGCATGAATCAGGGGGCTTCACGCGGGACTAAAAATGCATTCCCACCGACACAAACACAGCCTGGCTGGTGAAACCATAGGTTCCGTCGGCGGACTGTCCGGCGAATAGTGCAGGCGTGGTTGACGGGGTGCTGCCGGCGACCGTGTGTAAGGGGCCGTAACCGAATTGATAGGCAACATCAAAATCGAAGGTCTTTCCCTTGAAACCCGTTCCGATGCTGAAGAAATGCCGGTCCATGTCCGCCGCCAGCGGGGTGTAATAGGCATCCGGCACCGAGTTCTGGTTGAAAACGTAACCGGCGCTCATGTGCCAGCCGCTGTCAAAGAACCGCGTCACACCAAACTCGAACATCCAGCTCGCCTGCCAGTCGAGGTTGATTGGAATGTTTTCGTGGAATGGAGGATTCACCGGCTGGCCCGACTGCTCAATGGTGACGGTATTGAAACTCCGCCAGTCCGTGCAGTTCGCGTCAAATTCGATGTTCCATTTGGGAGTGGGCCGGCAGGACACGCCGAAGACCGCAGTCAGGGGAAAGTTGAATTCGGCCGACGCGTCTCGCTGGGCGGGTGTGGAATAAGGATGTGGTTGCAACTGGAAATCTGTGTTGCCTTGAAAATTCATGCTTGCCGAGCTGCGAAAAGTGGCCCCGAATGAAATTTTCGGGTATGGCTGCCAGAGAATGCCGGCGTTGTAACCCGCGCCCCAGCCGTCTCCCGTGAAGTTAAAAAAGTTGGCCTGAGGCGTCGCTGAACCAAGCAGCCCTTGACTCATGCTGATGTTTCCATAATTCACCATCGCGCCGAGGGCCACCGAAAGGCTTGGTGCCAGCTTGACCGCCACCACCGGATTGATGGTGATGTATTGCAGCGAACCGCTGACGGCCACCGAGCGGAAACCCGTGTCCTGCGGCCAGCTCATGCTGCCGCCAAACGGCGCATAAACGCCCAGGCCGCAGCTTAACGGCGCGCCCTTGGCGGTGTGGGTGTAAAAGAGCTGCGGCAGGCAGGCGAAATTCTCCGTGCTTTTATAGGTCTGTCCACTGTTGGGCTGGCCGGGCGGTGGCTGGAAGGTCGGTTGATAATAGACGCTGTTCAGCCCGCCGCGAAAGTTGTCCCCTGAAAGCTGCGTGATGCCGGCCGGGTTGTAATAGACTGCCGATGGATTGTCCGCCGTGGCCACAAACGCCTCGCCGCGAGCGGTCGCAAAGGCGTCCTGATCCGGAAGCCCGAAGCCGTTCGCCGATGCCTTCCAGGCTGAAACGCCTGAAATCAGCAACGCCATCAGCCTCCATTTATTGCGTCTGTCCATGATACCCGGTTCATTGGCTCCAACATCTGAACGCTTCACTGCGATCGAGCCATAGTGAAGCGCTTTCGTCAGCAGCTTACCCGACGCCTTGCGCCGCGCCAGCAAATATGTGGCTGCTATTAAGCTTATTACCGGCTTGACTCCTTTTTCAATTCAAGATAAGCTTGCGGCATGAAAATGAAAAGTCTATGCCATTCTGCAATTGCCGTTTTGCTGTTCGGACTGGCCGTTGTCCCGGCACAAGCGGCCTTCAAATCGCTCTATGTCTTTGGCGACTCCCTTTCCAGCACGGCAGATGGAACTGGCTCGCTTTACTATGATGGTCGCGATTCCAACGGCCGAGTCTGGGTTGAAGTCCTGGCGCAGCGGCAGGGACTAATTTATGACGCCACCAAGAATAATTCCTACTGGAACCATACCAGCGCTCAAACTGCGATAGACGTCAAGAATTTCGCCCCGCCGCCGGACGTGGCGAGTGATTTGTTCATCGTCTGGGTTTGCAACGCGGATACATTTGATGCCGCAACAGCCCAACCCACACTGACCTTTGCCCAATGGCAGGCAACCAATGCCCTGTCCCAGACCAATTATTTGCAAATCATCACCAATCTGTATGCCAAGGGCGTCCGCACCCTGATCCTGCCGAATGCCGTTGACCTTTCCGAGATACCGGCTTTTAACGCCGGCACCCTGGCACCGGGCATGCATGCCGGGTGCATGGACTACAAAACTAAATTTTCCAACACCATCAATCAGGCAAGGGCTTTGTGTCCCGGTCTTAAAATCTATGCCCTGGACTTTTTCACCCTGCTGAACAACGTGCTGACGAACCCCGCCAGCTATGGCCTGACCAATGCCTTGTCGGCGAAGGGCTATAGCATTGACGCATTGACAGCCCTTTATGCCAACGCACAGACCGTTCCACTAAACGGTCCGGGCACCAACTACATCTTTTGGGATTCCCAAGATCCGACGGCGGAATTTCACGAGGTGATTGCCGATATCGTCCAGCAATCCGTCTCGCAGGTGCAAATCAGCCAGATCACTGCGTTCGCCGGCAGCAACCAGTTGTATGTGGCCAATTATCCGGCCGGGTTGAGCGGGTTCGTGGAGGCCAGCACAAATATGGCGCCGGGAAGCTGGACGGCCGTGCAAAACATCACCAGCACCAATACGACACAATCATTCTTTGTTTCACAGCTTACGACCACGAACAACACGGGCGCTGGATTGTCCGGCGCCATTCCCTCTCTGCTGGGCGGGCCACCGCCAACCTATATTGCGCTGGAATTCTACCGGCTGCATTTCCCCTACGCCTGGTCGTGGCCGTGAGACGCGGAATAAATTCACACGGTCGAAGCCGGGACGGGCACCGCCTTCGACAAGGTTTCATGGCCCCAGCGCAGCATCCGCTCGGTGGTTTCCCAGCCGATGCATGAGTCGGTGATTGAAACGCCATAGCGCAAAGCCTTCAAATCTTCCGGTATCGGCTGGTTGCCTTCGTGAAGGTGGCTCTCGACCATCAGGCCGATGAGCGAATGCGTGCCTTCAATTCTTTGCTGAATCACGCTCCGCCAGACCTCCTCCTGTTTTGCGAATTTCTTTTCCGAATTCGCGTGACTGCAATCCACCATCAGCACCTGCGGTAATTTTACGGAAATCAATTTCTGTTCCGCCGCGCGGATGCTTTCGGCGTCGTAATTCGTCTTCTCGCGCCCGCCGCGCAGCACGACGTGCGCGTGCGGATTGCCCGATGTGCGCACGATGCTCGTCACGCCGTCCTCGTTGATGCCGAGAAAACTGTGCGGATGCCGCGCCGCGCCCATCGCGTCAATCGCCACCTGCAGGCTGCCGTCCGTGCCGTTCTTCAGGCCGACCGGCATCGAAAGGCCGCTGGCCATTTCGCGGTGCGTCTGCGATTCCGTGGTGCGCGCGCCAATTGCCGCCCAGGTGACCAGGTCGGCGATGTATTGCGGCACAATTGGGTCGAGAAATTCCGTTGCCGTCGGCAAACTCAGACTGGTGATGTCGAGCAGGAGTTTTCGGGCGATGTGCAAACCGGTCTCGATGTCCTGCGAACCGTCCAGATGGGGGTCGTTGATCAATCCCTTCCAGCCGATGGTCGTGCGCGGTTTTTCAAAATAAACGCGCATGACGATTTCCATCTGGCCGGCAAATTCCTTTTGCAGCTCGCTCAACCGCGTTGCGTATTCCAGCGCGGATTTTTCCTCGTGAATCGAGCACGGGCCGATGACGACGAGCAGGCGCGGGTCTTCCCGCCGCAAAATGCGGATGACCCGCTCGCGGCTGCCCGCCACCATCGCATTGACGGCATCGGGCGTCGGCGACTGCGCCTTCAACTCGCGCGGCGTCAGCAACCGGACGATTTCTTTGACATGGAGATCCTGCGTCCGAAACATGATGACGAGTATAGCACGGTTTGGCGGTGCGGAAAGTCCGAACTCATCCGGCATTGGACACGCCGCGCCTTTTGTGTATTTTGCCGCTGGCAGAGGAGCGGTTCAACACCATGAACAGAGAGAAACTAAATACCGGCCAGAAGGCGTTGCAGATCAATCTGGACGCCAAAAAATACGGCACGTTCGCCGAAATCGGCGCGGGCCAGGAGGTCGCGCGGTGGTTCTTCCACGTCGGCGGCGCGTCCGGCACCGTCGCCAAGACCATTTCCGCCTACGACATGGCCGTGAGCGACGCGATTTACGGGCCGTCCGACCGCTACGTCAGCCGCCATCGGTTGCAAGCCATGCTCGATTACGAATTCGACCTGCTCCTGCAACGGCTCGACAAAACGCGCGGCGACAAATGCACGTTTTTCGTTTTCGCCAACACCGTCGCAACGCACTGCTTTTCCCGCCAGACCGAAGGCAGCGGCTGGCTCGGCATTCGGTTTCAGACGCAACCGCGCGAGAAGCCGTCCGAAATCATCATCCATGTCCGGATGCTCGACCGGGAAAACCTCCGCGAACAGGAGGCGCTGGGCATCCTCGGCGTGAATTTGATTAGTGGCGCATTCCATTTGCATGGTGATCCGGCCCGGCTCATCGGCTCGCTCCTTGACGACTTGTCCCGCGAACGCATCGAAGTGGACATGATCAAATTTTCAGGTCCGCGCTTCGCCGACCTGGACAACCGGCTGATGAGTTTGCAGCTCGTGCAGCAGCAATTGTCCGACGCCGCCATGTTCACCGCCGACGGCGAGGTGGTGATTCCCGGCGAGATGCTTTACAAAAAACCCGTGCTCGTCGAGCGCGGCAGCTTCCGGCCCGTCACCAAAACCACGCTCGACATCCTCGACCGCGCGCGCGAACAATTTTTGCGCGAATCGCAGACGCAAGGCGAGGAACCGGTTGTCCTCATGGAAATGACCCTCCGCAGCGTGCTCGCCGACCCGACGCTGGCGCACAAGGATTTTCTGGACCGGGTGGACATTCTGGGCGCGCTCGGCAAGACGGTGCTCATCTCCAATTTCGGCCGCCATTACCGGCTCGCCCAGTATCTCACCCGCTACACGCAAAAAATGCACGGCATCGCGCTGGGCGTTCCCAGCCTGGTGCGCCTCATGGACGAAAAATTTTATACCGACCTCGATGGTGGCCTGCTCGAATCGCTCGGTCGCTTTTTCAAGGGAGCCACCCGGATTTACGTTTATCCCGTTCGTGACGCCGCGACCGGCCGGGTGATCACCGCCGAAAACCTGCAGGTCGCCCCGCACCTGCGGCA
>Ga0181537_10003290_pt1 | contig 13883 bp, 11 predicted proteins | sample PEATcosm2014_Bin_39_FD_119765 | JGI IMG/M metagenome (GOLD analysis project Ga0181537, IMG submission 119765) | Peatland microbial communities from MTU Mesocosm Facility, Houghton, MI, USA - PEATcosm2014_Bin23_10_metaG | ecosystem: Environmental > Terrestrial > Soil > Wetlands > Peat | place...
CTCATCTCGGCGACGCGCTTCCTCCATGCGGCCGCGTGCTCGGCGCAGTAGTGGGCGTGGAGGCTGAAGGCCATCTTGAGCTCGTAGACCGGCTCCGCGGTGAGCCGCTCTATGAATATCCCGTGGAGGCGCCGGAGCGCCCAGTGGTGGCGCTTCAGGCGCCGCACGCACTCGTCGACCGAGAGGCCGATCCTCGCCGCCTCGGGGACCGTGCAGATGCCGGCGACGGGGGGCAGGTCGTCGTGCGTGCGGTAGTTTTCGGGGGTGATCATGGGGAGAGGGTCCGTTGCGGGCCCCGGCGGGCCCGGGTCACTTGTAGTAGACGCCGAGCCGGTCGATGAGCTTCGACTGGAGGTCCGGGACGTCGAGCGCGCCGGCGAACCGGTAGAGGACCTCGCCGCCCGGGGCGATGACGAGCGTGTAGGGGTAGCCGCCGGGCCACTTGGGGTCGAGGGCGTTCGCGAAGGCGTCCCCCCTGGCGCCCGTGTAGATGTAGTTGTTCGTGTCGCGGCCCTCCTTCCTGACCGCGGCCCTCGCCTCGGGCGGCACGGCCGCGTGCTGCCTCGCGAGGAAGCTCAGCGCCTTGTCCTGGTCCTTCGGGTCGTCGACGCTGACGGAGATCATATCGAAGTCGCGCAGGCCGAGCCTGCGCGAGATCGAGACGAGCCCCGGGAATTCCTCGACGCACGGGACGCACCATGTCGCCCAGACGTTGATCACCCGCAGGCGGTCCGTCGGGTTCCTCACGAGGTCCGAGAGGCCCTTGGCGTCGATGGGCTCGATCGTCACCGGCAGGTTCTTCCACTGCTCGTTGCCCTGCGCGACGTACCCCTTCTTCCCGGCCCACTTGGTGGAGCAGCCCGTGGGGCGCGTCATCGCGACCGGGACGGGCTTGCCCGCGAGAAGCGCCTCTGTCGCGTTCGCGCCGTCGGTCGAGTGGACGGACGCCGGGTCGACCACCTCCGAGTCGTCGAAGCGCCCGGCGTACCGCAGCTTCCGCTCCTGGTCGAAGACGAACATGTGAGGCGTGGACAGGCAGCCGTACGCGAGCGCGGTCTTCTGCGTGTCGCCGTCGTAAACGTAGGGGAAGTTGAAGCCGCGCTCCTTCGCGTAGAGCTTCATGTCCTCGTAGCTGTCGCCGTACTTGCTGTAGGCGAGCTCGTCGAGCCTGAGGCCCTCCATGCTGTTGGGATTGATGGCGATGACGCCGACGCCCTTGCCCTTCAGGCTTGCGACGAAGGGGATGAAGCGGGTCTCGGCGGCATGCGAGACCGGGCAGTGGTTCGACATGAAGATCACGATCAGGACCCTGTCGTCCTTGAAGTCCGCGAGGCTGTAGGTCTTCCCGTCGACGCCGAGGAGCGAGAAATCCGGGGCGCTGTCGCCGATCCTGAGGGTGTGGAAGCCCGGGGGGGCGCCGTGCTCGGACACCTCGGCGTCCTTCGCGGGGAGCCCCGCCGCCAGGAGGCCGAGGGCCATGAAACCGAGAAGGGGTGATCTCATCAGCCTGAACCTGCCGCAACTTTTGCCCCCGGGCAAGCCGAACGACGGGCGCCGGTTTGCGCTGGATACGCGGGCCCGCGAAAATAAGGTGGCAGGCCGCCCAACCCACGATGCCCCGTCCCACCGCCGCATTCCTCCTCCCGTGGGCCCTGGCGCTTCCGTCGCTGGCGCAGCAGGCGCCGGAGCTGGTGCCCATCCCCGCCGAGGAGCTGTTCCGCGCCGAGACGCTCGGAGAGGCGCGGCTCTCGCCCGACGGCAGGCACATGGGCGCGATCGTCACGGACGAGCACGACATGAAGGACCTTCTGATCTACGACGTGGACGGCTTCAAGCCGTCGGGGCTGCGCGGCAGCGGGTCCTTCGAGATATCGACCTTCAGCTGGCTCGGGAACGACCGGATGGTGTTCAACGTCCTGCGGGACAAGCTCTACTCGTGGGGGCTCTACACGGCGGCCATCGACAGGATGGAGCGTTACACCCCGATCAACCAGTTTGACGGCACGGAGATCATCGGCGTGCCGCGCGCGCGGCCGGACCGCGTCATCGTGTGGATACGGGCGTCGGCCGCGGACGAGGGCCGGCCGGGCAACCTGGTGGAGCTCAACGCGACGCGCACCCTGAACACCTTCGGCGCCCGGAACCTCGACGCCGTCGTCCGCACGTACCGACCGCCGAAGGTCGGGACCGTGATGAGCTACGCCGCCGACCACGACGGCGACCTGGCCCTCTGCGTGACGTGGCTCAAGGGCCGCGTCCACGTCTTCCATTTCCTTCCCGCGATCCCCGCCTGGCGGGAGCTGCCCCTCGCCTGGAACACCCACTGGATGGCGGTCGATCCCGACAGCCGATTCCTCTGGGTCGTGACGTACTCGCAGACGGCGGGCTTCGAGCTGCGCCGGATGAGCTTCGACACCGGGGACATGGAGAAGCCGGTCCTCACCGACCCCTCCTTCGACATCGGCACCGGCCGCCTGTACTTCTCCGAGGCGACCCACAAGCTGGCCGGGGTCGCCTACCTGCAGCGCAAGCCGCTCTCGGTCTGGTTCGACAAGGCCTACGCCGCCGCGCAGGCCACGATCGACGCCCACCGTCCGGACACGGACAACGTCCTCATCGACTGCGACGCCGCGCAGAGGAGGTCCCTTTGGCTCCTGACGGGCCCGCTGCACCCGGGATCCTACGAGCTCCTGGACCTCGACGCCAAGAAGCTCAACATCCTCGCCGACGAGGCGCCCTGGCTCAAGGGGCGCACGCTCTGCCCGGTCAAGCCCGTCGCGTTCTCGGCGCGCGACGGCCTCCGGCTCGAGGGCTACGTGGCCGTGCCGCCCGGGACGAGCAAGAGCCACCCGGCGCCGCTCGTCGTCCTCGCGCACGGCGGGCCGTGGGTGCGCGACACGAGCGACTACAACCCGGAGGTCCAGTTCCTCGCGAGCCGCGGCTACGCCGTCCTGCAGCCCAACTACCGGGGCTCCGCCGGGTACGCCCCGCGGGTCAGCCGGGCGCCCGCGTACGACTACATGAAGATGTGCGACGACGTCACCGACGCGACGAGGGAGTTCATCCGCACGGGCCTCGTCGATCCGAAGCGCGTCGCCATCATGGGCGGCAGCTTCGGCGGCTACCTCGCCGTGTCGGGCGTCACGTTCGAGAGCGGCCTCTACCGGTGCGCGGTGACGGTGTGCGGCGTCTTCGACTGGGACAGGTTCATCAAGTCGAAGGGGGACGTCGCGAGGCCGGCCGAGTACGAGCTGCTGACCGACGAGGTCGGAAAGCCCGGGCGCGACGACACGTACCTCCAGCGGATCTCGCCCCTCGAGCATGCGGACCAGATCCACGTCCCGGTCCTCATCGCGCACGGCACCGAGGACAACATCGTCGACGTGGCGCAGTCGAAGCGCCTCGCCAAGGAGCTGAAGAAGAGGGGCGTCCCGTACGAGACCTTCTTCAGGGCGGTCGAGGGCCACGGGTTCCGCGACTACAGGGACCGCGTCGACTTCTACCACCGGGTGGAGGCCTTCCTCGCGGCCAACCTCGGCGGCGCCACGCTGACGCCCGTCAAGTGACCCCATGCCGGAAGCCCTGAGATTCGTCGAGGCCGACCTCTCGCGGCGCGACCACGAGGACGCCGTCCTGGCGATGGTCGACGCCTACTCGAGGGACCCCTTCGGCGACGGAAGGCCGCTCGAGCCCGGCGCGCGCGATCGCCTCATCCCGGGCCTGCGCGCCCACCCGACGACGCTCGTCATGCTCGCCTTCGAAGGGGACCTCTGCGTCGGCGCCGCGGTGTGCTTCGTCGGCTTCTCGACGTTCGCGGCGAGGCCGCTCGTCAACATCCACGACCTCGTGGTGCTGCGCGACTCCCGGAAAAAGGGGGTCGGCCGCGGGCTCCTCGGCGCCGTCGAGCGGAAGGCGAGGGAGCTCGGCTGCTGCAAGCTCACGCTCGAGGTGCTCGACCGCAACGAGCCCGCGCTGCGCGCCTACCGCGCGTTCGGCTTCGAGCGCTACTCCCTCCAGGAGGGCGCGGGCGAGGCGATCTTCATGACGAAGCCCCTGGGGGCGGCCCCCTAGTTTCTCTTGACGATACGCTCGAGTTCCTGGAGCTGGCGCTCCTGGAGCCTCAGGATGGCGCTCAGCTTCGAGCTGATCGTCCAGGGAAGGATGAGCCAAGAGACCGCCAGGATGAGGCAGAGGATGGAGACGAGGACATAGACGACCGCGGGAAGCGTCTGGAGGAAGGTGTTCAGGTTCGAGTTCATCCGGGCCCTGACAACCCGGCAGGGGAAGAGTGCCGGCCCAGGAAGGGCTGGCGCGCGTCGGTGACGTTAAGGATTGCGATTCCCCCCAAATGTGCCGCACAGGGGCGCCCGCTCATTTTTCAGTTGCAAATGACAGCCTAAATTATTACATGAAAATAGCTTAAAGCGATCCTTTCGGACTAAGTAGTTGCCCCAATTGAGTCTGTCGGGAGGAGGGTCGATCCTAGGGGGCATAGAGCCGTGAATTCCCAGACCTCAACGATCTTCCGCATCCTCGCGCCGCTTCTGGCGGTGGCCGCGGCTGCGATTGCCCCGGCGGTGCGCGCCCAGACGGCGACGGACGTCAACGGGCTCTATTACACCGGCCTCAACTCGAGCGGCGGCCTCCAGTCGGGCGGCGCCCAGGACGCCAACTGGAACGTCACCTACGCCTCGATCAACGGCGGCACCTCGGCCAACACCACGTACGAGGGGGCGGCCTACGTCATCAACGCGGCCGACATCTCCGGCTCGGGCTACACGCAGAACACGAGCACCGCCCAGTGGATCACGGCCCCCGGCGCGTACGACCCTAACACCGGGACGTACAACACCGGCGGCAATTTCCTCCCGGGCAACGGCACCAGCACCCCCAACGAGGGCATCTACGTCTACACGCTCGCCTTCACCATCTCCGGCACGGGCGCCGTCGGCACGACCGTCACGAACCAGGTGCAGATCACGATGACGCTCGCGGCCGACGACCAGTACTCGGTGTACGTGAACCCGTCCGGCAACGGGAAGACGGACCCGACCGGCACGGCCTCGGCCTCGATGAATAGCGCCTGGAGCAACAAGACCCAGATCACCCTCCAGAACTACGGGACGGGCGGCGCGGACAACGCGACCTTCAAGATAGGCACCAACTACCTCGTGGTCGTCGTCGACAACACGAACAGCCAGACGGGAAGCAGCTCGAGCACGGCCACGAACGCCAGCGGGCTCCTCGTCTACCAGACCTCGGCCGCCGAGATCAACGGCCACCCGGTCCCCGAGGTCGGCACCTGGCTCCCCCTCCTCGGCGCGGTCGGCTGCTACGGGATATTCTCGGTGCGCCGCCGCCGCCTCCAGCTGCAGCCCGCAGCCGCCTGAGGGCGGGCCGCCGGCGCCCATGCTTGCCTTGCGTCGGGCGCCGCCGTCTGCAAAGACGGCGTTCCCATGACGCCGCCCGTCCCGCGCTGCGCCGCCTTTCGCGCGCTTCCCCTGGTCGCGCGGCTGAACGCGCTCGGCCTCTGCGTGGCGGTCGCCGCGGTCGCCGCGGTCCTCTGGCCCGAATGGCTGCGTGACCCGGACCTCGCCCACGGCATGTTCCTGCCGGTCCTCTCGGGGATCCTCCTCGCGGAGAGCCGCAGGGACGCGGGCGCGCGCTTCCTGCCCGCGGGCGCGGGCCCCCTGGCGCTCTGCGTCCTCCTCGCCCTCGCCTCGCTCGCAAGCCTTGCCGTCGCCGTCACGTACGCCGCGGCGCTCGGATGGAGCCACTCCATGGCGGAATTCATGCTCGCAATCGCCCTCGTCCTCGCGCTCGGCGCGGGCTGGCTCGGCTTCGCGGACGAGCGCCTGCGCTTCGTCCCGCTGAACGGGCCGGCGGCCGCGGCCATCGCCGTGTGGCTGTTCGCGGCCCCGCTTCCCCCGGGCACCTACGCACGCCTCGCGCTCTTCCTGCAGGGCCGCGTGACCCAGGCCGTCGTGGGGTTCCTGAACGGCGTGGGGATCGCCGCCTACCAGGACGGCAACGTGATCACGCTCGCCCGGGCGTCGGTCGGGGTCAGCGAGGCCTGCAGCGGCGTGCGCAGCCTGCTGTCGTGCGCGGTCGCGGGGATCTTCCTCGCGGCGCTGCTTGTCCGCAGGCCGGCCCACCGGGCGCTCGTCATGGCGGTCTCGCCCGCCATCGGGCTCGCGATGAACGTCCTGCGCTCCCTGCTCCTGACGCTGCTCGTGAACAAAGGCGTCGCGATCGAGGGACGCTGGCACGACCTCACCGGGGCCGCCATCATCGTCGTGACGACGCTCCTGATCGCGGCCTTCGCGTTCTGGCTCCAGCGCCGCGAGCCGCCTCCGGCAGCGGCGCCGGCGGGTGCCGCGCCCCCTTCCGCCGGCCGCTCGCCCCTGCAGGCGGCGGTGGCCGCCTCCCTCGTCCTCGCCTTCGGCGGCCTGGCGCTCGTCGCGGCGGGCTCGGGCGCGCCGCGCGCCCCGGCCGCCCGCGCCCCGGACCTCGAGGCGCTCCTGCCGCCGCCTCCCGAGGGCTGGACGGCGCGCACCACCGCGGACCTCGACCGCTACAGCGGCGTCCTCCAGACCCACGCGCTGGTCGAGCGCGTGTACACGTCGGGGCCCCTCCCCGGCGGCAAGCAGCTCACGCTCTATCTCGCCTACTGGCGGCCGGGCCAGGCTCCGGTGAGCCTCGTCGACGCCCACACGCCCGACGCCTGCTGGCCCGGCACGGGCTGGGAGCTCGAGCCGGCGGCGAGCCGGCGCGCGGCGCTCGAAGCGGGCGGCCGCACGCTGGCCCCCGCGGAGGTCCGGCTCTTCGCGCGCCAGGGGCTGGAGACCCGGGTCTGGTTCTGGCACCTCTACGGGGGGCGGCCGGTCGCCTACGTCGACCCGTACTCGGTGCCGCGCCTCCTCGGGGTCGCCCTTCGCTACGGCTTCCGCCCGGCCGAGGACCAGCTCTTTGTCCGCATATCCAGCAGCGAGCCGTGGCCCGAGATTGCCTCGATGCCGGCCCTGCGGCAGTTTCTGGCGAACCTGAGGCCGCTCGGCCTCTGACACCGGTGCCCGCGTCGTCCCCCCAAGAGATCCCCTGCCGAACATGGCGCTGCGCTCCCTGAGGCGATTCTTCTCGCGCGACGGGCGCGAGCACCTGTGGACGTTCCTGGACGCGCTGGACGCCCGGCCGAGGCTCAAGAGGTCCCTTTACATCGGCCTTCCCCTCCTCGTCATCGCGGCCGCCGCCGGCGCGTGGGGCTACCACCAGTGGGCCCGCAGCAACTCGGTCCGGATCGCCCGTCAGTGGCTGGACGCCGGCCGGCTCGACCGGGCGGGCTTCGCCGTGCAGCAGGCGCTTGCGGACCAGCCGGACAGCCCCGCGCCGCTCAGGCTCGCGTCGGAACTCGCCTGGAGGATGGGAAACCGCGGGGCCGCCGCCGACTACGCGAAGAAGGCGGCGGTCGCGGGGCGCTACGACGGCGCCGACGTCCTCGCGTGGGCGGAGGCCTCGATCCTCGCCGACGACGCCGAGGGCGCACAGGAGGCCGAGGGGTTCCTGGACGCGGCCGCCCGGGCGACGCCGCGCGCCCTCCGCCTCGCGGGCGAGGCGGCGCGCCGCGGCCGGCGCTACGCGGAGGCGCGCGACAAGTTCGGCGCCGCGCTCGAGGCCGACGTGGCCGCCGGAATCCGGTCCCCGGCGGTCGACGAGGTCCCCCTCGGGATCGTCTGCCTCCAGACCGGATCCGCCGCCGACCGGGCCCGGGGCCGGGAGCTCCTTTCGAAGTGGGCCGCCGACCCCCAGTGGGGGGTCGAGGCGCTGCGCGCCCTCCTTGCGGACGCGGTCGCGAACGCCGACGGGAAGGCCGCCGCCTCGTGGGCCGAGGCGCTGCGCGTCCATCCCCGCTGCACGCTGGGCGACATCCCCACCTGCCTCCAGGCGTTCGCCCGGTTCGATCCGCCGCGCTACGCTGTCGTCCTCGCGCAGCTCGAGGACAAGAGCGCGGGAAACCCGACCGAGGCCGCGGAGCTTCTCGGCTGGCTCGCGCAGATCGGCCAGGCGCCGGAGGCCGTGCGCTGGGGGCGGTCGCTCGAGCCGGCGGCGTCGAGGAAGCCCCCCATCGTCGTCGGCGTCGCCGAGGCGCTGCGCAAGACGAGCCGCTGGGCGGACCTGAGGGCGTGGGTCGACGCGGGGGAATGGGGCGGCGACGTCGGGTTCGTGGGCTGGGCCTACGGCATGGCCGCGGCGCGCCAGCTGGGCGACACGCCCCGCGCGGACTCGCTTTGGCAGACGATCTACGACGACGGGCGCGCCAGCCCCGCGCACGCGCTGTTCCTGGGGGACTCTCTCTACGCCTGGGGCTTCCCCAAGGAGGCCGCCCAGCTCCTCTGGGTCGCCTCCGACCGCGCGGACCTTGCCTACCAGGCGCTCGGCTCCCTGGCCCGGCTCTACCAGGTGCAGCGCGACGCCGCGGGGCAGTACCGCGCCTTCAGCCGCCTGAACGCGCTGCGGCCGTCCGACCGGGGGATCGCGAACAACTACGCGTATTTCGCGGCCGTCACGGGCCTGGGGAGCCAGTCGAAGATCGAGCGCATTGCGGAGGACAATTTCAGGTCCGACCCGGCGAACACCAGCTACCGCGCCACGTACGCCTTTGTGCTCGTCTGGATGGGGCAGGGTTCCCAGGCGATGAAGATCCTCGACCCCGTCGCCCGGGACTGGGGCAAGTCGCGCGCCGTGGCTTTCGCGTACGGCTCGGCGCTGGCGGCGGTGGGGCGCAAGTCCGAGGCCAGGGAGGTGCTCGGCTCGCTCGACATGGGCGAGCTCGGGCCCCAGGAAACCGACTGGGTTCGCGCGGTGCTCCGCTAGGAGGCTCGCCCCAAGGGGCGGCGCGGGCCGGGCGAACCGCCCCTATCGGGTCGGCCGGCGGAACCGGACCGGGGCGGGTGTGACTATTGGGAGGAACATCAACCCCTCGGAGACACCCATGAACACGAGACAAATAGTGAAGGCCGGCACCCTGGCGGGAGCCCTTGCGGCGCTCGCCCTCGCCGGATGCAGCAAGAACGACACCTCGACGGCGATGGTCACGCCGACCCCGACGACGACCCAGGCCCCCACCGCGCTGCCGGCGTCGACGGCTCCCCAGGCCGCCGCGATGCCGACACCGACACCCACGCCCACGACAACCCCGACGACGACGCCGACGACGACGCCGACCTCGGCGCAGTAGCGGGCGGAGTCAACCCCCGCATCCGGGCGGCGCAGCCGCGGCGCAGGGGCGCGCCGCGCGGCGAAAGGCACGGCTCCGTCCGGCGGATCGGGAAGCCGCCGCGCCGGGGACGAGGATTACAAATCTGTCATCCCCCGGAAAGGCCAGGGAAAGGGTGCCATGCGAGACTCACGCATGGCAATGAACACAACCCAATCTTCCCTTCTTCGGCGCGCATCCGTCGTGTGCGCCTTCCTCATCGGCGCCGCCGGCCTCGTCGCGGCGATCGACGTGGCGGCCCCTTCCAAGACCGAGCTCGCCATCAAGCGCGACAACGTGGCGGTGAACCGCGGCATGATCGAGTCGGCGAGCTTCGCCGGCGTCGTCAAGCGGGTCGCCCCGAGCATCGTCAAGGTGACGGTGCAGCTGAACGCCCGCCACGCCTCCATGGAGTCGGGCGGGGAGGAGAACAGCCCGTTCAACGACCCCGCCTTCCGGCGCTTCTTCGGCGGCCGCATGCCGTCGGTGCCCGAGGTCCCCGAGAGCGGCCTCGGCTCGGGCGTCATCATCAGCTCCGACGGCTACATCGTGACGAACAACCACGTCGTCGACGGGGCCAAGATCGTCACGGTCACGCTCTCCGACGGCCGCGAGCTGCCGGCCCGGGTGGTCGGCCGCGACCCGCAGACCGACGTCGCGGTGATCAAGGTCAGCGCGAAGGACCTCCCCGCCATCACGTTCGCCCAGAGCCGCAACGTCGAGGTGGGCGACCGCGTCCTCGCGATCGGCAATCCCTTCGGCATCGGCGAGACCGTGACGACCGGCATCGTGAGCGCCACCGGGCGCCGCGCCGGCATCGGCCTCAAGTACGAGGACTTCATCCAGACCGACGCGGCGATCAACCCGGGCAACTCCGGCGGCGCCCTGGTCGACGTCGAGGGCCGCCTGGTCGGCATCAACACCGCCATCCTCAGCCACAGCGGAGGCTTCCAGGGCGTCGGCCTCGCGGTGCCGTCCGACCTGGTCGGCAACGTCGCCCAGACGCTCGTCGCGAACGGCAAGGTCGTGCGGGGCTACATCGGGATCGGGATCCAGGACCTCACGCCGGGCCTTGCGGACTCCTTCGGGCTCGCCGCCCACAGCGGGGCCCTCGTGACCGACGTCCAGCCCGGCACCCCGGGCGCCAAGGCCGGGCTCAAGAGCGGCGACGTCGTCACCGCCATCGACGGGCAGCCGGTCGACTCGGCCGGCCGCCTGAGCCTCGTCGTCGGCGAGGCCCCCCCGGGCACCAAGGTCAGCCTTGACGTCCTGCGGGACGGAAAGACCGAGCACTTCTCCATCACGACCGCGGTCAAGCCGGGCGACCGGCGCGACGGCGACGCGGAGAGCCCGTCGAGCGACCAGGGCGTCCTGAACGGCGTCGCGGTCGGCGACATCGACGGCAACGCCCGCCGCGAGCTCGACCTGCCGGACAGGCTTTCCGGCGCGGTCATCACGAGCGTCGACCCGGCCTCGGCCGCCGCCCGCGCGGGCATCCGCGAGGGTGACGTGATCCTCGAGATCAACCGCCAGCCGGTCACCTCGGCCAAGAGCGCCGTCGACCTGAGCTCGGGCCCGTCGAACAGGAAGACCCTCCTCAAGCTCTGGTCCCACGGCAGCACCGTCTACGTCGTCGTGGACGAGACGGCCTCCCCGGGGCCCGACGCGGCGCCCTGAGGCCGAAGCTCAACTTGCAGGTGTAGTTAGTAGTGTTGGGGGGACACCGGCCTTTTAGACGGGCCGGTGTCCCTTTTTTTTGGAGACGAGTCCCGGCTTTGCAAAGAATCACCCTTCGTCCACTCTTGCCCGATGCGCGTCCTCGTCGTTGAAGATGATGCCAAGATCGCTTCGTTCGTCGTGCGCGGCCTGAAGCAGGCCGGCTACGCGGTCGACCACGCGCCGGACGGGGAGACCGGCCTCGCGCTCGCGGAGAGCACCGGTTACGACGCCGCGGTCGTGGACGTGATGCTCCCGGGCCTCGACGGCCTGAGCCTCGTCCGACGGCTCCGCTCGGCACGGCGGCAGGTGCCGGTGCTCTTCCTGAGCGCGAGGAGCGCCGTCGAGGACCGGGTCCGCGGCCTCGAGAGCGGCGCGGACGACTACCTGACGAAGCCCTTCGCCTTCTCCGAGCTCCTCGCGCGGATTCAGGCGCTCGTGCGCAGGGCCACGCACGCCCCGGACGCGACGCGGCTCGTCGCGGGAGACGTGTCGCTCGACCTCGTGACCCGCGAGGTCACCACCGCGGGCAGGTCTGTCGAGCTGCAGCCGAGGGAGTTCTCGCTCCTCGCGTTCCTGCTCCGGCACGCGGGCCATCCGGTCAGCAAGACGAAGATCCTGGAGAACGTCTGGGACTACGGCTTCGACCCGCAGACGAACGTGGTCGACGTCGTCATGCACCGCCTCCGGGCGAAGATAGACCCGGACCACAGCCGGATCGAGACGCTGCGCGGCGTCGGCTACCTCTTCCGTCCCCATGCTTGAGCGGCTGCGCCAGTCGCTCGCGATCCGGGTCGCCGCCATCTACGCCGTCGTCTTCGCGGCCGGGGCCGCCGCCTTGTTCGGCGTCCTCTACTGGGTGCTCGCCCGCTCGCTCGAGGCGCGCGACCGGGAGGCGGTGGAGCAGCGCGCCGAGACGTTCGCGCGGGCCTACGAGCAGGGGGGCGCCTTCGCGCTCCGGGCCCGCCTGGGAGCGGACTCGTCCCCCGACATCCGCTCGCTCTTCGTGCGGCTCCTCGGGCCGGACGGCTCGACCGTCTTCGCCTCCGTGCCGTCGGACTGGGTCGACCCCCAGGTCGAGCGCCGCCTGGTGCCCGACGGTTGGGGGGGCTGGAGCGCGCAGGAGATCCACTCGGTGCGCGTGCCGCGCGACGAGGCGCGCGACTTCTCGGTTGCCTCGCGGCTCCTGTCGGACGGCCGGCTGATCCAGGTCGCGCGCACGGGCGACAGCCGCGCCGTGCTCCTCGCGCCGCTGCGCCGGGACTTCGCCGGGGTCGGGGCGGTCGCCCTCCTCCTCTCGCTGAGCGCGGGGACGTTCCTCGCGTGGCGCGCGACGCGCCCGCTGCGCCTCGTCGCGGCCACGGCCCGCCGCATCATCGACGAGGACGACTTCACAGCCCGCATCCCGGTCGCCAGCGGGAGCGGCGAGCTCGCTGTCCTCGCGAGGCAGCTGAACGCTCTCCTCGACAAGAACGCGGGCCACGTGCGGGTGCTCCGGGAGACGCTCGACAACCTGGCCCACGACATGCGCACGCCGCTGACGCGGCTGCGCGGCACGGCCGAGCTCTCGCTGCGCGAGGGGGGCAACCCGGCGGACGCCCGCTCGGCGCTCGCGGCCTGCGTGGAGGAGTCGGACCACGTGCTGCACCTCCTCGAGGCGCTGCTCGACGTGTCCGCCGCGGAGGCGGGCGCCCTCTCGCTCCGGCGCGAGCGCGTGGACGCCCGGGCCCTCGCCAACAGGGCGGCGGACCTCTACCGCGAGGTGGCCGAGCAGAAGAGCATAGCGATCGCCGTGGAGGATGCGGGGCCGGCCGAGTTTGACGGCGACCGCGTCCGCATAGGCCAGGCCCTGTCCAACCTCCTGGACAACGCGCTCAAGTACACGCCGGACGGCGGCCGCGTGTCGCTCGCCACGGCCAGGGAGCCGGGAGCGGTGACCTTCACGGTGAGCGACACCGGCCCCGGGGTTCCCCCCGCCGAGCGCGAGGCCGTGTGGCGGCGCCTCTACAGGGGCGACGCCAGCCGTTCGCAGCGCGGATTGGGCCTCGGACTGACGCTGGTGCGGGCGATCGCCGAGGCCCACGGGGGTACGGCCACGGTCGGGGACGCCCCCGGCGGGGGCGCCCGGTTCCAGCTCCGGTTCCCGGCGCCCTGAGCGGCGCCCGTGAGGCGATAAAACGGCGCCTTGGCCTTGAAAGTATCCCAAAATCGGATCGGCTATGGCGAGGAGGCCGCAGGCATGCCCGACCGGCCTGGGACCGCCATCGAATCACCACTCATGAAATCCGTCGCCCCCGCGTTCGCCCTTCTCGCCGTCCTCAGCGCCTCCGCCGCCGGTGTCCCCGGGGATCCCGCCAGGGGCAGGGTCCTCTTCCAGCAGAGCTGCGCGCTCTGCCACGCGTCGGCGCTCGGGCCGGGGGGCCAGGTCGTCTCGGGCCAGGGGCCGAGCCTCGTCGGGGTCCTCGGGCGGCGCGCGGCCTCGCTCGAGAACTTCGGCTACTCGAAGGCGCTGCGCGCCTCCGGCCTCACGTGGGACGACGCCACGCTTGACCGGTTCCTCGAGTCCCCCTCCGCCGCGGTCCCCGGGACCACGATGCCGATCCCGGTGCCGAACGCCGACAGCCGCCACGACATCATCGCCTTCCTCGCGACGCTCGCGGCACCCGCCGGCACGGCCACCGCCGCCGGGGCCCCGCAGGCGGCGAACGGCGGAGACCCGGGGGACTGGCGCCACTCGTCCCCGGGGACGAGGCATTCGGTGGACATCGCGAGGCTCGCCCGCCCGTTCTCCACGCCCTCGGCGGGCAACGGCCCGAAGACGGTGGACCGCCCCGCGGACGCCGCGCTTTCGGTGCTTCCGGGCTTCACCGTCAAGCCGTTCGCCACGGACCTGACCCAGCCCCGCCTCGTGCGC
>Ga0181537_10003291_pt1 | contig 13882 bp, 10 predicted proteins | sample PEATcosm2014_Bin_39_FD_119765 | JGI IMG/M metagenome (GOLD analysis project Ga0181537, IMG submission 119765) | Peatland microbial communities from MTU Mesocosm Facility, Houghton, MI, USA - PEATcosm2014_Bin23_10_metaG | ecosystem: Environmental > Terrestrial > Soil > Wetlands > Peat | place...
CAAAGGCCTGCGGAAGTGCGCAGAGAGACGAAAGTCTCTCAGGGAGCAATACGTAAGAATAAAGGGCTGAAAAGCAGGTGTCAAGGAAGGGGAACGTAAGGTAGTGGGCTACTTTGAATGTTGCTCCCCACGAGGGTGAGAGACGACATCGACGGCGACGGCCCACGAGTTGCGAATGGCAAGCGCAAGCAACGACAGCATACCGGCAGCCACCAAGGTGAGTCCGCGTTGAGGGGCCTCGAAGAACAACACTCCGCCGAATACATGCATCCCGTATGCCGCAAATGGAAGCGCTGCGTAAACGATGCGGTCTTGCAGCCCGTAGTAATTCTTCTTCCCGCCCCGCCCAATAAGAAAGGACCCCGAGTAAACCAAGCCGGCGACACCCACGAGGCAAATGCAAAGAGAGGCCGTGAACCGAGTGTGGTTCGGGAAGGTCAGGATCGCAGCAAGGAACAGCGCGGAAGCGAAATAGAGAACAGTGGGAGTAAGGTACATTCGAATCTTAGCGGTACCGTCTTCCACAATCCGCTCAGCGCCGAGCGTGATCACGACAAACAACAGACCGATCAGGGTCGCGGCCGCCGCCGACATGAGAAGATAGAAATTCGCCCATCGCTCCAGTTCATTCATAAGCTCATTGGGGCCGCCCTCCTCTGCCCCGCTCTTCACTGTCCCATGGTGGCGCAAGGCATACAGCGGAAGAATTGAAAGTAGCCCACTACCGAAAGTAAGGGGTTGCTTTCTCGGCGCATCTATACTATCGCAAATGAAGTCCGTGATTGTTGGGACCGCCGGACATATCGATCACGGCAAAACAGCGCTCGTGAAAGCGCTGACCGGAATCGATGCCGACCGCCTCGAAGAGGAAAAACGACGCGGCATCACCATCGACATTGGATTTGCTCATCTCGAACTCCCTGCCGCTGATGGCGGACGGATTCGGCTCGGATTCGTTGATGTCCCCGGCCACGAGCGTTTTGTGCGCAACATGCTCGCTGGCGTGGGCGGAATCGATCTTGTGCTGCTGGTCATCGCGGCGGATGAAGGGATCAAGCCGCAAACTCGCGAGCACTTCGATATCTGCCGCTTGCTCGCCATTCCGCGCGGGATCACCGTGCTGACAAAATCCGATGCGGTCGACGCGGAGACGCTCGGAGCGGTTCGGCTGGAAGTTGCCGATTATCTGCGCGGATCGTTTCTCGATCCGACAGGGGTTGATCGAGCGCGCTCGCCGATTATCGCTGTGAGCTCGCTAACCGGCGCCGGTTTGGATGAACTGAAATCTGCGCTGGCTCGTGCCGCATCCGAAGTTGCGGCCAAGGATTCGACCGCGATACCCCGCTTGCCGATTGACCGCGTTTTCTCCATGAAGGGCTTCGGCACGGTCGTCACTGGGACTCTCGTTGCCGGCACCATCCGCAATGAAGAAGAACTGGAGGTATTTCCCGCCGGACGGCGCGTGCGGGTTCGAGGCGTGCAGGTGCACGGCTCGGCTGCGCAAGGCGCCGTCGCAGGACAGCGTACCGCGCTCAACCTGGCCGGCGTTTCGACCGCAGACCTGGCACGCGGAATGACGCTTGCAAGTGCGGGCACTTTTCATTCCACGTCGCGGATCGATGCGTTTCTTTCGCTTCTTCCTTCGGCGAAGCCATTGAAGAGCGGTGCGCGCGTGCACTTTCATGCTTATACGTCCGAAACGATCGCCGAGATAAGACTTTACGGGGCGAAGCAGTTGCAGCCGGGAGAAGCGGCGTTTGGGCAGATGAAATTCGCTGATGCCATGCTGCTTCTGCCTGGAGATCGCTTCATCGTGCGGCAATTTTCACCGGTCGTGACGGTCGGCGGAGGTGTTGTTCTGGATGCCTCGCCCGCCTCCCGCAAGCAGCGCGTGGAACGCGCAACCGCGTTTCTCACGATCATGCGGGACGGTTCTCCCGAACAGGTGCTGGCGGCACGCGTGGCGCGTCGAGGAGCGGGCGGTCTGCGGCTGCATGACGTGCCCGGAGAGATGAACTTACGAATTGAAGAAGTGCGGAAACTGGCTAAGGCGGCGGGAGTGGTCTGGAGTAATGAAGTGCTGGTCGGGCCGACGGCGTTTCGGGAAGCCAAGGCGAATGTGCTCGAGGCTCTGGAGAAATTTCATGATGCGAATCCTCTGGTGGCCGGAATGAGCAAAGGGGAGCTGCGCGATGGGGTTCACCTTGGCTCCGACGTATTCTCGAGCGTTCTCGGAAAATTATCGGAAGAAAAGAAACTGGAAACTTCAGGCGAGACCGTTCATCTGGCGGGACGCGGCGTGGTCATGAAAGATGAGGAGGCCGAGTCGAAAAAGGTCATCGAACAGGCGTTCGCTTCGGCCGGGTTGAAAGTGCCGTCGCTGAAGGAAGTGCTGGGGGGACTGAAGGTGGACCGGGTCCGGGCGCAGAAAATCGTTACTTTGCTCTTGCGCGACAGGATCCTGATCAAGATTTCGGAGGAGCTTGTCTTCCACCACAGCGCACTTATGGATCTTCGCCAGAGGATCGCGGCGCTCAAGAGTAGCGCGCCAAAAATTGATGTGGGCCGATTTAAAGATATGACCGGAGTCAGCCGCAAGTATGCGATTCCCCTGCTCGAATATCTCGATCGCGAGCGGGTCACGCGGCGGGTCGGGGACGAACGAGTGATTCTTTGATCTCGTCGCATACCGACGATCCCTGCCAAATGGCCCTCTATAATGAATCACACCGAATTCATCGACCGCCCCCTATGCTGACCATCCGCCGCGCCGTCGTCGCCGATGCCGCCCTGCTCAGGCAATTCATCTGGGAGCTTGCTGACTTTGAAAAAGGTGCAGATCGAGTTGTTACAACCGAGGCCGACATCGCCCGCGACGGATTCGGAGCGAATCCTTTGTTTCGCGCCCTCATCGCCGAGTGGAACCGCCAAGCCGCCGGCTTCGCGGTCTTCTTTAGCTATTACTCGACATGGCGAGGCGCGGGGATGCATCTCGAAGATCTTTTTGTGCGTCCGGATTTTCGCGGACACGGAATCGGCAAAGCGCTTCTGGCGCGCGTGGCTCAGACAGCCGTAGAAGAAAGGCGGCTCTTCGTTCGCTGGGAGGTGCTGCACTGGAATCAACCCGCGGTTGACTTTTACGAAGGACTGGGCGCGAACTTTCTCGACGAGTGGCGAAGCGCTCTTCTGGCGGGAGACGATCTGCGAAAATTGGCGGAGAGTTCATCTTGACGCGAGTGCGCATCATCGGTGCAGGACTGGCGGGATCGGAAGCGGCGTGGCAGTGCGCTCGTCGTGGCGTGGCGGTGGAACTGTTCGAAATGCGACCGGCATGCATGACTCCCGCTCACCAGACGGATCGTTTTGCAGAACTTGTCTGCTCCAATTCTCTGAAATCCGATAGCGAGAACACCGCGCCCTGGCTGCTGAAGGAAGAGATGCGGCGTGCCGGTTCCCGCCTTCTCGGAATTGCGCGCGAGGCCGCGGTGCCGGCCGGGCACGCTCTCGCCGTTGACCGAGCCGAATTTTCACGAAAGGTGACGGAGGCGGTCTCCCGCGAGCCGCATATCAGCATTCGGCGCGAAGAGGTCACAAAAATCCTGGACGACGGGCTAACGGTGATTGCAACTGGACCTTTGACTTCGGATGCACTCTCTGCCGAGATTGGGCGGTTGGTCTCCGAATGTTCAACTTTCGGGAACGGGCCTGGCGAAAGCTGTGACGCCCCTTCGCGGGCAGGAGTGCCCGCGCCACATCGCAACGGCAACCTCTATTTTTATGATTCGATCAGCCCCATCGTTGAGGCCGATTCTATCGATATGAACAAGGTGTATCTGGCGGCTCGTTATGACAAGGGCTCGGCCGACTATATCAATTGTCCGATGTCGAAGGAGGAATATGACCGCTTCTACGATGCCCTCGTCGCGGCGCAGGCAGTTGATCAGAAAGATTGGGAAAAGTTAAATTACTTCGAGAGCTGCCTGCCCATCGAAGAGATCGCGCGGCGCGGACCGGACACACTCCGATTCGGGCCCATGAAGCCGGTTGGTCTCAAGGATCCTCGCAGCGGAAGGATCCCGTACGCGGCGGTGCAATTGCGGCAGGAGAATTTGCGCGCCGATTCCTACAACCTTGTTGGATTTCAAAATCACCTGAAATTTGGCGAGCAGGCGCGGGTATTCGGTCTTATACCCGGACTGGAAAATGCGCGGTTTCTGCGCTACGGGCAGATTCATCGCAACACATATATCGACTCGCCCCGGCTGCTGAAGTCAACCTTGCAGATGCAGGCTCGTCCGAATTTACTGTTCGCGGGTCAGATTTGCGGCGTGGAGGGCTACGTCGAGTCGATTGCAACCGGGCTGCTGGCGGGAATGAATGCGGCTGCGCTGGCCATTGGCACCGAGCCGGTTCCGCCGCCTCGAGCGACGGCGTTTGGCTCGCTTGTCCACTACATCACCCAGGCGGAGACGAGGAGCTTTCAACCGGCGAATATCACCTTCGATCTGCTACCCGCTCTTGCGGACCGCGTTCGCGACCGCAAAGAGCGACATCGCCAGCAGTGCGAGCTGGCGTTCGGCGCCTTCGATGAATGGTATCGGAAAATCAGCTGCCAGTTGACGGTTGCCAGTCCCCCGTGAAGGGCGCCTCGTCTCGCTTTCGACGGTGCGACTTCGTTTGCTCCAGGAAACATTCTGCGGAGAATTTGCGGATTTACTTGACCTCCGCATCCGCTCGCTTTAGGGTTCTGTGCTAGCGAGGTGCATCCGTGCCTGTATCCGCCGTCGATTGCGTACAGCCCGCGCTGCAGCATACACGGGCGCAGCTCTTCAACCGTTTCCGCGCCGGACAATGGTCCCGTCTGGCGCTGGTGGGAATTCTGGCGGCGGAACTGCATGTCGGCGGATGTAACTTTAACGGGCTGAACCTTCCCCTCCATCACCCGCGTCACCCGGGGCGGGAGATGTTGCCGTCCTCGTCTCTGCCCTCCGGTTTGCCTGGCTTCAATTCCGCACACATTTCCGAACACATTGCACTGTTTCTCGCATTAATCGTGGTGGGAGTCTTTGTCGCGATGGTGGCGGGGTTCGTTTTTCTTTACCTCAACAGCGTCTTCAGGTTCATCCTGTTCGACTCGGTTTTGCGGCGGGAATGTTCGATTGGTGATGGCTGGCAAAGATGGCGGCACGCCGGCGGGCGATTCTTTCTATGGCAAATTGTGTTCCAGATCGCTTCCTGGCTGGTTCTGGGGGTGCTGATCGGCGTACCTCTGGTCATGGCTCTGGCTGCAGGCTGGGCGACGGACTTAAAGGCGCACGTCGGACGAATCGTGGTTGCAGCGATTTTTTTCTTCGGCGTGCTCTTTGTGTTTGTGCTGGCAGCAGTCGTGATCCAGGCGCTGGCGAAAGATTTTCTGGTGCCCATTATGGCCCTTGAGGGTCTTGATTTTGCCGAGGGCTGGCGCCGGCTCATGACGATGATTAGGCTGGAGACGGGACGTTTTGCCGTTTACCTGCTGCTCAAACTGGTGCTTTCGATCGCGGCGACTATTCTATTCAGCATTGTTGCGATTATTCCGGCGCTGCTCGTTGTGGCGCCGGGCGTGGTTGCGGTGCTGGCCGGTAAAGCGGCAGGCATGGGCTGGAGTCTGGTCACGATCAGTCTGGCCATCATCTTTGGAAGCGTGCTCTTGCTTTTGCTGATTTACCTGATCGCGCTCGTTTGCGTGCCGGGCACGGTTTTCTTTCCGGCCTATGCGCTGTATTTTCTGGCCTCTCGATATCCGATTCTTGATGCGCTGCTGAATCCGACGCCGGTTCCTCCAGTCGCCGAATTGCCGCCAGCGGCCGCGGAGTTCCCGCCGCCGGTTGAACCACCTCCGCTGCCACCCTCAGCGGAGCCGATCTAGGATCGTTTGGCAGACCACGAAGGCCGCACCCACCTCCTCTCCATGAGTTTCGTGCGAAGCTTGGAGCCATCCTTTCGCATCTATGAAGCAAGACGTTCTGCCAAATTCCGTTGTCTTCCGATGCGAAAGGATCCATCATGAAAACCCGCAATCTTGGACGTTCCGCTCTCAAGGTTTCTGAACTGGGGCTTGGCTGCATGGGCATGTCCGAGTTCTACTCCGGACGTGACGACGCTGAATCGATCGCCACCATTCAGCGCGCTCTCGAATCGGGCATCAACTTTCTTGATACGGCTGACGTGTATGGGCCGTACAAGAACGAAGAGCTTGTCGGGCGCGCCATCAAAGGCAAGCGCGACCGCGTTGTGCTCGCCACCAAATTCGGTATTGTCCGCGATCCGGCCAACCCTGCCACTCGCGGCGTGAGTGGCAAGCCCGACTACATCAGGAAGTCTTGCGAAGGAAGTTTGAAGCGGCTGGGTGTCGACTATATAGACCTCTATTACCAGCATCGTGTCGATCCGACTACTCCGATCGAGGAGACTGTGGGCGCGATGGCGGAGCTGGTTAAACAAGGCAAGATTCGCCATATTGGTTTGTCGGAAGCGGGAGCGAGCACTCTTCGGCGCGCTGTGAAGGTGCATCCGATCGCGGCGTTGCAGACGGAATATTCGCTCTGGACGCGCGATCCGGAAGTGGAAATTCTCGCTACTTGCCGCGAATTGGGCATAGGGTTCGTGGCTTACAGTCCGCTCGGGCGCGGATTTCTCACCGGCCAGATCAAGAAGTTCGATGACCTGGCCGCCGACGATTATCGCCGCGTGTCGCCTCGCTTCCAGGGTGAAAACTTTCAGAAAAATATGGATCTGGTGAGAGAAGTGGAAGAAATCGCGCGCGAAAAGAATTGCCGCCCGTCGCAGCTCGCGCTGGCCTGGGTGCTGGCGCAGGGTCAGGATATTGTTCCGATTCCCGGCACGAAGCGGCGCAAGTATCTCGAGGAAAACGCGGCAGCGGTTGATTTGAAACTGACCGCCGAAGACTTGCGGCGCCTGAACGAAGCGTTTCCATCGGGTGCGGCTTCCGGATTGCGCTATCCCGAGCAGATGATGAACCTGGTTAACGCCTGAGAACAGATTTTGTGCAGACGCGTGACCCGCCCCCTGAGGTGACGGAATAGGTCGGGGAGATAAAACGTCGCACTAGCACTGGCCGGCTGGCCGGCAACAAGAATGGGTTCGATCTGCCAATTCTGCGGCGGATCCGGCACCCTCAAAGACTTGTTTTGAGCGAACTCCACCTCCGCTGCTGTCGACAGGATCGTGGGCTGCTTTCGACCTTTTTAAAGCATGCGCGTCACGTTCGAACCATTCGTCGGATACGCGAACAGCACGTGCTTTAAGTCGGTGGCTCGTATCCCGGAACGGATGGCCAGCGTGAAAAGATTGATGACTTCATCGGCCTCGCTCCCTAGAATGTGAGCACCCAGAATGCGGTCTGTGCCTTCCTCGACGAGCACCTTGTAGCCGGAACATGTTTCCGCGACCCGCCGAGATGAATACCAGCTCGAGGTCATCTCCTTTTCGACCCTGAACCTGAGGTTTTGTTCACTTGCTCCACGTTCACTGAGACCGACAGCAGCGAGCGGGGGAATCGTGAACACGACCGACGGAACGCCGTTGTAGTTTGGTTTCTGATGGTTCCCCTTCAGGAGGCTTGCGGCCACGATCGACCCTTCATAACTTGCCACGGGAGCCAGCGGTGGACCTCCAGTGGCGGCGGCGTCTCCCGCCGCATACACAGCTGGAATGGACACACTTTGCAGGAATTCGTTGACTCGCACCCCCCGTTTCTCCCATTCGATCCCCGCAACATCCAGATTCAGGTCCTTGATCTCGGGCACGCGACCCGCAGTGTGCACTACCATATCCGTCTGAAACACGCTCACCTTCCCGGACGCCACTGCCTGGACGGTCAATTGAGCGGAGTTTTTTTCGATCCCTGTCGCCTCGGTTCCGAGATGAACGTCAACGCCAAGCTCGCGGGTTCGCTCAACCAGCCGATCAACCAGATCCGGGTCAAAAAGGGCCAGTGGACGAGGGCCACGGTGCAGGACTGTGATCTGTGATCCCGCACGCGCCGCCACGTGCGCGAACTCAAAGGCGATGTACCCACCTCCGATAAACAGAATCCTCCTCGGGAGTTCTTCCAGCTCCAGGAACTGATCACTTGTCGTAAGGTGCTCCGCCCCGAAAATCTCCAAATCTGCAGGTGCCAGTCCGGTCGCAATAACGACGTACCGTCCCAGCAACGTCTCTTTCCCCACTCGTAGTGTTGTCGGACCGGTGAAGCGCGCCCGGCCATGGAACGCTGCGATGCCGGCTTTCCGAATCTCGTCTTCGCGCCGTTTTGGGACCGGCTCAGTGAAAGAACGCTTGAAACGCATTAACTCCGGCCAATCGATCCGAAGCTTCGATGCCTGTATTCCATTTCCCTTCATTCGACGAATCCAGTCAACGGATTCGGCAGCTCCGACGAGGACTTTCTTCGGGTCGCATCCCCGCAGGGAACAGGTTCCTCCGTATGGCCTCGAATCTACGATCGCAACCTGCCATCCTGCTTTGCGAGAGCGCGACGCCACCGCCGAGGCGGCTGATCCTGTTCCGACCACGATCACATCAAATTTTCTAGTCATAGTTCCCTCAAGGCTTTTGCTTTCCGGCGCGAACTCGGGAGTCGCAGGATTGACGTGGCTGCCTTCGTATCACACGACGAGAGGATGTCCGGACCTCTTGCCCAGTTTATGGCTTCGTTATGGCCCGGGGAACGATCATTTGGGGCAAGTAGAAAAGTGAGCAGTAGTGCACAGACTCGGGCGGCGCCTCCGTGGAATTCTTGGACCGTTACGACGCCGCTCAAATCCGCCCCGTGAGCCTCCCGGCGTACCGGGCAATCAATAAGTGTGAGCAGGCAGAAGGAAGCACAATGCGCACCACCTTTGCGATTCGCTCGCTACTCTTTTCGTTTGTCTTGCTGGTTTTCTCCCACGGTGCATTCGCACAAGTCGGCATCGGCATTTCCGTAAACTTCGGCCCCCCGGCGCTTCCCGTCTACGAGCAGCCGATCTGTCCCGCGGACGGCTACCTGTGGACACCCGGCTACTGGGCCTATGACGACGATGATGGCTACTACTGGGTGCCGGGGACGTGGATCGAGGCACCCGAGGTCGGCTTTCTCTGGACGCCAGGTTATTGGGGCTGGGGAGGCAGCGCGTTCCTTTTCCATGAGGGATATTGGGGCCCGCAGGTGGGCTTCTATGGCGGGATCAATTACGGCTTCGGCTACGGCGGCCTCGGATACGAAGGCGGCCGCTGGGAAGGTGGCCACTTCTCCTACAACACTTACGTGAATCACGTAAACGTCACCCTCATTCACAACACCTACAACACCGCTGTGACCAACGTCTCCGAAACTCATGTCAGCTACAACGGTGGTGGGGGTGGGGTTGAAGCGCGTCCCACGCCGCAGCAGGAATCTTACGCCAACGAGCACCACGTCGGTCCCGTAGCCGCGCAAACGCAGCACGTTCAGGCTGCCCGCAGTAATCCCGAACTGCGCGCTTCCGCCAACCAGGGCAAGCCGCCCATCGCGGCTACTGCCAGACCCGGTGATTTCAAAACTGGCGTTGTAGCCTCCAGACAAGCTGGCGGCGAATACAAGGCTCCTCCCGCGAATGCTGCAACCGGTAATGGAGCGCGTCCAGGAAATGAAGCGCGCCCCGCCACGGAAAATCATCCCGAAAACACCGCCGAAGCGCGTCCCACGGGCAATAATCATGCGAGCGAATTGCAGGCGCACCAGTTCACGCCGCCAAACACCGGCAACGCTGCCACCGACAAGAAATATCAACAACAACAGGACAAGCTAGCTGCCAGGCAGACCCAGGACCACCAGAAGCTCCAGCAGCAGCAGGAAAAAGAACATCAGCAGGCCACCGCGAAAAACTACAACGACGTGCAGAAACAGCAGATGGAACAGCGCCACACTCAGCAAACGCAACAGGTCGAGCAAAAGCATGCCACGCAGCAGAAACAGATGGAGCAGCGCCAAGCGCCGGCTCAAAATGCAGCCAAGCCGGAGAGCCGTCCCGCCGCGGGAAAGCCGCATTGATTGGGGGCTAGCCGCATCACGAACCAGCAAGCGCCCGCATCATGGAGTACAACCTGAACTTGCAACAGGATGTGTTTGCGCACACCGTGATGACGGTCGGTTATATTGGCTCGAGGGCGAACCACTTATTCATTGGTCAGGAAACCAATCCATGTTTGCCGACGCAGGTGCTTTCAGACGGTACCGTCGTTCGCAACTATGGATTAAATCCGGCGGCATGCCCTCCGGTAAATCCGAACCTCAGCAACATCGTCGACCGATTTGCGGTTGGAACCTCCAACTACAATTCGTTGCAGGTGGCGCTCGATCGAGGTTTTGGCAGGAACGTCCAGTTTCGCACCGCGTATACCTATTCGAAGTGTATGGATTACGGCTCCTACTATACGGGGAACGATTCCATCGGTCCGAATGGGCAGACTGCGGGTCTGCAGGCGGGAAACCTCGCCAATGTCTACCATAATGTCGACTACGGTCCCTGCGATTTTGACTTGCGACACAATTGGACGAGCAACATAATCGTGCAATTGCCATTTTCCGGCAACCGGCTGAAAGCAGGCTGGCAGTTAAGTCTGATCTCAAGTATTCATTCCGGCACTCCCTATAGCGTCTATGACGGATTCGATCGGGCGGACGTGGGTGCGAGTGGGGCTGCGGCCAATGCCGAAAGACCCGATCTGGTGGCCGGGGCCAGGAATAATCCGACCGGAGTTCATGTCACGTCGGCTGGCGTTTTCGGGTTTAATCCCTCCGCCTTCGAGCCCCAGGCTGTGGGTGTTTTCGGGGATTTGGGGAGGAATACGCTCACTGCGCCTGGCGTCAGGGAAGTCGATTTCTCACTCGCGAAGAGCACCAGGATTACCGAAAGTACCAACGCTCAATTGCGGCTGGACGTTTTCAATCTGGCGAATCACACAAATTTCGGCTTTCCGAACGCCGATTTGTACACAGGATATGGACCGACCGGCGCGGTTCTGGGGAATGGAGCCGCGGGCCAGATCACCAGCACCGCGACGACATCGCGGCAACTGCAGCTCAGCGTCAAATTCACTTTCTGACCCACGCCAACCGTGGTTTCATCGAACCCACGACGGCACGTTAACGGACCAGACGCATCAGCGTGAGGAGTATGTCGTGGAATTGAGTATGTTTGCGATCGACGGCGCGCCGAAGTCCATACTTGGTGAGGCTACCCATGGTTCCTAGTCCCATTTCATCCTGCGCCGCCAAGCTTGAAGCGTCGATCTCGGAGCTTCAGTCGTTGCTGGGTTCGCGAGTCACGACTGCCATGGTGCAGCGCGAACATCACAGTCACGGCGAATCCCATCTTTCTCCCGCGCTGCCCGACGCCGTTTGCTTCCCGCGCACCACCGAAGAAGTGAGTCACATCCTGAAAATCAGCGCCCGGCACCGGATTCCGGTGGTGCCTTTCGGAGCTGGCACTTCGGTCGAGGGTCAGGTCAATGCCCTCCATGGTGGCATCAGCATCGACCTCCGCGAGATGAACAAAATTGTGCGCGTCAGCGTCGAGGACTGCGATGCCACCGTCGAAGCCGGCGTGACTCGCATGCAGCTCGTCAAGGCCTTAAACAACACCGGGCTGACATTCTTCGTCGATCCCGGAGCAGATGCAACGATCGGCGGGATGGCGGGCACTCGCGCCTCCGGAACCACCGCCGTTCGCTACGGCACGATGGGGGAAAACGTGCTTGGCCTGACGGTCGTGCTGGCGGACGGCCGAGTGATCAAGACTGGCAGCCGGGCGCGGAAATCGTCTGCCGGGTACGATTTGACGCATCTGTTTGTAGGCTCCGAGGGAACGCTTGGAGTTATTACAGAAGTCACTTTACGCCTGCACCCGCTGCCCGAGAAAATATCCGTCGCTTTCTGCTCTTTCGACACCGTGCAAGGCGCGATCGAAACTGTAATCGAGGCGATTCAATTCGGAATCAGTTTGGCGCGCGTCGAATTTCTCGACGACAAACAGGTTGAAGCCATCAATCTCTACTCCAAAATTGACCTGCCGGTTTTGCCAACCTTGTTCTTCGAGTTCCATGGCATGAACGATCGCGACGTGGGCGACCAGGCGACGATGTTGCAGTCCCTGGCGGCGGAACACGGCGGACGGGGCTTCAAGTGGAAAACGAATCCGCAGGATATGGATCAGCTCTGGGACGCACGACATAATGCCTACTTCGCGGCACACGCCCTGGTCCCTGGTGCCAAAGTATTGGTCACCGACATCTGCGTACCCATTTCGCGCCTTGCAGAGTGCATTACCGAAACCAAGGATGATCTTGCCCATGTCTCCTTTCGAGCGACCATCGTCGGTCACGTGGGCGATGGCAATTTCCATGTTCTATGCGTCCTAGATCCCGAAAATACCCCGCAATTCGAGGAAGCAAACCGGTTCGCGGAGCAAACCGTGCAGCGCGCCCTGCGGATGGGCGGCACTTGCACCGGCGAGCACGGCATCGGTTACGGCAAAATGAAGTATCTGCAGGATGAGCACGGAGAGGCGCTCGAAGTCATGCGCACGATCAAGAGAGCCCTCGACCCGGAGAACCGCATGAACCCCGGTAAGATCGTCGATCTATCGGTACCGTGAGTGTGTCAGAACGCCCGCTCGAAACTGATTCCGGAGATTCGCCCATGAATAAGAGAGCATTTATCAGACTTTTCGCCGCCGCGATTGCATCTCCTCAGATCCTGCGCATGCTCTCCTGGGCGGGACAGCAAAAACTTAAAAACTGGGCCGGCAATATCGAGTACAGCACCGACCGGCTTCAAATTTCAAATTCGCTCGAACAGGTACAGGACTACGTCAAAACGCGGAGCAAGCTGAAAGTGCTCGGTACGCGCCATTGCTTCAATGACATTGCAGACAGTAAAGATGGATTCCTGTCGCTGAAACCGATGGACAAAGTGATTTCCGTGGATCCCGCGAAGCGAACCGTGACCGTAGACGCGGGCATCACCTATGGACAATTGTGTCCTTCTCTTGACAGCCAGGGTTTCGCGCTTCACAACCTCGCTTCGCTCCCTCACATCTCGGTGGCGGGCGCATGCAGTACGGCAACCCACGGTTCCGGCCAGAAAAACGGTAACTTGGCAACGGCAGTATCCGGACTGGAAATGGTAACCGCCGACGGCAAGATCGTGAACCTCTCCAGGGAAAAAGATGCCGAAACCTTTAACGGAGCGGTGGTTGGACTGGGCGCTCTGGGTGTAATCACAAAGATCACTCTCGACATTCAACCCAGCTTCATGATGCGTCAGTACGTGTATGAGAACCTGCCACTCAGCGAGTTGAAAAACCACTTTGACGCCATCGAAGCCAGCGGCTACAGCGTAAGTCTGTTTACGGACTGGCAAAATCAACGCATCACCGAACTCTGGATCAAGAGCCGCATGGAGGAAGGACAGGCTTTTCACGCGACACCGGACTACTTCGGAGCAAAGCTTGCCACGCGAAATATGCACCCCATTGCGGCACTCTCGGCGGAAAACTGTACCGAGCAGATGGGTGTGCCCGGACCGTGGTACGAACGCTTGCCGCACTTTCGCATGGGGTTTACGCCGAGCGCGGGCAAGGAACTGCAGTCCGAATATTTCGTTCCCCGGGATCGCGCGGTCGAGGCGATTCTCGCGGTGGAGCGGTTGCGCGATCAAGTGAGTCCCGCCCTACTGATTACCGAAATCCGTACGATCGCCGCTGACAATCTATGGATGAGTCCTTGCTACAAGCAGGACTCGGTCACCATTCACTTCACCTGGAAACCAGACTGGCCCACGGTGAGCAAACTACTG
>Ga0181537_10003292_pt1 | contig 13882 bp, 11 predicted proteins | sample PEATcosm2014_Bin_39_FD_119765 | JGI IMG/M metagenome (GOLD analysis project Ga0181537, IMG submission 119765) | Peatland microbial communities from MTU Mesocosm Facility, Houghton, MI, USA - PEATcosm2014_Bin23_10_metaG | ecosystem: Environmental > Terrestrial > Soil > Wetlands > Peat | place...
TCGAGCAACTGGTGGCGGATGGCACGCTCTCCGGCGGCATGTTGCCGAAAATCGCTTCCGCCCTCGATGCCGCGCTCGGCGGCGTCAACAGCGTGCACATCATCGATGGCCGCGTCGAGCACGCGCTGCTGCTGGAAGTCCTGACCGACGAAGGCGTGGGCACCCTCATTCGCAGTAAATAGGCGCTGCCATGCGCGCCGGTCGCCGACAGCCCACCTGGCTGTTCGACCTCGACAACACGCTGCACGACGCGTCGAAGCACGTGTTCCCGCACATCAACCGCAGCATGACGGCTTACCTCGCCCACGCGCTGGGGCTGGACGAGGAACAGGCCGGGCTGGTAAGGCGCGACTACTGGCAACGCTACGGCGCCACGCTCACCGGCATGATGCGGCATCACGGCACCGACCCGCATCATTTCCTGCGCCGCACCCACGAGTTTGCCGACCTGCCGCGCCTGCTGGTATTCGAGCCCGGCCTGCGCGCCATGTTACGACGCCTGCCGGGCCGCAAGCTGGTGTTTTCCAACGCGCCGTCGCACTACGCGGAGGACGTGCTCGCGGCAGCCGGCATCGTTGGCGAAATCGATGCCATCTACGCCATCGATCACATGGGTTTCCGGCCCAAGCCCGCGATGGCCGCCTACCGCGGCCTGCTCGCGCGCGAGCGCCTGGCGCCGGCGGATTGCATCATGGTGGAAGACACCCTGGAAAATCTCGGCCCGGCGAGGCGCCTGGGCATGACGACGGTGTGGATCAGCGCTGAGCCGCGGCTGCCGCCGCAGGTGGACGTGCGCATCCCGTCGGTGCTTGCGTTGCCGCGCGTGCTGCACCGGCTCGCCGCCGCGCGCGGTTGAATGTCGCAGCCGCGACGCGCACAATGGCAGGAAACCCGGCGCAAGCCCGTCCTTCTCCTCCCCGTCCTCCTTCTCCCGCACCCATGCCGCCCAAACAACCCGGCGAGCGGCGCCTGCAGATCCTGCATGCGCTTGCCGAAATGCTCGAGCAGCCCAGCGCGGAGAAAATCACCACCGCCGCGCTGGCCGCCCGGCTCAAGGTGTCGGAAGCCGCGCTGTACCGGCACTTCGCCAGCAAGGCGCAGATGTTCGAGGGTCTCATCGAATTCATCGAGCAAAGCCTGTTCGGCGTCATCAACAAAATCGGCAGCGAGCAGGAGCAGGGGGTGGCGCAGGTCGAGTCGACGCTGGTGCTGCTACTGGGTTTCGCCGAAAAAAATCCCGGCATGACCCGGGTTCTGACCGGCGACGCGCTGGTGAACGAAGACGCGCGCCTGCAGGCGCGCATCAACCAGCTGCACGACCGCCTCGAATCCTTGCTTAAACAAAGCCTGCGGGTGGCCGCGACCCAGGCGCAGATCGAGTCTGGAGCGGACGTCGCCGCGTGCGCCAACCTGCTGCTGTGTTTTTGCGTGGGACGCTGGCAGCTCTTCGCCAAGAGCGGGTTTCGCCGGCGGCCGGCGGAGGATTGGAAGGCGCAGTGGAAGCTTTTGCAGCGCTGCCTGGGGGTCACTGCGGCCGCGACCTAAGTTCCTGACGGTTTGCTTACCGCCAGCCTCCGCTATTAAGAAGAATGGAAAGCCTTGACGAGCGGGATTTTGGGGCCCCATGAGCGCCGCCGAGGAGCGGAGACCATGCGGGGGAAGTCGGCGAGGACTGTCTGAGGCCCCGTAGGGGCCGAGTTCCGCAGCCGCCCGCATGGTCGAGCACCACAGGGAAGCCCCGAAGGGGCCGGCAAACCTGGGGTACGACCGCGAAGGGGGTAGCAGTGCCTGCCGCTCGCGGCAGGTGCGACCCCGTAGCGGAATGCGCGCGCCGATTTCAGTTCGCGGTCTCCTGGCGCGCCTCCGCGGTCGCCCCCCGCTTCGCGGGGCCCCGCTCCTCGCTGCGGCGCGCCTTTTCTTTGGTTACTTTCTTTTGGCGAAGCAAAAGAAAGTAACTTGCTGCCGGGCAACCCCCGGCGACTTTGACTTTGCGTTTCTGGATTCCTGCCTTCGCGGGAATGACGGCAATCAAGCCGTGCCCCGTTCTACCCTTCGACAAGCTCAGGGCGAACGGGATTGGTTACTCCGCCGCCAGCAGTTCCGCCGCCTGCAAGGCAAAATAAGTCAGGATGCCATCGGCCCCCGCGCGTTTCATCGCGAGCAGGGTTTCCATCATGCACTTGGTCTCGTCAAGCCACCCGGCTTGCCCCGCGGCTTTCAGCATCGCGTATTCGCCGCTCACCTGGTAGACAAAGGTCGGCGCCTTGAATTCGTCCTTCACACGGCGCACGATGTCGAGGTAGGGCAGCCCCGGCTTCACCATCACCATGTCCGCGCCTTCGGCGAGATCGAGCCCGACTTCCCGTAGCGCCTCATCGGAATTGGCGGGGTCCATCTGGTACGTGAGCTTGTTGCCCTTGCCGAGGTTTTTCGCCGAGCCCACCGCGTCGCGAAACGGGCCGTAAAAGCCCGACGCATACTTGGCGGAATAGGCCATGATGCGGGTATGGATATGGCCCTCGTGGTCGAGCGCCCGGCGAATGCGGCCGATGCGGCCGTCCATCATGTCGGAAGGCGCGACGATGTCGACGCCGGCCGCGGCCTGCACCAGCGCCTGCCGCTCCAGCACTTCCAGGGTCACGTCGTTGATGATGTAGCCGGTATCATCGGTCACGCCGTCCTGGCCATGCGTGGTATAGGGATCGAGCGCGGCGTCGGTGAGCACGCCCAGTTCGGGAAAGCGTTTTTTGAGCTCGGCCACCACGCGCGGGATAAGGCCGTCGGGATTCGCGGCCTCCGCGCCGTCGGGCGTCTTCAACGACTGCTCGATTGCCGGAAACAGCGCCATTACCGGCACCTTAAGCTTGAGGCAACGCTCGGCGACTGGCAGCAGGCGGTCGAGCGTCACGCGCTCGACGCCGGGCATCGAGGGCACGGCCTCGGTCACGCCCTTGCCGTCGATGACGAATACCGGATAAATAAGATCGTCCGCGGACAAACGGTTTTCGCGCATCAGGCGGCGCGTGAAATCGTCGCGGCGCATGCGGCGCATCCTGACTTCGGGAAACTGGCCGAGAATTTTCATCTTGCCTTCCATGCCAAATTGTTCACAGTTTCTGAAATCTCTTGATACAAGCGAGACTTTTTTCTCGGAACTTTATTTACCCGCTTGATATCTTAGCTATAGACGATTCGTCGTCTCCCGCTTCACCTCCCTGAGCGGGTGCCTTAAACCATTAAGGCGTTTTCCCCCGGTTTTAATCCCCTTTAACCGGGGGTTTTTTATTCTGCGGCGCTGCGCGTCAGGTTTTCGCGGCCCCGCCCGTTTCAGCCGGCCCAAGCCATTCCAGCAGCTGCGCCTGGGCCGCCGCGAGGCCGGTAGCATCCAGGCTCGAAAACAACTGCACCGTAATCGGGATCGGCGCGCCGGTGAGTTCCCGATTGACCCTTTCCAGGGTGTGGTTGCGCTCGCTGCGGCTGAGTTTATCCGATTTCGTCAGCAGCACATGCACCGGCTTTCCCGCCGGCGCAAACCACTCCAGCATCTGCCAATCGAGTTCGGTCAAGGCATGCCTGGCGTCCATGATGAGCACCATGCCGACGAGCGTGGACCGGTACTGCAGATATTCGGAGAGCACGCGGTCCCAGTGTTTGCGCTGGGTCTTCGCCACCTTGGCGTAACCATAGCCGGGCAAGTCCACCAGGTAACGCTCGCTCTCGCCCAGGCGAAACACGTTGATTTGCTGGGTGCGGCCTGGCGTGCGGCTGACGAAGGCGAGTTTGCTGCGGCCGGTGATGGCGTTGATGGCGCTGGACTTGCCGGCGTTCGAGCGCCCGGCAAACGCGACCTCTACGCCGGAGGGCGCCAGCAGCTGCATGACCTCGGTGGCGCCGATCACGAACGTGGCGTCGCGAAACGGCGAGTTTTCGAGGGCGAGCTGGTCGGGCGAGCGCGGTGTTGTCATGACAAAGAAATCTGGGGCGGAGGGGTTTTGCGCGGCCTCGTGCGCGGCGGCGCGGCCGGACATGGAACCGCAAAACTCGCGGCGTCCGACGGTGTTAGAATATCAGGTTTGGAGCGGCATAAGACTGATAAACGCTCCGGCTCGCTTATCCAACACAGTCTGCGAAAGGATTGCTCGATGAAACGGGCGAATCTCATCACCCTGCTCGGGTCTGGCGCCGCGGCGATCGCCGTTGCTGCCGCATGCTTCACGGTAACCGCCGCCGACGCGCCCAAGTCATCCGATAACGCCAAGACGCCGCCCGCGCCCGCAGCGGCACCGGCAACGGCGAACGCGCCTGCCGCCGCTACTGCGCCCGCGCCGGCCCCTGCGGCCGCTACCGCGCCGGCACCTGCGGTCGGTACCGCGCCAGCAGCCGCTGCTCCGGCAGCGGCTGCACCTGCCGCGGCCCCCGCAGCCGAAGCCAAACCCGCTGCCAGTTCCAAACCCGATCCCGCAAAGGGACAGCAGATTGCATCCGGCGTCTGCGCCGCCTGCCACGCCGCCGATGGCAACAGCGTGATGCCGGCCAACCCCAAGCTCGCGGGCCAAAATGCGGATTACCTGGTGAAGCAGCTGATGAATTTCGAGCCGCAGAACGGCAAGCCGCCTGAGCGTAACAGTCCCGTCATGATGGGCATCGCCTCGACCCTGACTTCGGCGGACGACATGCGCAACGTGGCGGCGTTTTTCTCCTCCCAGCAACCCAAGCCGGGTGCCGCGCAAAACAAGGCCACCCTCGCCATGGGGCAGAAACTTTATCGCGGCGGCAATCCGGCAACCGGTGTGCCCGCCTGCGCCGGCTGCCACGGCCCGGCCGGCGCCGGCATTCCCGCACAATACCCGCGGCTCTCCGGCCAGTACGCCGACTACACGTCGGCCCAACTTGCGGCGTTTCGCAGCGGCGACCGCGCCAACGATCCGAACAGCATGATGCGCACCATCGCCGCGCGCATGAGCGACCAGGAAATCAAGGCGGTTGCCGACTACGTCGCCGGCCTGCATTAAGACCGCGCTGCGCCAGGGCTGAGTTCCGGCGCACTCCCTCGAGCCCGAATTGTGCCTCGCATCGCGGCGCTCAATATTTATCCGGTCAAATCCTGCCGCGGCATCGCGCTCGACACCGCACGGCTCACCGCTACCGGATTCGAGTTCGATCGCGAATGGATGGTGACGCAGCCCGATGGCGAATTTGTCACCCAGCGCGAGCTGCCCAGGCTCGCGCTGATCGAAACCCGCCTCACCGCCGACGCTTTGCATCTTTCCGCACCCGGCGTGCTGCCGCTGGCGGTTAAACTGGCGGGCGACCCGGCGCGAGCGCGGCAACAAGTTCGCGTATGGCGCGATCATGTCGCGGCAATCAACGAAGGCGACGGGGCGGCCGCATGGTTTTCGGAATATCTCGGCACGCCCCTGCGCCTGATGCGCTTTGCGCCCGAAGCGCGGCGCCTGAGCAACCCGGAATTTACCCGCGAATACCGGGACCAGGGCCTGGCCAAATTCGCCGACGGCTACGCCTTGCTGGTTATCGGCGAAGCTTCGCTCGAGGATCTTAACCGTCGGCTCGAAGCCAACGGGTCGGACGCGCTGCCGATGAATCGCTTCCGGCCGAACCTGGTGCTCTCGGATGACGATTTCGGGCCCTACGACGAAGACCGCTGCACTTGGCTGAGAACCAGCGGCGTCGCGCTGAAACCGGTGAAACCCTGCGTGCGCTGCCGCATCACGACCACCGACCAACTGACTGCCGAAGTCGCTGCCGAGCCGTTGCTCACGCTGGCGAGTTATCACACGGATGAAATCCTCGGTGGACCCACCTTCGGCCACAACGTCATCGTGGTCGAGGGCGCGGGCCGCAGCTTGCGGGTAGGCGATGAAATCGAAGTGGAATGGAATTTTTGAAGCGCGGCATTGCACAGGCCGCATCCTGAACCCTAGCCCTCGCGCTGCTGCTGGGCTGGTGAGTCAGGCAGTGTGCGCGAGGCGTCATGTCGCGCCGTGCGCGAGCAGAACCAGGCAACGGAACGAAGCCGGAACAATCGCGTAGAATGACCGCCTTTTGCCCGTCGCAAAATCGGCAATGAAGCTACGCTTCCACGCATCCCCGTTGCGCAACATTTGTGTTGCTGTGATCGCCGGCTCTGCCCTCGCCGCCTGCGGCAAGAGCGAGGCGCCAAATTCAAAACCGCCGGTCGAAGTCGGCGTCGTAACCATCGAGTCGCGCCCGTTGCGGGTGATCGAGGACCTGCCGGGGCGCACTTCGGCTTACCTGGTCTCGCAAGTGCGCGCGCGCGTCGATGGCATCGTCCAGAAACGCACCTTCCGCGAGGGCTCGGACGTCAAATCGGGGCAGTTGCTGTTTCGCATCGACCCGGCTACCTACGAAGCGAATCTCGCCAGCGCCCGCGCAACCCTGTTGAGGGCGCAGGCGAATCTCGAAACGGCGAAGGCCCTGGCGGAACGCGACAAGATCCTGGTAGAGGGCAACGCGATCAGCAAACAGGACTACGACAATGCGCTGGCCGCCGCCGGCCAGGCCGCTGCCGACGTCGCCTCCGGCCGCGCCGCGGTGCAAATCGCCACCATCAACCTTGGCTACACCGAGGTCACATCGCCGATTCCGGGACGCATTGGCACCGCCCTGGTCACCGAAGGGGCCTACGTACAGGCGGCAGCGGCCACCCTGCTCGCGACGGTGCAGCAAATCGACCCCATTTATGTCGATCTCAGCGAATCGAGCGTTGCGGGATTGCGCATGCGGCGCGAGGTCGCGGCCGGCCGGCTCAAGCTCGATGGGCCAGACCAGGCGAAAGTTTCTCTCGTGCTTGAGGACGGCACGCGCTATGCGCTGAGCGGCAAGCTGCAGTTCACGGACATTACGGTGGACCAGGGTACCGGCACGGTGACGGTGCGCGCGATTTTCCCGAACCCGGACCATGTATTGTTGCCGGGCATGTTCGTGCACGCGCAAATCGATGAAGGCGTCAATCAGGAAGGGCTGCTGGTGCCGCAGGTCGCGGTGACCCACGACGCGAAAGGCCAGCCCACCGCGCTGGTGGTGGGTGACGACGACAAGGTGGTCCTCAAGACGCTGGTCACCGGGCGCACCGAAGGCTCGAACTGGGTCGTGCAGTCCGGCCTCAAGCCCAAGGACCGGGTGATCCTCGAAGGGCTGCAGAAAGTTCAACCTGGCCAGACCGTAAAACCGGTGCCGGCCAGCACCCCCGAAGGCCGCAGCGTTTCCGCCGGGGTGGTGACCGGACCGGCCGCGAAACAGCAAAAGGGAGCCAGCGGAGCCCAAGAGGCTGTTCCGGCGCACTAGCGTCCGCGGAAACCAGCATGGTCAATTTTTTCATCCTGCGCCCGATCTTTGCGATCGTGCTGGCGATCATCCTGATGCTGGTGGGGGCGTTGTCCATTTCGACACTGCCGGTTGCGCAGTATCCGGCCATCGCGCCGCCGACCATCCAGATCCGCGCCGTCTATCCCGGCGCATCAGCCAAGACAGTCGATAACACGGTGGTCCAGGTCATCGAGCAGCAGATGAACGGCCTGGATAACCTGCTGTACCTCGCGTCGACAAGCGACGACACCGGAACCGCGCAAACGACCCTCACTTTCGCTTCCGGCTCTGACCCCAATATCGCGCAGGTGCAGGTGGAAAACAAACTGCAGCTCGCCACACCGCTGTTGCCGCAGGAGGTACAGCAGGCCGGCATTGCGGTCACCAAGTCAGGTCTCAGCTTCCTCATGATCATGGCGTTCGTCTCCACCGACGGCAGCATGAACCGCTACGACCTCAACAATTACATCGCTTCGCACGTTCAGGATCCGATCAGCCGCGTCAACGGGGTGGGGCTGGTAACCCTGTTCGGCACCCAGTACGCGATTCGCATCTGGCTGGATCCGAACAAGCTCAACAGCTACGGGCTGACGCCGGTCGACGTTTCGAACGCGTTGGCGGCACAAAATGTGCAGATCGCGGCGGGCCAGCTTGGCGGCCTGCCCGCTGTGGCCGGCCAGCAATTGACGGCGGCGATCAGCGAATCGACGCTGCTGCGCACGCCGGACGACTTCAGGAAAATTCTTCTGAAAGTGAATGCCAACGGCTCGCAGGTTCGCGTGGGCGACGTCGCGCGCGTCGACCTCGGCGGCGAAAACTACAACATCGATACCAAATTCAACGGCGCGCCCTCAGGCGGCTTCGCGATTTCGCTTGCGACCGGAGCCAATGCGCTCGCCACCGCCAAGGCGGTGCAGGCGAAAATGGAGCAGCTGTCGGCGAATTTTCCGCACGGAATACAGGTGCGTTATGCCTACGACACCAGCCCGTTCGTGCGCATCTCCATCGAGGAGGTGGTCAAGACCCTGTTCGAAGGCATCGTGCTGGTGTTCCTGGTGATGTACCTGTTCCTGCAGAACCTGCGGGCGACGCTGATACCGACCATCGCCGTGCCGGTGGTGCTGCTCGGCACTTTCGGCATCATGGCCGCCGCCGGCTTCTCCATCAACACCCTGACCATGTTCGGGCTGGTGCTGGCGATCGGGCTCCTGGTCGACGACGCTATCGTGGTGGTGGAAAACGTCGAGCGGGTGATGGCCGAAGAAGGCTTGTCGCCGCTGGAGGCGACGCGCAAGGCGATGAGCCAAATCACCGGCGCGCTGGTCGGCGTGGCCCTGGTGCTGTCGGCGGTGTTCATTCCCTCGGCGTTTTCCGGAGGTTCCGTCGGCGCCATCTACCGCCAGTTTTCGCTCACCATCGTGGCGGCGATGATATTGTCCGTGCTGGTGGCGTTGATATTGACGCCGGCGCTGTGCACGATACTGCTGAAGCCGCTGCCTCACGGACACGTCAAGCGCGGCGGATTTTTCGGCTGGTTCAACCGCGGCTTCGACCGCAGCCGCGTCCGCTATCACGACGGGGTACAGCATGTCATCGCGCGTTCGTCGCGCTGGCTCTTCATTTACGCCGCGGTGATCGCTGCCGTCGCGTTACTGTTCCTGCGCATGCCGACCTCGTTCCTGCCCGACGAAGATCAGGGCACGTTTTTCGTGCAGGTGCAGACCCCGGCGGGCACCACCCAGGGCCACACGCAGGCAGTGCTTGACGACGTCGCGAACTATCTTTTGGAGGAGGAGGACAAAACCGTCGAAGGCGCGTTCGAAGTCACCGGCTTCAACTTCGCCGGCCGCGGGCAGAATTCGGGGCTGCTGTTTGTGCGCCTGAAGGATTGGGACCTGCGCAAGTCCAGCGATCTCAAGATCCAGGCCCTGATCAAGCGCATGAGCCAGCGCTACGCGGGGTACAAGGAGGCGAACATCATCCCGATCAACCCGCCGCCGATTCCGGAACTGGGCACGGCTTCCGGTTTCGACTTCGAGCTCGAGGACCAGGCGGGATTGGGCCACGAGGCGCTGATGCAGGCCCGCAACGATCTGATAAAAGCGGCACGCGCCGATCCCGAGCTCACGCTGGTGCGGGCCAACGGGCTCGACGACACTCCGCAGTTCCACGTCGAGATCGACCGCGAGAAGGCCAGTTCGCTTGGCGTCAGCCTGCCCGCGCTCGACCAGACATTTTCGATTGCCTGGGCTTCGCAATACGTCAACAACTTCCTCGACGTCGACAACCGGATCAAGCGCGTGTTCCTGCAGGCCGACGCGCCATTCCGCATGAATCCGGACGACCTCGGTCTCTATTACGTGCGCAACGCGCAGGGCGGCATGACGCCGCTTTCCGCCGTCGCCAACGGCCAATGGCAATTCGGCTCGCCCAAGCTGGAGCGTTTCAACGGCGTCGCGGCGATGGAAATCCAGGGCCAGGCCGCGGCCGGCAAGAGTTCGGGCGAGGCAATGAACGAGATCCAGAAACTCGCGGGCAAGCTGCCCAAGGGTATCGGCTACGAGTGGACCGGGCTGTCGTTCCAGGAGCGCCTGTCCGGCTCGCAGGCGCCGTATCTGTACGCGATCTCGGTGCTGGTGGTATTTCTGAGCCTGGCCGCGCTCTACGAGAGCTGGTCGATCCCGGTGTCGGTCATCATGGTGGTGCCGCTCGGCGTGATCGGGGCCCTGACCGCTGCCTCGCTGCGCGGCCTCTCCAACGACGTCTACTTCCAGGTGGGATTGCTGACGACGGTCGGCCTGTCCGCCAAGAACGCGATCCTGATCGTGGAATTCGCACGCGAGCTGCGGGCGCAGGGCATGACGACGATGGAAGCGGCCATGGAGGCCGCCCGCTTGCGTCTGCGGCCGATCCTCATGACATCGATGGCCTTTATCCTCGGCGTGCTGCCGCTGGCGATCAGCAACGGCGCGGGCTCCGGCAGCCAGCACGCGATCGGGACCGGCGTGATCGGCGGCATGCTGACCGCGACTTTCCTCGCGATTTTCATGATCCCCATGTTCTTCGTGGTGATCACCACCAAATTTGGCCGCGGCAAGCCCGCCCACGAAGCGCCCGCGGCCGGCACCCCGGCGCCTCCGGAATGAGCCGGTTATCATCAGCCGGACGCCAGAGCGCGCTGCTCGCAGCGGCGGCGTTGCTGGGTGCGTGTTCGTTTGAACCGGCTTACCATCGGCCCGCCTTGCCGGTGGCGCCGGCTTATCCCAACGGCCCCGAATACACCTCGACCGCCAACCCGAAAATCGGCAAGGCCGTCTCAGGGCCAGTCGCCGCCGAGCTGGGCTGGCGCGATTTCCTGCGCGACGCCAGGATGCAGCGCCTGGTCGAAATGGCGTTGGAGAATAATCGCGACCTGCGCGTCGCGGTTTTCAACGTCGAATCCACCCGCGCCCAATACCGGGTACAGCGGGCCGAGCTGTTTCCAAACGTCGCACTGAACGGAACCGCGGCCCGCGGCCGGGGCAATGTTTCGCTGTTTGAACCGGGAACGGCGGTCGCCGGCGGCTTCGCAGCGTATGTATCGGCGAGCTGGGAACTCGATTTCTTCGGCCGGGTAAGGAGCCTCACCAAGGCCGCGCTCGAGCAATACATGGCAAGCGCGGAAGCACGCAAGGCCGCCGAAATTCTCCTGGTGTCGGAAGTTGCGAACCAGTACTTGACGGTAATCGCGGCCGACGAAGCCCTGGCAGTGACCGACGATTCGCTGACGGTGGCCCAGGAGTCGTTCCGGCTCACCAAGCTGCAGTTCGATACCGGGACCGGTTCGGAACTCGACCTGCGCGAGGCCGAGGGCGCGCTCGAGCAGGCGCGCGCCCAGCGTTCGGCGGAACAGCGCGCGCGCGCCCAGGCCGAGAACGCATTGGTGCTGTTGGTTGGCGCGCCGCTGCCGGCCGATCTGCCGCAGGGAGTGCCGCTCGACCGCCAGGAGATTTTCAGCGATATCCCGGCGGGACTGCCCTCCGAGCTGTTGTCGCGCCGGCCGGACATCGTGCAGGCCGAAGCTTTGCTGGTCGCGGCGAACGCCAACATCGGCGCAGCCCGCTCCGCTTTCTTTCCGTCCATTTCGCTGACCGCGGCGGCTGGCACGGTGAGCCCCGTGCTGGGGCGGCTGTTTCAGCCCGGCACCAGCGCCTGGGGCGTGCAGCCTGCCGCGGTGCTGCCGATTTTCAACGCGGGGCTGAACACGGCAAACCTTGAGAAAGCGAAGGCGCAGCGCGAAATCGCGGTGGCGCAGTACGAAAAAACGGTGCAGACCGCGTTTCGCGAAGTAGCCGACGGATTGACCGCGCGCGCGACTTTCGAAGACCAGGTCGAATCCCTGAATCGCCTGGTGCAGGCGCAGCAGCGGCGCCTGCAACTGGCGCAACTGCGCTACAAGACCGGGGTCGACAGTTATCTCACCCTGCTCACCGCCCAGACCGATTTGAACAACGCCAGGCTCGCGCGCCTGACGACGAGCCTGGACCGCCTCACGAATCTGATTACGCTCTATCAGGCCCTGGGAGGCGGTTGGCTGGAGCGCCAGGGCGAAGCTCCCCGCCGCAGCGACCAGGCTCCCTAGCGTCGGCGTCTTCTGCCACTCCGCCTGTGCGGCTTATTTTGGCCGCTCCCAATTCGGGTAAAACTTGACCGCCTGCGGCTTCCCCGCAGCTTGCCGCGGCTTGGGTTTCCAGGCGTGGCCATAGACGATTTCGAAACTCGCCGGCAGGCGGCCGTCCCGGCGCATCGCTTCGTACGCCGCGCCGGCCCGCTCCCACAGCCCGCGGCCGCTAAGTCCGCGCCGGCGCGCGACAAGCGCGTTGGCGGCGCCCATCGCCCGCAGGTCGGCGGCCATTGTCATGACATTGTCATAGGTGAGGGTGAGCGTCTCCATTTCCATCACCGGCGCCGCGAAGCCGGCCTCGACCAGCATGTCGCCGAGATCATGCATGTCGATGAAGTCGTGCACGTGCGCGCGCCCGGGATGGGCAGCGGCAAACGCGCGCCGCAATTCTTTCAGCGTATCGGGGCCGAGGCTGCTGAAAATGAACAGGCCGTCGGCGGCCAGCACGCGCTGCCATTCGCGCATCCATGGCAGCGGATCGCCTGCCCTTTGCAGCGCGAGGTTGGACCACACGAGATCGATGCTCTGGTCGGCCAGCGGCAGGCGTTCAAGCCTGGCCGCAACGGCCAGCGCCGGGCGCTTGCCGGCGCCAAGCAAGCCTTGCAGGCGCGCAAGCCAACCGCCCTCCCCGCGCTCCCTGGAGACGATCGCCAGCGCGTCGTCGATCGCAATGAGCGCGCTGGCGGGGTAACGCCGGCGCAGCAAGCCGAGCGATGCGCCGCCGCCTGCGTCGAGCACTCGCCCGGGCAGAATTTTCATCAAGTCGAGGCGCTGGTCCATGCGGCCCGCAACCTCGGCCGCGAGCACGTGAGCGCCTGCCTGCAGTGCCGCGGCGCGCGTGCGCGCCCGCAGCGCCGCCTTTGGGTCAAGCTCGTTGATCAACTGCGTCGCACTGCGAATACGGCAAATTAAGCGGTTGCCGGTGCACCCGGATTCTCCTGCTGCGTTAATCCCGCATGCATCATAACAATCCGCCGCGTATTCGTGCCCGGCGCGGCCCACCCGCATGCCGATCCCAGTCCTGTTGAAGCGCCGCGTCCTGACCTCGCTCTTGCCGCAGGACTGCGTGTTGTGCGGGCGGCCGGAAACGGCGCCGGCGCAAACGGCCGGCGGTTCACTGTTGTGCGAGGGCTGCCGGGGTGAGTTGCCTTACCTCACGCAGAGCGCCTGTCCGGTTTGCGCGCTGCCGACGGCCGGCGCCACGGTTTGCGGGCATTGCCTCGCCACACCACCGCGCTACGATGGAACGCGGGCCGCGCTCGCCTACCGCTATCCGTTCGAACCGCTGCTGCGCCATTACAAGTATCACGGCGCGGTCGCCCTTGGCGCGCTGTTCAGCGACTTGCTGCACGAGGCGCTGCCGACTGCGGGGGCGGACGCCGCGCCGGACTTCGTCACCGTAATTCCCCTGGCGCGCGCGAGACTTGCCGAGCGCGGCTTCAACCAGGCCATGGAAATTGCACGCCCGCTGGCGAAACGGCGCGGCCTGCGGCTGGTTCCCGGCCTCGCCCATCGCGTGCGGCACACCCCGCCGCAGGCGGACCTGCCGTTCGACCGCCGCCGCGGCAACGTGCGCGGCGCGTTCGCCTGCATCGAAGACCTCAGCGGAATGACAGTCGCGGTGGTGGACGACGTCATGACCACCGGTGCAACGCTCGACGAATTTGCGCGTGTGCTGAAGCGCCGCGGCGCGGCGTCTGTGGTCAACTGGGTGGTTGCCCGGACATTGCCCAGAAACTGAGGTAAAGGCAAAGTCGCCGGGGGTTGCCCGGCAGCAAGTTACTTTCTTTTGCTTCGCCAAAAGAAAGTAACCAAAGAAAAGGCGACCCCAGGTGCGCCGGCCCTTCGGGCTTCCCTGCGGTACTCGACCAA
>Ga0181537_10003295_pt1 | contig 13865 bp, 9 predicted proteins | sample PEATcosm2014_Bin_39_FD_119765 | JGI IMG/M metagenome (GOLD analysis project Ga0181537, IMG submission 119765) | Peatland microbial communities from MTU Mesocosm Facility, Houghton, MI, USA - PEATcosm2014_Bin23_10_metaG | ecosystem: Environmental > Terrestrial > Soil > Wetlands > Peat | place...
CAACGGGCAGCGGGTCGGGATCGGGGAAGAGCGGGAGACGAGGGGCGTGAGAATTTGTGCCGTCCCTCCGGGACTTGTGCTGAACTCCTGGTATTTCTTTCCGCCGGATTCGGGAGATCCCTCTCTTCGCCGGAAGAACGGCTCCGCTCGGGATGACGCCGGATGATATTTGCCGGCAGAATCTGAGGCGCACCATAACCGGAATCGGCATCTCATTCGTGAGCACCCACGCGGCTGTAGGCCTTGGGAAATAAGGGAGTTGACCGGATTCGGCTGGGGGCCTAACATTACCGCGAAGCAGGGGTCGCCTCCTCACATGATCGGGCAGCAGGTCTCTCATTACCGCATCCTTGGCAAACTGGGAGGCGGTGGTATGGGCGTGGTGTATGAGGCCGAAGACCTGAAGCTAGGGCGGCACGTCGCGCTGAAGTTCCTACCGGAAAATCTTACTGGCGACCCTAAAACGCTGGAGCGGTTCACACGCGAGGCGCGGGCGGCGTCGCAGTTGAATCACCCGAATATCTGCACCATCCACGGCATTGAAGACAACGGCGGGCATCCGTTCATCGTGATGGAGAAGCTTGACGGAGAGAGCCTGAAGCAGCACATCGCGGGACAGGCGATGGCGGTAGAGGAAGTGCTGGACGTTGGAGTGCAGGTAGGGGACGCGCTGGTGGCGTCGCACGCCAAAGGGATTGTGCACCGCGACATTAAGCCAGCCAACATTTTTCTTACGCCGAGTCACCAGGTGAAGGTGCTGGACTTCGGGCTGGCGAAAGTCGTCCACCTGGGCACCGAGGATGAAGCGGGAGCGGATAATTCGCTGACGGCGGTGGGTGTGATTCCGGGGACGGCGGTGTATATGTCGCCGGAGCAGGCGCGGAGCGAGACAATTGACGCGCGCAGCGATCTGTTTTCGTTTGGCGTGGTGCTGTACGAAATGGCGACGGGGAAGAAACCGTTCACGGGAAATAATTCGCTGATGACGCTGGACGCGGTGTTGCACGCGAAGCCGGTGCCGCCGCGGGAGTTGAACCCGAAGATTCCGATCGAACTGGAAGGCATTATCGGCAAGGCGATGGAGAAGGACCGCAACCACCGCTACCAGAGCGCGGCGGAAATGCGGTCAGACCTGGCGCTGCTGAAGCGGGAGACGGAGTCGGGAACGATCAAGGCGGGAAGCGCCACGGTCAAGCTGCGGGTGGCTTCGCGAACCTTTGGCCACAGTTCACGGCTGCTGACATGGGTGCTCCTGGGGATGGTAGGGCTGCTGGTGGCGGTGCTGGCGTCGGTGGGGGCGTGGTGGTACAACCACCGCGAAGTAGCGAATGCGGAGCAGCGCAATGCGATTGCGGTGCTGCCGCTGCAGAACATGAACGGGGATTTCAACGTCGACTACTTGCGTTTCGCGCTGGCCGATGAATTGGCCAACGCGCTGACGTATTCTCGTTCGCTGGAAGTGCGGCCATCGTCGGTGACCCGGCGGTACGTGTCGGCGGACCTGGACCCGAGAGTTGTGGGCAAGGAACTGCGGGTGGGGCGGCTGCTGCAGGGGCATTTCACGAAGCAGGGCGACCAACTGTCAGTGACGCTGGAGGCGATCGACGTGCCCACGGAACGGCTGCTGTGGACGCAAACGGTGACGACGAAGGCCGAGGACTTGATCGGGTTGCAGCAACAACTGACCACGCAGGTGGAGCACGGGTTGATGCCGATTCTGGGCGGGGCGTCGGGCGCGGGCGAGGCGGCGGCATCGCGGCCGAAGAACCAGCAGGCGTACGACTTCTATTTGCGCAGCGTGGCGGTGCCGCATGATCCGGCGCCGAATAAGGAAGCAATCAAGATGCTGGAGTGGGCGGTGGGGATTGATCCGTCGTACGCTCCGGCGTGGGAGGCTCTGGGACAAAGGTACTACTACGACTCGACTTATGGCGGGGGCGGCGAGACGATGTTCCAGAGGTCGAATTCGGCGTATGAGCGGGCGTTGAGCCTGGACCCGAATCGAATGATGGCGGCGAGCAACCTGATCACGGCGCGGGTGGAACGCGGCGACCTGGGGCGGGCTTATGACGCGGCGACCGACCTGGAGCGGCGGCGTCCGCAGAGCGCCGATGCGCACTTTGCTTTGAGCTATGTGCTGCGCTATGCGGGGATGCTGGAGTTGTCGATGCAGGAGTGCAAGACGGCGCGGCAACTGGATCCGGGGAATTTTGCGTTCCGGTCGTGCGCGTGGTCGTTCCTGGAGGACGGCAAGCCTGACGGCGCGGTGGACTTCGTGCATCTGGATGCGGGGTCGGAGTGGGCGGCGTGGGTGACTCCTTATATGTACCTGGCGGAGGGAAATGTGATGGAGGCGCGAGCGGCGGCCAGGAACATGGGCAAGGGCACAACCTATCACCGGGATTTGATGGAGGCCTGCACGGCGCAGCAGAAACCGGCGGACCTGGACAGGATTGTGCGGGAGAACGAAGGGTCAGTGATGCTGGAACCTGATGCCGAGAACTGGTATCGCGTGGGCTCGCTGATGGCCTATTGCGGGCAGAAGGAGCCGGCACTGCGGCTGCTGAAGGCTGCGGTGCAACAGAATTATTGCGCGCACTCGGCGCTGCTGGATGATCCGCTGCTGAAGGACTTGCGGAAGGAGACGGCATTCAACGAAGTGTTGACCGCGTCGAGTAACTGCCAGGCGGTGTTGAAGGAAGGGCGACAATAGGGCAGTTGCCAGTGATTAGTGGCCAGTTGCCAGTTTCCGAAACAATCTCTGCTCAATTTATGAAGAAGGTTACGCGGCGGGCGCTGCTGAAGAGTGCGGCTTTGGGCGTGGCGGCGGGGATGCCTGCGCTTGCTGGCGCTTCGGTTGCGGAGCGTAAGGGGCGCATTCGGCAGTCGGTTTGCCAGTGGTGTTATCCACACATTTCGGTTGATCAGTTGGCGGAGTATGCGGCGAAGATTGGGCTGCGGGGAGTTGATCTGCTGCAGCCGGAGGAGTATGAAATCCCACGGCGATATGGGCTGGTGTGCACGATGGGATATGCCGGCGGCGGAGAGATTGGGAAGGCGCTGAACCGGGTGGAGAATCATGCGGCGATTGAGCAGGGGTTTCGTTTGAATATTCCGCGGGCGGCGAAGGCGGGGGTTCCGAATGTGATTACGTTTTCGGGGAACCGCGGCGGGATGTCGGATGACGAAGGCGCGCGCAACACGATTGCCGGGCTGAATCGCGTGAAGAAGATTGCGGAAGATCACGGAGTGACCATCTGCATGGAGTTGCTGAACAGCAAGCGGGATCATCCCGATTACATGTGCGACCACACGGCGTGGGGAGTGCGCGTGGTGGAGGAAGTGAACTCACCGAATGTGAAGTTGCTGTACGACATTTACCACATGCAGATTATGGAGGGGGATTTAATCACGACCATCCGAGGGAATTTGCAGTGGATTGGGCACTTTCATACCGGCGGAGTGCCGGGGCGGCATGAACTGGATGGGACGCAGGAAGTGCAGTGGGACGGGGTGATGCGGGCGATTGCGGATGCGGGGTATCGCGGGTATGTGGCGCATGAATTTATGCCGGCGGGGGACGCGATGGAGTCGCTGCGCAGGGCGGCGGAGTTGTGTGATGTTTAGGCGGCGCTCTACCACAAATTCTTTCCAACAATTATCTGCCTGAGAGACTCCCACTTCTCGCGCAAAGAACGGGCACCCCCTGCCACGATTCTTCTATACTTCAGGGATGCGATTTTTCGACGCGAAGTCGATTTGTTTCGTTGCGGTTATTGCTTTCGTGATTCCCGCCCCTTCGGCAAGCTCAGGGCAAGTTCTTGCGCAAAGTGCGCGCAAGGATGGGGCACCCTCCGCGAATTTATTTTCTGCAAATCCAAAGGCTGCGCAATTTTCTTTCGATGCGGATCCGCCGGGACTTTTGTATCAGGGCGTTCCCGCGGCGATTCCGCAGGATGAAGGCGCGGCGGGGTTGCGGCTGGAGTTGTTGCGGCTGGGGACTACGGCTCGGCTGATGCAGGTGGTGGCGCATCCGGATGATGAGGATGGCGGGATGCTGACGCTGGAGGCGCGCGGGCGCGGAGTGAGCACGCTGCTGATGACGCTGAATCGCGGCGAGGGCGGGCAGAACAAGATTGGCAGTAATTTGTCGGACGTGCTAGGCGTGCTACGGGCGGAGGAGTTGCTGGCGTCGGATGAGTATTACGGGGTGCAGGAAAGATTTTCGCGGGTGGCGGATTTCGGATTTTCGAAATCGCCGGAGGAAACTTTTCAGAAGTGGGGCGGGCATGAGACGGCGCTGGCGGACATGGTGCGGGTGATTCGGACGTTTCGTCCGGATGTGCTGGTGGCGCGGTTTTCGGGGACGGAGCGGGATGGGCACGGGCATCATCAGGCGTCGAGCATTCTGGCGAAAGAGGCGTTTCGCGCGGCGGCCGATCCGAAGCGGTTTCCGGAGCAGATTGCGGCGGGGCTGCATCCGTGGCAGGCGAAGAAGTTTTACATCGGAAATGTGTGCGGGTTTGGGGCGATGACTTGTCCGGATGCGGACTGGACTTTGAGATTGAATACGGGCGAGCGCAACGCCGATCTGGGCACGGGGTATATCCAGTTTGCGATGCAGGGGTTGCGGCACCAGATGTCGCAGGGCGCGGCGAATTGGACGATTGATCCGGGAGACCGGTTTACGTTTTACAAGCTGGTGGATTCGGTGGTGCCGTCGGCGGCGGGGAAGGACGGGCATGAGAAGAGTTTTTTTGACGGGATTGATACGAGTTTGCCGGGATTGATGGAACGCGTGGAGGTTGGGGGGAAGATCGACCCGCGAATCCCGGAAGACTTGAAGAAGATTGCGGCGAAGGTTGCCGAGGCGACGAAAGCTAAAGACGGCGCGGCCACAGCGGTGCCGCTGATGGCGGCACTTCGCGAAATTGAGGAAGAGCTCGCAATCTTGCCCGGCGGCGCGGGGAATTGGGCAGACGTGACTAACGTTCTCGCGGAGAAGCATCAGCAGGCTGAAACCGCGCTGAATCTGGCGCTGGGGGTGAGCCTTACGGCGGATGTGTCTTCTAATGGAAAAACCGTTGGCGGCAAAGGAGGCGAGGCTGCGCCCGACATTCGCGCAGTAAAAGAGGCGGACGCGCTGACTACGGTTTCTCCGGGACAGGAGTTTCTGGTGGCCGTGACTTTTCATAACGGATCGAAAATGCCGCTGGTGATTGATCACATCAAGCTCGATGTTCCGGAGGGATGGAATACGCTCAGCGGGAAGACGCGGCCCGAGACGGTGAAGCCGGGCGCCGACCTGCACGCGGATTTCCGGCTGCGTGTGCCGAAGAATTCGGGGTACACGCGGCCGTACTGGCATCGGGATAATCCGGAGACCGAGGCGGTCAACCACATTGATGATGAGAAGTACGCGACGCTTCCCTTCCCGCCTCCGGCGCTGCGGGCGCGGGTGGAGTATGCGGCGGGCGGAACGGGCGCGGCGGCGACGAGGAATGGAATTGATGCGGTGGTGGTGACTCCGTTTCTGGATGAGGCAGGGAAAGAGCACACGCGTCCGCTGGCGATTGTGCCGGCATTTTCGGTGATGCTGGAGCCGGGGACGCAGGTGATTTCGACGCATAATGGCTCGACGTCGAACGTTGTGGTCGGCATCACGGGAAACTTGACGGGCGACGGAATCAAACGGGTTGGTTCGTTACATCTGGAATTGCCGGCGGGGTGGAAGTCGGAGCCGGAACAATTCGGCGTGGAGTTCACCCGGCGGGGCGAGAAGCAGGAGCGCACGTTCAAGATCATTCCGGCCGCGTTGCAGGAGGGGCGGGCGACCATCCGCGCGGTTTTGACGTCGAGCGGGGAAGAATACAGCGAAGGGTACACGCTGGTGACGCGCGAGGACCTGGGGAGTTTTTATTATTACCAGCCGGCGCGGCAGAGAGTGAGCATCGTCGATGTGAAGGCGCCGCATGATTTGAAAGTCGGCTACATCATGGGCGCGGGGGATGACATTCCTACTGTGCTGAAGCAAGTGGGAATGGACGTGACGCTGATTCCGGCGGAGAAGATCGCGAGCGAAGACCTCGGCAAGTATGGGACGATTGTGCTGGGGATTCGCGCTTACGACACGCAGAAAGATGTGGCCGCGAATAATAAGAAGTTGCTGGATTTTGTTTTCGCGGGCGGGACGCTCGTGGTGCAGTACAACGCCTCGGTTGGAGATTTTAACAGTGGGAAGTTCACGCCTTATCCTGCGGATCTGAGCCGGGCGCGGGTCACGGTGGAAGAAGCTCCCGTGGAAATTCTGAAGCCGGAGGATTCGGTGTTTCATTATCCGAATACGATCACTGCGAAAGATTTCGACGGCTGGGTGCAGGAGCGTGGGTTGTATTTTATGGACACGTGGGACGATCATTTCACGCCGCTGCTGTCGTGTCATGATCCGGGAGAAGACGCGCAGAAGGGCGGGTTGCTGCGGGCGCGGTATGGCAAGGGAACATATATCTATGCGGCGTACGCATTCTTCCGGCAGTTGCCGGCGGGGGTGCCGGGAGCGGTGCGGCTGTATGTGAATCTGTTGAGTGCGGGGCATGAAAAGCAGTAGCCAGTTGCCAGTGTCCAGTAAGGCGCTGCCGGAAATTTTGCGGCGCCCGATCCAACCAATTTGATCCAGCCATCGCATGGGTTCTCCTACAAAACCGGACGCAGCTTCTCCTGGGCTCATTCGCGGGATGGGGCTGTGGTCGGCGACTGCGATGAACATGATTGACATGATCGGCGTGGGGCCGTTCATTACGATGCCGCTGGTGGTGAGCGCGATGGGCGGGCCGCAGGCGATGCTGGGATGGATTGCGGGGGCGCTGCTGGCGGTGTGCGACGGACTGGTGTCGGCCGAATTGGGGGCGGCGCTGCCGGGGTCGGGCGGAACGTATCGTTATTTGCGCGAGATGTATGGACCGCAAAAATGGGGACGGCTGATTTCGTTTCTGTTTATCTGGCAAGTTTCGTTTTCGGCGCCGCTGTCGATTGCGACGGGATGCATCGGGCTGGCGGGCTACGCGGCGTATTACTGGAAGGGGCTTGATACCGTGTACGCGCTGCATGAGGCTACGGCGCATATTCCATGGGTTGGGACGATGCAGGTGAGCTGGATCGTCACGCCGGGAACGGCGGTTGCGGTGGTAGTTTGTTTCTTCACGGTGCTGCTGCTTTACCGGAACATCACGGCCATCGGCCGGCTTTCGAAAATACTGTGGTTTGGCGTGATGGGAACGATTGGCTGGATCATCTTCGCCGGGCTGACGCACTTCAACGCCGCGCGGGCGTTCGATTTTCCTCCGGGCGCGTTCACGATCTCCCACAAATTTCTGACCGGGCTGGGGGGAGCGATGCTGATCGCAACCTACGATTATTGGGGATATTACAACGTAAGTTTTCTGGGAGATGAGATCGAGGACCCGGAAAAGAATATTCCGCGGGCGTTGTTGCTTTCTATTCTACTGGTGGCCTGTCTATATCTAATGATGAATGTGTGTGTGCTCGCCGTGGTGCCGTGGCGGGAGATGATGCAGGCGGGACAGTACAACACCGGGTTGTATGTGGTGTCGCTGTTCATGCAGCGGGTGTATGGCGCGTGGGCGGCCTGGCTGGTGACGGGACTGGTGATTGTGACGGCGTTTGCGTCGGTTTTTTCGCTGATGCTGGGGTATTCGCGGGTGCCGTATGCAGCGGCGAAGGATGGAAATTATTTCAAGGCGTTTGCCAAAGTGCATCCGGTGCACCGGTTCCCGCATGTTTCGCTGCTGGCGCTGGGCGTGGTGGCCGCGGCGTTTTGTTTTCTGCGGCTGAAGGATGCGATCGCGGCGCTGGTGGTGATCCGTTTAATTCTTCAGTTTCTGGTGCAGGCGGTGGGAGTGATTGTGCTGAGGATCACGCGGCCGGAGATGCGGCGACCCTTCCGGATGTGGCTGTACCCGATGCCCGCGCTCCTGGCGATTGTGGGGTTTCTGTTCATATTGTTTGGGCGTCCGAACTGGCAGAAGGAAGTGCGCTACGCAGCGGTGATTCTGCTGAGCGGGGTGATCATTTATATGGTGCGGGCGTGGAAGTATTCGGAGTGGCCGTTTGGGAAAGTAGAAGCTTAACCACAGAGGACACTGAGGACACAGAGGGAAACATTGGCGCGAGTATGCCGTAAGATAATCCGGGCGATGCGGGATCGACAAACTTCAGGGGGAATTATGAGGAAGAGATTCGGATTGGCAGCTTGCAGTTTATTGATGCTGACGGTTGCGGCGGCAGCGCAGGCGGGAATGATGAAGGACGAGCATCGCACGGTGACGCAGGTGCTCGACGCGACGGTCAGCAATTTGGAGCATGAGTTCGTTCCTGCGGCCGAGGCGATGCCGGAAGACAAGTTTGGATTTGCTCCCAGCGGCGGCGAGTTTAAGGGCGTACGGACGTATGCCCAGCAGATCAAGCACGTAGCGGCAGTGAACTACATGTTTGGAGCTGCGATTCTGGAAGAAAAACCGCCGGTGGACACGGGCGATGAATCGGGGCCGGCGGCGATCACGAGCAAGGCAGACATTATTAAGTTTCTAAAGGAATCGTTTGCGTACGTACACAAGGCGATTGCGACCATCAATGAGAAGAATCTGGTAGTGACGGTGAAGAGTCCGTTCGGCGAGGGCTCGGTGACACGGCTGGGGCTGGCGACGAGCGTGTCGTGGCATGGCTTCGATCACTACGGGCAGATGGTGGAATATCTGCGGATGAACGGGATTGTGCCGCCGGCCAGCCGGTGATGCGTAGATCGAGACCCGATCAGGATGTGGCGGCCTCTTCTACTTGAACGAGGAGCGGGCTCCGCGCAAGCTGATGGATGTGGGAATCAGTTCGGCGGTGAGGTGGTTTCTGTTGAGGTGAGCCGCGACTTGCCTGCCCGCCTTCTGCAGCGTGGCTCTGGGATTCTGCCGCGGATCGACAAAGATTAGCACCGATGGGCCGGCGCCGCTGAGAGCTGCACCGAGAATGCCATCCTTTCCTTTTAGTTCCTGTAGACAGGGCAGCAGTGGGCAGAGCGCGGCGCGATAGGGCTGGTGGATGCGGTCTTCGAGCGCGGCGGAAAGAATTTCGGGACGCCCTTGCATGAACGCGGCAAGCAGCAGCATGGAATTCTGCACGTTGGTAATGACGTCGGCGCGCGAATATTGTGCGGGAAGAACGCGACGGGCGGCTTCGGTGGCGAGGCTCTGCTCGGGGACGGCGAGCAGCAGCGGCCACTTCCCTTTCGGGCGGATGCATACGAATTGAGCGTCAGTTCGTGAAGCGGCCTGGGACGCGGCTTGGGCTTCCGATCCGCTGGACATGCGGGCAACGGTGAGGCCGCCCATCCAGCAGGCGGAGGCGTTGTCGGGATGATGCTCGCGGCGGGAGGCCTCGCCGATGATTTCGGCGTCGCTCCAATGCAAACGGCCAAAGTGTACTGCGAGAGCGACGCCGGCCAAGCGTGCCGCGGCGGATGATCCGCAACCTTTTCCGATGGGGATGTCGTTTGCGATGCGCAGGGAGAGCGGGGTGATTTCGCGGCCCGCGGCCTGGAGGATTTCTCGGTAGGTATTAAGGATGAGGTGGTCGTCGAGGTTGCTGCAGATTTCGCGGTCGCGGCCGGTGGCGGCGATGGAGAACGTTTGTGCCGCGCGGGCGTCGAGCTTGATGTAGAAATCCATGGCGAGCGCGGCGGCGTCGAAGGCCGGTCCGAGATTGGCGGAGGTGGCGGGGAGGGACAGGCGGAGGCGTTTTGGGTTTGGGGTTTTCGCGGGCATATTGTTCAATTTAGTTTCGAAGGTCTCTCAGGGCTGTTCCTTCCTCAGCGTTTGATCGCAGCGCTGGAAGCGCTGCGCCACCCGAAATCGCCTTTCACCTTCGAGCCTTTCACCCAAGGAGTGGCGTGTTTTCTTCCGCCCCTTCGGGGCTGGTTCCAGTTTTGCTTTGCCACCCACGGCTTGCGCCGTGGGCTTTATTCTTTCGCCGCTTCGCGGCTGGGTTTTTCTTAGCTCAGGATTTCTCGGCTTGCTCCAAGGTTCGGATTACCGCGTCCAGCGTGGCGTCGAGGACTATGGGCGGACGGCGCAACGAATCTAAGGCCGAGTTCTGACTGGCGTCGCCGCGGTCTTTGACAGAATTGCCGAATAAATTGCCGCGATGGAATTCCATGGTGAAGTCGGGATCCTTGAGCAGATTTCCGGTCAGGACTAGGACCACGCTTTCGTCTTTTTTTATGAAGCCCTGCTTCACCAGTTTCTTCAGGCCGGCGAGCGTGACTGCGGAAGCCGGTTCGCAGCCGATGCCTTCCGCGCCGATCTCGGCTTTGGCCTGGGCGATTTCGATTTCGGTGACTTGTTCGCAGGCTCCGCCGGTGGCTTCGAGAACATGAACGGCTTTTTTCCAGGATGCGGGGTTGCCGATGCGGATGGCGGTGGCACGGGTTTCGGCGTGCACGCTGACTAGTTCTTTCCCGCCGGCTTCGCGCAGAGTTCGCACCAGGGCGTTCGCGCCTTCGGCTTGAATAACTGACAGCTTGGGCAGGCGCGAAATCAGTCCCAGGGGGTGCATTTCCAGCAAAGCTTTGCCAATCGCGGAACTGTTTCCTAGATTACCGCCGGGGACGATGATGTGGTCGGGCGGTTGCCAGTCGAGTTGCTCGAGCAGTTCGAGTGCGAGTGTTTTTTGGCCTTCGAGACGAAAAGGATTGATCGAGTTCAACTGGTAGACGGGCGCGCGCAGGACCAATTCCTGAAGGAGCTTGAGACAGCCGTCGAAGTCGGTGCGCAATTGGCAGGTGACGGCGCCGTAATCGAGGGCCTGGGAAAGTTTGCTCCAAGATATTTTTCCTTCGGGGACGAGCACCAGGCTGCGCATGTTTCCGCGGGCGGCGTAGGCGGCCATGGACGCGGAGGTATTGCCGGTGGAAGCGCACGCGACCCAGCGAAATCCGGCGAGGCGGGCGAAGGTGGCGGCGACGGTCATGCCGGCGTCTTTGAAGGAGCCGGTGGGATTCAATCCCTGATGTTTGGCAAACAGGCGCGGCACGCCGGTGATGCGGGCGCAGTGCGGGAGTTCATAGAGCGGCGTGTTGCCCTCGCGCAGAGTGATGACGGCTTCATCGTTCACGAAGGGAAGCAGGTCGCGGAAGCGCCATACACCGCTGAAGTCGACTGCGGACTGCGACAAGCGGCGCTGGCGCCAGGTGGATTTCAAGTTCTGTGGTTCGAGGCTCGATTCTTTCCAGTGTGGGTAGGTGATTTCGAGCAGATCGCCGCAGTGGGAGCAGCGGAAATCCTGGCTGGCGCGGTCGCTTAGGTCGCCGCAGGCGATGCAGCGAAAACGGAAGTTGGCCTGACGCGCGTTTCGCGACACATCCGGCGCAGAAGTGGAAAGAGGAGGCATGGTCAGGATTATTTCTTTCCTCGGAGATATTGGTCGGTCCGGTTGATCCAGTCGGCGCGGGGCGGAGTGAAGACGTCGAGATCGACGGTGTCTTCGAGTGCCTCGGCTTTGTGCGGCATGTTCGAGGGGATGCAGAGAGTCTCGCCAGCGTTCACAACGATTTCTTTGCCATCAATCCAGAATTTCAGCGCGCCTTCGAGGATGTAGGTGAGTTGCTCATTTTGGTGGCTGTGCTGGGGGACGATGCAGCCTTTTTTCAAGAGCACACGGGCCAGCATGATTTCCTGGCCAACCACGAATTGGCGTTGCAACAGCGGGTTGAGGTCTTCGAGCGGGACGGTGTGCCAGGGGATGTATTGGAGCGCGGGTCTGGGGGCGCGTGGGGCGTGGCGTTTCGGGGGTTTCGGACGCGTCTTGGATTTTGATTTTAATTTTGCCATGAGTATGCGGCTCGGTTTGTCCTCTGCCGTCCCTCCGGGACTCGGTTCCACCTTGTTGGGATTACCCACGGCTTGCGCCGTGGGCTGCAATCTTGCGCCGCTTCGCGGCTGCCGCGTCAGAGAACGACGCTTCGGGTCTTCGCCCAGCGAGCTTCGATTCTTCAGCATCGAGAACTTGTGTCTCGGCCGATCTCCCGACATCGCGCTCAGTGCACTCTGCCTGCGTACAACTTTACGGCTGTGTCGTGCAGGTAGGCGTGGGCTAGTTCCAGGGCGCGGGCTTCGGTGATTTCGTTTTCCGAAACCATCTCGGCCAAGGCCGCGGCCAGCGCGGTGCGCGACGACCGCACGCCCAGCCAGTAGCTCTCTTCCGAGCCCAACACCTGATTGTAAGGGAAACAGTCGGTGCCGAAAGTGATCTTGTCGGGAAAAGTTTCCAGCCACATTTTGAGCGTGTCTTTGAAGGCGGAAGGATACTGGACGAGTTCGCCGAAGGAAGAATCGAGATAGACGTTTTTCATGGCGGCGAGCCAGACGGCCTCGCGCTCCAGCGGAAAGCCGCCGTGGATCATGACGAAAGTTGTGGAGGCGTAGCGGGGATCGCGCAGCACGCTTTCGAGATTCATGATGTTGCTTTGCGAGAGGTTGAAGTAATCTCCGATGCCGACGGCGGTGTGGATGTGGACGGGCAGGTGCAGGCGTCCGCCTTCCGTAATAAGGTAACGGAAAATGTAATCCTGGAACGTGCGGTAATCCTGTTCGCTGGGGATTCCGGCGGTGATGTAGCGCTGGTAGAGGTCTTCGGCCTGGGCGCGGGTGGGATCGGTGAAAGTCGTGGGGCGGAAGTAGGCGACTTCAAACTTCATGGCGATGCCGCCGCGCTTGGAGTTGTCTTCGAGCACCCGGGTGATGAACTTCAGATAATCGGCGAAAGTGGCGGGGAGTTTGCTGAGGTTTTCCTGTTGCATCCAGCGGTGCAGCATTTTTTCCTGCAGCGGAATGTAGACGCCCTCGTCGGGATTGCGGGCGGTTTCGCGCTGGTTGTTGAACGGCCACAGGAAAGAGTCGGCGAAGAAGACCCAGGGAAAGCGCTGGGGATCGAGATAGTCGGGCATCATGGCGCGGTTGGCGACGGAGCTTTCGGTGTTGAGCTGGTCGAGAATCATGTTGAAGTAGGCGGTGCCGGGGAGTTGCTTCTTCAGTTCTGCTTTTTTGTCGAGCAGCCACTTGGCGTGGTCGGGAGAAAAATCGGTGTAGGGATATCCGAACAGGGCTTTGGCGGCGACGGCGAGTTCCGGATTGTCCTCGCTGGAACGCAGAGCCGAACTGAAGCCGGGAGGAGCGGCCATGGCGTCGACGTCGGGATCATCGGAGAAACCGGGGTGGGCGTGGTGGTCGAAGGCGGGAATTTTTTCGATCTGGGGCAGGAGGCGGTCGTAGATCTGCTGGAGATCGGGGCCGGGGAACGGGCGGGCCTGGGCGTGAACGAGAATGGAAAGGGCGATGACGGCAGCGAGAAGCAGTCCTCGGATTGCGGATCGCATGAAAATACCTCAGGGGCTGAAGCCCAACATCATAGCTGGCTTTATCGCAGCGCTGAAGCGCTGCGCCACCCAAAGGCCAGACATTAGCAAATGGCTTTTGTTCCCTGCCTCGCGGCTCTACGGCGCGGCTGGAAGCCGCGCCCTTTCAAAGAACCGGAACGTTCCTACAAACCTTTATACATGCCGCCGTCGACCAGGACGGTCTGGCCGGTGACGTAGGAGGCGCGGTCGGAGGCGAGCCAGAGGACGGTATCGGCAAGCTCGCGTGGATCGCCCAGGCGCTGGAGCGGAGCGTCGGCGGCCCAGGCAGCGAGAATTTCCGGCTCGCTTTTGCCGGAGGCGGCGGAACGCGCTTTGGCTAATTCCTTCAAACGGTCGGTTGCAGTGAAGCCGGGGGCGACGTTATTGACCAGGATTCCGTCTTTGC
>Ga0181537_10003296_pt1 | contig 13859 bp, 11 predicted proteins | sample PEATcosm2014_Bin_39_FD_119765 | JGI IMG/M metagenome (GOLD analysis project Ga0181537, IMG submission 119765) | Peatland microbial communities from MTU Mesocosm Facility, Houghton, MI, USA - PEATcosm2014_Bin23_10_metaG | ecosystem: Environmental > Terrestrial > Soil > Wetlands > Peat | place...
GGATTTCTTTTTTTTGTTCTTTTGGTCGCTGGCCATTTCTCCGGTTTTACCAAGGATTGGTTCGCGGTGAGCAGTCAATTGGGCAAATCGCTGGCCCTGCGGAAGGAAACTCAGTACGCCCTTACCTTGAGTCGATGGCTCGTGCTGGAAGTGGAGCGACGCATCCCGGCGGATGAACTTTGGCAAGAGTACAAGTTTGTTGTCAAAAAACTCGGCTTTTCCAGAGTCAAACTTATTTTGCCTGATGGTTCCATCAATACCTGGCAAATGCATGAATTGGATAAAAGGGCGGACGATCTTCATTATGTCGCCCATGAGATGAGTGATGGCACGGTGATTGAGTTCGTCGCGGACAAGGCAATTCTGTCGGAAAGTCAGTTTGACTTGCTCGGGGACTTGGCTGCCGAAACTTGGTACAAGATCGCTTCGAGGTGGTTGGTCATAAACCGGGCCCCGTTTTATTTCCCTTCGACAACAACCGAACCCGAAAGTCGATTGCGAACAAGTAAAGTTCCACGGGAGGAAGAAGCGACTTGGCCAGACGGGAATTCAACAAAGCGAAGCAACTTAAGGAATGGAGAAACAGCAGATCCAGAGGCTAGCGTCTCCTTCTGATTCTCTAGCTCATATATTAGGTTGCGATACTTACGTCGGCTGTTCCGTGATATTCCTTGTACCGATATTTTTCGAAGTAGCCGGGTTGTTTTGCCTCAACAGCATTTAGCACAAAACCGAGTACTGTTGCGTTTCTTTGAGAAAGGTCTTCAAGAGTGGAACGTATGGAGGTCATGGAACTATATCGAATGCGAGCCACAAACAGAATACCATCCACTTTGGAGCACAAGTTCGCAGCGTCGTGGACTGCGAGAAGAGGCGCGCTGTCCCACAAAATCATATCATACTCCATCCTACTTTCTTGGAGCAGTAAATCGGTGGCAGAGCCGAGTAGGAGGTCGCCTGCGCGGTATAAATTTTTTCCCTTCGGCATTAGACTGAGATTAGGCACCTTGGTTTCCTGGACGATTTCACGCCAAGAGACCTGCTTCCTTAGATAGTCGGATAGGCCCGGGGTTGCCTGTACTTCAAAAAGAGTATGGAGGACTCCTCGTCTTAAATCCGCATCAATTAAAAGGACGCGCAAACCAGAATGGGCAAAAACGATGGCCATATTTGCAGCGAGTGCGGACTTTCCTTCACCGGGTGCCGCACTGCAAATCATGAGGGATCTAAGTGTAGCACCCGGGCGGCCAGACCGTAACGCCTTGTTTGCGGCCTCGATTGCGTTGCGGCACGATGAGTGAACGCAAGACACCGTGGGAACGTCGTCGATTTTTATTCTACAATCATGCTCGCTGTTCTGGGACGTATGTAAGTGTGCTCCCGGGCATGAGCAGGTGGCTGTGACCTCGTCGATCCAAACTAAATTGGGGAATAACGTTTCCGCGCTGACCCGGGCAAGATCTGTCGTCATCGGCTTAGCTTCGAATGACTGAAAGAGAAGAGCTGAGCGGAGATTGCAGTGATATTCGAGATACTCGTGACGTTGGTCGTTTTCTTCTAATAGTGGTACGCGCTTGGTTTGCTTGTCAGCGGGAACATGAGGAATATGTCCCACAATGGGCAAATCGAAATTTTCTTCAAGTTGGGAGGCATAGTCTATTTTATCATCCAGACGATGGACAAGATAAATGAGGACCACCCCTGCCATCAGTCCTCCAGCAAATCCGTAGACGATGCGTTGGACAAAGTCGGCAGGAATGGGTCTGGCCTTTGAAGCGGCCTCCAAGATGACGACATCCTCTTGATCCAGAGATTTATTGAAATCAACGTTTTGTGTGCTCAAGGCCAATTGGTTATAAAGGGCCTGGTCGCGACTAAGTTTGCTTTTTAGCTGCTGGTAGGTTCCCAAGCTTTCGCTGAGCTTGAGAGAGTTACTATTTGATACCTCCAGCTGGTTCTGTAAATTTTTGATTTGAAGTTCCAGATCTTCACGATGCGCATCTCGTGCTTCCAAGTTCCTTTTTTTAAGCTCTTCAAGAAATTGCTGCTCCTTATCAATTTTGTCCGCGAGATCGATCATCTTGGGATGTTTGTCTTTTAGATAGACACCTAATTGGTCTCGACTTATTTTTAGCTTTTCGATGAGATCTTGTTGCTCGAGAATTGGATTGGAATTCCCGGCCAGACTATCGACTGGTACGGGGTAACTGAGGGAGGGCGACGCGGAGGAACCAGGGCCTGTTGTCGCCGCTGGATCCGTTGGAGTTGCGGAGCCGGGAGTTATTGGTATCGCCCCAGGGTCTACCGGTGCGGCGGAACCGGGGGCTGTTGGTGGTGCCTCGTGGTCTGCAGGTATGGCGGAACTGGAGGTCGTACTTATACCCTCTGGGTTTCTATAGTAGCTCTCGCTCAAAAGCGGATCCTTGTTTTCCAGTGACAAAAGATCGCGTTCTTTGATCAACCGAGCAAGTTCGCTGTTTAATCCAACCAGATAGCTCGCCGAGCTGCTGCTTTGTTCTTCGATGAAAACAACATTGTTTTGTTTTTGAAAATCCAATAATGCCTGTTCGTCGTTTTGTATTTCGGCATCGAGATGGGAGATTTCCTCGGTAATTGCTGAAAGGGCTTCATCGGTGGTTTGATTTTTGCGGCCTCGCTTGTCCGCGAGATACGTATCCATAATGGCATCAACTAACAACTTGGCGTAGTCAGGATTACTGGAGGTGACTTTAAGATTAAAAATTGACGTTCTTGGCTCGACGTCAGCTTCCACTAAGGCGGCTTCATCCACAACAATTTCGGGATGGATCGTATTCACGCGGTCCACGGCTTGATTAAGGGTCGCCGGGGATTGCAGGAGGGCTACCTGCGTTCCGAAATAATTTTCAACTTCCTCGCTATACACGTCACCTTGTGGAAGCGCGAGGCGCCCGCTCATGATCATCCGGGCGGATGAATAATAATGGGTGACTTGATGGAGACATCGGTAATCCTGGATGCCCAAGCCGATCATAATTGTCAAAGCGGCAATCCACCAATATCGGCGCGCTATAAACCCAATTCGATGGATACGAACAGCCCAAGGGACACCCGTACGGCGATTAAAAGAGGTGTCGTCAGTGGATGATTCGTGAGGTTCGATCATGCGGATAAGGACTAAAAATTAACTATGCGCTTGGGGACGATGATATAATCGTCGGGCTTAACAATGGGGTCGAGGCTGGATTTTCCATCAAAAACGGCTTTGACGTCGATAGTTTCACCGTCTTTGCTTTTAGAAATGTCTGGTGGCACGCCGGCGGCGGAAGAGAGGGCAGACCGATGAATAATTCGAACTTTTCGCTGGTCTGCGTAGTCGCTAAAGCCCCCCGCCCGAAGAATGATCTGGCTGACCGTCAGAGGTTGAATCTTGGAGAGTTCCTGGGGGCCTTCTTGGCGCACTTCGCCGATAAGCCAGGCAAAATCATGCTTCGTCCTTTCTTGGCCGTAAATGACGTCGAGTCCGACGATGACCGTGGCCCGCTTGTAATAATCGACCTCTAGAAGTTTTTTGAGCTCAACGGCTACTTGATGACAGGTTTTCCCCTCAACGTTGAGAAGCCCTATGTAGGGAAAATCAACCTCGCCTGTGTCGGTAACGGTCCTGGTGACGGCATCATCTCGATCCTCAATGACGCGGAAACTGATGGTATCACCCACTTCAAGAGGATTTTTATCATCCAGAGCTTCCATGGAAGTCAACGTTGCGGCCGTCAAAGGACCTGGTTTGGGGGGGGGGGCGGACGAGGAGCCTCCGGAGTTATTGCTTGTTTCCTGAGAAGATGAATCGGAAGCAGCGGGGGAGGAACCGTTCAATGGACTATTCGCGGTCTGGCCTGAGACATGTTCAGGAGGTGGCGCCAGGGGTGGAGGTTGTGGAAAAGTCGACACTTGCGCAGAAGCGGCTCCGGTGGATACTATCCACATCCAAACCAAGCTGATCCAAGTGATTTTTCTCATTTTCGGTTAAAACTGATAGCTGAATCCGGCAGTTATCAAATTCTGGTAATAACCTAAGGAACTTGCATCAGAGTCCTTAAGGGTATACTGATAACTCAAACTAATATTAGTGTGAGTTGTTGCGGCATAGTCAAGACTTAAACCGGCCCCGTAACGATTTGAGTTCTCGCGAACGGTTGCATCCGAGTCGTCTAGATTTTCAGCCGATAGATTGGATGACAAACTGATGTAGGATGTTGCTTGCCAACCAATGGTGTAATTGACGTAGGTCTGCTGGGTAAAGTTTGAGGTGAGGCCGGGTATATAGTCCCGGCCTGCCACGATTGATTGCGTAAAATATTCGTTGATCTGGTGGCTCACACCGACGCTGCCATAGTAAGAGTTAACGTTCTCATTGTCTCCGTTTGATCCCCCAGAAGCATAGTTTTCCATAACGTACCCCACCTGGGCATTGACGGAGAGGTTTTTGGAAAGCTGAGCCGTCACGAAAGGTCCGGCTGAAATCGATGTGCTGTCATTTTGAACGTTCTTATCAAATCTCGTGTCTGAAAGCGACATGCTGATCCCCGCGCTGATCGCTGGACCGATCTTAACCGTAAGTTGCGGTGACAAAGCATCCTCCTGGGAATCGAGGTAGTTGAAAGCGTTGTCGAAAACCCACTGATTGGTATGGTCATAACCTAGTGAAAGTGCGACGTCGTTAAGGTCCCAACTTAACCCAATCCCGGCATCATTCGAAAAAACCGGGAACTTGCTGCTATTACTCAACTGAGCTACTAAGAGAGGATCTTGTTGATAAGAAAAATCGTCATGTAGACTGATTTTAATGTCCCCGACTGACATTTTAAATAAGGCCTGAGAGTTCGGTGAGATAGTGAGGCCATCATTTTGGGGATGAAGGACGTACCATTCATAACCGACTCCGACACTAAAGGTAAGGTTATTTTCCTCTGAGACTTTCCAAAGGGCATCTATGCCAGCCGATGGATTTATAATAAAATCTACTTGCCTTCCCGTCTTTGATAGATTGATATTATCATTAAAGCTGGTGATCAGACTTGAATTGGTGTTCAAGCTAACCGGGCCAAGCAGGAAGTTGTAGGGTTGACTGACGTCCGATGCTTGGGATCTTTCGGTCGTACCCAGTGACACAACCATCAAAACGCCAACGAATGCGCATTTTACGCGGAAGAAGGTTGTAAAGATAATCGACCTGGTCGAAATGACAGCAAAATATTCCGCTGCGCGTAGCGGGAATGAATGCCGCAAAACACCCTTTGGTGACGCCGGGGTGATAACCCGCAGCTTGCCGCAGGGGTGGCTCATCTGATATAAAACTTTTCTTTGGTTCATATAAGTCCATGACCTTGAATATCTTGCAGTTCTGGACATATTATTATGCTGAAGCTATATCGAGTTTGCGGCTGATCTTGACTAGAGTAATGACCAAGGATGAACACAAAGAATGTGGCGTGGTTTTGCCTTCGTTCCAAGCTCAAAAATGAGCACGTGGCGGCTGCGCACTTGAGGAAAATGGATGATGTGCATGTTTTCCTTCCACGAGTCCGGTTCAAGCGCGCGACGCGGCAGGGCTCGGTTTGGGTCAAGGAAGCTCTATTTCCCGGTTATCTTTTTGCGCGGTTCGACTGGCAGACTTCTTTTCGCCAGGTGCAATATGCTTCCGGCGTAAGGGGCATTGTTCATTTTGGCAAATACTGGCCGATAATCCCTGAAAAAAGCATTGAGGAACTGCGTCAGGTCGTCGGTACCGCTGAACTCCATACGATTAGCCAAACATTTTCTCCCGGGGATGCCGTGCGCATTGCCGACGGAGCTTTGCGAGGCCTGCACGCGGTCTTTTCGCGTGTCATGCCGGGCCGAGATCGCGTCGCGGTGTTGATGGAGCTTCTGGGGCAGCAGACAATGATCGAACTTGAGGCTGCTACCATTGTCAGGGAAGGCAATGAACGCATGACGATTTTTCAGGATCAGGGCAATTCATTGCCCTGATCCCAATCGGGAAAAATTGATTCAGCGTGAGGTCAAATAGAACGGCCACACACCGTGCCATACCCAGTAAATGAGTAATTTGATATACTCAGATCTCACGTAGTCGCTTACATCCTGGCGATTCGAAATAGTGGGTTGATAGGTGAGATAGGAAGGTCGCGAGTAGAATTGCATATCCGGGGCGAAGTGCTTGAAACACGCCAGCGCCCGCCGCGAATGAAACCAGGCAGTCACGATGATGGCGCTATGCGCGCCCATGTTGCGTAGCAGAGGTATGGATAACTTTGCGTTTTCATACGTGTTAACCGAATCGTTTTCCCGGATGATGACGGTTGCGGGAACGCCATTTTTCTCCAGCAATTGCACGTCCGCCTCGCAGTCACCCTTTCCGCTGACCAGAATTCGCGGCGCCGCGCCTTGCTTGAATAATTCCGCGGCGCGCTGCGGGCGTTCATCCCGGCCACCGCCCAGAACAACAATCGCATCCGCCTTTACGTCGCCGCTTTCCACGGTCAACGTTTGGCGTGAATCAGAATCGATTGCATATCCCAAGAGAAGCGCGCTGACAACCCAGGCACCAGCCGCCCAGCAAAGGATTAACCGGATTCGGCGCAGAAAAAGCGCAAGGCTCTCGCGATCCAATTGCAGGCGCGAAGAGATTGAGTCATTAACTTTCACGATGAAAAGTTCTCACGTATTGACCACACACTCCGGTTTGATCCCTCCGCCCAGCATCCATTGATAGACGGACATCATCTCGGCGGCGATCTTTGGCCAAACAAAGCGTTCTTTGACCAAGGCGAGTCCGAGCTTTCCCATGGCTTGTCGTTCGTCTGGGGACATCTCGAAAAGTTGGGTTAAGCCTTTTGATATGCTGTCGATCGTTGGTTCAATGCGCAGGGCGGCCTTGGCGGCAAATCCTTCCGGAAGATTACACTCCGGAGTCATCAAAACAGGTTTCCCATAGGCCCATGCCTCCAAGACCACCATGGGCAAGCCCTCGCTGAAGGAAGGCAAAATAAACGCATCACAGTGTGCGTAAATCTTTCCTTTGGCGTCCCCGAATTGGGGCCCGAAAAATAACAACGTGTTGTCGCCGGGGGGGCGGGAGGTTGCGTCTGCCCACCGGATTCCCATGTCGGTCGCCTGCTGTTTTAGTTCCGCTTCGTGACCACCCTGGTCCCACCCAGCGATGGCGAGCACCCATTCCCTGCCTTGAGTTCCCTGGGCCCTGCCCCAGGCCTCAAGTAGATTTGCCAGTCCTTTCTTGGGATGGAGTCGTCCGAGATAGAGAGCCACCTTGCGGGCCGAAGGAAAGGGAGGGTCATCTTTTTCCATCCCCGTGGAAATTGCCGGCAAATCGATGCCGTTGGGGATGATGCAGATGGGATTCTTTAGGCCATAGGCCCGAATGGATTTTGCTTCGGCTGGGCACAGAGCACGCAGGCAGGAGGTTTTTCTGAACTGAGCATTTTGAAAAAGCCATGCGGCAATCCGCTTTTTGGTCCCTGAGTTTCGTACCGCCCATGGATCCAGCATCCCGTGGGGAGCCACCATAAACGGTTTGCCCGTCTGACTTGCCCAGTGAAGAGCGGCCATCGAGGGATATTTCCAAAGACCGACGAAGTAAGCCAGGTCGGCTTTAGCTTTTACCAAAACATCAATGAGGTCGGGAGCATAACCAAAGGATCGCGGCCCTTTTGTGGCGCACACAATTGGATCCAGCGGATACCAGGTTTCCCGGTCTAATTCGGTGTAAGAATCGCGCAAGCCAACCACTTGGACGCTGAGTTCCGTTTTGGAATGCAGGGTTTGCTGTAATCTCCTTTCCGCTTCGAAGATTCCACCATTGGCGCGGGAGATGGAATCCATGACACATAAAGTTTTCACCGGTGTAGTAAAACCCAAAGGAGAGCCCGGTTAAACCACGTTGAACGAGGCAAGGGGCTTGATAAGGCAACTTTAATCGCTTTCGACAATCCCTCCGCAAATCTTTGAGGTGACCATTTCGCGATGATCTCCCCACTGGCGCGTCCAAAGGTTGAGTGTTGAGATTCGAAAGTTGAAAGCTGAAGCATTTTTTGCGCAATGTCTTCCACTTGGTAAGGGTCAAAAGTGAACCCGTTGACTCCTTCCCGCACAAGGTCCGGCACACAGCCGCACCGATTGGAGACCAGAATGGGCAAGCCGCTCGCCATCGCCTCGTTGACGACAAGTCCCCATTGTTCCGTCGTACTGGCGTGAATGAAGGCCGAGGCAAGACCGTAATAAATGGGTAAGTCCTTATAAGACTTGGCGCCGACGAGATGGACATTTTTCTCCAAACTGAGCTTGGATTGAAGCGCAAGGAGCGCTTCCCGTCCGTCACCGTCTCCAAGGATGACCAAATCTCGCGGGACTATGCCTGAAGAGCAAAGCTTACGATACTGGGCATAGGCTTCGACAAGACGAGGGAGATTCTTCTTTGGCGTGAAGCGGGCACTTGCTAAAAAATAGTTTTCCGGTAATCCATGAACCTTCCTGATTTCCAAATCCCGACTTCTTATTTTTTTCGTGTTTAGCTCGAAATAGTCATTATCAACGGCGTCATATCCCAGGAAAATTCGCTCGCGGGGCATTCCGAGCTGGGCCATGTAGTCGGCATGAGGCGAGCCTCCCACCAAAGCGCTTGGGCAAAGCCGAATCACCCGGGACTTGAGCCATTCTTTCCAGCCCTTTCGCGGCTCATCCCAAGCCGTGCTCTCGGACATCATGATGGCAGGCACTTGGTTGCACAGACACCAGTCGAGCGCACCCAGCGCCAGGGGCGAGGCATAACCATTCAGGCAGACGCAGCTCGGTCGTTTCTGGTCCAAGGCGCGGGCTACGGCGCGGCTTATTTTTGCAGGGGAGAGTTTTGATGGAAGATTTTGCGGAAAAAGCGTGGTCCGTTCATAATCTGATCTTTCCGTTTGGGAAATTTCCAAAACGGAAAACTCGTCTTTGTTCGTTAATTCCACCATCAGACACGAGGCCCCGGATATTTGCGCAAAAGCCTGCCATCGCGCGTGGTGATAGGGCACAAGATTGCCCGTCAAGCCTGCCACCCTGGTAGCGTTGACAAGGCACTTCATGAAAGGGAAACTTCCGAAGATGTCATTTCAGTGTTCCAGCAGGTGGAGCATTTTTACGGCATACTGCCGTGGAGATCCAACCGCCTTGATTTTGGCGCGGCTCTGTCGGCTCATCTCGGCTGCGAGTTTTTCATCGGTCAAAACTTTCATTACCTGAGCAGCAAGCCACTCAACGTCATGTGAATCGGTGAAAAAACCGTAAGCGTCTCTGTCGATTATCTCGTTCAGTCCGCCATGCAAAACCGAAGCTACGACTGGAACACCATGAGACATCGCTTCCAAAGGCGTTCGCCCCATGGCGTCCCAATCTGAATTGAAGAGCAGCACATCGAGTGAATGATAGAATTTCTCCAAATCCTGCTGCCAGCCGAGCCAAACAACGCTTTTCTCAATGCCGAGGGAATTGGCTAACATTTTTAGCTTGGGCAATTCCGACCCGTCCCCGGCAATGAGAAATCGGGCATCCGGGATTTTCTTTAGAACCTGTTGCGCCACTTGAAGGAAGATATCCCAGCGTTTCCTTGGGATGAGCCAGCCAGCATTGCCAATCACTTTTGTCCCGGACGGGAGGCCCAGTTCACGGCGAAGTTTCATTTTCTCGCTCAAATTGGCTTCTTTCGGTACCACGATCGGCAGATAAATCGGATGCAAAATTGTTCTATTAACAGCTTTCAAAAATGGACATATTTCCGAGGCTTCATTCATGATAAAACGTGAGGGATAGATTATATACTTGAAATGAAGTATGGCCGCCTGGTAGATGATTCGCCAGATCCAGTTCGGCAGGACTCCTTTGTGGTGGAAATGGAGACATAATAATCGCCTGCCTTGGCAAAGGCGTCCCAAAGCAAGCGTCGCCATCAGATTATGCCCCACCATGATGAGGCCATCCGCCTGCTTTGTTTTCAGCAGTTTGCGCAGGGGAAGGAAGCTCCGCCATCCCCATTTACCATGATAACCAATCGATAATGCGGGAATATGATGCTTTTTCAGCAATTCACCGAGTTCGCCTATTTCATTGAGGGATAACAGTTCAGTCTCATGCCCCATTTTTTGAAGTTCGTCCAGCAAATGCAATGCCGACTGTTCCATGCCCCCCAGGTTCGTGCATTGGATGATACAAAGAATTTTCACTTTTTGAGAATAGGCAGTCCAAATATTGACGGTGCACCATGAATTGAGGGTTTAGAAAACTCAGGGGTAGGATCAGCCGTGAAGAGTTTTCCTCAGATCAATTCTTACCGATTTTTTTAGGAAGATGAAAATTGATTCTTGGGTGGCGCTGCGGTTTCTTCAGGATGACCGCAGCCTTACGACTGGGAGTCGCCTGATTGACTTCGCCCTCTGCCAGGGATGGGCGGACACGCACCTTGGTTCCAGCATTCCAATTTTTTGAAGTGAGAAGCAGAAGATAGCCGAAGCAGAACGGATAAATCACCAGTAAGGTGATGTCCCTGCCCATATTAAAGGTAAGAAACAAGCCGATAGCATAGAGGAAGAGTCGACCGGTCTCTGCCGCAAGCAAGTCCTGGCGAGCAAGAATTGCCACCCACAACGCCATGAGCAGCGCGGCAGCGACCGGACCTAGGAATTGCCCGAAATTTACCACTCCCTGGCCGATCATTCCAGTGGAAATCGATGCTCCCACGCCTGCCTGGTTGTCGCCTGCATCTCCATATCCCTGTCCCCGTGCAATCGCATAGTCGATCCCGATCATCGGCTTGCCCGGCCAAAGAGCCCGTGGGATTGGATTAACTACTTCCGCAAAATAGCGCGCGCCCCAGTTCGGGCGATAACTGCCGTCTGCGATGAAAGCATTGATATGCCCGAGTTCCTCAAACATATTCAGTCCCAGGTGCTTGGTGTCTTTATTTTCCTCAGTAGGGTGGCTGAGTTCCTGCTGAAAGGCGTCCACGATGGTGTCGTCGCTTCGGTGTTCAATCACAAATTTCAACCAGGCTTCCAGAACCAAAAATCCCACCACCAGGACCGCGAGACGAATGGCGAGACCTCCGCGAAGCCTCAGAAATACCCAGGCGCAGAAACCTGGTAGAAGGGTGGCCAGCATGACGTTGCGCGTTCGGTCAAAGATGTAGGTTGGCAGGGCAAACAGGCAGATCGCGATCGCTAGAAAACGCGTTGCCGGACGCACGGCCACGGCCGCGAGAACGCCGAAGGTTGCGGTAAGACCGATCAGGACGTAAACGGCTAGGGCAATCAGTGAATCAAACCCGGAACCAATCCTTCCGCGACTCCATGGATCCGCCTTTGAGCCGAGATAGGGCATGAAGAGTCCTTGAAAATCGAAATTCGTGCGGACCAGTGCGATGAGCATGATGGCAACCCAAAAGATGGCCAAAAACCGGCAGACCGAGTCAATTTGAGTCTGGAATTTATCAGCATTCATCACGCCATGACGGACCAGGTAGAGAACATTGCTTTTTTTCCCGAGATATTTGCGATTGAAAGAGCGATGAACAAGGGGAGTTAGTATCCCAAAAGCACAGATGAAAAGCAGCACCTCCCACCAGGCGGATTCAAGAGCGGCGGGGCCGATGGTCTGGCGATACTCCGTGTAATCATTATAGAGCGCATCGCCTACATACCATGCGGCCACCGTAACGAGCACCATTAGCATAGGGATTCCGACCGTGGTTTCACGCAGGTGCCAGGCTTGAAAGCCAAAATAGACCAAGGCAAGTACCGACAACCAAAAGGGAAGCGGTAGGATGGAAAGTGTTTCAAACATGGTTCGCTTATTTGATTCAATATTGGAGCAGGGCTTCTTTCAGAGATGAGAGTCGCGCAGTCAATTGATCGAGTTTGAATTGTTTTGATTTTTTGATCGCAGCGGCACGATGGGCAGAGAGCAAATATGGCTCGGCGAGATATCGACCAATCGCCTTAACGAGCATCTCCACCTGGCCCGCGGGCACAATAAACCCGTCTGTCGCATCTGTCACGATTTCACCACAATTGGGGGTTGAGATCACCGGCAACCCATGCGCCATCGCTTCAATCTGCGTGACGGCAAATCCGTCCGAAAGCGTGGGTAGCACGAAAATGTCGCCCTGCTGATACCATGCGCCGGTTTGGTCACGACTAGTTCGGCCATGAAATGTCATGTTGGACGGAGCTGATTTTACCGCGTCATCCGAAATGCCAATCGGCCCGACCACGTCAAAATGCACCGGCTCGTCCCGCAACAATTTTGCCGCCTCGATTAGGTATTGGATGCCTTTGCGCAGAACAACTTGACCGAGAAACAAAACTTTTAGGGGGCGGAGGCGGGAAATTTTGGGTGCGCCCTCCACCGTTTGTGAGACTGCCTCGGTTTCGTAGCAGAGCGGAATCACCACCAGCTTTTCCGTCGGTACTCCCTGCCGGATCAATGCGCGCTGGCAAAATTCCGAGTTCACAACTACGCGATCCGCCAGTGCCCATTCCTGCTCACGCCGGCGAAAATATTCTTCCGGAACCTCGGTTGCGCCAATCACCCAGCCGGGCCAGCGCTTTTCCTCCTCCCGCATCAAATTAACTTCGATGCGATTGGGGTCCATTTGGTCCAAGACGCACGTGATGCCTCGTTCGCGGAGCCATTCGAAAGTTTCCAATGCTCCGGTGTCGTAGGCAAAAAAGATGGTGCTTGGGGGAGATATGGGGCGGTGCCGCAACTGGTCGCGCACGGCACAGGCAAATTTCCGGCCCACTTCGATGAACCCGAAATATGTGTTGTGGATGCCGCCGCCTCGCGAGCGGCGGCGCAAACCTGCTTCCCAAGCAAGCGCACGAAGATTCCACGATTTGATTTCCGTACCGGCCAGATCGGGGTGAAATCGTGCGGCCAGAGAACGCAGTTTACCGATCTTTATCTTGCGAACGAGCGCATCCGCCCAAAAATCGGTATAAAGCGCGCCCAACCGTTCCACTTGGTGCAACGCACGGGGCACCGCGTAATGTTCGCGAGCCCCGATCTGGCTACAGATCCAGCGCGTCATGATCGGCTGGAATCTCATTTTTCCGCCCTGATTCGATTGAGCAGAAAGGGATAGGCGGACAAATACATCCGATGCCGCGTAGGCCCCGTATAATGGCGGCATACCAAACCCCGACAATCCAAATCATTTTCACAAATCCATACCCCCTGCCAAGAGAGTGCGTAACGTTGCAGTGGCAATGGAGTCGTATTTTTCCAGTTCAGTAAAATAGAAAGCAAAGTCTGTTCTGCAAAATGGGTATTAAAATCAGATTGCCAATCGCAGAGCATGGCGACAAGCAAGCTCTCCTTCATCTCGCCTTTGGGAACATAAACCAGACCTGAGTTAAAATGATTGGTCACAGGAATGCCTTCTTTTTCAGCGCGACGGGAAAGCCAGGGGTCCACGCAATAACCAATCGTGTCGTAAAGAAAAGCGGAACGGTTGGCTCTGATGGAATCAATAACCTCGCTGGGATCACTGAAGGCAATCACGTCGCAATCCGAATAAAGCACGCCAAAGTCCTTTTGAAGTTCGAACACCGCGGCAAGTTTTTTTCCAGTCCAATTACCCAAGACGAATCGCTTCAGACAGGAGGGCAACGGGCACCCAGCTAGAAATGGATCTAATTCAAGCAACATACCACCGGGAAATAGCTTCTGAAAAAGCCTCTCTTGGTCCTTCGCGACTTTGCCATCAAAAAGCAACACCGCGCTCATGACGGGGCTTAAATGCCTCATCCACGACCACAGAGACCATA
>Ga0181537_10003298_pt1 | contig 13852 bp, 6 predicted proteins | sample PEATcosm2014_Bin_39_FD_119765 | JGI IMG/M metagenome (GOLD analysis project Ga0181537, IMG submission 119765) | Peatland microbial communities from MTU Mesocosm Facility, Houghton, MI, USA - PEATcosm2014_Bin23_10_metaG | ecosystem: Environmental > Terrestrial > Soil > Wetlands > Peat | place...
CCGCGGACCAAGCGAATTCACGGCGGACCTTGTCCATGTCGGCAACCAATTCCATCGGCTCGCCCTCGGCCAAGGGCCTGGCGCCGAAGCGCAACAGGTCGGGCGCCGCACCCAGTGTTTTAGCAAGTATTTCAATAGCTTGACGGACCGGAACGCCGCGGCCGGTGCCCACATTGTAAGCGCCGGAACCGGTCCCGGCGACGAGTCGGACCAGCAATCCGGCGGCATCTGGGGCAAAGATGAAATCGCGCAATTGGCGGCCGTGCGTGGTTTCAATCGGCTTCCCGGCGCGCAGCGCCGTGACCAGCGAAGGCACCAGGCGTTGCGCTGAATCGCCTGGCCCGTAGGGCAGGAAGATCCGACCCCAGGCGCACGAGTATCCATGATGCTGGCCCGCTGCCTGTATCGCCTGCCAACTGGCGGCCTTGCATTTGCCGTAGACCGAGTTCGGTTGGATCGGGGTGACATCCTCGCGGCATAGACCGGCTGTCGGCGCGTATTCGGCGCTGCTGCCCACCCCCACGAACCGCGCGCCGCCCTGCTCCCCGAAGGCACGCGCCAGCGCGATCGTCACCGTCAACCAATCCAGATTCTCGGGCGAGCGGAGATACACGCCTGGCGTAGCGATCCAGGCGCAGTGAAGCAGATGGGTCGGTCGCACCGATCGGACCAATTCCTCCGCTTGGCGGGATTCGCGTAAATCGGCGACATGCCAGATCGCGGTTCCGTCATCGACGGATCGACGGCCTGCGGCGTGCAGCTCGTCGAAGCTTCCATACGACGCCGCAAGGCTGAGGCAATGCCGGCCGATGAAGCCCGATGCACCGGTGATGAGGAGACGCCTCACGCGCGGAAGTCCGGAAAGTTGGCATCGCGTTCCGACATCGATGCAGGTGGGAATGGCCACGCGATGGCGAAGGCCGGGTCGTTCCAGCGGACGCCGCGTGCCAGGGCCGCATCGTATGAATCGCCCATCAGATAGGAAACTTCGCAGTCGTCCTCCAGAGTGAGGAAGCCATGGGCGAGACCCGCCGGTATGAACAAGGCATTGCGGCTGTCGGCCGTGAGTTCGACCGCGGCCCATCGGCGGAACGTCGGCGAGCGGGGCCGCAGATCGACAGCGACGTCGTAGACGCGCCCCCGCGTGCAGCGCACCAGTTTCGGCTCGGGATGCGGATCCGTCTGGTAGTGCATGCCGCGCAAGGTACCGCGTTGCCGATTCCAGGAAACATTATGCTGCGGCCAATCGGTGGGCAGGCCAGCCTTGGCGAATACAGCGGCGTCGTAGGCACGCACGAACAGGCCTCGCGCGTCGGGCATGGCGGTCGGTTCCACGACCACAACCCCGGCGAGTTCGGTGGGATGAAATTCCATCGCCGGGCTTCAGTTCAGGACCGTCAGACGCGGCACGGCAACGACGAACCGGCCGCCCCAGTCGCGAATATCGGCCATGTCGTTTACGATCTCGTCCTGCAAATTCCAAGGCAGGATCAGGACGAAATCCGGTCGCGTCTGCGCCAACCTGTCGGGTGCGAGAATTGGCAGGTGGCTGCCGGGCATGAAAAGCCCCTGCTTGTGTGGGCTGCGATCGACGACATAGTCGATTAATTTGGCATCGACCCCGCAATAGTTCAGCAAGGTGTTGCCCTTGGCCGCCGCGCCGTAGGCCGCGACCGTTTGTCCTCGTCCACGCGCATCGCCCAGAAAAGCGAGCAGACCTTCTCGCACCGCGCGCACGCGCGGCTCGAAACCGGCATAGCCCTCGTCCCGCTCGAGCCGCGCCGCCGCCTCGTCGGCACGCACTTTGGCCAATGCGGCGCCTTCCGCGTGACCCGCGCCCGCGTGGCAGGCCATCAGCCGCAAACTGCCGCCATGCGTCGGCAGTTCCTCGATGTCGAAGATACGCAGCCCGTGGGCGCCAAGAATACGCTCGCTCGCCAGCAGCGACAGATACGAGAAATGCTCATGATAGATCGTGTCGAACTGCACGTTTTCGATCAGCCGCAACAGATGCGGAAACTCCAAACTGACGACCCCTTCCGCCTTCAACAAGATCGCCAATCCAGCGACGAAATCGTTGATGTCCGGTACATGCGCGAGAACATTGTTGCCGACGATCAGGTCGGCCGCGTGTCCTTCGCGCCGCAATCGATCGGCGGTCGCGCGACCGAAAAACGAAACGTCGGTCGGGATGCCGGACTTTATCGCGGTCTCGGCCACATTCGCGGCGGGCTCGACGCCCAGCACCGGGACTCCCGCGGCGACGAAGTGCTTGAGCAGATAACCATCGTTGCTCGCCACTTCGACCACCTTGCTCGCGGTGCCCAGGGACCAGCGTGTGCGCGCCATTTCGGCAAAGCGGCGCGCATGCTCGACCCAGGTGGACGAAAAGGAGGAAAAGTAAGCGTAATGGCCGAACAACTCGGCCGGCGCCGCCATCGCCTCCACTTGCACCAGGCGACAGTCTCCGCAAACCCTGGCATGCAGCGGATAGTGCGGTTCGGGAAGCTGCAATTGTTCGCTGGTCAAATAGCTGTTGGCGAACGGCATGGCGCCAAGGTCCACGAACGACTGGGTCAGTGGAGTCCCGCAGAAACGGCAGCGCGGCGCGTCGGTCACGTAATGACTCGATTTGCCGGCTCGATGAGCGCCTCATAGCGCGCGATCTGGTCGAGCGTCAGCCGGCGCGCATCGGCGCCGTCGCGCCAGCCGCGATACCATTCCGCCGTCCATCCGATGGTCTGATCGATGCCGAGCCTGGGTGTCCAGCCTAGGGCTTGCCCGGCAAGGGTCGAATCGAGCGTCAAAATGGCGGCCTCGGGCGGATGGGAACCGACCGCTGGCTCCCAGCGCAAAGCGCCGTCGAATGCGCCGGCCAAGAGTTCGACCACGCGCGCGACCGGCATCGCATTGGCTGGATCGGGGCCGAAATTCACCGCCTCGGGTACCTCTCCGCGGCGCGCCACCATATGCTCCGCCAGCGTTAGATAACCCCGCAACGGTTCGAGCACATGCTGCCAGGGACGGACCGAATCGGGATACCGCAACGCCACCGCCTGACCAGCCGCCAGCGCGCGGACGACATCGGGCACCAGCCGATCCTCCGACCAGTCGCCGCCGCCGATGACGTTGCCGGCGCGCGCCGTGGCAAGCCGCGGACCGGAATCGTCCCGGAAGAAACTCGCGCGGAACGACCGCACCGCCAGTTCGACGCAGGCCTTGGAGTTGCTATAGGGGTCCTTGCCGCCCAGCCGGTCGCTTTCGATGAACGAAATCGCGCGCGCTTCGTTCTCGTAGACCTTATCGGTGGTGGCGACGACGATGGCCTCGACCGAAGGATGCTGGCGGATGGCATCGAGCAGATTGACCGTGCCCATCACGTTAGTCGCATAGGTCTCGACCGGATCGCGATGCGAGGCCCGGACCAGCGCCTGCGCCGCGAGATGAAAGACGATCTGCGGTTCAATCCGGTCGATTGCGTCCCCGACCGCGCGACGGTCGCGTATGTCGACGATCGCATGGTCCAGGCCCCGCCACGGCCCGGCCAACGCGTAGAGGCTGGGCTCGCCCTTGGGTGGGAGGGCGATGCCCGACACCCGAGCCCCCAGCTTTTCCAGCCAGAGACTCAACCAAGCGCCCTTGAATCCGGTGTTGCCGGTGACCAAAACCGATCGGCCACGCCAAAACTCCGTCACCCGGCGATCCTCCCCTGGTTCGGCGTGTCCCAGTCTTGACTGGAATCGTAAATTACCCGTTAGTGGCATCCGGTTTCGGAAGACGTCGTCCGTCACATCCCTAACCCAGCAATTGCGCACAGAATTGCGAATTCCGGGCGTTAACCGTGCTGTCGTTGCAGCATGGTGCGCAATGAGTTAACTCTGTGTTGACCATATCCACCACAAAATGAAGCCGTGAACGAGTCGAGCTACCAGCACTCTCCGTACCACACGGCGTTGCGATGCCTCTTTCTTGTCGCGCGGCATCACGGCGTCGAAGTCACGCCTGAGAAATTGGCCGCGACCGATCCGGCGAACACGCTGGCATCGGTGCGGAGCGTGATGAAGGAGGTCGGAATCCGGACCACGGTGCTACTGCAGCGCTCGTGGCAGGATTTGATCACGCTCGGCACCGCCTATCCGGCCATCGCGATCAACCGCGACGGCGGCTGGATGATCATCGTCGGCGCCGTGCCCGATGGGTCCGGCGAGATATGTCCCGCGATTCTCGACCCCAAGAACGAAGGCGCGGGCGTGGTGCCGATCACCCGCGACCGTCTCGACGAGATTTGGGACGGCACGCTGATCCTGTGCAAGGTCACCCGCACCGACATCGGCAAGCCACCGCCATTCGGCTTCCGCTGGTTCCTGCCAGAGATCATGCGCAACGCGCGGTTCATGCGCGATGTCGCGATCGCGGCGATGACGTCGAACATGTTGAGCTACGCCACGCCGTTGCTCTATCAGATGATCATCGACAAGGTCATCAATCACCGCGCCTATCAGACCCTGTACGCGATCCTGCTGCTGTTCGGCGTGACCATCCTATTCGACGGCGTGTTCAGCTACGTGCGGCAATACCTCATGCTGTTCACGTCGAACCGCATCGACGCCACCCTCGGTTCGCGCACTTTCCGCCATCTGCTCGCGCTGCCCGTCCAGTTCTTCGAGGCCAATCCCACGGGCGTCTTGACCCGGCACATGCAGCAGACCGAACGTATCCGCGGCTTCCTCACGGGTCGCCTGTTCCAAACCCTGCTCGATTGCGCCGCGCTGCCCCTGCTCCTGGTTCTGCTGTCGTTGTACAGCGGCAAGTTGACTCTGGTGGTGTTCGCCTTCTCGCTTGCCATGGCTGCGGTCATCGGCCTTCTGCTGCCCACATTCCGCGTGCAGTTGCTCAAGCTCTATCAAGCCGAAGGCAGCCGCCAGGCGCATCTGGTCGAGACCATCCACGGCATGTCCACCGTCAAGTCCCTGGCGCTCGAGGGACCCCGCCAACAGGCCTGGGACGACAAGGTGGCCGCCGCCGTACGCCGCCACCGCACGGTCGGCAGTATCGGCATCCTGGCCGGCGTGTCGACCAACATGCTGGAAAAGCTGATGCAGGTCACCGTGATGGGGCTGGGTGCGGTGAGCGTATTCGATGGCTCCCTCACGCTCGGCTCGCTGATCGCGTTTACGATGCTGTCCGGGCGCGTGACGGGTCCGCTGGTGCAGATCGTCGGACTGGTCAACGAATACCAGGACACGGCGCTGTCGGTCCGCATGTTGGGGACCGTGATGGACCATCCCCCCGAGCGCGACCCCAGCCAGCATGGGCTCCGCCCGCGCATTTCCGGACAGGTCGAATTCGATCGGGTCACCTTCCGCTATAATCCGACCGCCGCGCCCGCCCTCGATCGCGTCTCGTTCAAGATCGAGGAAGGGCAGATCATCGGCGTGGTCGGGCGATCGGGTTCGGGCAAGACCACGGTGACACGCCTGATCCAGAGCATCCATACGGCGCAGGAAGGTCTCGTTCGATTCGACGGCGTCGACATTCGCCATATCGATCTGCCGCATTTGCGCCGCAGCATGGGCGTGGTGCTCCAGGAAAGCTTCCTGTTCCGCGGCACGATCCGCGACAACATCGCCTCGGCCAAGCCCGATGCGTCGTTGGCCGAAGTGATGCACGCCGCTCAGCTCGCCGGCGCGGCCGAATTCATCGACCGTCTGCCGCACTCCTACGACACGCCCGTCGAAGAGAGCGCGACCAATTTCTCGGGCGGCCAACGCCAGCGCCTGTCCATTGCCCGCGCCCTGCTGCTGCGGCCGCGCCTGCTGATTTTCGACGAGGCCACGAGCGCCCTCGATCCCGAGAGCGAGACGATCATTCAAACCAACCTCAAGGAGATCGGCCGCGACCGGACCATGATCGTGGTGTCGCATCGGCTGTCCTCGCTCGTCCAGTCCGACTCGATCCTTGTGTTCGAACAGGGCCGCCTGCTTGATTTCGCGCCCCACACGACTTTGCTCGGGCGCTGCGAAATCTATCGGCATCTCTGGGATCAACAGAGCAAGCATATTCCGTCATGAAGCTGATCGAAGCCAGCCGCGCCCTGGTGCGACGCCGGCCATCGCCGAAAGCGGCGATGTTGATGCCGGCTGCGATTCCGTTCCAAAGCGATCTCGGCGCGATCATGGAGCAGTTGCCGCCGGTAGGCATGCGTCTGACGATGCATTTGGTCGCAACGCTGGTGGTCGTTCTCATCGTGATCGCGTCGCTGGTGAAGATCGACGTTATCGTCTCCGGTTCGGGCCAGTTGGTGACGGACCAGCCGACCGACGTCATTCAGCCGATGGACCGCGCTTTGGTTCGCGAGTTGAACGTCAAGGCGGGCGACACCGTGACCAAGGGCGAGGTTCTGGCGACGCTCGATCCCACCTTCACCCAGGCCGACATGGCGTCGCTGTCCGCGCATCAGCACTCGTTGATGGCACAAATTCGCCGGATCGAGGCCGAGCTCAACGGGACGACATTCGTGGCAAGTTCGGACGCCGACCCTGACGAAGCGCTGCAGGCCAAATTGTTCCAGGAACGGCAGGAACAATTGGCGTCGCGGCTGCGCACCTTCGACGAGGATATCGAGCATGACCAGGCCAGCCTGAAGACCACCGAGGACGCCCGGTCGTCGCTCGAGAAGCAGGTCTCGGTCGCGAAGGACCTCGAAAAGATGCGGTCGGACTTGCTCGCCACGCAGTCCGGTTCGCGGCTCAATTACCTCGATTCGCTGTCCGCCCGGCTGCGGGCAGAGCGCGATTATCAGGACGCGGTCAACCATCTGACCGAGCTTCACCATTCGCTGTCCTCGAAGGAGGCCGAACGGCGCACGTTCGTGGACGACTGGCGCCGCCAGCTTCTCGAAGACCTGGTCAAGGCGCGCACCGACGCCGCCAACAACGACGAAGGCCTGGCCAAAGCCGTTCGCATGCACGACCTCGTCGTTCTCACCGCGCGCGAAGACGGGATCGTGCTCGACGTGGCCAATCGGTCGGTCGGTTCGGTCCTGCAGGGCGGCGAACCCTTTATCACCATCGTCCCCGCGGGCGTGCCCTTGATCGCCAATGTCGCGATCACCTCGGCCGACGTGGGCTATACGACGCCGGGCAACAAGGTCGAGGTCAAAGTCGACGCGTTTCCCTTCCAGAGGCACGGAATGCTGAAGGGAACTTTGCGTTCGATCGGCGAGGAATCGTTCACGCAGCAAGCGGCGCAAGCCGCCACCTCGCAGGTCGCGCAAAACCAGACCGGTTCTTTCCATCGCGGCCAAATCGAACTGACCGACTCGACCTTGCGCAACCTGCCGGCGGGAGCCAGGCTGATCCCCGGCATGACGGTATCGGCCGAGATCGAAGTCGGCTCGCGCAGCATCATTTCCTATTTCCTGTATCCCCTGATTCGCGGTCTTCGCGAATCGATGCACGAGCCATAACCGCCAAACTCGCTGGCGATGGCGTAGCAAATCGCGCGACGGGGCCGGCAGCGATCGTCGACGCGCAGAGCGCTCCCGGCGCCGCTTCGTCCACGGCTCGTCGGTATTCGCTAACTGCGCTTTAGCCGGGCGGCCTCGATCAATTGCCGGTGCGCGAATTGGCCGTCGCGTTCCACAGGCGACTGTCCGGTTTGAGCGGATACAGGCTGTCGCGGTAAGCCAGCCTGCGCTGATAGACGCCGTGGTAGTCTTCGACCTCGAATGCGGCGCGGCCGTTGATGTCCTCCTCGACTCCGACCTCCTGGTAGATGTCGAGATTCGAAAGATCGGGTCGAGGCAAATCGCCCTTTGCGTAGTCCGACCACATTTGGCCGTAGAGGTCCTCGAGATGCCGGACCAGGAACGGCGTGTCGAACAGAACCGACGTCAGTTTGGTCGCCAGGATCTTTTCCTTATAGGCTTTGACCTTGGCGGGATTGTTACCGAGATCGACGGCACGCTCGACATAATCCTCGGGCCCGGTGCACACCATCTCCGGAAATCCGGCCGAACGGACCAGACTGCTACAGACCCGCGAGGCGAAGGTGCGGCCCGGAAAGGTGATGACCGGCACTCCCATCCACAATGCATCCGAGCAGGTGGTGTGGGCCCCGTAGGGCCAGGTGTCGAGGAACAGATCGCCCAACGGAAAGCGCGCGACATGGTCGGGATTGGCGCGCGCGCTGGCGAAGATCAGCCGTTCGGGGGCGATATTGAACTGAGCCGCGAACTCGCGCAGGCGCTGGTGCACCGGTTCCGAACCGCCCAGCAGCCAGAGCACTCCCTTGGGCACGCGAAGCAGAATCTTGATCCATCGCTCCAGCGTCGCCTTCGACACCTTCTGGATGCCGTTGAAGCAGCAGAACACGAAAGCGTCGTCGGGCAGGCCGTGGTCGCTCCGCTTCGGAATCGCGGAATGGGTCCGCTTGCGGTCGTTGGGCTGGTAGCACGGCAGGCGCAGCACCTTCTCGGAATAGTAGATCTCCGACCCCTTGGGGATGATGAATTCGTCGGCGACGATGTAGTGATGGAAGGGGCTGCCCATCGTGCCGGGAAAGCCCAGCCAGTTGACGATGATCGGCGCAGGCCGCATCGAGAATAGTTTCAGCCGCGCATCCTTGGTGTTGCCATTGAGGTCGACCAAGATGTCGATCTTGTCGTCGAGAATCCGGTTGGCGGCACGGCGGTCGTCGAGATCGCTGATATCCACCCAATGGTCGACCGTCTTCTTGATGCGCGCATTGGTCGAGTCGGTCGGCTGCACCGGCACGCCGCAATAATAGGCGAACACCTCGACCTTCTTGCGGTCGTGCAGTTCGAAGATGCCCGCGGTCAGGAAGCCGACGGCGTGCTCGCGCAGATCGGAAGAGACATAGCCGACGCGCAGCGGGCCGCCGCGCTTTGCCTCGGGCAGCGCCCAATTGCCCGCGGTCATGATACCGCCGCCCTTGGCGACTTCTTGCTTGTTGTAGCTGTAGGCATTGGCCAACTGCATCAACGGGTCATCGACATAGGCGGCAATCGAGAGCGGCGAAATCGATCCCACCAACGTGGATTTGGAGACATTGTCCCAGCCGACCACGACAGGCCATTTGCACTGCCGCTGGCGCAGCGCCAGATAGTGCTGGATCACGTCGGTCTGGTTGGGATTGATCTCGAGGCATTGCTTGAGCGCCTGTTCCGCCTGCTCGTCGATGCCCCCGCGTTCCAGCACACGCCCGATCTGCTTGAACGCCATCACCTTATGGCCGACGGCCGTGCCGTTGATCTGGGCCAGGCGGTTCACCACGGCGGCCCACTGCGTATAGGCCTTGTCGACCGCCCCCATACGCTCGAGCAAGGTGCCGAGGTTGATGTAGGGCGGCATGAAATCGGGATTGATTTCGATCGCCTTCTCGAGCGCTTCCTTGGCGCCCGGTAGATCGCCCGAATCGCTCAGCGCGACGCCATAGTTGAAGTAGATCGCGTAAAGAAGCGGGTCGCTCGGATTGTGATTGAGCCAGATCTTGTAGAGCTCGACGCTCAGCTTCTGCTCGCCGCCGGCCTTCAGCTGTTCGGCAAATCCGAATAGCTCGCTGATACCCAGATTGCCTTCGATAATTTTCTTTACGGCGTTGGCGAATAAATCGGCACTCATTCTACATCTCCGCGGCGACTTCCGTCGGGCTCAGCCCTGCGGTTGGGTTTGGTGCCGGCCGGATAGCTCAGATCTTGAGAATCCGTTTCGCCGATCCTCATGCCCGAGGCAAGTGGGACGGCGGCAGGGCGAGCCTAGTTACGCCTAGTTGGTGTTCTCGACAAGCCCGTGGGCGACTCCGTTGCGACGCTCATCCTGCGATTTTGGGCGATATGTGTTAACGGCTGGTTGCCCCGCTCGCGATGGGCGATTTGCGATCGCCCATGCGGCCGCCCGATCCGGTCCGGGCAACAAAAAGGGCTGCCGAGCACGCCCGGCAGCCCCGTTTCGTCCCCGCCAAACTTATCCCAGGGCCACGATCAAGGCGTTGATTTGAGCCGTCGACATGGCGTGGATCTGAGTGCCGGTGAAGGAATTCACCTGCTGCGTCAACATCCCCGAAATGTCCGATGTCGTCAGCGCTTGGATGTTCGTGGTGCTCAGGCCGGCCACCGCGGTGGTCGACAACCCGACGATCTGGGTGGTCGACAGCGACTGGATGGCTGTCGTGCTCAACCCGTTCACCTGCGAGGTGGACAGGACAAGCAAGTCGGTCGTGATCAGGCCGGTGATCTGCGTCGTGGTGAGAGCACCCAGGTCGTTCACCGTCAACGCCTTGGTCTGCGTCGTGGTGAGACTGCCCAATTCGGTGGACAGGAGACCCAGTATCTGAGTCGTGTTCAGCGCGCCGATCTGGGTCGAAGTAAGCCCGTTGATCTGCGTGCTGGGATCGAGCGCGCTCAATTGCGTGCTGGTCAGGCCGCCGATCTGCGCCGTGGTCAACGCCGCCAAGTCGGTGGAGCTGAGGCCGTTGATCTGGGTATTGGGATCGAGCGACTTGAGCTGGGTGATGGTCAAGCCCTTGACCTCGATCGTCGTCAACGCGGCGACTTCGGTCGAAACCAAGCCCGTCAGTTGCGTCGTCGTCAGCGCGCCGATATCGGTCGAAGTCAGTCCGACAAACTGCGTGTTCGCATCGAACGAGCCCAAGGCACTGCTGGTCAGCCCGGAGATCTGCGTGGCGGTCAGTACCGACAGATCGGTCGAACTCAACCCGTTCATCTGAGTCGTCGGATCGAGCGCACTGATCTGGGTGCTGGTCAGGCCCTTAAGCTGCAGCGTCGTGAGCGCCGCGACTTCGGTCGACACCAATCCACCGAGCGCGGTCGTGGTCAACGCACCGAGGTCGGTCGAAGTCAACCCGTTCAACTGCGTGGTCGGATCGAGCACGCTCAATTGCGTGCTGGTGAGTCCGGGCAGTTGCGTCGCGTTGAGCGAACCGATGTCGGTCGAGGTCAAGCCGTTGATCTGCGTGTTCGGATCGAGCGAGCCCAGCTGCGTGCTGGTCAGGCCCTTGAGCTGCGTCACGCTGAGCGCCAGGACTCCCGTCGAAGTCAGACCGGTCAGTTGCGTGGTTGTCAGCGACCCCAACTGGGTGCTGGTCACGCCCTTGATCTGAGTGGTCGGAGTGAACGCGCCCAGTTCGGTGCTGGTGAGCCCGGTCAACTGAGTCGTGCTGAGCGAGCCGATGTCGGCCGAACTCAGTCCGGTCAGCTGCGTGCTCGTGTCGAGCACGCTCAACTGGGTGCTGGTCAGACCCGAAAGTTGGACGGTCGACAGCGACCCGATTTGCGTCGAAGTCAGCCCGTTCTCCTGCGTCGACGAGTCGAATGCATGGATCTGGCTGCTGGTCAGGCCCTTGAGTTGGGTGCTGGTCAGCGTGCCGAGATCGGTCGAAGTCAAACCGGTCAGCTGCGTGGTGGTCAATACGCCCACCTGGGTGCTGGTCAGGCCCAGTACCTGGGTCTGCGTCAGCGTGGAGATGTCGGTCGAATTCAAACCGCCCAATTGGGTGGTGGTGAGCGCGCCGAGATCGGTCGAACTCAGGCCAATCAGCTGGGTGTTGGGATCGAGCGACGCGATCTGCGTCGTGGTCAATCCCTTGACCTGGGTGATCGACAGAGCCGCCACCTGGGTCGAGACCAGGCCGGTCAGTTGCGTCGTCGTCAGCGCGCCGATGTCGGTCGAGCTCAGGCCGTTGAACTGGGTGGCGGCCACGAGTGTGCCCAGCTCCGTGCTGGTCAAACCAGTCAACTGCGCGGCCGAGAAGGACGCAATCTGGGTCGAGGTCAGGCCGTTTTCCTGCGTCGACGGATCGAGCGCGCCCAGCTGCGTGCTGGTCAGGCCCTTGAGCTGCGTTACCGAGAGTTCCGAAGTCTCGGTCGAGGTCAACCCGCCGATTTGCGTGGTCGTCAGCGAACCCAACTGCGTGCTGGTCACACCGGACAGCTGGGCAGGCGTGAGCGCGCCCACTTGGGTCGAAACCAGCCCGACAAGCTGCGTCGTGGACAGCGAACCGATTTGGGTGCTCGTCAAGCCGTTGAACTGCGTGGTCGGGTCGAGCACGCTGATCTCGGTCGTGGTCAAGCCCGACAGCTGGGTGATCGAAAGCGCCATGACCTGAGTCGAGGTCAGCCCGCTCTCCTGCGTCGACGAGTCGAGCGCATGAATTTGCGTGCTCGTCAGCCCCTTGATCTGCGTGACATTCAGCGCTCCGACTTCGGTCGAAACGAGCCCGCCGATCTGGGTGGTCGAGAGCGACCCGATGTCGGTCGAGCTCAGACCCTTGAGCTGCGTGCTGGCATCGAGGACGCTGATCTGGGTGCTGGTCAATCCGGTGATCTGCGTCGTGGTCAGCGCACCGATATCGGTGGAGCTCAGACCGTTGATCTGGGTCGAAGGATCGAGCGAACCCAGTTGCGTGCTGGTGAGGCCCTTGAGCTGCGTCACACTGAATGCACCGACTTCGCTCGAGGTCAGGCCGCCCAACTGCGTCGTGCTCAACGCGCCGAGCTGGCTGCTGGTCAGGCCGGTTTGCTGCGTCGTGGTCAACACGCTCAGCTGCGTGCTGGTCAGGCCCGTGAGTTGCGTGGTCGACAGCGACCCGAGCTGCGTCGAGGTGAGGCCGTTCTCCTGGGTGCTCGAGTCGAGCGCTCCCAGTTGCGTGCTGGTCAGGCCGGTCAACTGCGTCGTGCTGAGTGCCGCGATCTGCGTCGAGGTGAGCCCGTTCTCCTGAGTGGCCGAGTCGAGCACATGGATCTGGCTGCTCGTCAGGCCTTTGACCTGCGCGGCCGTCAACGTGCCGAGATCGGTCGAGGTCAACCCGTTGATCTGGGTCGCCGTCGCCAGCGATGCGATCTGGGTCGTCGTCAGACCCAACACTTGGGTTGTCGTCAGGGTCGAGATGTCGGTCGAGTTCAACCCGGCCAATTGCGTGACCGTCAGGCCACCCAAAGCGGTCGAATTGAAGCCCGGAATCTGGGTGTTCGGATCGAACGAATGGATTTGCGTGCTGGTCAGACCCTTGACCTGGGTCGAAGAGAGCCCGGCGAGGTCGGTCGAGGTGAAGCCGCCCAATTGCGTCGTGGTCAGCGAGCCGACGTCGGTCGAACTGAAGCCGTTGAGCTGGGTGTTCGGATCGAGCGCACCCACCTGCGTGCTGGTGAGACCGGATAGCTGGGTGGTGCTGAGCGCGGCGATATCGGTCGAGGTCAGCCCGTTGATCTGAGTGTTCGGATCCAGCGAGCCCAGCCCGGTGCTGGTCAAGCCCTTGATCTGCGCCGAAGTCAGGGCGCCGACTTCGGTGGAGGTCAAGCCGCCCAGCTGCGTCGTCGACAGCGAGCCGAGGTCGGTCGAGCTCAAACCGTTCAATTGCGTGCCGATCGCCAGCACACTCAACTCGGTGCTGTTGATGCCCGTCAGCTGCGTCGTGCTGAAGGACACGATTTGCGTCGAGCTCAGCCCGTTGAGCTGCGTGTTCGGATCGAGGTCGCCCAGCTGCGTGCTGGTGAGGCCCTTGAGTTGCGCCACCGAGAGCGAGCCGATGTCGGTCGAGGACAGTCCGTTGATCTGTGTCGACGGGTCGAGCGCGCCGAGTTCGGTGCTGGTCAGGCCCTTGAGTTGCCCCGTCGTCAAGCCGGCCACTTCGGTTGAAGTCAGACCGTTCAATTGCGTTGCCACCACGAGGGCGCCGATATCCGTCGAAGTCAGACCGTTGATCTGGGTATTCGGATCGAGCGCATGGATCTGCGTGCTGGTGAGGCTCTTGATCTGCGTCGTCGAGAAGCCGGCGATCTCACTCGAGACCAGGCCCGTCAGTTGGGTGGTCG
>Ga0181537_10003299_pt1 | contig 13849 bp, 13 predicted proteins | sample PEATcosm2014_Bin_39_FD_119765 | JGI IMG/M metagenome (GOLD analysis project Ga0181537, IMG submission 119765) | Peatland microbial communities from MTU Mesocosm Facility, Houghton, MI, USA - PEATcosm2014_Bin23_10_metaG | ecosystem: Environmental > Terrestrial > Soil > Wetlands > Peat | place...
GATCCAACAGCTTGCGGAACATCTCCACACCCGTCACCACCGTCTTGGTGGTCGGACGCAGCCCGATGATCTCCACTTCCTCGCCCACCTTGACGATGCCGCGCTCGACCCGGCCCGTCGCCACCGTGCCGCGGCCCGAGATCGAGAACACGTCTTCCACCGGCATCAGGAACGGGCGGTCCTTGGGACGGTTCGGCTGCGGGATGTAGCTGTCCACCGCCGCCATCAGCTCCAGGATCGAATCATGGCCCAGCTTCGGTTCGCGGCCTTCCAAGGCGCACAGCGCCGAGCCCTTGATGATCGGGATCTTGTCCCCGGGGAACTGATAGGCCGACAGAAGCTCGCGCACCTCGAGCTCCACCAACTCCAGAAGCTCGGGGTCGTCGACCATGTCGACCTTGTTCATGTAGACCACCAGCGCCGGCACGCCCACCTGGCGCGCCAGCAGGATGTGCTCCCGCGTCTGCGGCATCGGGCCGTCGGCCGCCGACACCACCAGGATCGCACCGTCCATCTGCGCAGCACCCGTGATCATGTTCTTCACATAGTCGGCATGCCCGGGGCAGTCGACATGCGCGTAATGCCGGTTCTTGGTCTCGTACTCGACATGCGCCGTCGAGATCGTGATGCCGCGCGCCTTCTCCTCCGGCGCCTTGTCGATCTGGTCATAGGCCGTGAACACCGCTCCGCCCGTCTCCGCCAGCACCTTCGTGATCGCCGCCGTTAGGGTCGTCTTCCCGTGATCGACGTGCCCGATCGTGCCCACGTTGCAATGCGGCTTGTTCCGTTCAAATTTAGCTTTGGCCATGACCGTCAGTCCCAATCGTTACCGATATAAGCAGGCGCACTTTGGCTCGCGAGATGGAGCGGGTGAAGGGAATCGAACCCTCGTAGCCAGCTTGGAAGGCTGGTGCTCTACCATTGAGCTACACCCGCCGAACTCATGCTCCCCCGACACGAAAGCGCGGCAGCGCCGCTTGGTGGAGGGGGTAGGATTTGAACCTACGAACTCCGAAGAGGGCAGATTTACAGTCTGCTGCCATTGACCGCTCGGCCACCCCTCCGTCCATGCGACGCGGAGTGGCGTAGATAGGACCTTTCGCCGCGCCCGTCAACGCGTTAAGCAAGCACTATGAGCCGTCGCCGACCATCGCATTCGCCGGGAGCGCCCCGTCACTCTGACGGAGGCGGAAACGTCTGGCTGTGGGGCGTCCATCCGGTGACGGCGGCGCTGGCGAATGAGTCACGCACATGCCGGCGCCTACTGGTAACGGCGGATGCGTTGCGCGCACATCCCGACATTGCAATGTATCTGGCCGAGCGGCGGATGTCGGCCGAGACAGTCGAACGCTTGGCCATCGATGCGGTCGTCGCGGGCGGCGCGGTGCATCAAGGTATCGCACTTGCCGTCGAGCCGTTGCCCGAGGCCGATATCCAGGATCTCGTTCACGCTGCCGCCAGGCTCGAACCGGCCGTCGTTGTTGTCCTGGATCAAGTGACCGATCCGCACAATATTGGAGCGGTGATGCGCTCGGCTGCGGCTTTCGGCGCGCTCGGTATGATAGTGACCGACCGCCACGCGCCGGGTGAGACCGGGACCTTGGCCAAGGCGGCGTCCGGAGCCCTGGAATGCGTTCTGCTGGTGCGCGCGGTCAATCTCGCCCGCGCGGTCGACGAACTGAAGGCCGCAGGTTTCTGGATTGCCGGTTTGGCCGGCGACGCCCCGATCACGCTGGCCGCGGCCAAATTGAGTGGACGGATCGCGCTCGTGTTGGGTGCCGAGGGCGAAGGGATGCGCCGGCTCACCCGCGAGCGCTGCGACCTGCTGGTCCGATTGCCGCAAACCGACGCGGTGGAAAGCCTGAACGTCAGCAATGCTGCCGCGGTAGCGCTCTACGAAATGTTCAGGCGCTAGTAAATCACCTTGTCGGTGCATGCCGACCAGGAGTCGAACGCGGCACGCGTCGTCGCGCAATAGGCAGCTGGATGGCGCCGAGCGTCACTCGGGGGACATCGCGATTTCGCGATAAAGGAATTCGTCATCGAATCCGATCGCGGCGGCGTCCTCGCACGTGTTTCCCCAAGGGATCCGCCCGCCTGTCCGACCGAAGTGCGGCGCGGCAGTTCGATGGCTTGGCGCAGGAATTTTTGTCTTGATCAGCCAGTCGTTTGCAGTGGATGAACCTCTGCTTGCAAAGCTCCCGCACGCGGCCCTAACCTCGCGCCCATTCGCCCGCGCCGGCGCCGGTTTAGCTCAGCGGTAGAGCAACCGCCTTGTAAGCGGTAGGTCGCAGGTTCAATTCCTGCAACCGGCACCATCGCATCCGATGGCGCGCTGGCCACTTTTCTGCTAGATTGCTGGATGAACCTGGCCGTGGCGATCGCTTGAGATCACGACGGCCGATGAAACGGAGAGTGGGCATGAGCAAGCTACCCGTTTTCGGAGCGGCGCTTCTGGCCGCGTCGATCCTGACCATCTCGTCTGCGTTCGCTTGCATGGAAACTGACTCCCAGGCGACAGGGACTTCCGTCACAGTCGCCTCGTCGGACACGCAACCGGCGAGCTCTACAGCGGCACCAGCGAGTCAGCCAGACTCAAACTGAATCACGGCGCATCGGATATTTTCCGGCGTGGCCCCGTAGCGTGGGACGCTGCGGGCTGTGCTGTTGGCTTGCCATTCCGCCAGAACTCCAGTATTTCCGCGCCAGATAGGCGCGCATGAAATTCACCATTCTCGTCACCGAGGCTCCGTTTGGCGGCCAGGCGGCCGCTACGGCATTGGCCTTCATCGGCGCCGTAATCGCGCGAGGTCATGAGATCGAGCGGGTATTCTTCTATTGCGATGGCGTCCATAACGCCAACCGCTTGGCGGCTCCGCCCGGCGGAGAGGCGAATCTGGTTCGTGACTGGTCATCGTTGGCTGCATCCAAGAATGTCGACCTCGTGGTGTGCATAAACGCCGGCAGTCGACGCGGATTGCGCGAGGCCAACCTGGCGCCGGGGTTTCGGATTTCGGGCCTAGGCCAACTCGTCGAGTCAGCGATTCTCGCCGACCGATTGGTTCCGTTCGGAGCGTGAACGTGGCCAGCCCCCGCAAGCCCAAGTCGATGACCTTCCTTTGCCGTCGCACGCCTTGGGGCAGCGGTCATGCCGCGGAAATGCTGGAGGCCGTGCTGATTGCGGGAGCTTTTGACCAAGAGGTCCATCTCGCCTTCATCGACGACGGAGTGTTCCAACTCGTTCCCGGGCAGCGACCCGAGCTCCTCGGTCGCCGTCCACTCGAGGACGGCTTTCGCGAGCTCGCGGAACTCGATATTGAACATGTTTGGGTTGAGCGGGAGTCGCTCCTGGAACGTGGCCTCGATGCTGCCAAGCTGGCCATTTCCGCTACGGTTCTCGACCGCCAGGATATGACGGAGCTGCTCGCACGGATGGACGCGGTGTTTGGTGCATGACTGATCTAGCCTATATGACGGCGACGGAAATGGGCCGCCTATTCGCCGCGCGGAAACTGTCCCCCCGCGAGGTCTGCGTGGCGGTCATCGCGCAGATCGACGCATGGGAGCCAAAAATCAGGGCCCTGTATGCGTATGACCCCGAGGGCGCACTCGTTGCTGCCAAAGCAGCTACCGAGCGCTGGGTCAAAGGAGCTGGCCTGGGCCCTCTCGATGGCGTCCCAGTAACGATCAAGGACAATATCGCCACCAAAGGAGTGCCGAAACCGCTTGGAACGGCGGCAACGGAACTCTTCCCCGAGCCCTATGACGCCCCGCCATCGGCACGGCTTCGCGAGGCCGGCGCGGTAATCCTGGCCAAGACGACTATGCCGGACTACGGAATGCTGTCATCGGGCTTGTCGAGTTTCCACCCGCTGAGCCGCAACCCGTGGAACCTAGCCCTCAATCCAGGCGGATCGAGCGCCGGCGCCGCCGCCGCGGGCGCGGCTGGCTATGGACCCATTCACATCGGCACCGATATCGGAGGCTCGATCAGACTTCCGGCGGGATGGTGCGGGCTCATCGGATTCAAGCCCAGTCTAGGACGCATACCAATCGACCCACCCTATGTCGGTCGGGTGGCCGGTCCCTTGACCCGTAATGTTGCCGATGCTGCGCTGGCGATGTCGATCCTGTCGCGACCCGATGCGCGCGATGGAATGAGTCTGCCGCCGGCCGAACTCGACTGGAACATCGGTCCATCCACGGTGCGCGGCCTGCGCATTGGCCTCATGCTCGAGATCGGTGCCGGAATGGATGTCGCACCGGAGGTGCACGCGGCAGTCCAGGCCGCCGCTAGAATATTCGAGAGTCAAGGCGCCACCGTCGTTCCCGTGGCACCGGTCCTCACGCGAGCAATGCTCGACGGGCTCGACAAATTTTGGCGCGCTCGCGCTTGGGCCGATATCGAGCCTCTGCCGGACGAGCGGCAGACGAAGATTCTTCCCTATATCCTGCGCTGGGCCGAAGTGGGTGCGAAAATCTCGGGCGCAGACGCAGTCCGCGGTTTCGGCCAGACAATGGCGATGCGCGCTGCAGCCGCGACGCTGTTCGCTGACGTCGATGCAATACTGTCGCCGACGGCGCCGGTGGCCGCTTTCCCGGCGGAGTTGGCCTCGCCGATCGACGATCCCGATCGCCCTTTCGAACATATCGGCTTTACGGTCACCTGGAACATGACCGAGCAGCCGGCGGTTTCGATCAATTGCGGATTCACCTCGGACGGTTTGCCCATCGGGTTGCAGATCGTCGGCCGCAGATTCGACGATGTCGGCGTGCTGCGGCTTGCCAAAGCGTACGAGGAATGGCGTGAACCGCAGCGCACTTGGCCAAAGCCGCCGGCCTAGTGATCAGTCCGGCCAGCGCCGGTGCAGCCAGAGCCATTGATCAGGGTGACCTCTGATCCAGCCCTCGATGATGCGATTCACCTCGGTCATGGTCGAGAGAATCGCAGTGTGGCGTTCCTCGGTCTCCGGTATCGCAATCGGTGGTTCGACGATCACCCGGAAGTGTGCGCCACGCAGCCGCACTGCATGGGCAGGCAAAACGGGACATCCGAATTTGAGCGCGAACTGCGCCAGGGCCGGCGCGGTCATCGCGTCTCGACCGAAAAACGGCACCGCGATACCGTCATTCATCTTTTGGTCCAGGAGCATGCCAAGCGCCTTACCCTTGCGGAGCAATTCGAGGGAACGGCGGGCGCCCTTGCTGCCTTTGGGCAGCATCTCGGCGCCGCGGTTGCCGCGCCTGACGAACAGCCATTCGGTACTGGGATTGTTGGGTGCCCGATAGACCATGTTCATCGGAACCCCTACGACGGTGGTCACCCGACCGAACGCCTCCCAATTGGCGCAGTGCGCACTGAAGAATATGATCCCGCGACCTTCAGCCAACGCGCTTTCGACGTGCTCGAGGCCGACAAGTTCGATGCGTTTGCCGGCGCCAACACTCATCGCGTGGACATGCGGATATTCCGCAGCCGTGCGCCCCAGATTGTCCCACATGCGCCTGAGTAGATTCTCGCGCTCGGCCGAATCCATCTCAGGATATGCACGCTCCAGGTTACGCCGCGCGCGGCGTGAGACAGGAAGTCGGTAGCCAACCTTTCGACCGAGCCATCCGCCGAGCGCCGATGCCACGTCGACGGGGAGTACGCCGAATAGGAGATATGCAATCCTGGCCGCAACGGCCTCCGCCCATTGGCGAACTCGCTTACGGTTCACGCGGACCTGCCGAGAGCGGGCGCCAAGATGCGCATCAATGCCGCCTCGTCGTCCCATGCCACGGCAATTCTGATCACCGTCACTCTGTCGCGCTGGTGGGGCGGAACACGAACGAAATCCTTCGATGTGGTCACCAGTGCCGCTGATCGAGATTCCGATGCGTCGATCAGATGTCCGATTTCCGCCGGCGTGTAGGGATGGTGATCGGGAAATGCATGCCGCTCGACGAGATTTGCGCCTAACGACTCGAGGGTCGCGAAAAATTTGGGCGGACGACCGATCCCGGCAAAGGCGATCACGCGCTGACTGGCCAGATTAGCTGCCTCGGCTTCCGGTTCAAGTCGAGCGAGAATGACCGGCCGGCCGCGCAACCGACTCAGGACGCCAGTCCGATCGTCGCCGAGTAGTACTACTGCCTGCGCCCGCGCCAATCCCGCACCAATCGATTCCCGCAATGGACCCGCAGGAATGCAACGGCCGGAGCCGAACCCGACTTGCCCGTCGACGATCAAGAACGAGACATCCTTGAATAGCGATGGGTCCTGGTAGCCATCGTCCATGATCACGCAGCGGGCGCCCGCCCTTGCCGCCGCACGTGCTCCGGCAAACCGGTCGCGCGCCACCCAGCAAGGTGCGATACGAGCCAACAACAGCGGCTCGTCACCCACCGCCCTGTGATCGTCGCGCGCAACATCCACGAAGTGAGGACCTTCCGTCAGCCCGCCATGACCGCGCGACAGGAAGTGCGCTCCCGCAATACGATGGGCGAGGGACATCGCGACCGGCGTCTTGCCGGCACCTCCGGCGACGATATTGCCGACACAAATGACCGGTAACGGAGCGCGCGCAGGCTTTGACCCTATCGCGCGCATGGCAGCGCCCACCGACCAGATCGCACCCAACGGCGCCAGCGCAACTGAGACTGCGGCGCTACCGATCGAGTGGCCATACCAGAAGCCGGGCGCCTTCATGTCTTCGGGTCCGGTCCGGACAGCCAAGGATCGATCGCGAGAAGGACGGCATCGAGCACTCCGGCCTCCGCGTCGGCTATAGTTTGTGCCCGCTTGCTTTCGCAATCGACCATTTTCGGATCAGCCAGGCGTTCCGCCACTGCCTCGGTCAGCGCAGCACCGTCGGAGACGATATGGGCCGCCTTGGCTGCTTCCAATCGAGTTGCGACCTCGGCGAAATTGTCCATCATCGGGCCGAACAGAATGCTAGCGCCCAACCGAGCCGGCTCAAGCGGATTCTGCCCTCCGCCGATGACCAAACTTTTTCCCATGAACACAATCGGCGCCAAGCGAATGAACAATCCCAACTCACCGATCGTGTCAGCCAGAAGTATATCCGTCCCTCTGGTTGGCTGCTCCCCGGCGGCTCGGCGCGCGACCGATAGACCTGCCGTTTCGAGTTCAGAGGCGATATTCCGCCCACGTGACGAATGGCGGGGCACCACAATCGTGATCAATCCGGGAAAGCGCCGGGCAAGTTCTCGGTGCACTCCAACCACAATCAATTCCTCCCTCGGATGAGTACTCGCCGCGAGCCATCGCGGCCGTCCATCGAGGGCGCGGGCAAGCTTGCCGAGCTCGTTTGGATCGCAAGGGAGCGGCGGCGCCGCGAACTTAAGATTACCGGGCGAAGCTACCCTTCGAGCGCCCAGTAAGCGCAATCGTTCGGCGTCGAGCTCGGTCTGACCCAGGCACAGATCGAACACGGATAGCAATCGGCGGGCGGCAACCGGATATCTTCGCCATCGGGCGAATGATCGCGGCGACACGCGCCCGTTGAGAAGCAGCATCGGTATGCCGCGCGCAGCGGTTTCCATCAACAAGTTCGGCCAGAACTCAGATTCAAGCCACAATGCAAGATCGGGGCGCCAATGATCGAGAAAGCGTCGTACCCAAGCCTGCCGATCGACCGGTACGTATTGATGGATGGCGCCGGACGGAAGACGAGTGGCCATCAGCGTTGCGGAGGCAACGGTTCCGGTCGTGAGTAGGGTCGTGGTACTCGGTCTAGCCTGGATGCGCTCGAGAACCGGCAAAATGGAAACGGCTTCGCCGATCGACGCCGCATGCAACCAAACAATCCGACCTGCCGGACGTGGCAGCAATGATATCCCTCGCCGCTCGTTCGAGCGCCGCGCGTCCTCCTTGCCCACGGCCATGCGACGGCGCAGGACCGCTGCGATCAACGGTTCTCCCATCGAGGTTGCGAGGCGGTAGAGCCAGAGGATCACGATCCGAGCTCGGCCGGTTCCAGGGGCGGATGCCCCATGCGCTTGTCAGCTTCGATCGTCACCTCATTGAGCGATCGCTCGATTGCCAGCCGTGCTTCCTCCATCGCGTTGGCGTCGGCATGACGCGGTACCGAAATCGGCTTGCCCCAGACGAATACGCCGCGCGTGAAAGGCCAAACTATGGCAAATCGGTCCCAGCTGCCCAGGATACGGCGACGCGCGGCGGAGTAGGTGCACGCGATTACCGTCGCGCCGGACAGTCGCGCCACCTGCACCACGCCTTCGGAGGCGCGCATGCGTGGTCCGCGCGGCCCATCGGGCGTAATGCCGACAGAAACCCCTTCCTTGAGCGCCTTAAGCATGACTCGCAACGCTGCACCGCCACCGCGCGTGCTGGAACCGACCGCCGTATCGATGCCGAAATGTCTGACCGTTCGCGCGATGATTTGGCCGTCAGGATGACCCGAGATCAGCATGCGGATGGCTCGGCCACGTGGCCAACTATAGGGCATCATCAGAATACGGCCGTGCCAGAATGCGAGAATGAAGGGCTCGTCCCGCTGCCAATAGGGCGCAGGATTGTGGGCGCCAACGACCTCCCAGCGACTGGTCGCGTGGACGAAGCGGATGTATTGGGCACCAAGCCAGCACAAGGGTCGCCGCACGGCGTCGCTGCGCAGGACCCCCTTGAGCAGTCGCATTGTCGATTAACCGATCTGGCGCACCGGCACGCGCGGTCGCAATTCGCCCGGTTCGCTCTCCTCGGCAGCCTGCACGGCGTAAAGCCGGGCGTAGAGTCCACCGCGCGCCAGCAGTTCGGCATGCCGCCCAGACTCGGCCAGACGCCCGCGATCGATGACATGGATGATGTCGGCATCGACCACCGTGGAAAGGCGATGGGCGACGATGATCGTGGTACGTCCCCGCATCAAGGCTTCGAGCGCGACTTGGACATGACGCTCAGATTCGGCATCCAACGATGACGTCGCTTCATCGAGAAGAAGAATGGGCGCGTTGCGCAGCATCGCTCGGGCGATTGCCAAGCGCTGGCGCTGTCCGCCCGATAACTTCGCACCATGCTCGCCGACCACCGTGTCGTAGCCCTGGGGAAGTGCCGCGATGAAATCATGTGCCGCCGCGTTTCGCGCGGCCGTGACGATTTCTTCTTCGCTCGCGCCAGGGCGCCCGTAGCCGATATTGGTGCGGATGGATTCGTCGAACAGGAGTATTTCCTGGCTTACCAGCGCGATCTGGGCGCGCAGTGAGGCGAGGGTCACGTCGCGCACATCCTGGCCATCGATCGATACGCGGCCGGCCTCGGCGTCATAGAAACGCGGAATCAGGTTCAGAATCGTCGATTTGCCGGCGCCGGATGCCCCGACTAGGGCGACGCGCTTGCCCGCAGGGACATCGAGAGTGATGCGTTCAAGCGCGTGGCGATCGCCGTCATAACTGAAGCGGACGTCCTCGAGCCGTACCGACCCGCCACGCACGACCAGCGGTTGGGCGCCGACCCTTTCAACGATCGTGGGCTTGATGTCGAGCAGCGCGAAGATGCGCTGCGCGCCAGCCAATCCCTCCTGCAAGCTAGCATTGAGGTTGGCGAGGTTCTTGACCGGCTGGTATGCCATCATGAGTGCGGTCATGAACGAAAAGAATGCCCCCGGCGTCATCGGCCCATTGATCACGCGGGTGCCGCCATAGACGATCACCACGGCGATTGCGAGGCCGCCCAATGTCTCCATGATCGGCCCGGACAGGGCGCGGACACGGCTTGCCTTGAATACCAAACCGAATTGGCGCGACGTCACTACCGCAATCTTGTCCTGCTCCTGACTTTCCATTCCATAGGCCTTGACGACTCGCATGCCCTGGAAGCTTTGCTCAAGCAAGGTAACGAAGTTGCCCGTGTTCTCCTGAGTGTTGGCCGAGACACGCCGCAGACGGCGCCCGAGCCGCACGATCGGTTGGATGGCGGCGGGAAAAGCGAAAAAGGAAACGGCGGCCAATAACCAGTCTTGATAGAACATCACGCCGATCAACACGATCACTGACAGCGAGTCCCGGCCGAGCCCTGCCAACGCATTCGCGACGGCGGCCCGCATGGTGGCGATGTCGGCGGTAAACCGCGCAACTAGGCGCCCGGTCGCGGTATCGTGGAAGAACTGCAGATCCATCTGCGTCAGATGAACGAACAGGCGGTTCTGCAAATCGACGATCACCCGCAACCCGACCCAGGCCGTCATGCTCGACTGAGCATAGGTAGAGATGCCCTTGGCGATTGAGGTTACGACCACTGCGATCGCCACCCACCAGAGACTCGAAAGATCCTTCTGGACGAAAACCTTGTCGACCACCGGCTTCATCAATGCCGCTAGAATTCCGCTGGTGGCCGCGACCATCCCCATGAAGACAAAGGACAGTAGGATACGACCTAAGTAAGGCCTGACGTGCTCGCGCAGCAGGCGCTTCGTCAGCAGCCAAGTCGAATGGTCGAGTTGCAAACGTTTAGTACTCAATGACTTTCCGATATCTCCAATGGACCCAAAGCCGACACACGATATCATGCGGCGAGTCCTGGGCCAACATAAGGCGGAATGCGGTCACGCGCAGCCTACATCCCTCTGGGATCGCCCACCACCACCGTCGTCATGTCGGCGACACGCAGCAGCCGGCGCGCTACGCGGCGGACGTCCGCCACGGTGACTCCATCGATCAGTTTGTGCCGCCGTTCCAGGTAGTCGATTCCAAGGTGATCGCGCTGAATCACATTGAGAAGCCCAGCCAGCGCCTCGGTGGAGCTCAACTCCAACGGGAACGAACCGTTGAGATACTTCTTCGCGGAACTCAGTTCTGCTTTGGTCACGCCATTTTCCGCCAGCCGGACCCACTCCTGCTTGACGACGGCTAGACTGTCGACCACCCGGTCATTTCGGGTAGCAACCGAGGCCTCGATCAGTCCGGCATGATCGCGTGGAACCAGAAAACTCTCGGTATCGTAGGCCAAGCCCCGCTTTACCCGCACCTCGGTCATCAACCGCGAGGAAAATCCGCCGCCGCCGAGAACATAGTTCATGACATAGGCGGCGTACCAATCTGGGTCAGCCCGCTTGACACCCGCTTCCGCGATGGCCGCGACGCTTTGCGCAAATGGCTTGCGGATAACATCGACTTTGCCCGCGCCCTGCGGGGCGACGTCGGGAATATCGATCGGATCGACGTGCTGTGGCAGTCCGGCGAAGGCCGCGTCGAGAAGCGGCTTGAGTTGATCGGGCGTGACATCGCCAACTACCGAGACGACCAGAGCGTCGCGACCGATATGGTGGCCTGCCCACATTACCAAATCGTCGCGCGTGATCGACTTGACTGATTCGGGATCTCCGTCCGCAGGCCGCCCATAGGCATGGCCCGGAAAGAGGAGCGCCGCCAGTGCCCTCGCGGCGATGGAGCGCGGACTGGCAAGCTCTTGGGCGAGGGCGGAGAGTTCCTGCGACCGAACCCGGTCGATAGCGTCCGGATCGAAGCGCGGCTTGGCGAGCGCCAGTCCCAATAGACCGAAAGCGGTCTCGCGATTCTCGGCGAGCGTCTTTAGACCGATCACCATCGAATCATGGCCGACACTGAAATCGAGCCCGATCGACAGATCGTTCAGTTTTCCCTGGTAGGCTTGCGAATCGAGATCGCCGGCGCCCTCGTCGAGCAAGTCAGTGACCAAGTTGGCCAGACCGGTCTTGTCGGGTGGGTCGAGTGCCGCGCCTCCGCTGATCGAGACGCTCATCGCAATGATCGGGTTGGTGTGATCTTCCACCAGCCAAGCCGATATTCCTCCGGGGGAGGTAATCTGTTGGATGGCAACGGCGCGCGCCGGCAGCACCGCGCCGAGGCTCAGCCCCGCGGAAACCAGAATAGCCCACGCTTTCATCGCAGCGACTTTCCTAGCTCGGGAATAGGCTGCTCTCCACCTTGGCCTGCGGCGGGCTCTTCGCCGGGTCGCGTCGGCAAGAGGGTTCCCGTCACCGACGCCTGTTCTCGCAGGACGGCGCGCGCGGCCTCGTTGACGATATCGGGGGTGACCGCCGCCACGCGCTGCGGCCAATCCTGAACATCTGCAACCGTGCGGCCGACCGCGAGGGCAGTGCCGAACGTGAAGGCGCCGGATTGCAATGAGTCTCTCGCATAGGCCACTTCGGCCCGCATCTTGGTCTTGGCGCGTTCGATCTCCTCGGAAGTAACGCCTTTGTCGACGACGTCGTGAATCTCGGCGTCGATGGCCGCGCCGAGCTTGTCCAAGTCGACGCCCGGATTGGGGCTGGCATAGAAGTCGAAGGAGGTCATACCCAGCGACTCGGGTTCGTAACCCGCCCAAATCTCCGATGCCAGCTTTTGCTCGACGACCAGGTGGCGATAAAGGCGACTGGAGCTGTCGGCGCCCAGCACTTCGGCCAAAACTTGTAACGCGTAGGCATACTTCGAGTCACCCTTGGCATAGCTTGGCGCTAGATAGAGCCGGTTCCAGGACGGCTGATGGACATTGGGATCGCGCAGCACCAACGATCGGGCCGCCAAGGGCGGCGGCTCATCCGTGCGAAGCCTCACTGGAAGTTTGCGGCGAGGCAAGGGCCCGAAATACTTCTCGACGAGCGGTTTGAGCCGATCGGCCGTGATGTCGCCGGACACCACGAGTACCGCATTGTTGGGTGCGTACCACCGATGCTGAAACGCGACCACATCGGCCAACGTGAATTGTTCGACCTCGGACCGCCAGCCAATGACCGGGTGGTGATATGGCGCATTCAGATACAATGCGGCGTTCATCTGCTCGTTGAGCTTGCCGGCCGGTGAATTCTCGATGCGCATCCGCAATTCTTCGAGCACAACTTGATGTTCGGGAGTGAAGTCCTTTTCACGCGGCGCCAGATTGATCATCCGGTCCGCTTCCAAGCGCAGAACCTCGGGCAAGCGATCGACGGCAATATTCTGATAGAAGGCCGTGTAGTCGTAAGTCGTGAAGGCGTCGTCATTGCCCCCATTGTCCGCCACTAGGCGCGAAAACATACCGGGCGCCACGGTTTTGGTCCCCTTGAACATCATGTGCTCGACCATGTGGGCGAGGCCGGATTTGCCGGGTTCCTCATCGGCCGAACCGACCTTGTAATAGACGATGCTGTTGACCACCGGCGCGCGATGATTGGTCACCGCCACCACCTGGAGCCCGTTCGCGAGGGTGAAGGACTGGGCGTCGAACATTTGCGCCGACGCTGACGCAACGGGCGTCAACACCAAACAGATGGCAATCAGAGCGGCACGCGACGCTGTCATCGATATTCCAGTGACCGACGGTGGTGCGCCCCCGGCGTCCTTATAGAGGTCGGCACGCGTCGCCGCAATACGGACGGAAGAAACAAATCGGGCCCAGCACTCAGGTAACATCCGCCGCAGCGGCCTCGAAGGCCGCTCGCACTTCTGCGGCCGTGCCAATTCCCTGCACCACGGCTGCCAAGATGCGCAATGGGCTGGCATCGCTTTGGCGCTTGGGACCGACCAACCCGGCGCAGATCGCAGCGACAATGGTGGGTTGGGCACGAAATAGTACTTCGCACGACGGGCCCGGAGGCCCGAGCTTCGACACCAGCAAGCCAGAACCGTCCAGCGCGAGTTGAACCCGATCTCCCTTTGCAAGCGCGATCTGGCAAAACGGGTGCTCACCGCCGTCGCGGAACAGGAGCACCGTTCCCGTCATCGATCCTCGCCCGAGGTGACTGGGCTTGAGGCCATGATTGGAGATACCATTGACTTGGGATTAAGAGATTTCGTCCCTCCGATCAAGTCCGGTCGGTCCGGGCAGGGGTCGTCGACCGGCAAGTGGAGCAGAATGGCCATGAGTGCA
>Ga0181537_10003300_pt1 | contig 13848 bp, 12 predicted proteins | sample PEATcosm2014_Bin_39_FD_119765 | JGI IMG/M metagenome (GOLD analysis project Ga0181537, IMG submission 119765) | Peatland microbial communities from MTU Mesocosm Facility, Houghton, MI, USA - PEATcosm2014_Bin23_10_metaG | ecosystem: Environmental > Terrestrial > Soil > Wetlands > Peat | place...
AACACGTTGTCGTGTCCCGCCTGCAGCACGTCACCATGTTGCGGCGGGATGGCGATGCGCCCCAATAGTTGATCATCGAGCACCATCGCCCCCGATCCGCCCAGCATCTGCAGATTGATCTCGTAGACGCCACCGACGGGCACCGTCATGCTGCCGGACCAGCGGTGGGCACTGCGCGCAGGCAATGCGTGCCGGTTTTCCAGCGTGAAGTTGATCGTGGCGTCGACCCCCTGCCGGCCCGCGCCCAGGTCCTCATCGAGCAGCCCCGGCTTGCCGTCATGGCTGAAAGCGCCAGCCGGAATGAGCTGCCCGGTCATGTCATCGCCCGGGAAATAGCTGATCTGCAGCGCGCGCTCGTGCCGGAGCATACGGCGCAGCGCCTGCACGGCGCCGATCTGCCGTTCGGGGCGCCCCAGGGCCTGTTCGTTGGCGCGGGCCACGGCCACCGTCTGTAGCGCGCCGGGCCCGATCAGCAGCAGCGCGCCCAGGTCGCGCCTGGATAGCGGCAGCGCACCGTCATTCTTCAGCAGTACTGCGCCATCCTGCTCGGTGCGCAACACCACGCGCGCATCCTGTTCGATCGGCTCGGCAGTCAGTGCGTGCGCTGGGTGCCGCTCGAGCAGACCAAATCGCTGCATCTGCAACAGGATCCGCCGCGCCGCCTGCGTTATCGCCGCCGCGGAGACGCGACCGGCCTGCAGCGCGGCGTGCAGGTTGGGGGGCAGATCGGCATTTGGCGCCGGGGGCGCCACGGCCGCCTCGCCCAGCACGGCCGCACCGCCGCCGCCAGGTGGGGATGGGGTGTCCGCAATGAACTCCTCCGGGATCCGGCCTCTGGGACCAAAGCCCATGGCATCGGGACTCTTCGATGGCACCAGCGTCACATCCGTGCCGGAGAAATACGATGTCATCAGCTGCTCATGCGCGGGCCCGACCCGCAGCTCGCCCGGCATTTCCAGATCAAGGCCGGCGTTAATGAAGTCCGCACCATGGGTGGCGCCCCAATCGGAGGTCACAAAACCGCCAAACCCCATCTCACCGCGCAGCAGGCCGTTCAGCAGCGCGTCGCTGCCGCAGGCGAACTGGCCATTGACGCGGTTGTAGGCGCACATGATCGAGGCGACGCCAGCGTCGACGGCGTCGGCAAACGGCGCGGCGTAGATCTCCCGCAGCGCCTGCGGATCCACCCGCACATCGTTGGCACCGTCAAATGCGACGTAGTGCTTGGCCTGTGCCATCACGTGCTGGCTCTGGATGCCGCGGATCAGCGCGGCGCCGATCTGCCCGGTCAGCAGCGGATCCTCGCCATAGGTGTTGTAGCTGCGGCTGAATGCCGGATCGCGATAAATATTGATGTAGGGCTCGAGCACCAGATCAATACCCAATGCGCGCGCATCGCGACCGATCACGACGCCGTTGGCCCGGGCATCCGCGCGGCTGAAGGTTGCCGCGAGCGCCATGGTGGCTGGCAGCGCGGTCGACACCTCGCGCGTCAGCACGCCAGGTGGACCGTCGGCGAGCCGCAACGGCGGAATTCCCAGGCGTGCCACGCCTGGCAGGTAACCGGCCTGTCCCTGGTAGCTGGACGCCGCTTCGGACGCGCCGTGAATCAGCGCAATCCGCTCCTGCAGGCTCATCGCCGCAATCAGCCGGTCCACTGCCGCGCTATCGCGGGCGCTGCTGTACGCCGGGCATGCGTATAGCGCGATCAGGCGCAGCGCCAGCGCCAGGCCGGCCCGTGCACGGTCAGCCGCCGCTGTAGCCGCCGATGATCGGCAGGATCTCCCCGGTGATGTAGCTGGAACATTGCGCGGACGCGAGGAAAACATAGGCGGGCGCGATTTCCTCCGGCTGTGCGGGACGCTTCATCGGCGTTTGGGCACCAAACTGCGTGATCTGCTTCGAGCTTTTATCGGAAGGATTGAGCGGTGTCCAGACCGGTCCCGGCGCTACTGCGTTGACGCGCACCCCGCGGGCAATGAGGTTGGTTGCCAGCGAGCGCGTGAAGGCGTGGATGCCGCCCTTGGTGAGCGAATAGTCGAGCAGGTCCTTGTTGCCCAGCAGCCCGGTCACCGAACCGGTGTTGACGATCGCGCCTCCCTTGGGCAGGTACTTCATGGCAGCCTGCGCCATGAAGAAGTACCCATACAGGTTGGTACGCAGCGTCAGGTCGAAATGTTCCTCCGTCAGGTCCTCCAGTCGCGCCGTGTGCACCTGGAAGGCGGCATTGTTGACCAGCACGTCCAGCCGCCCGAGCTGCCGCACCACCGTCGCTGCCGCACGCTGGCAGAAGCGGCGCTTGCGCACGTCACCGGAGATGACGATGGCGCGCCTGCCTTCGGCCTCGACCGCCGCTTTCGTCGCCTGCGCGTCCGCGTGTTCGCTCAGATACTGGATCGCCACGTCGGCGCCTTCGCGCGCGAACAGCACCGCCACCGCACGCCCGATGCCCGAGTCCGCACCGGTGATCAGGGCGACCTTGCCGGCCAGTTTGCCCGATCCGCGGTAGTACGGTGCCTCGTACATCGGCGCCGGATGCAGCGTACTCTCGGCACCGGGTTTCGGGCGGTGCTGGCGCGGCATTGGCGGCTCGGGGTAGCGGCGCGCTCCGGACTGCATCGCCCGCCTGGATTGCCGCACCGGGTGCTTGCGATCGGCGCGTGCAACCTGTCGCTGGATCCTGCGCTGGATGCCGGCGACGCGGCCGACACGCGCCCCCTGGGTCGCCACCGTTGCGACCGTCAGGCGCTGCGGCTGCGCGCCGCGCCGCTGGCGGACTTGCGCGGCACTTTCGCGCCCGCACGCCGCGCTTCCGACAGGCCGATGGCTATGGCCTGCTTGCGGCTCTTGACCTTCGCCCCTGAGCTACCGGAGCGCAGCTTGCCTTCTTTCATCTCGTGCATCGCCCGCTCGACCTTGCTGGCGCTGGCGTTGCCGTATTTGCGTGCCATCAGTGTGCTCCTTCGGCCTGCTGGCGCTCGAGCTCACGCTTGCGTGCCTTGAGCTGCTGGCCGAGCTGCGCCAGATCCATGTCGGACTTTCGCGCCTCGGCGAACATGCCGCCCGGCTGCTCTTCTTCCTTGACGTGGTGCTTGATCATCTCCGACAGCACCTTGACCTTGGCGTCGAAGTAATCGTCGGCCGGACTTGCGGCCTCGATCTCGGCAATCAGGTTCTTCGCCCCGGCGTGCTCGACCACCGCCTCGTGATGCATGTCGGTGTCTCTGGTGGACGCGAGAAACGCGGGATAGAAGATCTCTTCTTCAATCTCGGTATGCACCTTGAGTGCATTGCAGATCCTGGTGGCCAGCGCCTGCTTTCGCTCTGCCGAGCGCGTGTGCTCGAATTGCCCGAACCAGGTCGCGACCTGCCGGTGATCCGCCTTCAACAGCGCGATTGCGTCGGGCGATGAGCTGCGCGCTGTACGGCGCGACGGTACCTGGTAGGTGCTCGAATTGCGTGAAACTGATGTGCGCATTGCGATATTCCCCATGTGAAGTGTACGAGTATCTCAACGGTACCGAATGTGCCTCAGAGCGCTGCCCGGGGAACGTCGGCGCGGTTCTGGTTCTTGTGTCAGTCCAGAGGACGCACCTGCCTCGCCAGGCCAGGGGTGCCGGACTACTCCGCCCCCCTGGGCGCGTGTGCATCAACCAATCAGCGCGACAGCAGCGCGATCAGGATGATGATCGGAATTGGAACCCCTAGCAGCCACAGCAGAATTGAACGTCCCATGGTTATCCTCCTCGTTGCGTTGGTGATTGATTGCTCGGCGGAAACGCTTAGACCTTGTATTTCCAGGTACCGTCCCGCAGGCCGCCGCCCTCGATCGCCGCCAGGCTCGCTGCGAACGCGCCCACCAGCAACGATGCCGTCAGCCACAACGACAGCTGCGCAGCCGCCTTGCGCGCCGTGTCGACCGCCAGCTTGGCGCGCTCGATGGTCGCCGAGACGCGCTCCTCGGCCTGCGTCGGCGTAATGCCGGTGCGCGCCGCCACCAGCTGCGCCAGATACGCTCGGTCCAGTCCCTGGAAGTCGCCACCGTTCTGAAACGCGCTCGCGAATATCCGCCCGGTCTCGGCGCGCGCCGCCGACATGTCGGCGCTGGCTGTCGGCGCGGCCGGGTCACCGCGCACCAGCGAGTCCACGTACCCATCCAGCAAACCCGCCGACTGGCCGGAGACATGCGTAAGAGCAGATGTCGCGCCGCCCGCGAGCGCGCCCGCGGCCGAACCCAGCACAGCGGCACTCAGTAGGGTCGCGAAGCTCCACGCCAGGAAGCCGTGCGCCGTGTCGCGGAAGAACACCTCGCGCGTGTGTGCGCCAGTCCAGCGGGTACGCAATCGGCCCGCAAGGTAGCCGCCGACGCTGGAGGCGATCATCGCGGTCACGATGAAGTACAGGCCGGTGGCGACGTGGAAAGCAGTCGTGGTCGCGCTCGCCGACCACGGCGAGATGCTGGAGAAACCGACGCCGGCTCCAAACGCCACCAGGATCAGTGTCAGTGCCGCGGCCGCTACGCCGCCGGCCAGGATGGCACCCCAGGATACCGCTGAGATCGGCGCCTCCGGCGCACTCGCCTCGGTATCCGAGGCAGAAGCAATTGTGGTTTCACGAAGCATGGTGTCATTCCCTGGCCATTACAGCCGTGTGTATGTATGCGTGCGTGTGCGGCCGGCGGCAGATGGTATCGGCCATGCCTGCCTCCTTCTGGTGGCGTGGCCAGCACAATGGTGCGCGCTGCTCCGGAGCACTGTCATACCGCACCCTTGCATGGCGTAGGAGTCCGCTGATTCGGCAAGTTCGATGCGGGGGCGCGGCGGCCATGGCCGGATACTGATCATTGCCGATCTGATTCCACGATCGACCGAGGCCGTGGATGCTGGCAGCACGCGGTTCCCCCGACCAGGGAGCTGCGCTACTCGATTACCTTCCGCACACTGGCGCGCCAAGCGCCCGCCGGCTGAGTCGCGCGCGCATCATGCGATGCGCGCCCGGGCGGCTTGAAGCATTCATGGGTCACACGAGCTTTAAATCGAGCGGCGCCACCTGCGGAAATACACGCGCGCTCTGATCGCTGGACAGCCCCCACAACGAACGGAACAGGCCGCCCAGCGCGGCGCGATAATCATTGAGCACCGGATAGTCCCGATCCTGAAACAGAGTGCTGCGGTCCACGCGCTGCTGCTGACCCGCGATGCCGCCGCCGCTGATGGCACCTCCCAGCACCCAGTACACCGTTCCATGGCCATGATCGGTGCCGTGATCACCGTTTTCACGGAAGGTTCGACCGAATTCGGACACGACGACGACGACCGTATTGTTCCATTCATTGCCTAGCGATTGCGCGAATGTCTGCAGTCCGCGTCCAAGACCGGCGAGATTGGTGGGCAGGGCACCTTGTGCGGCGCCCTCCCCGACATGCGTATCCCAACCGCCTACGTCGATGAATCCAATCCGATACTTGTCGTGCATCAGCCGACCCATGCGAGCGGCTTCCAGTTCGAAACCCTTGATGTTGATGGCTCCGCGATTCGCAGCCGCCATCTCATCCGCCATCTCCTGCGCCACCTCCTGGCGCAATTCCAGGCCATCCTTGACCGCGGATTCCAGATGGTGACCGGTGTACATGTCGCTCAGGATCCGGGCCTGGCGCTCGTCAAACGGCGGCTTGCCGACGTTCTTCAGCGACAGGTTCGGTATCGTGGTACTGCCGGCGAATGCGAGCGGCAGCGCGTCGGTGAATGCGATCGGCGGCATGTTGGTGGTGGAACCGAGCAGCGCGTCCGACAGCCGGCCAAGAAACCCCGAACGATAGTTGCGAATAGCGCCCGCGGGCTGACCGAGTTCTATGCTGTCCTGGGTCTCGAAATGGCTGCGCGACAGATCATCGGTTCCGGCGAACGGTATGAACGCTACCTGGCGCTGAAGGTACATCGCACCAATCGTGTCGCGCACCGCCGGAGCCAGCGCCCAGTCGGCATCCAGCGCCATCGCGCCGCTGTTCGACGCCGGGTCCGGCCGCGGGATCGCGATGCTGGGTCGCGCCTCGTAGTAGTAGCTGCTCGAATACGGGATCAGCAGGTTGGTCGAGTCATAGCCGCCGCGCAGGAACACCAGCAGAAAGCGCGGCCCGGAAATAGGCGCGGCGAATAGCCGGCCCGTGACTCCGGCGCTCACGAGCGCGGCGCTGCCCAGTGTTAGCAAATGACGGCGATTCATAAGGGTTCCTGCTCAGGGGTCATTCATAACTGAAATCCGGCGACGACAGCAGGAAGGTGTTCCATTCCTGCTGTGAGCTGGCACGATTCAGGGCGTCGCGGGTCTGCGGTGCGAGAAATGGCTCGACCGATTCGAAGTACAGGCGATTCGACAGTTGCGGAAAGCCGCTGGTGGTCACGGCACCGCCATCCTCCGGGTCGAACAACCCGGCATTGCCAGAACCAATGAGTCGTGCGATCTCGAAACGCCGGCTTATCTGACCCGAGCTGGCCCAGTCCAGTTCCGTGAGCGGATAGCCATCCGGCGTCTGACGCCCATACGGCGCCTCGCCGAGCCCGTTGAGCCAGTTGAGCAGCGGATGAGTATTGCTGATCGGACGGCCATCGTAAGCAAAGCGCACGGCCGAGATCACGAAGCGCATCGGATCCTTGTACTTGCTGCCCAGCGTCGCGTTGAATTCGCGCGCCATGAACATCGTGTGCAACACGGCGGCAATGTCACCATCGGATCGCATGAATGTCTGTGCCATGCGCTCCACCAGCTGCGGCGGCGGATTGTCGGCTACGAAATAGATCGCCAGTTGTCGCGAAATGAAGCGCGCGCAAGCCGGCTGCTGGACGATCAGCGTCACCGCGTCCTCGACTTCGCCGAAGCCCTTGCCCCCGACGGGGTGGCCAAGCAAGGTCTTGGGGCCGAAGTCATGGCGCGCCGGATTGAATTCGAAGGCGCCGCGACGAATGTACAACGGCTGCCATTCGGGTTTGAGCTTCGGCGCATCGCCTACGTTGATGCCAACGCCGGTCAGCACGCGGGCGAGCTGCTGTACATCCTGTTGGCTATAGCCGCCGTCCACGCCTAGCGTGTGCAGTTCCATGAGTTCACGCGCATAATTCTCGTTGATGTGCCCGGTGGAGTTCTGATTGTTATCCAGGTATTGCAGCATCGCCGGATGCTGCAGCGTGGCCAGCACCAGATCCTTGAAATGTCCGAGCGCGTGCGGCCTGATGGCGTGCTCCTCGTAGTCGCCGACCAGCCAGCGAAGATTGGCTTTGTACTGGTGTACGCTGAAGTGGTTGAGCCAGTACCAGGTCATCTGCTCCTGCAACTGGTCAGGGGAATACACCGCCCGCAGCAGGTCGCGGCGCACGGCCTCATAGCCGAGCTTGTTGCCGCGGTCATTGAGAGTCTTGCGAGCCTGCTCCTTGTCCGCTCCGTCCGGCATCGCATTGATGGTCTTGTATTGGGCGTTGACCTCGGCGAGCCATTGCGCGGGGTCGGCATGGGTCACCTCGAGGGCGGCGATCTGCGCCGCGATCGGCGGCGGCAGCGCGGAGTCGCGCGTTTGCAGTTGGCGCTCGAGGAATCGTTCGCGGCCCAGTCGCCGAAAGTCGGCAACCGCAGCACTGTCGAGTCCGAAGGTAACCCGTTCGACCCACAATGCGTCGTCATGCTGCAGGACCGGCAGCCCGGTCGCTGCCGCCCCCGGGCGCGCGGCATTGGTGGTTGTGGCCGAGTCCGGGCGTGTCGCAGGTGCTGCGCAGCCCAGCAGCAGGAACGCGCAAGATGCAGCCAACGCGCCAGCAAAGCGCATACCCACCGGATTTCTTGCACTGGGCGGCACTTCCAAAGCGTCTCCTGGATGAGGGTTAAAATCCGGATGATTGCGCGCGCCCGGCCATCATCCAAACGATCCGCGGCCTGTCGCGTTGACGCGGAGAGCTCAATCCTCACTTTGCGCTGAATGAAAATAAAAAAAGCGCTAAAAGCCCCCTTTTTGCATTGACCGCCTGCTACGGCGATTCGCAGGCACCACTATTGGATTGATTTATATCGATTTTGTCATCGACGGCGGCACCTCATATCGGCCCGCGCTGCCCGGTACAAGTGGGGTGGTCGGGGACGTCAAAGCCACCTTGGCGGCGCTGCTGCCGCTGCCGATCTCGAAAAAGAAACGCAACTCTCTGATGGCAGCGCAGCGCAAGATGCAGGAGTGGAATGCCCTGCTCGCGCGGGTCGCGGCCACCGAGCGCGCACCGCTGCGCCCTCGATTGGTTCTGCGTGCCCTGAGCGACCGGCTGGCCCGCGACGCGGTAATTTCGCTCGACGTTGATAACGGCGGCTTTTCGCAACTGATGGCGGGGCTGGCGACGGCGGTCAAATACGAGCTGCCGGTGAAGATCATCGTACTCAAGAACAATTCTCTGGCCGAGGTGCTGTTCGAGCAGGCAGAACTGGGTAACCCGCCGTTCGGCTGCGACCTGTCGCCGATCGATTTTGCCGGCTGCGCGAAGAATTGTGGCGCAGACGGCTTTCGCTGCACCGCGCCGAGTGAGGTTCGATCTGTCATCCGCGACACCCTGCAGTCTGCCCGAGCCGCGGTGCTGGAAGCCGTCGTGGACGCCAACGAGAAGCCGGCGCTGCCCGATGAATTGCAGCTCTGACGCCGCCCGAATGTTGCCATTCGAAGCTCGACCAGCAAATAGGTTTCGCGGTAAGCTACAGCCGCTCATTGGGGAGTAGCCGCCCTTCGCACAGAAGGGGGACGCGTCAACACACTTGGCCTTGAGCCATGGCGCGCCCAACCGCTCGGTCTGGCGAGACCTTTGACGCATGGCCTAATCCCGGGTTGGACGAGGGTCGTGTGTCATTGGCTCATCTCGTCCGACCCCGGAGCTGCTCGATGGACGTCTTCATGATTTCCACCGCCTCGGTTGCGGTTGGCGAACTGGGTGACAAAACCCAGTTGCTGGCTCTGATTCTCGCCACCCGGCTTCGTCATCCCGTGCCTATCATCGCCGGCATCTTCGTGGCCACACTGCTCAATCATCTGGGTGCCTGCCTGGTTGGCGAATGGGCGAGCAAGCTCATCAATCCGCAGATCTTGAAATGGATGCTCGGCGTCTCCTTCCTGGCGGTCGCAGCCTGGGCGTTGATCCCCGACAAGGCGGACCAAGAGGTGACAACACAAGGCCACTATGGCGTGTTCGTCTTGACCGCCGTGACCTTCTTTCTCGCCGAAATGGGCGATAAGACTCAGATCGTCGCGCTGGCGCTCGCCGCCAAATATAACGACCTGATTGCGGTGGTGGCCGGAACTACCCTCGGCATGATGATTGTCAACACCCCGACGGTCCTATGTGCCGAACGCGCGACCAAGTGGATCCCGGTCAAGTTGGTGCGCGTGATCGCGGCGGCGGTCTACGCCGTGCTCGGCATCGTGACCCTGCTGGGCTATTCCAACGTAAACTTGGGATAGAGCCGATGCACTATAGATTTGTTCGTGAACTGACCCTCGCGGTACTGGGATTGTTTCTTGCGTCCGGTAGTTTCGCTCAGCAGGCGCAGACTGATTCATCCAGCGCCGCCCTGCAGTTGCCATCTGCGGCCGACGCTTCGGGAGCGAGCCCGGCTCAAGCAGACGGCGAACGGTTCGCGGCCCACGGGCAAGCCACATTTCTGGAGCAACTGACCGCCCCCTTCCACGCGCCCTACAGCGGACCCAACAGCCTGTCGCCCCGGCACGGGGCCGAGACCATTGACGTGACGCTTTTTCTCGGCGCACGCCTCTGGTCTGGGGCCGAGGCGTGGATCAACCCGGAGATCGACCAGGGATTCGGTTTGGACGATACCCTTGGCCTGGCGGGGTTTCCGAGCGGCACGGCGTACAAAGTGGGCAGGAGCCACCCGTACTGGCGGCTGCAGCGGCTGTTCGTGCGCCAGACCGTCGAGTTGGGCGGCGAGCGGCAGCCGCTCGACGCCACCGCCAATCAGCTGGGTGGCTTTCAGACTGCCAATCGCTGGGTGTTCACCATCGGTAAGATCAGCATGCCGGATATCTTCGATGCGAATCAGTACGCTCACGATCCGCGCAACGATTTCTTTAACTGGACGGTGGTCGATGCCGGCACCTTCGACTATGCGGCGGACTCCTGGGGGTTCACGGTCGGTGCCGCGGCCGAGTGGTATCAGGGCTCATGGGCACTGCGCGCTGGGGTGTTCGACCTGTCGGATGTGCCGAATAGCGAAACACTCGATCCAGGCTTTCATGAGTTTCAATGGGTCGGTGAGGTGGAGAAGCGGCATGAACTCGCAGGCAGGCCTGGCAAGCTGCTCATCACGCTGTTCGACAGTCGCGGCCGAATGGCGCTGCTCGAGGATGCTATGAACCTCGCGCAGAGCACCGGTGAGACTCTGCACGAGTCCCTCGTCGCCGTTCGCCGCTATCGGGACCGCGTTGGCGCGAGCCTGAACCTTGAGCAGCAGCTCTCACCGGATCTGGGAATGTTCGCGCGCGCCGGAAAAGCCCGCGGCAACGTCGAGGCCTACGAATTCACGGATGTCGACCGAACGATCTCTGCCGGACTATCACTGAAGGGCAAGCCCTGGGGTCGCACTGATGACAGCGTTGGTATCGCCGGCATCGTCAATGGAATCTCGGCCACCCGTGAGCGCTACTTGAATGCAGGCGGCCTCGGCATCCTGGTGGGCGATGGTCAGCTGCCGCACCCCGGGTCCGAACAGATTCTGGAGACCTACTATCGCCTGGCAGTGGTGTCGTGGGCACAGCTCACGTTTGACTACCAGTACGTCATAAATCCGGCCTACAACACCGAGCGCGGGCCGGTGTCGATATTTGCCGTACGCATACACGCGCAGTTCTAGTCAGAGTTTGACTCGCTGCTTGGCGGCCAGGAATGCGGTGTTCATGGTTATCCGCTCATCGTCGGAAAAATTGCCCTTCACGTCCTTCCAGACGTTGCGTTCTTCTTCGTCAATGTGGTGATCGACAAGTTCCTTGAGCACTTTGCCAGCCGCCTTGTGCTCTGGCGAGGTCGCATTGGCGATAGACTCGAGCCGTTGCAGCGTTTTTGCCGCCAGTTCATGCTCAAGATAGCCCTCTTGGCCATCCGTCTGGGCGTCCTTATCCCGCAGAGCGATCACCGCGTCATAGACAACCTTTTGCTCGGCCTTGGTATGCGGTACCAATGCTGTCTTGATCCTTTTAACCAATGACTTACGCTCCGCAGCTGTCTGGGCATCCTGCAGGTCGGACAGCAATGTCTTCACCTCGTCATGTTCTTTCTTCAGGGTGTCCAATATGTCGGTGTTTTCGGCCTCGTTTTCTTCAGGTCTCAAGGCTTTCACGACTGCGTTGGTCGCCTTTTTAAATTTCGACTTGATGCTCATTGAACTTCTCCAATATGTCTCTCGGGCACGAATCCCGCTTGTATGGGTCAGGAATGCAGATCCCTCTCACGTCCCCCGAGCGCAGCGGCAGCACAGGCAATAAACGCACCGATCAGCATCGACAACGCCGTCAGTGTGGCCGTTGTCGCGGCCGCCTTACGCGCCGCGTCCGCAGCCTCGCGTGCCTTGACGTCAGCCGCCTTGACCTGTTCGATAACTCCATCCACGCGCTTTTGAGCCTCATCCTGGGAAATGCCGGCGCGCGCGGCGATCTGGGTCGCCAGGTAAGTCCGATCGTCCGCGGGTACGTCTCCCGCCGCCAAACCTTTGGTCAGAATGCGCGTTGCCTCGGCGTGCGCATCGGTAGACGACGCACTCGCATCGGGGTGAGCCGAGCGAAACAACATATCGACATCGTAGCCACCGAGGGTTGTGCCCCCGCCCTGGAGCGAGTTCGTCGCGCCCTGGGTCGCGCCCTGGGCTGCCCCGGATGCAACCTTTGCACCGGCATGAAAGCCTGCCCCGACAGCAGCCGACGTCGCCGAAGCTACCAGCGTCGCCAGGACCAGAGAGGCGATTGCCCAGGTCACAAAGCCGTGCGCGGTGTCCCGAAAGAACACTTCGTGCGTGTGGGTCCCGACCCATCTCGTTCGCAGCCGACCGGTCAAGTAACCGCCCACGCCGGACGCAATCCATTGCACGACGATGAGCCAGATTGCCGCGAGCGTGCTCAGGGTGGCCGCAGTTGCGCCGGCATTCGCCCACGGCGATCCTGACGCCAGTCCCAGGCCTGAGCCGAGCGCGACCAAAATCAATGTGGCAGCGACCGCGGCAGCGGTGCCGGCGAAAATTGCTGCCCACGAAACGGCAGGCGTGCTGGCCTCAACCGTGCCATCCACGGCTGATAACGAAGTTTCCATTTTGGTGCTCCTTGTTAGCTGTGCGAGCACATGGCTAGGAGCAGAATGATCGGAATCGGTACCCCCAGCATCCACAACAGAATTCCGCGACCCATGTGATTCCCCTTACGTTATTTAGACGTCCAATGTTGCGGGCAGCAAATTAACCCCCGGGCCAAGACGCTGGCGTAGGACGATGCTGCACAATGGGCGTAAAAAGCACTCATTGCTGGAAGCGCAGAAGCGCGTACGTAAGCGCTTTCCTATGATAGGGAAGCGAGGAAAGCCGGCAGGCTAATCCCCGCACACAAGTATGATTTTCCCTGCGCCACCTTTTTGAACCAGGGCATGGGCCTCGCCTGCATCGCGAAGCGGCAGCCGGCGACTGATCGGCAAGAGAAATTTACCATCGCGGATGTCATCGGCAAATTCCCGGAGCTTCGATGCATCGGGACGGGCGAATACCCGCGTCACGGTGACGGTCGCATTGCGTTCGCGTACGCCGTCGGGAAGCACCGACGCATAGCCGAAGTTTCCGCCATTCTTCACTCTGGCAAACAGTTTTGCGGCCGTTTCGCCGCCGACCGTGTCGGCAACTCCATCCATCATCGGAAGTGCGGCAATTGCGGCATCGTCGTCAATGGCCACGATATCCGAGACCCCGAGTGTGCGCGCTTCCAGCAACTGCCGGCCCCGAACCCCCGCAATCACCCTTACGCCGAGTTTCCTGGCGGTATGCACAGCGGCCCGGCCGACACTTCCAAGCGCTCCGCTCACGAGCAGCGTCTGCCCTGATTGAGCCCGAGCCGCCAGCCGCACGAGTTGATCACCTGTCAACGCTATCAGCGGTAGCGCTGCGGAATCGACCAGGTTCGACCCGTCAGGTAGATGTGCGACGATCGAGCCTTCTACCGCAACGAGCTCAGCGTAGGTTGCGTTCGTCATTGCCAACACCCGATCACCCGGTTTGAAAGTGCGGATGTTGCGTCCCACCGTCCGCACCACCCCGCTCACGTCCCTGCCGAGAATAGCCGGCAGGTTCAGCGGGAAATCCTTTTGCCGTGCGCCGGATCGGACTTTCCAGTCTATCGGGTTCACGCTGGTCGCCGAGGCTTCGATGAGCACGGAGTCGGCATTCAACGTCGGCTCGGGAGCGTCGTCCTCATACTTCAGGTTTTCGGGACCGCCGTATTGGTACAATCGAACTGCCTTCATGTCACCCTCCAAAACTCCCGGATGTTAGATGCACACCGTTGTGCCGTTGCCGAATTCCGAATTGATTCGTACCTGCCCGCCTGACTGGTCGATTAGCCTCCCCAGGCGTACCTTATTCAGAAGCGAAGCGAAATGATGTCGGTAGGGCTAACGCCGGGCGTCGCTGTAGAATGGACTTCCAGCAAAGGTGCAGCGGCAGCGTGGATATAATCATTCTGCGGTCTCGTAGGGAGGTGCGGGGCGATTTCGCATCACGTATAGAATCGCCTCAAGCTCCTGTGGTTTGAACTTCCCATCCAACACCACTTCGTGCGAATAGATCTTG
>Ga0181537_10003301_pt1 | contig 13848 bp, 8 predicted proteins | sample PEATcosm2014_Bin_39_FD_119765 | JGI IMG/M metagenome (GOLD analysis project Ga0181537, IMG submission 119765) | Peatland microbial communities from MTU Mesocosm Facility, Houghton, MI, USA - PEATcosm2014_Bin23_10_metaG | ecosystem: Environmental > Terrestrial > Soil > Wetlands > Peat | place...
CTCCTCCGCTGGCCTGGTTGTCGCCGTCAGAATTGTTCCTCGTCCCCGCCCCACCGCCGCCGCCCATCGCCACGCGGTTGATGGTCGCGGGAAACGCCGTTCCACCCTCGCCACCTAAACTCAGATTCGAATCCCAGGAGTCGCCGCCAAAGCCTCCTGCTCCACCATTGCCGCCGCCGCCACCTCCGGCATTTTCGGAGTTGGCCGTCTGATCCGCGTCGGTGCCACCGCCGCCGCCATTCCCCGGCGCTCCGCGCGCGCTGCTCCCGTCGGTACCCGCCGTTCCACTGGGATAGCCAGTCGTCGTTTGTACGTAGGTGCCACCAGATTCCACCCACAGCGGCGTTCCGGCAATCCCTTCCCCCTTCACCGCATCGACGCCATTCTCCACTGCGCCTGTGTAAGCCGCTGGAGCCGCGTGAATATAGTCCGCGTCGTTACCGACCACACCGCCCTGCAACTGCAAACCCGCACCACCACGAAAGCCCAGTCCATCCACCGCCACCGTCGCGCTGTTCAGCGTCAGCGTCCCAGAGACATCCAGGACCAGAACCCCGCCCGTGGAGCCGTTCCACGCGCTGGCCGTCAATCCCGAACTCAGCGTCGCGCTTGTGTATTGGGGCACCACAATCACCTGATAGGTGCTCTGTCCCGCCATGGCTGAGGCCGCCAACGCGTGATATGGAAACACCAGCCCGCCGCCCGTTCCCGATCCCGCAATCGATACCGACCCACCGCCACCACTCGCCGAGGTGGCCGTGACGAACTCGTAGTTTCCCGCGCTGTTGAGAGCCGTGAATCCCTGTCCAGTGTCGCCGTTGCCATACGCAGAGCTGTTGACGACGTCAATGCTGGCGTCCTGCATCTGGATTACGAGCAGCAGGTTACCTACGGCGATCGCACTGCCCGCGCCCGTCGCCGTCCCGATCGGGATGGAGGTTGCACCCGCCGCCACGCTCGCCATTCCCGGATAGTAAGTGTTCACGGTACCGGTTAGCGTGCCTCCGGGCGCAGCTTGCGAAACCGTTGCGCATGCCGCAGTCTGCACCGTCGCAACCGCCGTGTACGAATTGTTTCCTGTGTTCGGATCGGGCGGCGTCCCCGAGTCCGTGATAGTCGCCGTATTGGCGTACGCTCCCGCGGTACTGGCCTTGACGGTCACGGTGATGGTGGCCGTTGCTCCGCTGGCCAGCGGCGTCGGCAGCGTGCAGTTCACTGGCCCCGTCCCCGTGCACGTCGTTCCCGAACTGGCAACCGCGGAAATAAAAGCCGGTCCTGCCGTCAGCGTGTCCGTGAGCGTGACTCCGTTGGCCGCCGACGGGCCGTTATTGGTCACCGTGATGGTGTAAACCGTGTTCGACCCGAGAAAGACCGCACTGCCCACTGTGGTGCTGACGGCAATATCTGCGGTTGTGGGATTCACCGAAATCGCGCCCTGCGACCAGTTGGAAGTGGTGCCGAGAAGTTCCGAGATCGGCACCATCGGCGCTCCTGATCTCGTGCTGCTCGTCCCCCTCACATCGCGATTGTTAAAGCCCCCGGGCGAGGTCGCATTCCACTCCGCAAGCTGCGGACTCGACATCGTGACGTTGAAACCTATGCCGGTTGCCAGCGTGTCAATCACCATCCCGTTGATCACACTCGGCACATCGAGTTGCGAGTTGCACGCCGAGGTCGGATTCCCGCTGGTCACGCACCCCGCAACTGCGCCATCCGCCGAAAGAAACGATCCCATCGGCACGGTCTGGTCCACTCCAGTGAAGGTGGTCGCGCCCGCCACTACACCCACAGTCGCGGTTGTCGGAACGTTTACGTTGACCACAACCTGTATATTGGTGCCGCTGGCCGGCGCCAGCAACGACCACATCTCCACTCGCCGAGTCAGCCCCGCATCGTTGTGAAACCCCTGCCGTGTAAGAGCGGTTCCGCCGTACGTGACACTGCTCACCGTCGTGCCCGGGCTGTTGGTGAGGTTGATCGAAACTCCCACGATCAACAAACGGTTGGCCGTGTTCGTTGTAGTGTGGGCGAAGGTCAGCGCGGTCGTTCCCGTTCCAGCCTGATCGCCAGTGGTAGACGTCCACGCATCCACCGCCACCTGCGCCTGCACCGCCGTCGCCATTCCCAGCATCAACAACAAACCGAGAATGATTGGAACGATGGCGGAAAAGCTGGATGTTGCGCTGGATTTCAACGGACTGGATTCTGTATGGCTTGATTTTGTTTGGCTTGAGCCCGAGTAGTGCGATTCGAGCTCGCCCGGATCTGGGTGGTGCTGCGCTTCAGCGCTGCGGTAAGCACACTGCTCTGAACCCGGCTTTAGCCCCTGAGGTCGCGCACTGGCGTCCGCCACGCCGAGCAGCTTCTTCATCACTCGATGCCCCTCCGCCGCACACCGCGCTATGCGTCCATGAACTCCTTTGAACTTCGCCCGGACCACGCTTCGCCCCACTTGCACTTCCTTGGCCTCGGCGATGCCCAGAATTCCCTCTCCGCTCACTGCCGGATCATCCTGTAGTCCGCAGTCTCCGCGAGTGATGAATACATCGCGCTTCGCATCTGCCACCACCAGCCGGTGCAGACAGATCCGCCCCTGCACTTTGATCAGAACCAGATCTCCCCTGCGCAGATCGCCCGGAACCGCAGGCCTTACGTGCACAATCTCGCCGTCACGAATCGCCGGCGACATGCTGGCTCCGCGCGCTTCAAACCGGATTCGACTGCCGCCCGCCAGAAGCTCCCTCGTGAAAGCCTCGAACAGCTTCGACTGCGTCCGCTCGGCAATCGTGAGATCGTCAATGGTGAAACTGTTAATCGCGAAATCCAAGAATCCTCTCTACTGCACTTCATTCGGATCGAGACATTAGCGATAGCAAAGGAACTGCATCCGCCACGTCCTGGGGAAAGCTCAACGCGGAGTCCGTATGCCTTTGCCGGTGGAACGGAATAGGTCGGTGCGCGAAAAGATCTGCGACCGCACGGCCAGGGAATTTCCCCAGCCCACACTACTGATACTAATCTGGGGGAAATCGATATCGCTAGGAAATGCCGAAAGATTAGGAACCAAAGTAACGTCAGCGCCACACTCTCCGCGCATCGTCACCGACGCCCTGCCCAGGCCTGACGGCCAATATTGTGATCGCGACTCCTGCGATCGCGCATCACAAGATCGCCGACCGCGAAATCGCTTATCGCGAAAACGTCAATCGCGAAAACCAAGAATCTTCTCCACCGCGCGCTCATCCGGCTCGAAACAATACCGATAGCAAGGAACCGTATCCGCAACGTGCTCCAGAAAACTCAACGCCGAGTCGACATACTCGTGGCGGTGAAATGGAACAAAGCTGCGTGCGAACAATTCCCCCACTACCTGGCTCCGCGTCAGCCGCGTGAGCACGTTGCCCTGCCCATGTTCCAAAACAAAAATTCGTTGCAGCGGAGCACGCTGCGGCAAAGCGAAAGCCGCCTCCCCATGCCACGGCGTCCCGTACATGAAGACCTGGCTTGCGTGCTCGCGCAGAATGATTCGATCATCACTTAGGATCTCCACACCATCGCGTGCAGCCCAAAGCCGCGAAGTCGTACTCTTACCGGCGCCGGAGTGCCCAATAAACAAGTTGCTCGCACGGTTCGGCCCGATGATTCCACAACCATGCAACTCAATTCCCTTCTCGAGGGTGAGCCGGTGCGTAATCAGCAATTCATCTAGCGGATACTCCAGGGGAAATGCCACGTCCCGATTTTCAAAGCATTCACGGCTCAACAGCAGTTGAGCCCGCCTGACCTGCTCATCTACGATCAGCCGTTTGTAAGCCAACTCCCCAAGGACGGGCGTACTGAAGTCGAACTGAAATCCCTGTTCGCATTCGTACAGTCTCCACACCGATCCCGAATCGAATAGGCGACGCCCGCGCGCCAGGGGAAGTTTTTCAGCCCAAGCTACCGAAATGCTAATGTCGGAGAAATCAGCATCAGCATGAAAGGGCAAAAGACTAGGAACCAAACTAACGTCGGCAGCACACTCCCCCTTCAGTGCGACGGACACTCCGCCGACTTCAAACTGGCTGCAGTGAGGAGATTCCGACACGTTCAACGGATTCCCTTGTCGCCGTCCAATGTCGTCCCTCATCCTGCCCCGATCCTTCAGGATCTTTCTTGCAGATCCGTTCCTACGATCCGAGCGTCATGCAATTCAGGGCCATGCAGGTCGCGGTGACCGGCCCCGCAGTCGACCCGATCTTGCAATGCCCCAGCACCGCTTCTTCCGGACGCAGGTTGATCGTAACCAGCTGTGGTGGCTCATACCCCTTCTTATCTCGACCTTGCATGGTTTCGGCTTGCACAGCTTCGTTATTCATTCAGCCTTTCACCCCTGCGTTCCGGTCAATGCTTCGCTGCTAATGACCACCACACCCTCCGCACGACACAGCCGTGCTCGAGTTACTTAGAACCGGAAGGATTGGCAGAGCCTGCTGCGGCCCCATCCAGCTATCCACATCGATTTCCCGGTTGGCGATCCTGCGTGCCGACTCCAACAGTGCATGGTGCCCGCTTCCACCAGCACAGAATTCGCACTCTCCATGAGCCGGAACCTCCGCACCAATTGCCGCCGCCCTGAGGTGTGCGACATTGCACAGAAACTCCACCGGACTTTCCCGGTCGCCGTTTTCCATCTCGCCATTCGCCGGGCACATCCCGCACAGAGACTGAATCCGGCATTCGATGCACTTCGTCACGCGCGTCCGCTTGCGGTTCCGCAAACGCAACAACGCGTCCTCCCAGACCTTGCGCGCTCCGCCGTCGCGAATGCTGAACGTCTCCTGCTGCGAGATCACGCAAATACCCATCTCCCCGTAAGCGTTAATGGCAAACGAATTCACTCCCCCTCCACAGAAATATACGGTGCCGCTCTGCGCCAGGTTAGGCGGGTTTCCCGCATCATGCTCGGCCAGTCGCCGGTATTCGCTTGCTGCCTGAGGAGAGTGCAGGTCGAGCGCCACAACTTCTTCTGGCGTAAGCCTCACCGCCAGCGGACTCTGTGAGCAATCAATTCGAGGATTGATCTGCCCGTCGAATTTGAACTCCAGCCCGAGCTCCTCCTCGGCGAATTGCTTCATCGCGAAAATCTCGTGCTTATTGACGCTGGTTGCCACCGTCTTCAACTTCAGCGGCAAGCTCCGCTCCTGCAGCAGCTTGATTCCCCGCAGACATTTTTCATAGGACCCGGGTATCTGGGTCAGCGCCTCGTAGGTTCCCTTGGTGCGCCCGTAGAGCGTAATCTCGATCGCAAACGGCGGCCACTCCACCAGGTAGTCCGCAATTTCTGCTGAAATGATTGTGCCGTTCGTGAACAGCGTGATCAAAAATCCTTTTTGCTTGGCGTAGGTGTATATCTCGAGGAAATCTTTGCGCGCGAATATCTCGCCGCCCGTGTAGAGCAGCCAGAAGCAACCCATCTCCACCAACTCATCCAGCAGTCGGAAGTGCTCATCTTTATTCAGTTCCCGGCGGCGCGCCTCCAAATCACCCATGGGCAGGTTGTTGTAGCAGTGCAAACATTCCAGGGGACAACGTCGCGTGACTTCTATCGACGCTTGCAATGGCGCACGCTCGCCAAAATGTCGTTGATGCATCCCTTCGCTGAAGGCTCCATAACTTAACTGATCCATTTCCCCTCGATCATGCACCGCCTCGATTCTGAAGGCAGAGGACGCGACTCACCGCGCACCCGCTGCCGCCAGACCTTCCCGCCCCACTGGCCCCTCAGTCCCAGCTACGACTGCCGATTCCGGAACCTCAGCCGGACAACTCTCAACCGCGCAATCCTCGGTCGCACCCATTGGAATCTGAGAAATCCGATTCTGAGAAATCTCGATCTGCGCGATGTCGATCAGGCCGACCGCCCGCATCTCATTGAGAAACCGCAGAACATCTTGCCGAACCTTCTCGGTATCAAGTTGATATTCTTCCGCGACCGCTCCCACCACTTCCCCAACATTCCGCGGGGTATCCAGGAGTTTCCAGATCAGCGAACCGGTTTCGTTGAAGCTGTAAATCGAGGCCAGGTCGCCCACTTTTCCGCGCACCGGCACAATCAGCGTTTCTCCCGCAACCACACGGGAAACCACCGCCCGCGAGCGCACGAAAACCTGCGTATCCGAAATCACAATTCGCTCGTCATTCCCTTTTTCCGGATTTCGTAACATCGCGTCCCTTCGAAACTGTAAGGAGTTGCGCTATCAAAATGAGACTACGATAAAACAGCCCCCGCGAGGCAATGCGTCTTGAGGGTAGGTATTGCATTGGTTATCATCCCGCTTGGTTCCCAACTATCGACAAAAACAGGAGTTATTGGTCCGCCATTGGCTCGGCTTCCGCCTCGGCGAGGTCCACGGTTCGCCAGTGCGGTAAGCAAACAGCTCTGACCTGTTCACACTTTTTTCCTGTAGACAAACGAAACAAAACGCTATAAAAAGAAATGCGCCACAAAAGCTCTTTGGCGGGCCGTCGCCCGAGCCGAGAGCGCACCCGATTCAATTCCAGTGCTCAACGAAGAACGTCGTCGCGCTATCCTCGAGTTGCTCAACCGCCACGGCCGGGTCTTGGTCGCCGAACTTGGCCGCCATTTCGAAACCTCTCAGGTTACGATTCGCAAGGACCTCGAAGTCCTGCACGCACACGGTCTCGTGCACCGCACTCATGGCGGAGCTCTGCCCGCGCGCGAGAGCGCGCTCGAAGATCCCACGCTGCGCGAAAAAGAGAAACTGCACCGTCAGGAAAAAATGCGGATCGCCCAGACCGCCGCATCTAAAGTGAAAGAGGGCCAGGTCGTGATCCTGGACTCCGGCACTACCACCACCGCCGTGGCCCGGGCTCTGCGCAACTTCAAGAACCTCACGATCATTACCAACGCGGTGAATATCGCCGCCGAACTTGCAGGCACTTCCGTCGAGGTCATCCTCACCGGAGGCACGCTGCGTCAGAATTCCTTTTCGCTGGTCGGCCCCATCGCCGAGGAAACACTCCGCCGTCTTAGCGCCGATCTTCTTTTTCTCGGTGTCGACGGCTTCGATGCGCACTTCGGACTCAGCACCCCAAATCTTTTGGAAGCGAAAGTGAATCGGGTGATGGTGGAAGTCGCCAAGCGCACCGTGGCCGTCTGCGATTCCAGCAAATTCGGCCGCCGCAGCCTCTCGCTGATCGCACCCCCGTCGGCTTTGAAAGAAGTAATCACCGATCGCGGTGCCCCGAAATCAGATATACGAATCCTGAAGCAGGCCGGCGTCGAAGTAACACTGGTCTGAAAGCGTGAGCGTCACACAAGACAGAGCCGTCATCAAAACGGATTTGTCATCTTGAGAGTTTGTGAAGTTTTTTGATTTTCGACGATTTTTTCGTCGTAACTGTTTGTTTGCGGCATCGACTTTTGGCAACTTCGAAAAAAGTCACAAACTCTGAGCGAAGTGGCTGGTTCGCGAAGCGACGCAGCCCACGCAGTCGAAGGATCCCTGCAGCGCTCCTGGGATTCGGGGTCGTTGCCTTTGTTTGATCAGCGCTACGCGAACTTGACCCAGTCAACCCCTATGCCCCGTTTCGACGTCACCATCGCCGGCGAACTAAATCTCGACCTGATCCTCTACGGTCTTCCCGAGCAACTCCCACCCGAACGCGAACTACTCGCTGACCGAATGGCGCTCACTCTCGGTTCCTCTTCCGCTATCGTCGCTCACAACCTCGCCGCGCTAGGCAGCCGAGTCGGCTTCCAGTCGCGCATCGGCGACGACGACCTCGGCCCCATCGCCTTGCATCGGCTACGTCACGCAGGCGTGGATGTTTCTCACGTGCGGGTCGTTCCAGGCGCATCCAAGACTGGACTCACGGTCATCCTGCCCCACGCCGGATGGCGCAACATTCTCACCTACTCCGGAACCATCGCCGAGTTTTGCTGGGATGATCTCGACCTCGACTACCTGGCCGATAGCCGCCACTTTCATCTTTCTTCTTATTATCTGCAGACCGGCCTGCGTCCGCGCGTGGGTGAGCTTTTGCAGCGGCTGAAACGATCAGGCCTCACGATCTCTCTCGATACGAATGACGATCCGGCGGACACATGGCAAGGCGGCCTGCTCGATATTCTCTGCCACGTCGACATTTTTCTTCCCAACGAGCGCGAGGCCATGAAGGTCGCAGGCACGAAGGATCTGGAAACCGCCTTGCACAAACTGGCGAAGTCAGTGCCGCTGCTAGTCGTGAAGCTCGGCCGCCAGGGAGCCCTGGCGCAAAGAGGAAACGAACGCTTCGTCAGTCCCGCGCTCCAAGTGGACGCGGTCGATCCCGTCGGCGCGGGCGACAGCTTCGACGCCGGATTCCTGCATGAATACCTGAGAGGAGGCGATCTGCCCTCCTGCTTGGCCGGCGGTAACCTGGCCGGTGCACTCTCCACCACTCGCCCCGGCGGCACCGAAGCTTTCCGCGACGCCACCCATCGCAAGGGATTTTTCCAGAAGCACGGGAAGGTTTAACCGCTCACGTAGCGACAGCCATCTCGGCTGTCCCGCCAGGGCGAAGCCCGGCGGCAGCGCTTACTAAGGCAAGACCAAAACTTGGCGTGTCATTCTGAGCGATGCGAAGAACCTATGCAACCAGGCACCGCCAGCGGTGCCAGCAGTTTCCGCCTCTCACTTCGCATTCGCCTCTACCAACAAATGTTCCTTAAACTCCGTCTTCAACTTAGCCACACCCCCAGCCCCCGCCGCCACCGTCCCCAAATCCTTCCCGTCCACATAATCCACCACCCGATAACTCCCCGGCTTCAGACCGCGCAGTTCCACTTCACCCTTCCAAGTGCCATTCGCCGGCGCAAAGAACGCGTAATACATCTTCCCGTCTTTCTCGATCGCGTACGCCTCAGGCGAGTCATATCCGTAAACGTACAAATCAAGAAAGTTTCCCTTCGAAAGCATCTTCTCGTTGTACAGCCCGATCCATTTCTTCCAGTGCGATTCCTTCTCACTCGTCAAATTCACGGGCGCATACTTCGGCCCTGCATCGGGCCACACAAACTTCGTTCCCGGCACTCCGCCCACTCCCAGCGTCGACGCAAAATCGTCGCCATGTTCGCTCCAGTTTCCTGCGCCTGTCGGCGTCATCGCTGAAAGTTCCACATGATCGCCGTACACCGCAGCTTGCGGCCCCAGCAACGCCTTATACATTTTGATTCTCCGCCGCACCTGGGAGGCTCCGACCGGATCTGCTGTCACCGCCTGATCGATGAAGGGCAGCCACGCCAGCGAGGGAGGTGTCCCGCACGGACACGCCTGCGTCACGCTCTCCGGCTTTATGGAACGCGTCGTCTCGAAAATCGTTTTGTAGACTTCGCCCATCGCGTTCACCGAATCCTGCGGTGACTTGTGATGATGCGCCGGGTTATAGCACGCCGGCACCGTATAAATATTGTCCAGCTTCGATCCGTCGTATCCCCAGTCGCGAATAAATTTCTCCGTCAACTGCTTGTAATACGCCTGCACCTCCGGCAGTGACGGATCGAGTACGGCCAGGTCCCTCGTCATCCGCGCGTGCTTTCCATTCTTGTCCAGAATCAGCCACTCCGGATGTTCCTGCGCCACCTTCGAGATCGCATACTTGTGCGACTCATACTTCCCTTCCCCATCTTCCACCGCCAGCGGCAGCCACCACAGTTGTACCAGGATCCCTTGCTTGTGAAAGTCGTCCGTCATCTGCTTGATCGAGTCTCCCGGAAACGTATCCTTCCGCGGATTCCAGTCGCCATATGTATCGAACCATCGATCATCCAGCGTCGCCCACTTGATTCCTAACTCCTTCAGCTTCGGAACCGTGCCCAGCATCTCCTTCGGTGTCACGTTGAACTCATAGCCCCACCCGCACCAGCTCACGTTGTAAGCTTCGTTCGAGGGCTTCGGAATATCCCATCCTTCTTTCTGCAACACGCTCGACCACATCCGCAGCGGCTCGTAATAATCTCCGCTATACACCGCAACAAAACTCCGCGGCCCCGCATAACTTTCCCCCGGCTTCAGCGCGGTGTTTACCGGGATCGTCACGCCCGCTTTCACTCGTCCGTCCGCCTCAACTTTCACCGGAATCGACAGCGTCCATGGCAGTGTCTCGATGTGACCAATCGCCTCTCCCACGGAACTCGTCCAGAACGCAACCACTGGGATGCCGCCCCCATAGCCGTCCTTGACGATGCCCCCCATCGCGTTCGGCTGCGCCGAAGTCCGCGTCAGTTTCTGCACATCGTCTTTTCCCCAGTCGTAGCTCGAACCTTGAAACGACCACATCTCATAAGGCTTCGCCTTCGTGTCCGCCAGTCCCGCGTTGAAGCGATGTTGCTGCATCACCGCCGAATCGATTGCAAAATCGCTCGCACCCACATTCTTGTACGCCACCGACAGCAGCGCGACATTCGGAAAATCGTCGTAAGCTTCCACCTCGAGCGTCCCTTCCACTCCCATGCCGCTCGGCGCCAGCGGATGCCCCGGGATCTCCACGCGCTTGCCGCGCCCCAACTTGCCCGTCGCTTCCAGCACTTTGGCCTGTCCGAAGTCCGGCGTGAACTCCAGTTTCTGCCCATCGTGAAAAATGGAATCCCCGTCCGCCGCCGTCGCGACGCCCGGTTCATCCAGCGTCAATTTTTTTCCGTCCTTCAGCAGAAATGCCTGCACCGCCCCTGACGGCAGAACCTGAAACTCGGCCGCGCTCGTAGTCAGCACCACCGGCCCGCCGTCGCGCACCTCCACCTTAATGTCCGATGGTCGTGACGCGCCCGCCTTCGGCTGCACCGACGTCCGCGTGCAACTTAAACTCAGCCAAGCCAGCCCCACCGGCAGAATCATCGAGACCCATACCGAGAAACGCCCCGCAGTTTTCATAGCTCACTCCCTCGCCCCTTCCGAACAGCGAAAGATACCATAAGCGAACGAAAGATAACAAAAGCACGCAGGAAACCGACAAAGAGACAACGAAAGCCTCCTGAGGCCGCGGGCGCCTCTCCCCCGAGGTTATTCCCAAAAGCCGCAGTTTATTTCGCCGCTCCGGCATTCTTCACGTAAGTCCCCAGCCAGTTATTCATCTCCCAGAACATATGCAGAACAGACTCCCGCCCCGCATACCCATGCGACTCCAGAGGTAGCAGCACAAAACGCACCGTGCCACCCGCGCCCTTGATAGCGCTGAAGAGCCGCTCGCTCTGCATGGGAAACGTGCCCGTGTTATTGTCCGCTTCGCCGTGGATCAGCAAAATCGGCGTCTTGATCTTATCCGCATACGAAAACGGCGACATCTTGTAATACACTTCCGGCGCCTGCCAATACGTGCGGTCTTCATTCTGAAATCCAAACGGGGTCAGCGTACGGTTGTAGGCCCCACTGCGCGCGATCCCCGCCTTGAACAGATCGCTGTGCGCGAGTAAATTCGCCGTCATGAACGCGCCATAAGAATGGCCCATAACGCCCACCCGGTTTCGATCCACCACGCCCAGCCGTACTCCTTCGTCGATCGCAGCCTTCGCACTGGCCACCAACTGTTCCACATAAGTATCGTTCGGCTCCGCCTGTCCCTCGCCCACAATCGGAATCGTCGCGTTCTCCAGCACGGCGTAACCCTGCGTCGCAAAAGGCACCGGCGATCCCCAATACAAAAACGGAAACTCATAAGGAGATCCTCTCATCTGCCCCGCCGCCGCCTTGGTTTTATATTCCGTGGGATACGCTTCCATCAAAGTCGGCAGCGGACCATCCCCAGTCTTGTACCCCGGCGGGAGATAAAGGTTCGCGCTCAGCTCCACTCCGTCCGCGCGCTTGTACTTGAGAACCTGTTTCTTCGGCAACGACGTGTCGCCATACGGATTAGGAAACGTTGTCACCTGCTCCAGCGAATTCTTCGCCACGTTCTTCAAGTAGTAATTCGGACTCACATCCGGCGATTCTCGTCGAATCAGAATCGTAGGCTGATCCGCCGCGTCCAGCACCGCCAAAGGCGATTCAAAAAACGGCGGCGCCGATTGCCACACCCGCACCGACTTCACCGCCAGAATCGTCGGGCTGACGTCGGCATTCGCCAGACTCAGAATTGAAACAAACGGCTGGTCCCCTTCCGGCGAAGCTCCCTGCGCGTGCAGGAACAGGCCGGTTCCGTCCGGCGTGATCTGCACGATGGCCTTCCCTGCCGCATTCATTACTTCAAACGGCCGCCCCGGATCGTGATAGTGATCTTCAAAAGATCCCTCAAACAATTTCACCGCCGCACCCGCCGGTGATACTGCCAGCATGATTCGCTTGCGATCCTTCCACCGTTCCTCTTCGACAATCGCAACCTTGCTGTTTCCCCACCCGACGCTGCTAAAGCGCAGCGGAAGCTCCGCCATCGTCTTCGGTGTTCCCTCGAAGGGAGCGTCCAGCGTGAACAACCGGTCGCGAACCGCCGCTTCCACCTTTGGATCTCCCCCATCCGCAGCCGCCGCCCAAAACAACGTGGCCGGCGCATCGCTCCGCCACTCAAAGTCACGAGGTCCCGTTTCGACCGCATCGTGAATGTTTGGCACCGTATCTTCGAGAGGCTTGTCGGCGAGCTGCTTGCTGTTACCGCTCTTCAAATCCACTACCGAAACTCGCTCGGGAAACATCTCGAACGGCAGCAGATAGCTATAAGGATGATGGCGCTCGTCCAGCAACGCATAGCGCCCATCAGGAGAAGCCGACGCACTCTCGATCACCCCTGGCTTTCCTACGGGCGCAACCTTGCCATCGAGTCCCACCACTACCACTTGTGACGTCGCGTAATAATCGAAGATCGCTTCGTCCTCGGGATTTTTCAGCAAATCCTCAAACGTCGGCCCCGGCGTGACCCGCCCCAGATTCTCCTGCACCACCGGACCCGTCGGCACCTCGCTCCGCACCGGCGCCGCGCCTCTTCCCTTCGGCACCGCCTTGCAGATCAGGCTCCGGCTGTCTCCCATCCATTCGCAGGGCCGCCCGAGAATTCCGTTCAGCGCCAGGTCGGGCACTTGCCGCGCCTGCGCCTGCGCCACATCCACAATCCACAAACTCAACCCCGCATCTGCCGCCGCATCGCTCACATTAACGAAAAAAATGTGCCGCGCATCCGGAGCCCAGCCCGCAAACCGCACCTTCGCTTCCGCGGGCATTCCCGCAATCGCCCGCTCCGCGCCATCGGGCAGCGCTTTCAGACGCAAGCCAGTCCCGTACCGTCCACGGCTCGGCCCGTTCGTCTTGGGATTGAATCGCAACCCCGCCAGCCGTAATTCCGGCTGCGCCAGATCCGCGATCGAAGGCAGGCCCGAAATTTCCTCGATCAGCAACCAGCGCCCGCTCACTCCATCCCCGGGAGAAACTTCCACATACGGCGTGAGCCGAGCGTCCACCAGATCGATCATCGCCTTTGGCGGCTCCTGATACTTGAGACTGGTCTGCCCCTCGACAGCAGAAAACGGCCCCGCGAAAAACAGTAGAAGGAACAAGACGAAACCAAAACCCCGCCGCGCCCCTGCGCTTTTCAGCCTGCCACAAGTCAACTTCGCCCAAATCATGTCGCAAAGGCTCATATCCATTCACCTTCGTCCCCAGGAATTCTTCCGGTAAGCGCGTTTATTCTCCCGTCAAACACTATCCCGCGCAACCTCTTTCTGGCCGCGCCGCGTCGTGCTCCTCGCTGCGGCTCCCCCACGAGAAAGCGGCGCGCGAGGTCGACTTGATTATTTGTTAATATGAATACTGGCAATCGAAAGGCCGCAGGACGCGGCCGTGTTGGGCGCGTAGCTCAGTTGGTAGAGCAATGCCCTTTTAATCC
>Ga0181537_10003302_pt1 | contig 13847 bp, 15 predicted proteins | sample PEATcosm2014_Bin_39_FD_119765 | JGI IMG/M metagenome (GOLD analysis project Ga0181537, IMG submission 119765) | Peatland microbial communities from MTU Mesocosm Facility, Houghton, MI, USA - PEATcosm2014_Bin23_10_metaG | ecosystem: Environmental > Terrestrial > Soil > Wetlands > Peat | place...
GCAGCAATGCGAACGCGCGCGGCGACCAGGCAAAGCGCGCGATGGTAGGCTAAAAGCGTCGCCTAGCCTCCCTCGCGCGGATGTGGCGGAATTGGCAGACGCACTGGATTTAGGTTCCAGCGCCTGTAATGGGCGTGGGAGTTCAAGTCTCCCCATCCGCACCAATAAGTTGCAAGCGTTCTCCACAGGCTCGCTTTGCCGCAGTGCGTAGGTAAGTGCGTAGGTTCGGAGAGGATTGCTCACTGCGGCAGCTCCTTGGAGACCGTTTCGCGCTCTTTGGGCGCGGCATTCTGTTCTCTGAGGTAACGTTCCGTGCGACGTCCCGCCTCTTTGATATCGCGTGCATCCACGATGTTGTAGCGCCAAAGCATGCTCGCCGTTTTGTGCCCTGATACCTCCATGGCAACTTTTTCGGGAACGCCAGCGCGGATCATGTTGCGGACTGCGGTCCGGCGCAGGTCATGGAAGAGCAACTCCGGCAAGCCCGCGGACTTGCATGCTTTCTCCCACGCGCCGCGGAAGTCTCTAATCGGCCTACCATCCTCCCAGACGAAAAGATGCTTGCCATTTGGCGAGTGCACCTTGCAGCGCGCGAGTAGCAGTTCGAGCCAACCGGCCATTTCGCCGTAAATCGGAGCTGTCTTCGCCTTGCGATTCTTTGTCACGCGTCCGTTTACGTAGATCAGCCCCTCGGCCAAATCGACCCAATCACGTTTAAGCGCAAGCAACTCACCAGTACGCATACCCAAGTGATAGCCCAAGACCAGTATCGGCTTGACGGGATCGTGCAGGCCGTCGAGAATCGTCCGGTATTGTTCTGGTTCGAGGAAGCCCTCGCGGACATTATCTTCCCTGAGCTTCGGAATGCGAGGAACGCGGTACACCAGTGGCGGTTCTTCGAGAGTGCCAAGGTTGTAGGCGCGCCTTAGGATCGCCAGTTCACGATTGATTGTGGCGTTTGCCGCTTCCCTCTTCCGCTTCTCGATGTACTCGTGAATGTGCTTCGTAGTGAGCTTCGAGGCTGTAATGTCTCCGAACGCGGGCCGAAGGTGCTTTTCGATGCGAAGTTGGGCTTGGTAGAGATCCGCCTTGTCCTGGCGTCGATAGTCCTCGATGAGCAAGGTGAGTAGCGCGTTGATCTTAATTCGCTCAGGGCCAGCACCCTCTCCCTTGCGCTGCGCGATTTCAGTGAGTCGCTGCTGTAGGGTCTGAAGAGCCTGCTCGCCATCTGCCGTGCCAGCGGATTCTCGGACCTGGCGCCAGCCATTCCAGTAGCTTATCTGCCAAAAAGGCGAGCGATTGCGACGAAATAAGCTGCCTCGCCCTTTGGTGCGTTTTGTAGCGCGTTTCTGGCTCATGCCGCCGTTTCCCGGGAGATTTGTTCTTTGTGGCTGTCGATCCATTCATCGAGATCCGCAACATCGAAGCGCCAGCATTTGTCGAGTCGCACTTTACGGAGGCGATCGCGCACTACCTTTTTCTTGAAGCTGTCGCGCGTCAGACCGCAGTATTCGGCGGCTTCGTCGAGCTTAAGCACGCGCTTGGCGGTAGCGCGACTACTCAGGGACTCCTTCAACTGGTCAGCTACGGCCTTTGCGAATGCTGCTAGGTTAATAAAGTCTGACGTATTCGTTTGCATGATGACTTCAAATTCGCAGTTCGTCGGATCGAGCGATTGCGTTTGTTCTAACGAGGTTCTGACTCCGTCACCCTTCCGATTGCTTGGTTTTGTAGGGCCTCGCTGCAGCTCAAGGGAGAGCAGCTCGGTGCTCCCTGGCGTCCCTTCCGCCTTTCAGGTTCCAATTTCAGGCTCCTATTAGTAAAGAGGCCTTTCAAAAGGCAAAAACCAACCGTCGACTTCATTTTTCTTTGGCCCGGAAAAATACCGGCACGAGTGCGCACCGCCGGCAGCTAGAATTAATTGTAGGTTTCCGGTCCCGCGTAGCGTCTATCCACTACGGGAGAATCTGGTTTGTCAGGAGATGTCACGTCCTGGAATATGCTGGACCTTCGCTCGGAAGGCGGAGAAGCACTAAGCGAAGAACACAAGGAGACGATCTTGGAAGTCGCGAGCATGGCGCTTGAGAACGGCCATCGCGATCCGGAGCGTGTCCTTCAGGCGGCGAGAAGGGTTGGCCGCAGGGCCCATTTGGTAGAGAATCTCCGCGCGTATGCGATACGCGCCATCTTTCGCGTGAAGAGCACTGTCGGAAGCGCGGAAGTGAAAGAAGAACAGCTCACCGAAGCCGGGCAAGTTGCGGAGTTGATTGACTCGTCCCAGGTCGAGCAGATCGAAAATCGGATTCTGATTCGAGAACTCCTGGACACCCTCTCACCTCTCGATCGGGAGATCTTCCTGCGAAGAATGGCTGGCGAGACTTGCCCTGAGATCGATTCGGCAATGAACCTGAAATCGCGTACGGCTGAAATTAGATCATCGATCTGCAAGAATGCATTACGGAGAGCTTTTCGAGAGAAGCTCGATAGAAAAACGTGCGCGCGTGGCTCCTGAACCCATAGGTGATGACAATCCAATCGAAGAGATTCTGCTCACCGGGTTCCCAAATCCGGAAAGGAAGGGTTGCCCGCCGCCGGAAGTGATCGACGCCCTTGGTAATCGGAAACTCGGCCGCGATGATCCGGCATGGCGTCATATTTGGAGCTGCTCACCGTGTTTCACGGACTTTAAGGCAATCCGGGACGCGCGTGTGGCGCGAATCGAACGCGCCGATAAACAAGCAAAAACAAGACGGCAGTTCATCGTCGCTGCCGCAGCAACTGCATCGGTCGCAGCCGCGGGCTATTTTCTAGTTGCCGATGTCCGTTCCAAGCCGCCACGCGGGGTGTCCGTCATTACCATCGACCTGACGAACGCCGGAGCGGTTCGCGGGAGCGCTCCAACGGGAGATGCCCCGGTAGCTCAGCTTCCCCGGAAATTGGACGAGATTCATCTGACGCTGCCTACTTTCAGCCGACGTGGACGTTATTCAGTGGCGATCCTGGAATCGAGGTCAGAGAGCACGGCCGTGGCTCTCAGTTCGGCCATCGCACGAGGAACGGAAGCGAATCCAACAATACTCATTACCCTCGATCTCTCTGAAGCCAAGCCAGGCCCTTATTTCTTGGGGATTCGTTTGGAAGAAGAGGGTCAGCAGGGCATTGCGAGCTATTACCCGGTGGTGGTGATTCCCGATTGACGGCGTTTTACCATTGAGATTCTCAGTGCTTGTACCTTAACCATTCCGCCTGTCCGTTGCTGCCTGGCTCCGAGGGGTTAAATGGCGCTAGCCGACCTGCCCGTTCTCCAGAAGCCGAACTCGGGCCGCGGCGCGATACTCGCGCGGTGGCCGCTCGCAAATGGCGCCCCGCAGCCGGTAACTTAAGGTAGCGGATCAGACCCACGGGAAGGATCAAACATCCGCACAGCGGGTTTTGACAACAATCTTGACACGCCGAGCCCGCGTGGTAAGATATTCTTACCATTGGTAACGACTAGATGGATGAGGAGTCAGGAACCATGAGCAAATCCGAAATTGAGGAAATCATCATTGAAGCATTGCAGGAGCTCCAGGCCGGGAGTGGCGACACTGAGTTCGAAATCACCCCGGCTGTAGCGCCTCTATCGGAGCTTGGATTCTTCGATAGCTTGCTGGCAATAGAGACCACCCTTGTGCTGGAGGAGCGTCTAGGGTGCTCGTGCGGGGAAGATAGCGTTTTCAAAAATAAGGAAACTGAGGAACCGCTGACCATTGGGGAGATCGCGTCGCGGCTAGCTTTGAAGGTGGCGGCCTGAGTATATGGCGGAGAGCACACGAGAACAAATCGCTAACCGACTTCGAACTGCGCGTGAAGCGGCGGGCCTGAGTCAGGGGCAGGTCGCCAAGCTGCTCGATTATCATCGCCCGACTATCTCGGAAGTTGAAGCTGGGAGGCGCAAAGTATCTGGGGAGGAGCTAACCCGGTTCGCTTCACTTTACAGCGTCAGCATCGAGTGGCTTACGAGCACCGCCGTGGAAAGCGACGCCGCCGAGGATCGCATTATGCTGGCGGCTCGGGAACTTTCCAAAATGAAGGATGAGGACCTCGACCACCTGATGTCGTTGCTCCAAATGATTCGGAAGGGGAAGGAGCCGAAATGAGTCCCGAGCGCCGTCGGCTCGCCCTTCGTGCCTCCGCATCCGCATTGCGGACTCGCCAGAAGGCGCATATCGCGCCTGATCAGCCGTGCAGCGTCTTTGATCTGGCCGACGAGCTTGGTGTCGAAGTACGACTTGCGGCGCTCCCCTCCGCCGAGGGCATGTACTCGCCGAATAAACCGGTCATTATCGTATCGTCCCTTCGTCCTCCGGGAAGGCAGGCATTCACTTGCGCCCATGAGCTGGGGCACCATGCATACGGCCACGGCGAGCAATTCGACGAGCTGGTGGGACAGCGCGGCAAGAATCGCCGCTATGACCCCAAAGAGTTTGAGGCGGATTGTTTTGCCAGTGCTTTGCTGATGCCGAAGACAGCGGTGTTAAAGGGTTTGGCGGCGCGAGGATGGAGCCCCAAAACGTTGTCGCCGGAACAATGCTACCGGCTTGCCTCGTGGCTGGGAGTCGGCTACGCAACGCTGGTCGCCAATATGAATTGGGGAATGGGTCTGCTGGGGACTGCCCAGGCAGAAACCCTTGAAAGAGTGAAGCCGCCGCAGATCCGCAGATCCATTCTCGGGCAGGCGTGCAAGGAGCACCTTGTGATCGCGGACGAAGCGTGGACTGGCCGTGCAATCGATGCCCAGACGGGTGATCTCATTCTCCTGCCGTCGGACACCACTATTGAAGGCGAGGTCGTGGAACAGGTTTGCAATGGTGCGCGCGGATGCCTAGTGCGTACATTGAAACCCGGCGTTGGACGGGCGTCTTCGCCCGATGCAACATGGGCGCAATTCCTTAGAGTTAGCAGAAAGCAGTTTGCCGGGTTGGCGCGGTTTCGCCATCTTGAGGAGGTCGATGATGAGTAAGCTCTACGTGGCGAGGAGCCAGCATCTGTCGTTAGCGTGGGTGGAAGTGTTTCTCCGGCTGATGGATCGGGGGGTGACTGACCTGTCGCCCGCAGTTATCACCGTTTCAGAGTTCGATGAGAGGTCTCTTCCGTCCCAAATAACGGATATTCAGGCGGCCCTAGACGCCGCCAATAAGCAGAGGTGTCGCACCGTTGCAAGCACGATATTTCCGAACTCGCTGTGGACGCCAGACGGCGAGGATAACGCCTCGCGCCTATTCGCCCGCTACGACCGCATATGGAAAACTATTGCTCGATGCCCCGCAAACAATAAAGGGGTTTATTTCCGTAGGCTTACTGCATTTAGCCCGGAAGGCGCCCCGCCGGATCATAAGCCGGTAAATCAACTAGCCCACGTCATCGAAACCTACAACCGCGGCAATCACCGGCACAGCGCTTTGCAGGCGGCCATCTTCGATCCCACGCGCGATCATTCGCACAACCGCCGTCGAGGTTTTCCCTGCCTTCAGCAGGTGGCGTTCGACGCTAACGCTACCGACGGCAACCTGGAAGTGACCGGCTTTTACGCACTCCAGCATCATGTGGCGAAAGCGTACGGAAATTATCTGGGCCTATGCTGGCTGGGCCGTTTCATGGCGCACCAGATGAGATTGCGGCTAACGCAGGTAACCTGTATTGCTTCCTCTCTGAAGCTCGGCGATGGTTGCACCAAGTCGGGACTGACGCCCTTGAAGCAGACCATTGACAACATCCTGGAGCAGCATCACGTGAGGGCCGCATAGTGCGCCAGACCGGCCAACTCTACGTCTTTGAAGGGCCGGACGGTGTCGGGAAGACGGAGCTGTCCACGCGCTTCACCGCGATCCTGAAGGAAAGAGGAGTTCCCGCGACAAGTCTGTCGTTTCCGGGGAACGATGAAGGCACCATCGGCAAGGTCGTCTACGACTTCCACCATGCGCCAGAATCGTTCGGAGTGACCATGGTGGCTCCTTCGAGCTTGCAGCTTCTGCATATCGCCGCACATGTCGATGCAATTGAAAGGGTGATAATTCCCGCGCTGCGCGCTGGCACCTCGGTCGTTCTGGACAGGTTCTGGTGGTCCACCAAAGTGTACGGACTGGCCGCCGGAAGCAATAGGCGGATGCTCGACAACATGATTGACGTGGAACTGGCCGCCTGGGGTTCCGTGTCACCCGCATTCGTGTTTCTCATTCAGCGGGACGTGCCGCTGCGGCCTGAGTCTGAATCCGAGTGGCGCAAATGGACTGAACTCTATGAGCAGGTGTGCGCCGAAGAAAAGCGCCGGACGCGAATCGCCCAGATTGACAACAACCGTTCGATCATGGATGCCGTCCGTCAACTCACTCTCGCTCTGGATAATGCAGACGTCCACAAACTGGAAACGGATGCCAGCCAGATGGCGCTGGAACTGTCCAACAGCCCCCCGCGGAATGTCAGACCCGTGCCATTCCTGTTTAGCGGCCTTTCCCCGGCCTTGCCGACCGTCGTTTACGACACCTATTGGCGGTTCGCAGCGGAGCGGCAGGAGATATTTTTCAGGCGCTGGAAGGGCCAGCCGCCGCCCTGGACATCTGACCCTATACTCTCTGAGTTCAAATTCACGAACGCATACCGGGCGTCAGACCGGGTCAGCCAGTTTCTTATAAGAAAAGTGATTTATGAGGGCGATCAATCCGAGGAAGAGGTTTTCTTCCGTACAATCCTCTTCAAGCTCTTCAACAGAGTGGAAACGTGGCGACTTCTTGAGCGGGCCTTCGGAGCCGTGAGTTACAAGGAATTCAGTTTCAAGGCATATGACGGCGTCCTATCAAACGCAATCAACAGCGGCGAAACGATTTATTCGGCAGCCTACATCATGCCGTCGGGCAGCAAGGCCTTCGGCACAACCCGGAAGCACCGCTCCCACCTTAAACTCCTTCAGCAGATGATGGAGGACGAGGTGGCGCTGCGGATCGCTGAAACCAACGGAATGGTCGAAGCATTCACGCTTCTGCGGTCCTACCCCATGATTGGTGACTTTCTAGCTTATCAGTACGTTACCGATCTCAACTACAGCACTCTCACGACCTTCTCGGAGATGCAGTTCGTCATTCCCGGTCCCGGAGCAAAAGGCGGAATCTCCAAGTGTTTCGAAACATTGGGCGGTCTAACGGAGGCCGATCTCATCCGCGTTGTCACGGAGAGGCAGGAAGCCGAGTTCGAGCGACTGGGAATCGATTTCAAATTCTTGTGGGGCCGACCGCTCCAACTGATCGATTGCCAGAATCTGTTTTGCGAAGTGGATAAGTACTCGCGGGTCTATCATCCTGAGATTGCTGGCACCTCGCTGCGCACTAGGATCAAACAGAAATTCAGAGCCAGTTCGCTACCCGTGGATTACTGGTATCCGCCGAAGTGGGGCATCAACGAGAAAATTGCATGTTCGGAAAAGGAGCGGAACAGTAAGAGTTCAGGAGTATTCCCGTAAAGCAGCACGGAGAGGAGGGTGACTTTATGCATCGGGCTTGCTCAGTCCCCATTTTTGGCGCGGGCCCAGCAACGACGGAGCACACCACGAAGCTGGTCGATCAGTGGGGCGCAGTCGCTTCGCCACCCGTCGTGCCGCTCGGTTGCGAGGTCGTCGGTTGCTGCTTCTGTGGCGTAGGTTTCATTTGCCTGCAACAGCCGTGAAAGAACAACCTGTGCCTCATCGATATCGGGGCCAGGGTGAAATCGCTTGAATCGTCCGATCTCCCGAATCAGATCGCGAAGCCCTTGAATGGCCACGGGCACGCCATCAGGATCCGGCTTTGGGCCGGGAGCCAAGTCTGCGAGTAGTCGCTCCCATTGGGGTCTCATTAACTGCGCAACGCTGGCAGTCGGCCAAACAAGGGAGTGCGCGAGTTGCCACAGAGTGTCGGGGTCTTCGTCTACCAGACGGTCAATTATCGGCACGGCTACTTTTGGCAATGCACTACTAGCGTACGCGATCGAGGCAATCGTGACGATCGACCCTGATCTGAGGCCGTTGTAGGTCGGCGACAGGCGCTCTACCGCCTTATTCTGCATCAGCGCCAGCTCCGCGAAGTTCACAGGCCACCAGTAACGCATCTCCTGCTTCCGAAAGTAAGCGATACAGTCCAGGACTATATCCTTTTGCGGATTCCGGCGAAGGCGAACGGTGATTCCGAAGGCAACGCGAACGGCATTCCGGGCCGAAGGCGAACAGTTTTCGGAGCGCAGCGACGCTGGCATTTCGATTGTGCAGGAAGTGTTCGGCTTCGTCAAGGAAAAGCTGTCCGGAGCGTAGCGGAGGAAGACCACCGCTAGCGGAGAAAGGGGTGCGGGGAAAGGGGCGGCAGCCCTTTTCTCCGCTCAGCACTGGAGAGACCCCGGCGAGCGTCAGCTCGACGGCTGATTGCCTCGCTTCTTGCGCATGGAATCGCCTCGCATGTCGAGGCGATGGGCGTTGTGAACCAAGCGGTCCAGGATGCCGTCGGCGGCCGTGGGATCGCCGATCTGCTCGTGCCATCGTGCGACCGGCAGTTGTGAAGTGAGGATGGTCGAGCGAGTCTGATAGCGGTCCTCGCAGATCTCCCAGAAGTCTCGCCGTTCGGTTTCCGCCAGCGGAGCCATGGCCCAATCGTCGATCACCAGCACGTCGATGCGGCTCAACCGCGCTAACAGACTGCGCAGGCTGCCATCGGCTCGTGCGATCCCGAGGTCGCGGAACAGCGCGGCACAGCGGGTATAGAGCGCCGAGTAGCCGTCGCGGCAAGCCTTCTGAGCCAGTGCGCACGCCACGAAGCTTTTGCCGACTCCGGTGGGCCCGAGCACGAAAATATTTTCGTGCTGTGCCGCCCAAGCCGAGTTCTGCGCCAGCCCCCGGACCACGCTTTTGTCCAGACCGCGCGAGGCACGGTAGTCGATGTCCTCCACGCAAGCGCCCTTCAGTTTGGCGGCATGCAGGCGGCGCTGAAGCGCTTGGTTCTCCCGCCAGCTCCACTGCTGATCCACCAGCAGGCCGAGCCGCTCCAGGAAGCTCAGCTCACGCGAGTTAAGATCTTGCTCTTGTAACTTCAGCGCCTCCAGCATGCCCAGCAGACGCATGGCCGTCAGTTTTTCCATCAGCGGTTCGTGTAACATCGTTTTCTCCTCTTACTCGAAGTATTCCGATCCGCGAATGTTGTCATGTGATGGTGTCGAAGACGGCGGCGGCGGTGGCAGTGGCGCCTGGTCGAGAGAGTTTCTCAAGATTGACTCGACGCTCTTATAACGGCAAGCGCCCGTATGCAATGCACGCCCCGAGGCCGCTTCCACGCGTTGCACCGAATACTTCTCCGCCAGCCGGATGATACCCAGGCAGCCGCGATAGCCCATCTCCGGGTGCGGTTTGTCATTCATGATCCGCTCGAACAAACGTGCCGTGTTGGGGCCGATGCTTTCCGCCCAGTGCACCATGCGCGAGGGCGTCCACTCCAGATGGGCGCGGTGGCTCTTGGGGCGATGCTCGTCGTTGCTCAGCGTTTGGCCGCGTCCCCGGCTGCGCAGGTGTGAGGCCACTCGCACGCCTTTGTGCAGGATCTCAACCGTGGTCGGCGTCGAGCGAATCTCGACCAGTTCGTGGACCAGGTTGTAGGGCACGCTATAGAGGTTGGAATCGAAGCTCACGTGATAGTCGATATTCACGCGGGCACGCGACCATTCGCTCAGGTCAAACGGCTCCGCGGGCAGCGGCTTCAGCGCCGGCCTGTCGACCGCTTCCCACACGCTCGCCCGCGTACCGTCCTTTTTGCGAAAAGGCCGGTGATTCAACTTACTGAGTAACTCAGCGATGGCTGGGTTGAGCTCCTCCAGCGAGAAGAACTTACGATGGCGTAGTGCCGCAACGATCCAGCGTTGAGTAACTTGTACCGCGTTTTCAACCTTCGCCTTATCTCTTGGCTTGCGGGGCCTCGCAGGCACGATGCCGAAGCCGCAGTGTTGGGCGAAGTTATAGTAAGTCGGGTTCAGATCCGGATCGTAGCGGTGTGCCTTAGTTACACCCGTCTTGGTGTTGTCCGGCACCGCCAGCGCCGGAATGCCGCGAAAATGCTCAAACGCATGTGCGTGCCCGCGCAACCACGATTCCATCTGCTGATCACGCATGGCCTCGGCCCAGGTGTAGGAACTGGCGCCCAACACAGCCACGAACAGCGGTGCCCGCCAGGCCACTCCGGTGCGGCGGTCATACACCGGGATCGTCGCGCCCGCCCAATCCACGAACATCTTCTCGCCGGCCTTGTGCTCTTGTCGCAGCACCACGTCCAGCTTGGAGCGCCACCGCTGATACAACTCGCAGAAGCGTGAGTAGCGATAGCCCTCCGGCTGCGCCTGCCGGTACTCCTCCCACAGCAACTGTAGAGTCACGTACTTGCTGCTGCGCAGTTGCTCGTGGATCGCGGCGAAGTCGGGCGGGGTATGCACCGGGCGGCGTTCCCCGATGGTTGGCTCCCGCCGCGGGAACATCAGTCCCTCTACCCGAGCTTCATCCCAACCCTCCGGCAGCGGCCAGGTGACACCCGCCGCCTCGGCCCGTTTCAGGTACTTGTGAACCGTGCTCACGCCGATCGAGCAGCTTCGCCCGATCTGCTGGTAGCCCAGTTTGAGTTCGAATCGGAGGCGTAGAACCTCCCTTAGTTTTCGCATGGACAGTCTCCTGGCCGGCACTCTGATCTCCCTTGGTGGGTTCATTGTGCCGGTATGATGTCCAGCGCTACTATGCCTGTGAAAACATTCCGGGCATCGCGAAAGCCATTCCGGGCTCGGGCGAAAACCGTTCGCCTTCCCCCCCGGAATCACTGTTCGCCATCATCCCGGAATCCTGTTCGCCTTCATCCCGGAACGCTTTTCACGTTCATCCCGGAATCCTTTTCGCCTTGCCCCGGAATCCGCATCCTTTCCCCGTTTAGCAATCAGGAATTGGAAAGAACAGAATGACGGCGCTTTTCGGTCTGAGTTCCAACCGTCCTGTGAGGGGTCTACTAGAGCGACAATACCTCGGCTGCTGCTTGGCTTTGTCTGGAGTGCATTGATCGCACCCCGGAACTGATCGAGGTCGCCACGATACTTGTAAATTCGCGCGCCATGCGTAAAGGCGGATGGATCATCTCGCGCTGGCTTCATATGTTGCCACCAACGCACAAGATCATCCAGCCAGATTTGCCTGTCACCGCTAAATGTGGCAGGCACATCAGGATAGTTTACAGGAAGCCCCACGGGATAAGTTGCATTGTGGACTTCGCATATGAGGTGGTTGACTGGCTCATGTTCGGATCGCTCGTCGAAATAGCCTAGCAACTGGTCGTAGACGGCGTCGAAGGATTCGGCAGCGATCAGCTTGGGAGCGTCCACACCTTGGCTGCAAGCATCCGCCAAATCCCACAGTCGATAGCGACGCTCTTCGAGGTGCTCTAGGGCCGTTCCGGCGTCGGCGGGCTGAACAGGGGTCAACCTCACTTCCTTTGCAGTGGTCTTTGATGGCAATGCGATAAGGCTGCACATCTCCCCGCGGCGTGAATCAGAACCGCCTACAGTCGAGCCCGAGATCACAAGCGCTCGTGCTCTCTTGCTCCGACCTGCTGAATCGCCGCCGTGAGACGTGCCCAAGTCGTACCAATATGCCAGAGGAGCGTGTTTATGTCCGTGGAGCACGATGTCGAACGAGTTCGCGCGTAGGAACTGCTGGAACACCCCGAGGTTGACGATGGCCTCGTAGGATTTGAATTCCTCGCTTGCGGACACAGGCAGCAGTTGGTGATGCAGCACGGCGATTCGGGTCTGCTTGCCTCCGGTGCCTCCAGGGCAAATGGTGTCGAGCAACTGAGATACCGAGGCCAGCTGCTCGGGGCTGAAGCGGGCGACATCGTGTAGGCGTAAACGATTCAGCTCCTTGCGCACGCTACTGTTATCAGCGCCCTTTAGCAGAGTCGGGATCGCGTCCCATTCGGCTTCTGTTAGGCAGCGAAGCGGCTCGATGGTGCCGCAGTAATTTGACGAATTCAGTGGGATGATTTCGATATCACCACCGTCCAATGACAGATGGTGCATCGAGAAGTCGGTTGAGCTACCGTGGGAGGGCAAATCAATGCCGTCAAGAAGCGGCGTAATGTATCCCTTGACACGCAACGAGCCGACGAAGTTTTTGTATCGATCTGCTGAACTCGGATGTGTTCTCCAGGCAACGTCATGATTGCCAGGCACAACGACGACGTGATCTGCCGGAGGCAATGTGTCCTGGAGTTCAGCGAGCAGAACAGACAGCAACTCCAATCCCGCCGGATCGGCTGCCACCGTAACGTCACCAGATACAACCACCCCATCCAGCGCCATGTTCTTCTCACGGAGATAGCGTCCCAGATTTCGCAATGTCGATTTCAGCAACGCCTGGCGGGTTACTCTTTCTGCGTAGGGAACGATGTCCGATTTATAGTCATCCAGAATCTGGTCTTCCGGCCGGCCTCCGAGGTGCAAATCAGTGAGGTGCAGGATGCGTGCCACGTGATGAGTGTACAAGGCCAGAATCGGCTACCGCCAGTGCTTGGCGCTAATGGCTTGTAAAACAGGGGATTAGAAAAATGGTGCAGTTTCCGAACATAGCTCGCCACAAGCCGCATTGGACCAGGTGACTTGTGGTAAGATAATCTTACCGTTGTGGTAAGGTGGCGCCGCGTGTATGCAAAGAAGAAGTTAGGTGCGCTGCTATCGGCTGTCAGAGGGTTTCAGGGTAGCCAGGCGAATGCTGAGCATTAATGGAAAAACGGCTGATGAAGTGTGGCTCACTGCGGCTCGGTCTTTTTGCGGCTCATCAATCGCGAATGACCTTGATTCTCGCGGTGGGCCGACGTCGGAGTTGCTGCACGTGGGCTTATGCGTGGAAGACCCCCGGCAAAGGTGGGTCCGATCCCGGCGGCCGGCTCTCAATCCGGCCTTTGCGATCGCGGAGGTCTTCTGGATGTTGGGTGGGCGCGATGATGCCGCGTTTCTTACCTCGTGGAACTCGGAATTGCCGAAGTTCGTTGGGCCTGACCCAGTCCTTCACGGTGCGTACGGCGCGCGGCTTCGGCGCTGGTTTGGAATCGATCAACTTGTGTCGGCGTACGACGCGCTCCACCACAACAAATCAACGCGTCAGGTCGTGCTGCAAATATGGAGCGCCCACGACGACTTGCCTGTCGATCAGGGTAAGCCTCGAAGCGGAGATGTGCCGTGCAATATTTGCGCATCGTTGAAGGTTCGTGGTGGCCGGCTCCATTGGCTACAGGTAATGCGGAGCAACGATCTGCTAAGAGGTCTCCCGTACAATTTTGTGCAGTTCACGACGCTTCAGGAGGTGATGGCGGGTTGGCTCGGTGTAGAAGTTGGCGAATACACGCATGTTGCCGACAGCCTCCATGTTTACAATTCTGACTTGGAAGTCGTGGTGGACGCTAAGCGAGAAGATGGCACCGACAACTCGGATTCGTTGGCGGTGCCCAAGGATGAGTTCGACTCGATCTTGCCGACAATGATTGAGGCGATAACAGCGTACGCAGATCCTCGTGTGCACGCGACGGAGCTGCACAGGTTGAATCGTACCGTATCCGTTCCTGAGAGCTATCGAAATCTGCTCTCAGTCGTTGCTGCGGAATCTGCGCGACGGCGGCACTGGCCCGACGATGCGCAGAGTCTCATTGGATGCTGTACAAATCCAACTCTTGTCCTGCTCTGGCGAAAGTGGAATGATCGGTTTGAAAAGCTAATCGCCGAAAAGTGAGAACCGGGGTTGAGATTAGGAGCGTGACCGCCGCAAGAGCGCGGATCGA
>Ga0181537_10003303_pt1 | contig 13845 bp, 9 predicted proteins | sample PEATcosm2014_Bin_39_FD_119765 | JGI IMG/M metagenome (GOLD analysis project Ga0181537, IMG submission 119765) | Peatland microbial communities from MTU Mesocosm Facility, Houghton, MI, USA - PEATcosm2014_Bin23_10_metaG | ecosystem: Environmental > Terrestrial > Soil > Wetlands > Peat | place...
ACGCGTGTTCGCTGGCCCCTGATCCCTGACCCCTAGCTCCCGTTCTCATGCTTCGCTACTTCAAACCCGTAATCTTCCTGGCGTGCCTGGCGCCGCTGGCAAGCCTTGCCTGGCGCGGCTTCCACGATGAACTGGGAGCGAATCCCATCGAGGCCATCACCCACTCCACGGGCACTTGCACGCTCGTCTTCTTGCTGGTCACGCTCTCCGTCACTCCGCTGCGCAAGCTCACGCGGCAATACTGGCTGATCAACCTGCGCCGGATGTTTGGTCTGTTCGCCTTTTTCTACGGATGCCTGCACCTCACGACCTATGTCTGGCTCGACAAGTTTTTCGACGTCCACCAAATGCTCGCCGACATCGCCAAGCGCCGTTTCATCACCGCCGGCCTCGCCGGTTTCGTGCTGATGATTCCCCTCGCCCTGACCTCCACCAAAGGCTGGATCCGCCGCCTTGGCGGCAAGCGCTGGCAAGCTCTGCACCGCCTCATCTACCTCAGCGCCGCCGCCGGAGTCATCCACTACATCTGGCTGGTCAAAGCCGATTTGCGATCGCCGCTGCGCTACGCGTTCGTGCTGCTGGTGTTGCTGGGATATCGGATAGTCGCGTCGATCGTGTCAAGAACAAAAGCCGAAGCGGGCGTTACCCCGGCAACGAAGATGGAAGTCTCCGAGAGCTGACCCGCCTGAGCGCCTTGCACGGGCTTTCCCGAAGCTTGAGAATAGCTTTTGCGAAATCGGAAAAGCGCCTCCGCAAATAACAAGGGGCACAGGGGTGAGCCGAGGACTAAAGCTTCTTAGCCACGGATTTACGCGGATTCTCAAGGATACAGAAGCAACAAGGGGCACAGGCGTAGCCCGTACCCCTCGAAACAACTTCTAACAACCCCAGCCTTACCGGTTCTGACCAGCTGCCGTTGGCTTCTTCTTCCAGGCCACTCGTGCGGCCGTTCTTGGCCGCAGTGAAGCCATGCGGGTCGCGATCGCTCCCTGGGAAGCAGAAGCTTGCTGCCCGATCGAACCTAGCGCGACTTGATAGTTGTCGATTTCAATGAAGATGCTGTTCGTGCTGTCGAGGGTGTACGAAACCACGTTGATGCCACCGGTCGTAGTCGTAATCACTCCCCGGCCGAGATTGGTAGTATCCGGCGTGTACGTGCCGCTGAAGTTCTGGGTGCTCGGCTGCCCTCCATTATTTACGTCAATCAGCCCAGTGAGGCTGTTGTTAGTGTTCGTGAATTCGGCGATGTCGTCGACCTCGCCGCCGTTGGTACCGGTCAGGTTCAACCCGTAGCCCTGCCCTGAAGCAAAGGAAGTACTGTTCTGGGGGTAAGCAACACCTCCGGTGATGCCCAGGCTGTCGACTTCCAGCAACTGCGTGCCACCGGTTGAAGGATAGGCTGCAAACGTGAAGGTGCCGGCGGTACCGTCAGCACCGTTCTCAAAAGTGTTCAGCGTGAGAAGGGATCGTCCAGCCACGGAAGTAACTCCACCAGTGAATGCTAGAGGGGCAGTAATCGGAGAGACTGACGTGATGTTGGGTGTAAATGCGTCGTTGAAGTCCTCAACTCCACCGCTGATGCTGGTGCCAACGGCGTTCATCATTCCTCCTACCGTAAGCGGAGCGGGTCCGTCAGGCACGGTGTAGTCAACGCCGGCCATGGTGAATGCCAACTCGCCAGACGGAAACGTGTTACTGCTCTGGGAGAACACGTCCCCTGCGAGGACGGGCGAGACATCTGTCTCGATGAACTTCAAATGCGTGGGGCTGATGGCATAAACGGCAAAACTTAGTGTTCCGGTGCCGTTGAACAGCGTTGCCGTACCGGGCGTTCCGACCAAAACACTAGACGAAGTAATGCTCAGCGGGGCACTGGACGGATTGGAGGCGCCATCCCCATTGAGATCCTGAACGCCTGTGGCATTGCCTAACGCATCCAGCGTCACTGAACCGACTGTGGCCTCCGGGGCTTCCAATGATGAGCTGACTCCGGTCAAATTAAAAACAAAAGTGCCGGTCCCGGCGGCGAGCTGGGCCTGCGTGACGCTGCTCTGCAGGTCGAGCGTGCCGCTCCCGCTGCCGTTGTTGTCGAACTCGGACACCAGGCCGCCCTGACTGGAAGTGAGGACGAAGTCCAGAACAATCGTCGAAGTTCCGAAAGGAGTGGCAGTGGAGGTAGTGAGCGAAGCGGTACCACGCCCATCTACGCCAACGGTATAACTGCCTCCGATGATCGTGAACGCGGGCACAGGAGCCGTGAAGACAAAGGCTGGGTCATTCATCACGACGCTGCCGGCGCTGATCGTGCCGCCCGAGCAACCGCAAGCGGTGAAAGAACCGACCATGGTCAAGAAATCTCCGCCGGAGTCCGCTCCGGACGTGGAGAAAACGTAGGTGCCGCTCAAACTTGTGTTGCTGAATCCCCCGGTCGGAGGAGGCGCTGCTTTATTCGTGCTGCTGCAACCCATCAACACCGCCAGCGCGGCCAGAACAGACATTAGGACAAACCGATTTCGTAATGACATAGCTACCCCCTAAAAGATTCCAGCTCTGAAATTTTGGAGACACTTGTTCACAGGCTAGCACAGGTGAATTCCTCTGCCGTAAACCCGGAACCTAATGATAAGTAGCGCTCTCTGAAAATAAAAACCAAAACAGGAAAGGATTCCGCCCGGCCCCCATCGCTGGCCTTCAGAAAACCGGACTTCCTTGCCGTTGTACCCTTACCACTGCAGGGGTTAGCATGGCGCACATGAAAACCTCTGAGTTTTCGCCCCGCCAGTTTCCGCTCCGCTCTACATTTCTTTACATTCTTGCCCTGCTTGCAGTGTTCGTCTCCGGCTCAGCAGCCTTCGCGCAGGCCGGCAAGACGGCGCACCCGGCACCCAAGCCAGCAGCCGAGCCCGTGGCCAGCGTCTATCCCGCGCACGAGGGCTTCGTCGACGCCAACGGCGTCATGATTTATTACTACACGCTGGGTCGCGGCAAACCGCTGCTGATTTTGCACGGAGGTCCCGGCGAGTCTCACGACTATTTCCTGCCTTACCTGTTGCCGCTGGCCCGGCACAACCAGTTGGTCTTCATTGACGAGCGCGGCTCCGGCCGTTCGGAAAAACTCGAGGACGTCTCGAAATACACCATCGAAAACATGGTGGAAGACGTCGAAGCCGTCCGCCGGGGTCTGAATCTCGGCAAGATTTCCCTGCTCGGGCATTCTTACGGTGGAGCGCTGGCCCTGGCCTACGCCCTGAAATATCAGAAAAACCTGACCCACTTGATCCTGGCCAGCACCTGGTCCAGCACAAAGGAATTGAACCTCGTCTTTGTCCAGATGAAGGAAAAAATGCCCGCCGAGCTGCGCAATCGCATCAACAAAATGGAGGCGGACGGCTTGTTCGGCCACGGCCATGACTATGAAAAGAATCGCTATACCAACGATTATCTGGTCGCCGCGTGGGGCGAAGGATACTTCCCCTACCTGTATCAGAATCGCCCCGATCCCAATTACGACCCCGCCGCGGCCGGAAATATGAGTTGGGATCTTTATCGCGAAATGTGGGGTTCGCACGGGGAATACATCGTGGATGGAAATCTAAAGTCTGTGGAGTACACGACCCGCCTTTCTAGCATCCAAGTGCCGACGCTGATCCTGGTAGGCGACCACGACGAGTGCCCTCCGCCGCTTTCCGAGGCCATGCACGCCAAGATCACCGGATCGAAACTGGTGGTTTTGCCCAAAGCGGGACACATGACATTTGTGGACGACACGGGCATGTTTCTCCGCACCGTAGACCAGTTCGTAAGGGGAAAGGAGTAGGCTTAGAAAGTGTTGAGCTTTCCGACAAAATTGTTGCGCCCGGCGTATTTGTTCTCTCTGCTGTGCTCCTTTGCCGCGGTGGACGCAACCCTCATGTGCCAGACCAACCCCGCGAACTCGACTCCGGCGGCGCAACACGCAAACACGCCTTCGGCAGGGGCGGAAGCACTAAACGATAACAGCCTGGTCATCAGGAACGATTCGGCATTGCCCGCTACCTACCCGCACTCGCGCTATTCCTTCCAGTTCAACACGCAGGGCGGAGGCTCCGTTCTGCATTGGCGTCAGCAGAGTGGCGTTTTGCCGCCCGGACTCAAACTTGAGGACAACGGAGTGCTTCATGGCGAGCCCACTCGCGCCGGCGAATATCGTTTTGCAATCTCCGTAACCGATAACGGCCGCATACGAGCTGTCCAAAAAGAATTCGTTCTGCGCGTGGTCGAGGCCCTCACACTCATCTGGAAAGCACCCGCCCACGTAAATGGAAGCCGCATTGAAGGCAGCGTCGAGGTCTCGAACACGACCGTCGATGACGTCGATTTGACCTTCGTGGTGTACGCGATCGCCGAAGACGGCCGCGCCACCGCCATCGGTTATCAGCATCTCCCATTGCCGCATACCACCACCGGCATGGAGCTTCCCTTCGGCGAGTCCTTACCCTCCGGCGCTTATATTGTTCATGTGGACGTGGTCGGCGAGGTGGCCTCGAAAAACCGCATCTATCGCCAACCCCTGCAAACGGCCCCACTTCGAGTCACGGTCGGTCCCTAGCCCCTCCCCGGGTACCCGAGTCACATTGACTTCCCCTCCAGCATTCTGCAAAACTTATGTTAGATGGAAGTGCTGCTGAACCTTGCGTGGCTCCTGCTTGCGCTCCCGGCCTACTGGCTGTGGCGGCGGAGCTTCCACACGCGAGCCTTGGGCAAACTCGGTTCTCTGCAGTGCCTGCTGGCGCTGGCGTGTTTGGTGGTTCTGCTTTTTCCCGTAATCTCAGCCACGGACGACGTGCACGTGATGCGCACCGAGATGGAAGAATCCTCGCCCGGCAAGCGCAGTGCTCGTCAGGCGGCAGCGGAAAAGACTTCCGTTTGGAACAGCCGGTGGCAGACTCTACCTGCAGCGGTGGCAGCCACAGCCACCTTTGCACTGCCTGCCGAGGGCCGGCACCAATCTTTTTCCGTGCCTCAATCGGAGCCTGCCGCTCCTGTCGTTCTCCGCGCCAGCCGCGCTCCGCCCTGCTCCCTCCTTGCATAGTTTGATAAATGTGTTTCGCTAAATCGCCGATCCGTCGGAGGCAAGAACGACGGCGATTTTTCCCCATTTTTTACGAAATTCCTGCGAGCGGACCTACATACTCGTGGAGGCTCCGTCAGCAGACGACGGACCGTCTTAAGAAAGAATTTGAGAGAATCAAGGGAGTTGCAGGCCACATCTCCATCAAGCAGTTCCGGTTCGAAGCAGTTTAGGTCAGCGCAGTTTAAAACGAAGGGGAGTTCAGGAATGTGCCGCAAAACCAATCGAGGGGTTTGGCTTCTCCCGCTTCTGGCGTTGGGAATTGCCACAGCCTCGCCCGCGCAACAGCCAACTCCGCAGCCAGTGCAAAGCTGGACCTGGGATCAGGTGAAAGATCGGTTCGAGATGAATAACCCCACTCTATTGGCGGCCAAACTCAACATCGACGAGTTGCGGGCCCAGGAAATCACGGCACATCTTCGGCCGAATCCAGATCTGACGCTGCTTTCCGATCAGATCGCTCCCTTCTCGGATGGGCAGCCTCACGGCGCCTTCGCCTATTTGTTGCCCTCGGCCACAGTCAGCTATCTGATCGAGCGCGCCAACAAGCGCGGCCTGCGGACCGAAAGTGCGAAGAAGGGCACGGCGATTGGAATCTCGCAGCAGGACGACCTGGAACGTGGCCTCCTGTTCACTCTGCGCAGCGCATTCATACAGGTATTGCAGGCCCGCGCGGTCTTGCAGGTTTCGAAAGAGAATCTGGAGTTTTACGATCATGTGCTGAAGATCAGCCGCGACCGCCTGCAGGCTGGCGACATCGCCCAGATCGACCTGGATCGGCTGGAATTGCAGCGAGTGCAGTATGAGTCCGACGTGCAGACCGCAGACGTGAACCTGCGCACGGCCAAGATTCAAATGCTCATGCTGCTCAACGACCGCACTCCCATTGAGCAGTTCGATGTGGTGGGCGTGTTTGATTTTAACGATCAGCTCGACCCGGTGAACGGATATCGGCAAATCGCTCTGGATAATCGTCCCGATCTAAAAGCGGCGATCGAGTCCGTGGATAAAGCTCAAACGGACTACAAGCTAGCCCAAGCCAATGGCTCGACCGATCCCACCGTCAGCTTCGACGTAGGCCGGAATCCTCCGATTGATTTTTATTTTGGACTTGACGTGAGTATTCCGCTCCGCATCTTCGACCGAAACCAGGGCGAGAAGCTGCGCACCAAGCTGGACATCACGCGCAATGAAAAGCTGCGGGACGCTGCCGAGGCCCAGGTCTTCAATGATGTGGATTCGGCTTACGCCACCCTGAACAGCAATCTGATTCTTCTGCGGCCTTACAAGCAAAAGTATCTGGCGCAAGCCGTGCGGGTGCGGGACACAATCTTGTTTTCCTATCAGCACGGCGGAGCTTCGCTTCTGGATTTTATCAACGCCGAGACTGAGTACCGCACCGTCCAACTGAGTTACGTGAACCTCGTGGGTTCGTATTTGACGTCCGCGGCGCAGTTAAACCAGGCCGTGGGGCGAGAGGTTTTGCATGAATAACCGATACTCTAGACGTTTTACCGCGACTGCGCTGGGTTTCGCTTTGGCCTGTTTTCTTCCTGCCTGCAATGAAGGGAAGGCAGATCCCAAGGCCGAGGCTCCTCCAGCGGCCACCGTCGTGCCGGACATGGACGCCAACAATTTCAAGGTCGATCACCCGGACCAGTTTCCCCTGTCCACGGCAATTGAGCACAAATCGGCGTCGGCCCTGAATGTGACTGGCGTGGTGCAGCCCGACATTAACCGCTCCGTCCCCGTGATCTCCCTAGCCGCAGGCCGCGTCGTGGAGATCAAAGCCCGGTTGGGCGATGTCGTGCAGAAGGGACAATTGTTGCTGCGAGTCCGAAGCAACGATATCTCCGGAGCCTACCAGGCCTATCTTAAGGCCGTGAACGATGAACGCCTGGCGCGCGTACAGCTCGAACGGGCGCAGATTCTTTACGACAAGGGCGCCGTCGCCAAGAGTGCACTTGAACAGGCAGAGGCTGCCGAACAAGATGCCACAGTCGATCTGAACGCCGCCAGCGAACAGTTGCACACCCTCGGCGTCGACAAAGATCATCCTTCGGGAATTGTCGACATCACCGCTCCCATCTCCGGAGTCATCACCGACCAGCAAGTGACCAACGCGTCGGGCATACCGGGCTTAGGTTCTCCCAATCCTTTCACCATTTCCGACCTGTCTTTTGTCTGGATCGTGTGCGACGTTTACGAAAATGATCTCGATGCCGTGCGGGTCGGACAATACGCCGACATTCATTTGAATGCCTATCCCAACCAGAACTTCAAGGGCCGTATCGACAACATCCTGCCGGTTCTCGATCCCAATATACGCACCGCTAAGGTTCGTCTCGAAGTTGCCAACCCGGGAATGATGCGCATCGGTATGTTCGTGACTGCCACGTTCTATGGCAAGCAGGCAGAGACGCGCGCTGCCATTCCCGCAACCGCAATCCTGCACTTACATGACCGCGAGTGGGTTTATGTGCCTCTCACTGCGGGCCACTTCAAGCGTCTCGAAGTGCAGACGGGCAGCATGCTTCCCGGCAACATGCAGGAAGTCGTCTCCGGCCTCAAGCCCGGCGACCGCGTCGTCTCCAACGCATTGCCACTGCAGAACACGGTGGAGCAATAACTTTGAGCAGCTAAACAAGCAATAAATAAATGATTCGCCGCATCGTCGATTTCGCGCTTGGCAACCGGCTCCTCGTTCTGGGGCTCGCGTTAATCCTTTTTGCCAGCGGAATCGTTTCCTTCGAGCGGCTCCCGATCGAAGCTTATCCCGATGTAGCCGACAACTACGTGGAAGTCATCACGCAATGGCCGGGAATTTCGGCCGAGCAAATCGAGCAGCAGATCACGATCCCGCTCGAAGTCGCCATGAACGGCATCCCTCATGTTGTCCATCTGCGTTCGTTCTCGCTGTTCGGACTCTCCGACCTGAAGCTGATTTTCGACGACGAATCGGACAACGACTGGAACCGCGAGCGCGTCCTCGAGCGTCTGAGTCAAGTCACTCTGCCGCCAGGCGTCAACCCGCAGATGGGCACCGACTGGAGTCCCGTCGGCCAGATTTATTTCTTCACCCTGCACAGCACCAATCCGAAGTATGACCCCATGGAACTGAAGTCCCTCGAAGACTGGGTCGTCGAAAAGAATTTCAAATCCGTACCCGACATCGTTGACGTTTCCAGCTTCGGCGGCCCCACCCGCGAATATCAGGTGCGCGTGGACCCCAACAAACTGGTCGCCTACGGCCTGAGCCTTGCCCAGGTCGAGCAACAACTCACCAACAACAATGTCAACGCCGGCGGAAGTTTCATCCAGGAAGGTCTGCAGCAGATCAACGTGCGCTCCGTCGGAATGGTCGACCGCGTTCAGGACATCGAACGCACAGTCATCGTGACCAAGAGTGGCACGCCTCTTCGCGTGAAGGACATTGCTGTCGTGACGCAAGGTCCCAAGATTCGCCTCGGCCAGTTTGCGCGGGCTTGTAGTGCTTGTCCCTACGGTCCCAACGGTGCAATCCACAGAGAGGACGGCAAGATTGTCGACAACGACGATGTCGTCTCCGGCATCGTCCTGTTACGTAAAGGCGCGGCGGCAGACACGGCACTGCAAGGTATCCACGCCAAGGTGGACGAACTGAACGACCATATTTTGCCTCCGGGCGTGAAAATCGTTCCTTTCATCGATCGCAGCGACCTGGTTCACTTCACCAGTCACACCGTGCTGCACAATCTGACGGAAGGAATGATCCTGGTATCGCTCATTCTGCTTCTGTTCCTCGGCAACGTGCGGGGCGCACTCATCGTTGCCGCCACCATTCCGTTCTCGCTGCTGTTCGCTTCCATCTGCCTGGACTTGCGGCACATCCCCGCCAACCTGCTCTCCCTCGGTGCGCTGGATTTTGGCATGGTCGTCGACGGCGCGGTGGTGATGGTCGAAAACATCATTCGTCACCTGGGCTACCACAACGGCGATTCCAAAAGTCCCAGCGAAAAAATCAGCGAGGCTTCGCACGAAGTTCAGCGTCCGGTCTTCTACGCGATCGCAATCATCATCACGGCCTACTTGCCGATCTTCACTCTGCAGCGCGTCGAGGGACGTCTTTTTCATCCCATGGCCTGGACCGTTGCCTTCGCCTTGCTCGGGGCATTGCTGTTCTCCATCTTGATCGCGCCCGTGCTGGCAAGCTTCGCGTTCGCCAAAGGAGCAAAAGAATGGCATAACCCGGTCATGCAGTTCGTGATCGAGCGCTATCGGCACGCCGTTCGCTGGGCCATTCGCCATCGCGCGATCACCGTGGGCGTGTGCCTGGTTCTCGCGTCGGTCGGAGCTTATCTTGCTTTCAGCGGCGCCATCGGTTCTGAATTTCTGCCGCACCTCGATGAAGGCGCGCTCTGGGTACGCGGCACCCTCGCTCCCAGCACCGGGCCAGACGAAGGCATTCGAGTCGCCAATCAGGCCCGCATCATGCTTTGCTCTTTTCCCGAAGTGCCGCAATGCACCAGCCAGGTCGGCCGCCCCGATGACGGCACCGACACCACTGGATTTTTTAACGTCGAATTTTTCGTGGATCTCAAGCAGAAAGAAGATTGGCGGCCGGTGTTTCACGAGAGTAAAGACGAATTAATCGCCGCCATGGGCCGGGAGCTCGACAAAATCCCCGGCGTGGTCTGGGGATTTTCTCAGCCCATCGAAGACAATATGGAGGAAGCCGTCAGCGGAGTGAAAGGCGCGCTGGCCACCAAGATCTACGGCGATGACCTGAAAGTCCTCGAAGCCAAAAGCGACGAGATCGTCGGCATCATGAGCAAAATCAAGGGCGTCGAAGATCTGGGAGTTTTCCGCGTTCTGGGCCAACCCAATCTGAACGTCACCGTCGACCGCGATGCCGCCGCGCGCTATCAGATCAACGTCGCCGACGTGCAGGACGCTGTGCAAACCGCCGTCGGCGGAAACGCCCTCACCCAGGTTCTCCAGGGCGAGGCCCGCTACGACCTCACGTTGCGTTACCTCCCGCAATACCGCAACACAAAAGAAGCCATCGAGAACATTCGTCTCCTCTCACCCTCCGGCGAACGCGTATCACTGGCTCAACTCTGCAAAATCAAGTTGACGGACGAAGCCTCTGAAGTTTATCGCGAGGGCAACCGCCGTTACGTCGCCATCAAATACAGCGTCCGCGGCCGCGACCTCGGCAGCACGGTGGAAGAGGCGATCAAAAAAGTAAACGAGCAAGTCAAATTGCCCACCGGGTACAGCCTTTACTGGGAAGGCGAATATCAAAGCCAGAAGCGCGCCAATGCCCGCCTGCTCATCGTGCTCCCCATCACCATTCTCATCATCTTCATCCTGCTCTACACCATGTTCAAATCCTTCAAATGGGCGCTGCTGATTATGGCAAACATTGCCATCGCCCCCATCGGCGGCCTGCTCGCTCTTTGGTTCACCCGAACGAATTTCAGCGTTTCCTCCGGCGTCGGTTTCCTGGCTCTGTTCGGCGTGTCGGTGCAAACCGGAGTCATCATGCTCGAATACATCAACCAGCTCCGCGCCCGCCGCTTCACCGTGGAAGACGCCGCTGTCGAGGGTGCAGTCCTCAGACTCCGCCCCATCATGATGACCATGCTCGTGGCAACGTTAGGCTTGCTCCCCGCGGCGCTGTCCCACGCGATCGGTTCCGATTCTCAGCGCCCCTTCGCTATCGTCATTGTCGGAGGCCTCATCGCCGCCCTCATCATGAGCGTCTTCCTCCTGCCCACGCTCTACGTCTGGGTCGCCGCCGAGCGCGACGTTCTCCCCCACGCCGAAGAAGGCTTCGAAGTCGGCGAACACGTCGACTAAGCATGCCGGGATCACGCGATACAATGCGATGCCGCAAAACCAACGATTGTCATCGAACCCAAACCCCTTGCCAGCTGAACCCAATCCACTGATCATGCCAACGAAATGGACTTGTCATCTGAGCGAAGCGAAGGACCCGTGCGATTCGCTGGCAGCTCCTCTACGGCGCTAGATTGCATGGTCTCTCGCTTAGCTCGGGAAAACTACTCGATACATGACGCCTGCACAAACCACAAAGCCGCCCCACTCTGGCACCACCCTCCAGATTGTGTATCCTTAGAAACGCGAAAATCATGACCGAAGAATCCAACCCCAGCTCGCAAGAAGTCCTGGCCCGCCATCAACTCGACCTCGACCGTTTGAAAGACGCCCTCGCCCTGCTCGGCATCAACGCCTGCTCCTGCTGCAAGAAGTTCCTTCGCCGCTCCGATCCCGGCGCCCTTTTCGACGCCGGCGAACTGGTTTGTTACGGCTGCATTCCCGAGTGGTGGTCGCAGCGTGCCGCGCAACTCGGCATCAAAGAACGCGAAACTCTCGAAGGCAAGCTGGTCTTCTGGCTGCGCGACTTTCATCACGCCGAGACCTTCAAGGATCCGGCCAAGCTCCCGGAGGCTTCCCTGCAGGAACTGCATATCGTCGCCAACTGCCTGGAATGCCGCGGAGCGGGAAAGTCGATGGGCCAGGAGCGCTGCCGCTTCTGCGAAGGCCGCGGCACAGTATGGGTAATTGTCGCGCGAAGAAAGCCGTGAGGGCTCAACAAGAGAAGCTAGAAACAGGAAGGGATCAGAAAGTCAAAAACCAGAAACCAGGCGCTAGCCTCTAAAAAACAAGAGTTCCGAGGTGATGCCAAGCCCGTTCCTCTCAGCCAGTAGTTCGCTTTAGACCCTTACTCGACCTGCTCTCGCTGCTTCCCTTGCGGGGCGCCGCGCGCGATCTTCGTTCGGGCTCCGGGCTTACCGCCAACTGGATAAACCTGCCTGACGCCTCGGAACTCTATCCTGCCTCCGACGTTTCCTCCCGTTCTCCTCGACCAGCGCTTTGCTATAGACCCTTGCTCGCCCTCCTTCTTCATCTTGCGATGTGAAAGGTGACTTCGCTTGAGCCCCGGACGCTGCACCAACCGGAAAAACTTAAGAAGCTGTCAAAGAACGATTACTGTTCTACTCCTTCTAATTTTTTCGTCAATCAAAATTCACCGCCCGCAACCCGCGCATTTTCAATCGAGTGCACGCCGTCCACAGCCCCCTGACCAAATTTGGTGCATCCGCACGGAAAGCGTTCCGGCATCCCCCGAGTCCGGACGCGGTTTCCCGCGATTGGGCATAGCATCAGGCCACCAAGCGCGCGTCCACAGAGTCGCCGCGAAAATGTGAAAATCGCGCACAATCCGCGCCAGATAATCGATTTCGCTCCTCGGCAGTGCCACAGTCCATGGGGGGACAGCCGCCCCCGGCTGTCCGGTCGAGCGAAGCTCGACTGGGCCGACACCGGCAGTGTTTATCTAACTTCTAACGCTTGTCTTTTCTCCGTGTCTCCGTGTCTCGGTGACTCCGTGATGAAATGCCTTCATGAAAATTGGCGCACGAATTACAATGCCCTTCCAAAAGCTTCCGGAGGCTGCCGCTTGCACTCGACCACCCGCCGCGCACTTTTCTCTTTCCTGATCTTGTTCTCCGCTCTCGCCGCCGCCCAGACTTTCGAGCAGAAAACGGCGCACCACTTCGACTCCATCCGCAAACAGCCGCCATTGCTGCTAGCCTTCCTACGCGAAATGCCCAAGGGCGGCGACCTGCATAATCATCTCGAAGGCGCCATCTACGCCGAGGATCTCATCGACTTTGCCGTCTCCGACAATCTCTGCGTCGAGCGTTCCTCGTCGCGCCTGCTCGCCCCGCCCTGCGACTCCTGCGAAAAATATACGAACAAGCCCGCGGTGCGTTGCTCCTATGACGATCACGTGTTCTACAACCAGATCATCGACGCCTGGTCCATGCGCAACTGGAAGCCCGGCGACGAATCCGGCCATGATCATTTTTTCGCCACCTTCGACAAATTCGACCTGGCCGCGAGTCTGCACTACGCCGAAGCCATTGCCGCAGCGATGAACCGTGCCGGGCGCGACCATCTGCAATATGTGGAATTTATGCACACCGCCGACGGCCACGCATCCGCACAGCTTGGCGCGAAACTCGGCTACGACTCCGATTACGCGGCTTTCCGCAAGAAGCTGCTCGACGCCGGATTGAAAGACATCGCCGCCGCCACCAGCGCAAAGCTAGCCGAGGATGATGCCCGCGCTCGGACCGAACTCAAATGCGGCACGCCAGCCGCCAACCCCGGCTGCAACGTCACTGTCCGCTATCTTTACCAGGTTCTCCGCGGCCTGCCCCGCGAGAGCGTCTTCGCACAAATCGTCCTCGGCTTCGAATTGGCCTCTTCCGATCCGCATTTCGTGGGCCTCAACCTGGTGATGCCCGAAGACTGGTACGTACCGATTCACGATTTCAAAGAACACATGGCCATGCTCGATTATCTGCATGGCGTTTATCCCAAAGTTCACATCAGCCTTCACGCCGGCGAGTTGGCCATGGGATTGGTCGAGCCTGAAAATCTCGCCTTTCACATTCGTTCGTCTGTCGAGCAGGGCCACGCAGAACGCATCGGCCATGGCGTTTCCGTGATGGATGAAAAAGACGCCGTCGGCCTGCTGAAAGAAATGGCCGAGCGCAATGTGCTGGTCGAAATCAGCCTCACGTCGAACGACCTGATTCTCGGCGTGAGCGGCGACGAACATCCTCTCCCGATCTACATGAAATATGGCGTACCCGTTGCGCTCTCGAGCGACGACGAAGGCGTCTCCCGCTCCGACATGACCCACGAATATCTTCGCG
>Ga0181537_10003305_pt1 | contig 13842 bp, 10 predicted proteins | sample PEATcosm2014_Bin_39_FD_119765 | JGI IMG/M metagenome (GOLD analysis project Ga0181537, IMG submission 119765) | Peatland microbial communities from MTU Mesocosm Facility, Houghton, MI, USA - PEATcosm2014_Bin23_10_metaG | ecosystem: Environmental > Terrestrial > Soil > Wetlands > Peat | place...
CCGCGACAGCCGCGCCTCTTCGTAAACCGTCTGCGTGGTCTTGATGCAATCGCGCCAGGAGAGCGCGGGATGGATATTGACCTCGATCACGCCGGGATCGGGCGTCACCTTGATCATGTTCATGCGCCAGTCGGGCGGTGGCGTATATCCCTCGATCTGCACGGGCAGGCCGAGCTCCTCGGCCGTTGCCTCGATCGCGGTCAACAGTTCGAGATAGTCGTCGAGCACCGCCAGCGGCGGCATGAACACGTAGATCTTGCCGTCGCGCGGCTCGATCGCCATCGCCGTGCGGATCGACGCACCTTCGATGAATTCGGTGCGGACCTCGGGCTGGCGGTAGGGATTGTCGCCGACGCGGCGATAGACCTGCATGAAATCGTCGGGATCGGGCAGGGGGGGACGTTCGGCGAAGGGATCGGTCGGGATGATCTGCGGATAGGCCTGCGGCGGAATCCAGGGCAGCGCCGCCAGCGGCAGCCGGTAACCCACCGGCGAATCGCCCGGAACCAGGAACAGGCGTTTGCGCCGGAACTTCCAAACTTCGCTGACCCAGCCCTGGCCGGCGCGGGAGTTCCAGCGCTGGATCGGCATGACAAAGCCGGTCGGCTTGCCCAGGCCGCGCTCGAACACCTTACGGATCCGGGCGCGGTCCTCGGGGCTTTCCAACCGCGAGTCGATCGGATCGACGTTGAAGGGCAGATCGGCTTCCTTGACGATCCAATAGGCCGGATCCTCGTAAGCGGCGATGACATGCTCGCCGCCGATGCCGAGCCGGTTGGCGATACCCACTGCCACCGCTTCGGCGCCGCGCGCAGTGGCCTTGGCGGCCGGCGTCTCGCGCGCGAACAGGGAAGGGTTGTGCCATACCGGCTTGCCGTCGCGCCGCCAATAAAGCGAAAAGCCCCAGCGCGGCAGGCTTTCGCCGGGATACCATTTGCCCTGGCCGTGGTGCAGGAATCCGCCGGGCGCGAACTTGTCGTGCAGCCGATGGATCAATTCGTCGGCACGCATCCGCTTGGTCGGCCCGACGGCGGCGGTGTTCCATTCGGCCGACTGGTAGTCGTCGATCGACACGAAGGTCGGCTCCCCGCCCATCGTGAGCCGGACGTCGTTGCGGACCAGTTCTTCTTCGACCTTGTCGCCGAGCGCGGCCAGCGCCTCCCAGGCCTGGTCGGAGAAAGGGTAGGTGACGCGCGGCTTCTCGGCCAGGCGATCGACCTTCATCTCGAACGAGAACTCGACCTCGGCGTCGTCGACGCCGCCCGAAATCGGCGCCGCCGAGCCATAATGCGGGGTGGCGCACAGGGGAATGTGACCTTCGCCGGTCAGCAGTCCGGAAGTCGGATCGAGACCGATCCACCCCGCGCCCGGAAGATAGACTTCGCACCAGGCGTGCAGATCGGTGAAATCATGTTCGGTGCCGCTGGGTCCGTCGAGCGCCTTGAGATCGTGCTTGAGTTGGATCAGGTAGCCCGACACGAAGCGCGCGGCCAGCCCCAGCCGGCGCAGGATCTGTACCAGCAGCCAGCCGGTGTCGCGGCACGATCCGGAAGCGAGGCCCAGCGTCTCTTCGGGCGTCTGCACGCCCGGCTCCATCCGGATGACATAGCGGATCCGGCGCTGCAGCGATTGGTTGAGCTCGACCAGGAAATCGATCGTCTTGGGCACTGCGCGCGGCAAGGTGCCCAGCAGCTTGACCAGTTCGGGTCCCAGCGGCTCGGCTTCGAGATAGGGCGCAAGCTCCCTTTTCAGCTCGGGCGTGTAGACGAAGGGAAATGCCTCGGCATAGGGCTCCATGAAGAAGTCGAACGGATTGATGACGGCGATCTCGGCCAGAAGATCGACGGTCACCGAGAATTCGGTGGTTCTCTCGGGAAACACGTACCGCGCCAGCCAGTTGCCGAACGGGTCCTGCTGCCAGTTCACGAAGTGCGGTTCGGGCGTCACCTTGAGCGAGTAGCTCGGAATCGCAATCCGGCAATGCGGCGCGGGACGCAGCCTGATGACCTGCGGGCCAAGCCCCACCAGCCGGTCGTACTTATAGCGCGTTGCATGGTGGAGGCTGGTCAGGATGGCCATCGAACCTCCAAGGGGAAGGGAGCGATGGCGCGATGCTGCGCCCTGGTCGGGGACGGGGTCAAGCGCATCGCCGCGAAGTCCCCGTCAGCCGCGCGGCGCGAAGGTCTCGGCGCAAGCGCCATCCCTAAAGGCAGTCCCCGATCCGGGATCGAGAGCCTCGACCGACAGACGCACGGCGTTCATACGCCCTTGCCGGCGTCGGATCCTCGCGCGGCGCGGCGGCGTTGGATGGCAAAGGCGGCGCCGAGGCAGATCAGGATGACGGTCAGCGAAATACCCGTGGTCACGGTGCCCAGCGCATAGAGCACGGGCGTCGTGACTGACGTCGTCATGCCCATGATCTCGAGTGGCAGGGTGTTGAACGTGCCGGCGGTGAGGTAGCTGCGTGGAAATTCGTCGTAGGACAGCGTGAACCCGAACAGCGCCACGCCGAACACCGACGGCGCGATGATCGGCAGCACCACGTGCTGGAGGTTCTGCCAGGAGGTGGCGCCGAGATCGCGGCCGGCCTCCTCGTAGGAAGGATTGAAGCGGTTGAACACCGCGAACATGATCAGCAGGCCGAATGGCAAGGTCCAGGTCAAGTGCGCGCCCAGCGCGGAGGTGAACCAGGCGGTGCCGATGTGGCTCTGGCTGAACATGATGCCGATCCCCAGGCTGACCAGGATCGACGGGATGATCAGGCTGGCCATCGCGAGATAGAAAAGCGGACTCGCGCCCTTGAATCCCTTGCGATAGGCAAGGCCTGCCGCGATCGAAATCGACACGGTCAACGCCATGACGATCGCACCGAGGATCAGCGAGCGCCGGATCGAGCCCGCGAAGTCGCCAACATTCTGCTTCTGGAACAGGTTGACGAACCAATGGACCGAGGAGCCGTTCATCGGGAAGGTCAGGCCGCCGGTCGGACCCTGGAACGACAGGATGGTGATGGTGATGGTGGGCCCATACAGGAACAGGACATAGATCCCGAAGAAGGCCGCAAGGACATAGAACCCGAGCGGGCGCGCTTCGTCACGCATCGCCATGTCAGAGTTCCTTCCTGATATCGACGATGCGCAGAATGGCCGCCACCAGCACCAGCATCACCAGCAGCAGCACCACGGCGTTGGCCGCGGCCGCCGGATATTGCAGCAGCGCGATCTGGTTGGCCATCATCAGCCCGACCGAGGCGCTTTGGCCGCCGCTCATCAGCCGCACGGTGGCGAAATCGCCCATCACCACCGTCAGGATGAAGATCGAGCCGATGGCGATGCCCGTCTTCGACAGCGGAATGATCACGTTCCACAGAATCTGCCAGCCCTTGGCGTTGGCGTCGCGCGCCGCCTCGATCAGCGACTTGTCGATGCGCGCCATCGAATTGCTGATCGGCACGATCATCAGGAAGGTGTTGAGGTGGACAAAGGCCACGACCACCGAAAAGGGCGAGAACAGCAGGAACTCGAATGGCTTGTCGATGAGGCCGAGATGGATCAGCAAGTAATTGACCATCCCGTTGCGCCCCAGCAGCGGGATCCAAGAAATCATGCGGATGATGTTCGAGGTCCAGAACGGAATCGTGGTGAGCAGGAACAGGGCGATCCGCATCGTGTTGGTGCGGATGTGAAAGACCAGGAAGTAGGAAACCCAGAAGCCGATGAACAGCGTCAGCACCCAGACGATCACGACGAAACGGAAGGTGCTGAGATAGGTCAACCAAGTGGTCTTCGACCACAGCACGTCGTGGTAATTGTCCAGCATCACGTGGGGCAGAATCTGACCCGACGAGTTGTAATCGAAAAAGCTGACGACGATGATCGTCAAGATCGGAAACACGAGGAACAGCGCCAGCACGAGGCCCAGCGGCCCCGCCTGAAGATAAGGGACGAGCCTGCGCCGCCAGGGCAGTGCGATTTCGGCGGCAGGCATGCTCGTCCCCTTCCTCGTCAGCAGTCGAACTCAGGCGGCCACGAACTCGTTCCACTTCTGGACCATGTAGCGGTCCTCATCCATGACCGAGTTCCAGCACACGACATGGCCCATGCGATCGAAGAACGAGCCACCGTCGCGTACCGCGCCGGCTTTTTCCATCACCGCGCCCTGCGGGCTCTTGATGTCGCCCTTGGCCGGCTTGCCTTCCATCCAATAGCCCCACTCGTCCTCGCTCATGAACTTCTGAGCGGTTTCGAGCACGGCGCTGTAATAGCCCTGGCGATTGAGGAAGCCGCCGACCCAGCCCGACAAATACCAGTTGAGGTATTCGTAGGCGGCGTCGAGCTGCAATCCCTTCAGGTGCTTGGCCAGTCCCAGGCCGCTGCCCCACGAGCGATAGCCTTCCTCGAGCGGTTGGTAGATGCAGGGGATGCCCTTCGAGCGCACCGCGGCGACCGCGGGCGACCACATCGACTGGATGACCACTTCGCCCGAAGCCATGAGGTTCACGCTTTCGTCGAAGCTCTTCCAGAAGGCGCGGAACTGCCCCGCCTTCTTGAATTCGATCATCTTGCCCATGGTCATGTCGATTTCTTCTTTGGTCATGTTGCCCTTGTCCGCGTATTTGTGCAGTCCGAGCGACTCGATGACCATGGCGGCATCCATGATGCCGATGCCGGGAATGTTGAGCGTCGCCGCCTTGCCCTTGTAGGCCGGATCGACCAAATCCTTCCAGTTCTTGATCGGCCGGCCCACCAGATCGGGACGGATGCCCAGCGTGTCGGCGTTGTAGATAGTCGGGACCAGAGTTGCCCATTCGGTCGGCGCCTTGGCGAACTTCACCGAATCCGCGCCTTCGACGAATTCCACCGTATGGGGCGCGGTGCCTTGGGCGATGGTCGAGGTCGGCGTCAGTTTGCCGTTGATGAAGATCGGCACGATCTTGTCGAACAGTTTGATCTTCTTAACCTCGAGCGGCTGCATCACGCCGGTCGGGAAGGCTTTCTTGGTGCTGAAATACTCGATGTCGGCGATGTCGTAGGAATCGGGCTGCGTCACCGCGCGCTGCATGACCGCGTCGGTATCGAGCACGTTTTGCTCCAACGTGAATCCCAGTTCCTCTTTGACCTTCACCGAGATCTCGTTGAGGCCCGAGGTGCCGGTGCCGAATTGGCGCAAGGTCACGTCCTTGATGTTCTGCGCCCAGATGGTGGGGAAGCCGGTGATCGCGCCCGAACCGATGGCGACGCCGGTAACCGCAGCGCCTCCCTTGAGCAGCGAACGTCGGGTGATGCCCTTCGCGCGCAGCGCCTTGGCCGACGGTGTGCGACCCTTCTTACCTGAATATACTCGTGTCATCGCAATCTCCTCCTTGCGCGATGGGCCGCGGCGGAACTCGTCACGGCGTGGTGAGTGTGTGAACGTCCTGTTGCGACCAGGCGAGACGCGCCTTGTCGCCGATCTTGTACGGGTGAGCAAAGAAGTGATCGTCGGGCAGAAGCGAGATCGCCTCGCGGCCGCCCTCGATGGCGAGCGTGATCTGCACCCGCGTCCCCTGGTATTCGATGCCCGTGATGCTGCCCAGAAGGCTCGAATTGGGCGTCGCCTCTTCGGGCGAAACCAAGCGGCAGCGATCGGTGCGCACCGCGATCTCGTGGGCGGCCGCGCCGTTGCCGCCGGCCCCCGGCAGCACGTTTTGACCGCCGATGAAGCGCGCGACGAAGGCCGTGCGCGGCTTGTCGAACAGATCACGAGGCGGGGCCGCCTGCTGGATGCGGCCGCCATCCATCACCACCGCGAGATCGGCCAGGGCCAGCGCTTCCTCTTGCGAATGGGTGACATGGATGAAGCTGATGCCAAGCTCGGTCTGCAACCGCTTCAGTTCGTCGCGCATCTTGCCGCGCAGGAACGGATCGAGCGCCGACAGCGGCTCGTCCAACAGCAACACCGAGGGATTGGTGATCAGGGCGCGGGCCAGCGCCACCCGCTGCTGCTGGCCGCCCGAAAGCTGGGCCGGCAACCGGTCGGCATACTTGCCCATGTGGGTCAGTTCGAGGAACTTGCGCGCCTGGGCATGCCGCTCGACCTTGGAGACACCCTTCATCTTCAGGCTGAACGCGACATTGTCGAGCGCGCTCAAGTGCGGGAACAGCGCATAGCTCTGGAACATCATCGCCGTGCCGCGCTTGGCCGGCGGCAGATACCCCACATTGTGCCCGCCGATGACGATGTCCCCCTCGCTCGGGGTCTCGTGGCCGGCCAGCATGCGCAATAGGGTCGTCTTGCCGCAGCCGCTGGGACCCAGCAGGCAGCAATATGTCGCCTTGGCGATGCGCAGAGAGATGTTGTCGACGGCGGTCGTATTGCCGAACCGCTTGGTGACCGCGACCAATTCAACGTCGTAAACTGCACTCATTCCCCGGGCCCGTCCTCCCACCCCTTTGGACGCAACAGGCGTGCCACACGCCAATCCGCCGCATTGCACCATTTTTCGGGTGACAGGCAGGGGCGGCGGAGGGCAATTGCCCAGGTTTTGGGCAGGCCATCGAGGTTGGGAGCAGTTTTCGGGCCCCCGGCGGACGTGCTTATGTCTTGCCGGCGATGACCGCGATCGGACCTCCGCCGTCGGGTCCCTGATGCTCGGCCCCGCCGGATACGTACAAGTCGGTGAAGCCGAACAGTCCGGCCAGCACCCCGCCCACCAGCGCGCGGGAATGGCGGGTGGCGTTGATGTCGCTGTCGTCGAGCATGATATGACGCCGACCCCGGATGCGCCCGTCGCGCGATGCCTCGGCCTTGGCCAGCACCGCGCGGACGCGGCCGCGGTCCGCCGCATCAAGTTGACCGCTGGTGTGCATGCCGAGTTCCCGCAGCACGGTATGCACGGCAGGTAGGTCGATCGCGTCCTTCATCACGCCGTGAGCGATCACCGAGTCACCGGCCCAGTTGGCGCTATTGCCCAGCGCGATGATCTCGCATCGTTGCAGTTCCACCCCGGCCGAGGTGCTGGCGCGCGCCGACCACAGGCCGAAGTCCGAACCGATGGATTCGTCGGTGATGCTGTCGGGCGAGACCTCGCCCAACGCCGCGGCGATACCCAGCGCGGCCGCGCCGCGCGAATAGCCCATCGACGGATAGGTGTATTCGGTCACCACGGTCTGGCCGCGCGCCTTGGCCGCCTCGACCCGCTCGCCGGTCAGCAGCGGGCATTTGATCTGGACGAAATGGACATCGTGCGGACCGGCGATCGCGGCCGAAGCCACCGCCTCGTGGACCGCCTTGGCGGTTTCCCACACCATCGCCGCGCGGCCGATCTCCTCGGGAAAGAATGCGCGGGTGAAGCCGGTTCCGACCGCCAGCGCCATGCCCTTCGGTTTGGCGTCGGTGTGGCGGACGGCGATCACCAGGAGGTGCGGCGACAGCCCACCCTCGGTGCCGCCCGACATCACCAGCGGGACGCGCTCGGCGACTGTGTCGGGGTCGATGCCGAGATGACGGGCCAGGCAGTTCTTGAGCGCCTCGGTGGCCAGCGCACGGGTGAAGTCGTTGACGCCGCCATTGCCCTCGGTCTTGCCGAAGATCGCGGTGATCTCGTCGGCTGCCAGCTTTTCCTCGGCGATCAGCCGGTCGATACCCGAAACGTCGGCCGGATCGCTGGTCGCGACCCGGAAGGTCAGGCATTCGCGCGTCAATGCCCCGCCATGTGGCGGCCCACCACCATCCGGTCGGCGGCGTCGGTGGGCGTCTCGAACGAAATGGTGCCGTCGAACATCACCACGATGCGATCGGCGAGCTCGAATATCTCGTCGAGATCCTCGCTCACCAGCAGCACAGCGGCGCCACGATTGCGCGCCGCCATGATCTGGCTGCGGATGTCGGCGACCGCGGCGAAGTCGAGCCCGAAGCACGGATTGGCGACCACCAGCACGTCGACGTCGGACGACAGTTCGCGCGCGAGCACGGCGCGCTGCACGTTGCCGCCCGACAAGGTGGAGATCGCGGCATCGGGTCCATTGGTCTTGACGCGGTAGCGCTCGATCAGTTTGGTGGCGCTCTCGCGGAACGGCGCCTTCTTCAACCACCAGCCGCCGATGGCGTAGGGCGGCCGGTCGAAGCTTCTGAGCGCCATGTTCTCCTCGACGCTCATCTTGGGGACGCTCGCGGATTTGAGCGGCTCCTCCGGCAGGCAGGCCATTTTGTGGCGGCGCATCTCGTCGCGCCGGCCGTGATAGAGCTCGCCGTGGATGCGAACCTCGCCGCCGGTCGAGTCGCGCTGGCCGGCCAGCACCTCGACCAATTGCCGCTGGCCGTTGCCAGACACTCCGGCGACGCCCACGATCTCGCCGGCGCGCACTTCCAAATCGAGGCCCTTGACGATCGGCTCGCCGATGTCGTTGGCGGCCTTGATGTCCGAGATCACCAGGCGCGCGGCGGCCGGCGTGCCCGAGCGTTTGGCCGGCGGCGGAATTTCCTGGCTGCCGACCATCATCCGCGCCATCTCGTCGGCGCCCAGCTCCTTGGGCCTGCCATGGCCGGCAAGACGCCCGCGGCGCAGCACGGTCACTTCATCGGTGAAGGCCAGCACCTCGCGGAACTTGTGAGTGATCATCAGGATGGTCAGTTCGCCGGCCCGGGCCATGTCGCGCAGCAGCCCCAGGATCTCGTCGGCTTCCTGCGGCGTCAGCACCGACGTGGGTTCGTCGAGGATGAGGAAGCGGCGCTCGAGATAGATCTGCTTGAGAATCTCGACCTTCTGCTTCTCGCCGGCCGCGATCGACGAAACGCGCGCGTCGAGCGGCACCTTGAACGGCATGCGCTTGAGGAATTCCGCCAGCCGCGCGCGCTCGGCCTTCCAATCGATCACGCTGGGCAAGTGGGCCCGCGCCAGCACCAGATTCTCGGCCACCGTCATGTTGGGAACCAGCGTGAAGTGCTGGTAGACCATGCCCAAACCGAGCGCGTGGGCATCGCGCGGATTGGCGATATCGCGGCCCTTCCGGTCGATCGTCACATCGCCCTTGTCGGCCGTGTAAAAGCCCATGATGCATTTGACCAGCGTGCTCTTACCCGCGCCGTTCTCGCCCAAGAGCGCATGCACCGTGCCCGGCGCGACCTTCATCGAGACGTCGGTGAGCGCGTGATTCGTGCCGAAATGCTTGGTCATCATGGCGACCTCGAGCTCGAGGGCGCCCTTCGGCGGCGAGGTATCCTGCGGCGGGACCAGGGTCATGCGATCGCCTCGAGCAGCGCCTTCGAATGCGATACCGAGCCGAACACGCCGCCTTGCATCTTGACCATCTTGAGCGCGGCGTCGTGGTTGCCCTTATCGGTCGCGCCGCAGCAATCCTCGAGGATCACGCATTCGAAGCCGCGATCGTTGGCCTCGCGCATGGTGGTGTGGACGCAGACATCGGTGGTGATGCCGGTCAGCACGATATTGTCGATACCCTCGAGCCTGAGGATCATCTCGAGGTCGGTGGCACAAAAGGAGCCCTTGCCGGGCTTGTCGATCACGACCTCGCCGGGCGCGGGGGCGAGATCGGGAATGATATCCCAGCCAGCCTCGCCGCGCACCAGGATGCGTCCGCAGGGGCCGGGATCGCCGATGCCCGCGCCGATGCGCTGGCTGCGCCAGCGCTTGTTGGCTGGCAGGTCGGCAAGATCGGGCCGATGTCCCTCGCGCGTGTGGAAGATGTGGAAGCCTTTCTTGCGGAAGGCGGCCAGCACCCGCTTGATCGGCTCGATCGGCGCGCGCGTCAGCGAAAGGTCGTAGCCCATCTTGTCGACATAGCCGCCGACGCCGCAGAAGTCGGTCTGCATGTCGATGATGATCAGCGCCGTGTTGGCCGGGCGCAGATCGCCATTGTAAGGCCACGGGTAGGGATCGGCCTTCACGAAGGTCTGGGGCATCGGAGCCATCGCTATCCTCCTAGCGCGTGATGCTGAGCTCGCCGGGCGCGCCCGACAGCATGCGCTTGGGCGAGCAGGTGAGGATCATGATCACCAGGGTCAGGATGTAGGGCATCGCGTTGAACAGATAGTAGCCTTCGGTCACGCCCACCGATTGCAGCGACGGACCCAGCGCGCCGGCGCCGCCGAACAAAAGCGAGGCGTAGAGGCATAGCATCGGGTTCCAGCGCGCGAAGATCACCAGCGCCACGGCGGTGATGCCCTGGCCGCTCGACAGGCGCTCGTTCCAGCTTCCCGGATAGTAGAGCGACAGGAACGAGCCGGCGATGCCGGCCAGGAATCCGCCCACGCAGGTCGCGATGATGCGCACCGGAATCACCTGGAATCCCAGCGCGCGGGCCGCCTCGGCGCTTTCGCCGACGGTGCGCAGGATCAGCCCCCAGCGCGTGGCGCGGAACACCCACACCAAAATCGGCGCCAATGCGATACCGACCAGGAACAGAACGTTGATCTTGAGCGCCGCCTGGACCTGCGGGTAGGAACTCCACCAGCCGAAATTGATCGAGGGCAGGAAGGGGGCCTGCGGCTGGATGAAGGGCTTGCCGAGGTAGAAGGCCAAGCCGATGCCGAACAGCATCAGCGCGATGCCGACCGCGATGTCGTTGACCTTGGGCAGCGAGCAGATCAGCGCGTGCAGCAGACCCATGAAGACGCCGACGATTCCGGCCGCCAGCACGCCGAGCCAGGGCGAGCCCGTGTAATAGGAGACGGCGTAGCCGCTCATCGCGCCCATCACCAGCGTTCCCTCGAGGCCGAGGTTGATGCGACCGCTCTTCTCGGTGATGCACTCGCCCAGGCTCACGAACAGGAAGGGCGTGCTGACGCGCACCGCGCCACCGAAAACCGCCAGCGGCACACCCCACAATCCGATCGATCCGCCGGCCATCGTCTAGGCCTCCTTCTTCTTAAACAGCGCGATCCGTCCGTACATGACCTCGCTCGCCAGGATCACGATGAACAGGATGCCTTGCAGAACAACGGTGGCGGCGTCGGGCAGGCCGAGATGGCGCTGCAGCATGCCGCCGCTGGCGCCGATGCCACCCAGCAGGATCGCCACCGGCACGATCGCCAGCGGATTGTGCCGCGCCAGGAACGACACGAGGATGCCGGTATAGCCATAGCCGGCGATCAGCGAGGCGTTGGCCCGCTCCTGGACGGCGGCGACCTCGATCATGCCGGCCAGCCCGGCCGCGGCGCCGCCCAGGAAGCAGGTGATCAGGATCAGCTTGCCCACGGGAAGGCCGACCATGCGCGCGGCGCGGACGTTGCCGCCCGCCACCCGGGCGGAGAATCCGAACACGGTGTGGTTGATCAGGATGTAGGCGAGGATGCAGGCAATGATCCCGAGCACCAGGCCCCAATGGATCTCGGTTCCGGGAATCGTGCCGATCAGATTGGCGTCGCCGATCGAGGGTGACGAAGGCTTGTTCAAGCTTTTGGGGTCGCGGAACGGGCCTTCCACCACGTGATTGAGGATGGCGATGGCGATGTAGACCAGAAGCAGACTGGAAATCGTCTCGTTGACCCCGCGGTAGTGGCGCAATCCGCCCGCTAGCGCGATCCACAGGCCACCCGCGATCATCCCCACCACCGCCATGCCGACCTGGACCACGATCGGCGGAGCGCCCGCCAGTCCGACGCCGGCCATGGTCGCGAACAGGCCGCCGATCACCAATGCACCTTCGCCGCCGATGATCATCAGGCCGAGCTGCGCCGGCAGCGCCGTACAGAGCGCCGTCAAGATCAACGGCGATGCCCGCGTCAGCGTGTTCTGGATTGAGAACCACGAGCCGAATGCGCCGTTGGCGAGATTGTAGTAGACGTCGAGCGGGCTGACGCCCGCGAATGCCGTGAACAGTCCGAACAGCAGCAGCGACACGGCTAGCGCGCCGATCGGGACGAGAATCGCCTCGGCCGCCGCGCCGAACCGCACGGAACCCTTGGCCGCGACTCCCGTACCAATGGGAGCCGCGGCAACCGGCGGGCTGGCTTGTTCAGCCGGTGCTGCCAAGCACGCCCTCGACCAAAAAGCCCATCGATTCGAGCTTGGGATTGCCTTCCGGAGTCTCCTTGAGATCGGCTCCGTCGGCGATCGCGACTCCGCCCTTATTGTCCTTGAGCGGTCCTTTGAAGATGACGAATTCGCCCGAGGTGATCTTGGCCTTCATCTCGTCGGCCTTCGCTTTCGCCTCGGCCGTGACCTTTGGGCCGTATGGGGATTGTTTGACCAACCCTTCCTTGAAGCCGCCGCGGACGAAATTGGGAATCGACCCGCCCTTCATCTGCGTGTCGACGAACTTGGGATAGAGCTCGGTCCAGTTCCATTCCGCGCCGGTCAAGTAGGCTTCGGGCGCCAACTCCGCCTGGCTGCAATGGTAGCCGCAAACGAAAATGCCGCGCTTGGCGGCGGTCTGCACCACCACCTTGGGGCTGTCGACATGGCAAGTCACGACATCGGCGCCCTGGTCGACCATGCTGTTGGTCGCTTCGGCTTCCTTGACCGCCAGCGACCACTCGCCGGTGAAGATCACCTGCGTGGTGATGGTGGGATCGACCGACCGGGCGCCCAGCGTGAAGGCGTTGATGTTCTGCAGCACCTGCGGGATCGGCTTGGCCGCTACGAAGCCGAGCTTCTTCGACTTGCTCATGAAGCCGGCGACGATGCCGTTGATGTACTGCGCCTCGAAGATGTAGCCGAAATAGCTGCCGATATTTTTCGGCATCTTGTCGTTCCACAAGCCGGCCGCGTGTTCGAAGCGCACATCGGGATATTTGGGCGCGAGCTTGAGGATATGCGGATCGAAATAGCCGAACGAGGTCGGGAACAGCAACGCCGCTCCGTCCTGCGTGATCATCGACTCCATCGTCTTCTCGACGGCGACGTCCTCGGGCACGTTCTCCTCTTCGAGAACCTTGACCCCGGGCATCTTCTTGACCGCGGCCGCGCCCAGCGCGTGCGCCTGGTTGTAGCCGTAATCGTCATGCGGCCCGACATAGATGAAGCCGACGGTGAAATCTTTGGCGAAAGCGCGCCGCGGCAGAACCCCGCCAAATGCGGCGGCACCGCCCAGCGCGGCCGCTCCCTGCAAAAGCCGACGGCGGTTCATGCTCAAATCAATGGCCATGTTCTTCCCTCCTCTGGCGCGACCCGAAAGCGACGGAGCAAACCCTGTCCCCGCCGAAGCCCGTGAGAGGAAGTCGCAACTGTTGTGCCAGTTGGCCCTGACCTTGGGAATCGTGCGAAGTCAGTGCAATGCCGCTGAGGGACAGGCCCGGCGCTCGGTCGCGGTGCGGCGACAGCCTATTCTTTGGGCGATAGGTGACAACATTGTATGCAAAATTGTCCGAACCTGGAACGCGGCCAGTTTTATACGCCCGCTGCCGCAGCCAACCGGCTATGCTGCATCGAAATTGCATGGGTCGAAGCCGAACATGACATCGGTTGCGGGCAACAGAATGAAGACCACCTCGACCTTGAGCAGTTCCATCGTCGCGACGCTCAAGGAACGCATCATCGCCTGGCAATACCCGCCGGAGCACCGGCTGACGGAGGAGGGGCTGTGCCGCGAGTTCGGCGTCAGCCGCAGCCCCGTGCGCGAGGCCCTGCGCGTGCTGGCCACCAACGGATTCGTGCGCCGGATGGCCAATCGCGGCTATGCCGTGCGCCAGGTCAACATGCGCGAGCTCGAGGAACTCTATGAGGTTCGCCTCGCGCTCGAACTCTTCACCATCGAGGAACTGGCCAGGCGCGGCGCGCCGGGCAAGGCTTTGGGAGCGCTGCGCGACACGTGGAGCGCGGTCGCCAAGGGTCCCGCGCGCAAGGACGACGAATTGGCCGAACTCGACACCGAATTTCACGAGACGCTGGCCGCGCTGGTCGGC
>Ga0181537_10003306_pt1 | contig 13838 bp, 11 predicted proteins | sample PEATcosm2014_Bin_39_FD_119765 | JGI IMG/M metagenome (GOLD analysis project Ga0181537, IMG submission 119765) | Peatland microbial communities from MTU Mesocosm Facility, Houghton, MI, USA - PEATcosm2014_Bin23_10_metaG | ecosystem: Environmental > Terrestrial > Soil > Wetlands > Peat | place...
CAGCGCTCGACGCTGCGCAGTGCCACCAGCAGCAGCAGCACGATCGCGGCCAGCCCGGCCAGCGACAGCCGCACCGCTTCGGCGAGGTAGCTGCCGTAGAGCGCGTCGAGCTCGTGCTTGATATTCATCACCAGGATCTGTCCGGGGGCGAGCGGCGTCACGGCGGCGCGCACGCGGGCGAGGTCCACGTCCCCGGCGCTGGCAGCGCCGGCATTGGCGTGCAGCGGCAGCAGCGCGTGCCAGGTGCCGTCGCGGTGCCACAGCAGCGCGTCCACGGCGAGCGCAAATGAGGTGCCTGCAAGATCTGCGCGCGTCAGCGGCGGCGCACTGCGCGCGGCGCTCACCTGCTGCACGAACGGCTGCAGCGCATCGGTGCGCAGGTGCAGCGGCGCCACCGCGGCGGCCAGTTGGGCGCGCAGCGGCTGTGCGGCCGGCAGGCTCGCAAGGCGCGCGGCCTGGGTACGCTCGCTCGGCAGAAAGCGTGCGGCGCTGTCGTAGCCGCCGATCAGCTGCTCGCCGGCCAGCGCATCGAGCCGGGCGCCGACCGTCTCCGCCAACTGCAGCGCCGCCTGCTCGCTGTCGGCGCTGACCACCACCAGACTGCCGATATCGGGTGCGCCCAGGTCGGTCCGCATGGCCGCATCCAGTGCCTGGGCGCGCGCCGACACCGGGCTGAGCGCCGACAGGTCGCGATTCCACAGCCGCTCGCGGTCGTGGTAGAGCAGCAGCGCGCAGGCCAGCGCCAGGCTGGCGGCAACGCCGAGCGGCAGCGACGCGCGCGCGATCAGCCGCGCCACCGCGGCGCCGAGCGGCGCAAGCTTTGCGACCCGCGGGCGCAGCGGCAACTGCGGCAGCACGAAACGCGTCACCGCGGCGGCGGCGATCAGGCCGCTGATCGAGAACACGCCGAGCTGCGCCAGGCCCGGAAAGCTCGACGGCAGCAGCGACGCAAAACCGCAGATCGAGGTCAGTACGCCCAGCCCGATGGTCCGCCACAACGAGCGTCGGGCGTCGTCGTTGAGGTTCGCGGCGCCGCTGAGTGCGCTGGGCGCGCCCGCGTGCTGCGCCTGGATGAACAGGTAGATCGAATAGTCCACCGACTCGCCGATCAGCGTCACCCCGAAGCCGAGGGTAATGCCGTGCACGACGCCAAAGCCCAGCGCCACCGAAGCGATGCCGGCCAGGGCGCCCGAGGCCACCGGCAGCAGTCCGCACAGCAGTGTCGGCAGCGATCGATATACCAGCAGCAGCAGCGCGACGATCAGCGTGGTGCTGAGCAGCGACAGGCGTACGGCCTCATGCTTGATGGTGGTGCCCGCCTCCACCGAGAACACCGCCGGGCCGCTCAGCAGCAGCCGCAGCCCGGGCTGCAGTGGCGCGGGTTGCGCCAGTTGCGGCGACTGTGGCGACTGCGGCGACTGGGGCGGCGAGGCGGCGGCAAAGGCGTCGCGGATCAGTGCGATCGCCTGTGCCTGCGCGTCGGTGTCGGAGCCTGCGGCCCGGGTCTGCGCGATCAGCAGCGCGCGCGCTCCGTCGGCCGAACTCCACACGCCGTGCTCGTGGCGCGGCTGCGCGCTGCCTTGCAACTGATCGATCACCTGCAGCGTCTCGCCGGTCGGATCGCCGGCGAATAGCGATTTCGCCAGCAGGCCTGCCGGCGCGGCCATCAGTTCCAGGTTGTCGCCGATCGCCGCGCGCAGTCCGTCGACGCTGAAGCGTTCCGGGGTGAGCGCGGCGCTGAGGTGGTAGCGATGCTGATAGAGAAAGGCACGATCCTGCTCCTCGCTCGCGGCCTCGCCGTTGCTGACGCTGACAAACTCGGGCAGCGCGCGCAGTTTTGCGGCCAGTGCGCTCGACGCCCGGGCGCGGGTGGCGGCATCGGCGCCCTCGATGCCGACCAGGATCAGCCGCGATGCCAGGCCGTCCTGCAGTTGCTGCACCAGCAGCTGCTGGCTGGCGGAGGGCGAGCGCGGCAGCAACGCGGACAGGTCGGCGCTGTAGCGGGCGTGCGCAATGATCAGCGCCGCCGATGCGGCCAGCGCCAGCCATAGCCCCAGGCTCAGCAGCCGCAGGCGTGTCATTCGCGCGGCGTGATGCTCATGACCGAGCGATCGCCATCGCTCTGCAGCACCTGCACCTCGCGCACCGCATCGCGCTCGCCGCGCATGTCGATGCGGGTCAGCGTGGCGGCCAGCCGGGGATCGCGCGGTTGCAGCCGCAGCTGCCAGTGATCCAGCGTGCCGCTGAAGCCCAGCTCGAACGAGCTCTCCAGCGCGGCGCGGTCACCGGCCAGGGTCGCGCGAATGCTGTCGATCAGCGGGGCGAGCTGCGGATAGTCCGCGAGTCGCAGCACGCGCCGGCGCTTGCCGATCTGCATGGTCGCGACACCATGTTCGAGCACCACCGATTGCGGGTGCGGCAGCGTGGTGCGCTGTTCCAGGTGATCGGGCGCATCGTAGATCAGCACGCCCGCGGACTCGAGCGGCTGGGTGAGCATCGACAGGTATTTCTGCTCGCGAAAGTCAGCCTCGCCGTGCCGGCGCTGGGCCAGCAGCGCCATCAGGCGGTCGAGTTCCGGCGGGCCGTCCGCACTGTGCGCCGCCGGCATCGCGCCCATCGCCAGCGTGAGCAGCGCGACGGCGGCAAGCCGCGGTTTCATTCGTGCTGCGGCTGCGGCGGCGACGCGGGCCGGGCCGGGGTGCCGGCGGGACTGCGCCAGAAGTCGAAGAAGTTGAACCAATTGTACGGGTCGGTGCGACAGTGCTGTTCCAGCAACGCCGCGTAGCGGGTGATGGCGGCCTCGATCGCGGCCTGGCGCTGGCCGGGGGCAGTGGAGGAAAAATCCGCCAGCGGCTCGAAGACCACGTGGTAGCGATTGCCGCCGCGATACAGCCCGAGCATGAACACCACGCGCTGCCGCAGCATCGCGGCCGCCCGCATCGGGCCGGTCGGCAGATAGGCGGTGGCCCCGAGGAAGCTCACCGGCAGCACGCCTTCATCGCCGAAGCTGCGATCGGCGAGCATGCCCACCAGCGCGTGCTGGTCGAGCCGGGCGCGAATCTTCAGCATCGCATCGAGGCGGCCCACGGCGATGATCTCGGGCGGATGGCGCGGTGCCAGCGCCTCCAGCATGGCATTGACCTTGCGCGCGTTGTCCTCATACATCGCCAGCGCCAGCCCGAAGCCCGCGCGCCGCTCCCCGATCCAGCGCAGCAGTTCGAAGCTGCCCATGTGCGCACCCATCAGGATCGCCCCGCCGCCCTCGGCGACCACCTGTTCCATCAGCGGCTCGCCCGACAGCGACACGTCGAACACCTCGTAGCGCTCGGCCAGCAGGTAGATACGATCGTGGATCGCGGTCGCAAACGTCAGGATCTGGCGAAAGCGGTCGGCCGCGCGCGGCTCGCGCCCCAGCGCCCGGCGCAGGTAGTCGCGCATCGCGCGTCGCTCCCGCGGTGCGAACAGAAAGAAATAGCCGGCGATCAGGTACAAAAAACCGCGCGACAGCGGCCGTCCGAGCCGCAGCGACAGGAACGCCATCAAGCGCAGCGCCGCAAGGCTGCCGCGCTCGGGGCGGCGGCGCCATTCCGCGACCGCCTCGGGACTGTGCGCCGTCAGTTGCGGTGGATAGTTCACGGCGCGGCCGCCGCCAGCAGCTTTGCCGCCGGACGGCGCTCGATGGTGCCGCTGGCTACCAGCGCATCGGCGGCGCGCAGTTCGAAGCGCGCGCGTCCGTCGGGCTGCAGTTCGTATTCGAGCTGCAGCTGCTCGCCGGCGCGCACCGCGCGGTGAAACTTGACCGTGCCGATATGCCACAGTGCATCGGGCGACGCGTCGGTCCGGCCGGCGCTCTCGATCGCCTGCAGCGCCTCATCCAGCAGCACCACGCCGGGCACCACCGGGAAGCCCGGGAAATGGCCGGCCAGCGCCGGATGATCGGTCGCGATGCGCAGCGGCAGGCTTTGCCGGCTCATGCAAATAAATTCGGCTGCAGCACCGCCGCCTGCGCGGTCAGCGCGCGCAGCGTGTGCTGCGGCAGCTTGCCGGTGGCGTTGCGCGGCAGGTGCTCGACCAGCAGCAGCGGCCGCGGCAGGAATACCGGATCGATGCGCTGGCGCAGCGCCTGCAGGATGCTCGCGGCATCGAGCTTGGGGGCCACTACCAGTGCGCCCAGCCGCGTGACGCCGGCGAGCGAGGCGTCCGAGTCGTCGCGCACGAAGAACACCGCGTCGGTGACTCCCGGAATCGCATTCAGGTGATGATTCAGATAGGCGAGGGAGCTGCGCTTGCCGGCGATGTTGACCAGATCGGCGGTACGCCCATGCAGCAGGAAGTGCTCATCGTCGGTGGGCTCGAGCACATCGGCCAGGGCGATGGTGCGGGCGATGTGACCGCCATGCGCACTGCAGTGCACGTCGCTGACCGTCAGCTTCACCCCGGGCCACAGCCGCCAGTGATCCTCGAGCGCGGTGCGGCGGCTGGCCATCTGGCCGGTCTCGGTCGAACCGTAGATCTCCAGCAACGGCGCGCCATAGCGGCTCTCGACTTCGCGCGCAAGATTTGCCGGCAACATGGCGGTAGCCGAGACGATCAGCTCGAGCGCTGGCAGCGCCTGCTCGGCCGTCAGCAGTGCGCGCAGGTGCACCGGCGTTGACACCAGGATGCGCGGCGTGGGCACCGCGGCCAATGCTGCGGCAATGTCGGCCGGGAAGAACGGCCGTTCGGCGCACAACGCCGCGCCGCTCTGCAACGGCAACAGCACGGTGGACTCGAAGCCGTACATGTGTTGCGCCGGCACCGTGCCGAGGATCGCGCAGCCGCCGAGCCCAGTGACCGGCAGGCGTGTGACCTCGGCGCGCACGCATTGCACCAGCCGGCCCCAGCTCTTGGCATGGGGCACCGGCGCGCCGGAGGAGCCGGAGGTAAACACATAGGCGGCCAGCTGTCCGGCATCGATCAGTGGCACCGAGAAGGGCACGCCGGGGCCGGCCGGCAGCGCCGCTTCGGTATGGTGATCCACAAACAGCAGCTGCGGCAGCGCCAGCGGGCACTGCGGATCATCGGTCAGGCAGAACACGTCCGGTGCGAACGCACGCAGATGCCGGATCACCTCCGGCGTGTGGGTCGACGGCAGGATGCTGCACTTGCCGGTCGCAAGGCTCGCGGCCAGTCCGACCGCGAAGCGATAACGGTCGCTGCAGAAATTCAGCACATGATTGCTGGCCGGCAGGCGCGCGGCCAGTGCGCGTACCTCGGCGAGGAACCGCGCCGCGCTGATCGGCGCCGCGCCGCGCCAGGCGACCAGCGCGTCGGGCCGATCGTGCGCTATGAGGGGCAGGCCGGACATACGCTGCCGCGCCTCAGCAGCGCAGCGCCGTTCTCCTGCCCACACGCCCGCCGGCGTGCATCACTTGACTCTCTGCTCCGCCACGTACTGGGCGAATTGCCGCAGCGAACGGAAGATGCGGGTGTTCTCCTGGTTGTCGGCCCGCAGCTGGATGCCGTATTGCTTGGAGACGATGAGCGCGATCTCGAGGATGTCGATCGAGTCGAGTCCCAGTCCCTCGCCGTAGAGCGGTGCCTCCGGATCGATCTCGTCCGGCTGCATCGGCAGGTTCAGTCCCTTGACGATCAACTGCGCAATCTCGCGCTCCAGCAGGAGCGTATCGACTGGCGGCGTCAGTATCGGCAACGCTTGTTCGGACATGATGCGGTGATAGCTTCGGCGCACCGGCGGTGCAGGCCAGATGGCTGCGCATTATATCGGGATTGGCAAGCGGTGCGAGTGGCTTTCAACCGCGCAGGCGGCGCCACGCCAGCAGCGGCAGCCGCAGCCAAAACCCTGTAAAAAGGCGCATATGCATCCAGGTCAGCAGCACGTTGTCGCGCCAGTAATTGAAATGTGAGACGCCGCCTTCTTCCGGGCGAAAGTAGCGCACCGGCGCCGGCACGTTGCGCGGGGTGAGCCCGCGCCAGCACAACCGTACCGCGATCTCGGCGTCGAAGTCGAAACGTCGCATCCAGGGCTGGTAGCGCATCACGCGCAGCAGCGGCTCGATCGGATAGACCCGGAAACCGAACAGGGAATCGTGGATGCCGGCCCACAGCGTCTCGACGTTGGCCCAGAAATTGGAAAGCTTGCGGCCCTGCACCCGCAGCGCCGGTGCGCTGGCATCGAACTGCGGATCGCCCAGGATCAACGCCGCGGGCTCCGCCAGCGATGCGGCCATGAAGCCGCTGATGCGATCGGCCGGATGCTGGCCGTCGGAGTCCATCGTCAGGATATGCGTGAAGCCCGCCGCCTTGGCGGCGCGCGCACCGTGGTTGACGGCCGCACCCTTGCCGCGATTGCGCGGGAGCTGCAGCACCCGCAGGCCCGGGTCGCGTTGCGCCATCGCCGTCAGCGCCTCGGCGCTGCCATCGGTGCTGCCATCGATCACGACCCACACCGGCGCCCACTGGGCGCGCGCGGTGGTCACGGTCTCGAATACGCGCGGTCCCGGGTTGTAGCTCGGGATCAGCACCACATGCGTGGACGATGGCATCGTCACTGACACGAGGGCACCTGCAGCCCGGCCCGAAGCGCCGCCGTCATGTCCGAAGCCGCCCTCCTGGTGTGCATTCTATTCATCGCTGTCGACCATTCTGGATGAGGCGCTGATCATCCACACGATCGCCACCCCACCGGTCCAGTAGCTGCGCTGCTGCACCAGCGGACTGGCATCGAACACCGCACCCTGCAGCCAATCATGGCGCAGATACGCCCCTAACCAATAGTTCGGATAGCGCCGGCTCACCGCCACCAGCAGTTGCGAGCCGGTGTAACCGCCCGGCGCCTGGTAGGCCGGCCGGTCGACGGTCGCATACTGGGGCGCCACCGAGTAAAAATACTCGTGATAGCGGCGCTGTGCATACAGCGGGCCGCCGAGCAGGCCCAGGTTCCAGCCGGCCGCAAGCCCGGCGGGGCGGTAGTCGAGGCTCAGGTTGGGCGCAAATACCCAGCCGATCGAGCGCGGCGGGGAGGCGAGGGTGATCGCATTGCGCACCGGCGCGCGCGCATCGAGCCGCAGCCGATCGTCCTCGGCGCGCCATAAATGCGCGATCAGCGATGGTCCCAGCTCGACCGTTGAATCCAGGTTCGGCATGCCGGCGCGCGGTGCGCTATTGCGGCTGAACACCGGCGCGGTGGCGTTGGCGCTCAGGTCGAATTCGATGTAGCGCTGGTTCAGGAAACGGCCATGCACACCGTCGCGATCGGCCTGCAGGATGTTGCCGCGATAGATGAAGTAGGGCACTGGCAGCGGATAGGCGTGCATGCTCGACGCGCCGCGGTAGTCGTCGAAGGCGATCGCCCCGATGCCGAGCCCGAACTCCCACAGCGGCTGCTCGCTGGCGCGCGCGCCGGCCAGCGGCAGTGCGCCCCACAGCAGCGCCGGCAGCAGCAGACGCGGGCCCGGCGCGCTCACACCGTTTCCGGCGTGCCGACAGCCTCGATCTCGAGCAGCAGGTCGTGGCGGCAGATGTCGGCGCGCAAATACAGCACCCGCAGCGCATCGCCCAATTCGCGCCGCAGCTCGCGGTCGATGCTCGGCTGATGCTCGGGACGGCGCACGTACACCTTGTAGTGCAGCCGCTCGAGCGCGTAGCGGTCGCCGCCGACACGCGCATTGGCGCTGCCGACCAGGGCGCGGATATTGCGCATGATCTCGCGTGTCTGCGCGCATTCGTCCCCGGCATGCGCACTGGCATGGCCGACGATGCTGGCGGTGCCGGAGATGAACAGCGTGCGCGCCGCATCATCATCGATGCAGGCGCGCGCGAAGGTCGGGCTGCGCGGACCGTACTGCGCCGGATAGGCCCAGGCGCTGCACTGGCGCGGATTCTCGATCGCGATCGGCGTGCGCCTGCTGGCAATGCAATACACGGTCAGTGGACTGGCAGGCGCGATGCCGACCGCGCTGGCCGCCGGTACGTTGCCGGCGATGCTGCGATTCAGGCCGATGAACACATCCTGGCGCGCGCCGTTGAAGTGCCAGTAGCGCTCCCCGTCGCCGCTGATGGCGTTGATGTCGGAGAGAAAATTCCAGATCCGCAGCGGATACGGGAAGGCGAGCGTCTCGAGCGCGGTGAACATTTCGCGATAGCCGGTCTCGGTCGCGCGCCGCAGCGCGCCGGCCGCGGCGTCGGCGCCGCGTGCGAACTCGGCTTCGCAGATGGTGAGGCTCGCGAACAGCAGGCGGCCGTTGTGCCGGTAGCGCACCCGGCCGTGCCGGCCGGAGTGCATCGGGCCGGCAAGCCGCCAGACTTCCGCGGTAGCGCCGGGCGCGGCCAGCACCGGCACGTTGACCTCGGTCAGCGGCGCTCCATCGAACCACGGCGCAGCGCTACCGCCATCGAAGCGCACCACGGCCAGCACATCCTGCCACCATGCCGGCGGGCGCGACTGCATGTCGCTGGCGGGCGCGTAATCGACCTGCAGGACCGCTGCCGAAGACATCGTTATCGAAAGCGCGGCTGCCGCGTCAGGCCGCGCGGATGTTCAGGCTGCGACGGCGCGCGGCCAGAACGGTGCGCCGCGGATGCAGCAGCGCGAAGATGCCGTAGGTGAGCTTGAAGGCGAACACCGATTTCCAGATCGGCGTCGCGCCGAAGATGTCGCCCGCCAGTACCGACATCAGCGCCTCCTTCATGCGCAGCAGATTACGCGGTGCCAGCAGCAGTTCGCGCATCGTCGGGCTGGTGACCCGGTAGATGAACCAGGAGAATTCGCGCGGGCCGCGCCGTATCGAGCGGTCGAACGAGCGCAGCGCGCTGCGCGCGCGTGCCGGCGTGCGCAGGCAGGTATCGACCGCCGCCGCGCCGGCGAAGGCGCTGTTCATCGCCAGCATCACGCCGGAAGAGAACACCGGATCGATGAACGCGTAGGCATCGCCCAGCAGCAGGTAGTGCGCGCCGTGACTGCGGGTCGAGCTGTAGGAATAGTTGCCTGTGGCCTGCACTTCGCTGCTGAGGGTCGCGCCCGCGAGCCGCCGGGCGAGCGGAGCGCACAGCGCGATGGTGGCGAGGAAGAACTCGCTGACCGCAACGCTGCGTGACTTCAGGTAGTAGGGCCAGACCACCGCGCCGACGCTGGTGGCGCCGTCGTGCAGCGGAATGAACCAGAACCAGCCGTGATCGAACCAGTAGATCGAGATGTGCCCGGCGCGCTCGTCCTGGTGGCGCGTCGCGCCGCTGAAGTGAGCGAACAGCGCCGCGCTGTTGTGGCGCGGATTGCGGCGTTTCACGCCCAACGCGTTCGACAGGAAGGTATCGCGGCCGGAGGCGTCGATCAGAAAGCGCGCCTGCCAGTGCGCGGCGCGCCCGTCCTGGTGCTCGGCCGCGATGCGCACGCCAGCCGCGTCGGCGGCGGCGAATTCAACCGCGCGTACACGACACTGTTCGATCACCAGGGCGCCGGCGCGCGCAGCGTTACGGATCAGGATCTCATCGAATTGTGAACGCCGCACCTGGTAGGCGTACGGCATGGATTTGTCCCAGGCCTCGGCGAAGCGGAAATCCTGCTCGCGGCCATCCCAGTGCGAGATGAATTCGGCACCCAGCTTCTGCATGCCGATCGCGCGCACCTGATCGGCGACGCCGAGCTGATCGAGCAGCGGCAGGTTGGCCGGCAGCAGCGACTCGCCGATATGGAAGCGCGGGTGTCGGTCCTTCTCGAGCAGCGTGACGTGGTGACCGCGGCGCGCGAGCAGCGTGGCAGCGGTCGCGCCGGCCGGCCCGCCGCCGATCACCAGCACATCCGTCTGCTGCAACGCTGCATCGCCGTCCGACGTGCACGGCCCAGGCGATCCGCGATCCATCATGAGCTGGATTCTAGCCTCGCCGCTTCCAATTGTCGTGCCGCCAGGTGCGCTAGCGCACCATCAGTCCGCCGCCGCGGCCAGCTTGTGCTCGATCAGGCGCGCGAGCGCGCCGATGCTCGGGTGATCGAAGATATCGGTAATATCTACCAGGCCGGGCCAGAGGCGCTCGATGCGCTCGTGAATCGCAATCAGCTTCAGGGAACTGGCGCCGATGTCGAACAGGCTCTCATCGACATCGATGCTGCGGCCGTCCAGCTCCTGCTCGCAGATGGCGCGCAGTTGCTGTGTGATCTGCCCGCCGTCGCTGCGGGCCGCCGGTAGCCTGGCGCGCAGCTGCGCCAGCTGTGCCAGCTCGGCATCGAAGGCGCCGTCGAGGAACTGCTGCTCGAGCAGGTGCCGCTGGAACTTGCCACTGGTGGTCTTGGGCATGCGCGTGACCGGCACCACGGCGCTGACCTCCAGTCCGGCGTGCTCGCCGATGCGCGCCGCGACCTGGCGCGCGAGCGGCAGGAATTCATCCATGCCGCCCCGATGCAGCACGAACACCACGAGCTCGTCGGCCTGTGCGCCTGCCGGGCGCACGCCGGCGACCATGACCTTGCCGAGCTCCAGCCCCGGGACATCCTCGGCGATGCGCTCCAGGTCGTGCGGGTAGTAGTTCTGCCCGTTGACGAACAGGATCTCCTTGTGGCGACCGGTGATATAGAGCTCGCCGTCGTGAATCAGGCCGAGATCGCCGGTGCGCAGCCAGCCGTCGGGGGTGAAACTCGCGGCGTTCTCGGCCGCATCCTCGAAGTAGCCGCCGGTGACGTTGTCGCCGCGGATCTGGATATGGCCGACGCGCCGCATCGGCAGCAGCGCATCATCATCGGCGGCGATGCGCAGCTCGCAGTACGGGATCGCGCGCCCCACGCTTGCCAGCGTCAGCGCGTCGGGGGCAGCGGCGGGCAGCGTCTGCGGTTCGGCGCCGACACCGAGCTGATGGCGATTGAAGCCGGTGGCGCGCAACGGCACCTCGGGCTCGGGGAAGCTCACCGCCAGCGAGGCCTCGGCCAGTCCGTACACCGTGAACATCGATGAGCGCGCAAGTCCGCACGGCGCCAGGCGCGCCAGGAACTGATCGCACAGCTCGACGCTGATGGGTTCTGCGCCGTTGAAGATCAGCCGCACGCTCGACAGGTCGATCTCCCCCGGCGCGCGCTCCCCCAGCACCTTGAGGTAGTGGCGGTAGCCGAAATTCGGCGAACACAGGATGCTGGCGCGTATGCGCGCGGCGAACTGCAGCCACAGCAGCGGTCGGCGTACGAACAGGTCGGTCGGCATCAGGTGGTTTTCGATCCGGTTGGCGAACATGATCAGATGGAAGCCGATCAGTCCCATGTCGTGCGTCAACGGCATCCACGACAGGCTGACATCGTCGGAGGTGAAGCGCGCGGCCTCGGACACGCCGCGGATATTGGCCAGCAGATTCGCGTGCGTGAGCACCACGCCCTTGGGAGTGCCGGTGGAGCCGGAGGAGAACTGGATGAAGGCGACGTCGGCGGCGCGCGCGCGGTGCGGCTTGCCGGCGCGCCCGAGCTGGTCGAGCTGGTCCACCAGAAACGCCCGCGGGCGCAGCGCCGCCAGCGTGGCCTGCTCCTGCGGCGCGCTGGCGGTGGCCGCCAGGCGCTCGAGCAGCCGCTGCTCGGTGTAGATGAACGGCGCGCCGAGCTTGGCGGCGATGCGCAGCAGCTTGTGACGGTGCTCGTCGCTGATGCCCGGGGCGACCGGCACGGCGATGATGCCGCCGAGCAGCGCCGCCCAGAAGGCGTCGATGAACGGCTCGTTGCCGGACAGGAACAGGATCAGATGATCGCCCGGCCGCGCGCCCAGGCGCTGCAGCCGATGCAGGATCGCAAGCGCGCGCTCGTACAGCTCGCCGTAGGCGACGCTGCGGCTGTCGCGCTCGCCCTCGAGATAGGTGATGCTGCGCGCCGCGCTGCGGTTGGCTTCCAGCAGTTCGTTCAGGGTCGCGGCCGTGATCGGGGCGGCGCTATTCGGGGTGGTGGCATTCATGCTGAGCGCGCGATTCTAGCCCAGCGCGCGCCCCGACCGGTTGGCCGCCGGGGCACGCTGCCTTGTGCCGGGAGCTGTCGATCACGCAGAATCGGCGCGGCCACAGCATGAGCGACCACAAGCCCGACGGCGCCTACCGCAACACCATCTACCGGCAGGTGACCGTGTCCGGCCGGCGCATGGGTCCGATGCGCCGCGCGCTCTATCGGCTGGCCGCCCCCGTGCTGCTGGGTATCGTGCGGCTGTGGTGGCGCAGCTGCCGCATCGTGGCGGTGGTCGGCGAGCAGCACCTGGATGCGGTGCTCACGCGCTGGCCCTCGTTCCTGCCGTGCTACTGGCACCAGCACGAGTTGTTCTGCGCACGCTACCTGCTGCTGCAGCAGCGCCGGCGCGCGTTGCGGCTCGGGTTCCTGATCAGTCCATCGGTCGATGGCGAGCTGGCGGCGATGATCGTGCGCCGTGCCGGCGGGCATGTGATCCGCGGCTCCTCCTCGCATACCGGCGCGCAGGCACTGAAGGCCTATTTCGAGGCGCTGATGCGCGAGCAGGTGTCCCCGGTCATCACCCCCGACGGACCGCGCGGACCGCGCTTCAAGTTCAAACCTGGGGCGATCCTGCTGGCACAGATGTCCGGCCGGCCGATGCTGCCGCTGGCCTATGCCGCCTCGCGCGCGGCGCTGGTGCACTGGGACCGTTTTGTGCTGCCGCTGCCGTTTGCGCGCATCGCCATCGCGATCGGGCCGGCGCGCGAGGTGCCGCGCACGCTCGACCCGGCCGCGCTCGCGGCGCTGCAGCTCGAGATGCAGCAGTCGCTCAAGGCCACTTTCGACGCTGCCAGGTCCGCGCTCGGAGCTTGACGGCCGTAAGGGCCAGGGTCCCGGCCTCGCGATAGCGCTCCCGAATTCGTCGCAATCCTAGACGTGTGTCAATAAATCAGCTCGCGGGGTCAATAAATCAGCGGCTTAGCTTGTATTTCGCCAGTGCTGTGCGAGAATTTGTTCAAATGTCCAAGCCGTCGGGCACCATGAGCGATCTTTCGGCGTCCGACGTCATCGCCCCGCAATTCTGGACCGGCAAGAACGAGCGACCCGCGCCTGGCATCGACGTCGCCTGTACCAAGATCGCCGTCGACCTGCAGAACCTGGAACGTGACAGCGCCGAGGAGTGCATCCAGCGCAGCCTCGAGGCGTTTCGCGCTGCCGCCTCGGCTGACGCGGCGTTCATCGTGCAGCTGGATGCCGGTGGCGCCCACATCGAGTCGGTGCAGTGCGCGCGCGGTCAGTATGCGCAATGTCACCCGGAAGCCCTGCGCGGCACCCCGACCGCATCGCTGCCATGGCTGCATGCGCGCTTTGATCACCTGCGGCTGTCCGAGTTTCGCGATACCGCCTCGCCGCGCAAGGAGCAGCTCGAGGATGCCGGAGCGCTGGCGGAACTGGCGATCGGATCGGCGCTGCTGGTGGCCTATCGCATCAAGGGCCAGCCCGCCGGCCTGCTGGGGCTGGCCTACGGGCTGCCGCGCGGCGGCTTCGACGTCAACCTGCAGCTGCTGATGAAGCTGCTCGGCACCAGCCTTGCCACCGGACTGGAACGCGTGCGCCTGTCGCAGGCGCTGCTGCGCATCGAGGAACGCAATGCGCTGGCGGAACTGGCCGCCAACGACGGCCTGTGGGATTTCGACGTCGAAGGCAATGACGTCTATTTCTCCCCGCGCTGGCGCGCGATGCTCGGCTACGACGAGGCCGACCTCAAGGGCGGCTTCGACTGGCGCAGCCTGGTGCACCCGGACGACATGTCGCGCGTGCAATCGGCGATCCGCGAGCACGTGGCCGACAAGACCCCGATCTTCGAGAGCGTGCACCGCATGCGCCACCGCAACGGCGAGTGGCGCTGGGTCATCAGCCGCGCCAAGGCGCAGCTCGA